>JAAIGE0100030032.1_pt1 | contig 10274 bp, 5 predicted proteins | sample 6487951 | NCBI WGS metagenome assembly JAAIGE01 (sample SAMN13974128, study PRJNA590717) | phyllosphere metagenome | biome: tomato field; feature: multiple bacterial spot infested tomato fields; material: tomato leaves; isolation source: leaves from tomato fields | host: Solanum lycopersicum ... | reverse complement strand
TCGCCGTCGGGGAGTACCAGCCCGATATGCAGCGAATTCTGGGGCTCTGCCAGTTGCTGGGTATTTCCGAATTCATCGAAAAATTACCCAGTGGCTTTCATACCTACCTCGGCGAAAACGGAGCCAGCCTGTCCGGCGGTCAGAAACAGCGACTGGCGATTGCCCGGGCTCTGTACCGCAATCCGCAGATTATCATTCTGGATGAAGCAACTTCATCGCTCGATTCGGTCTCCGAGCGAGCCGTACAACATACGATTGAACAACTGCGTCAGGCGGGTAAAACCATCATCATCATCGCTCACCGCTTGAGTACGATCATGAATGCGGATAAGATTGTCGTGATTGAAGAAGGCAAGCTGGTCGAAGAAGGTTCGCACGCCGAATTGCTCGACTATCACCAGGCCTACTATAAACTCTGGGCTTCGCAGTATCTGGTCAGTACCCCGGAAACGGCCCTGGATCGGGCTAGTCTGCTGAATGTGAGTGCCAACGGTACGGAATCTACCCCTACAAACGCCAGCCACCATGTTTCGATTCAATCCTAAACTCATCGCAGCCTTTCTGCTGAGCGTTGGATGCCTGACGCCCGGCCTGGCCCAGACCCGTATTTCACTCCAGGAATGCATTCAGCAGGCCATCAGAGAGAATTTACAGATTAAAGACGCGGAATTGCAGCAGGAGTCAACGATCAATACGTACCAGCAATCCCGGCGTGACCGAATGCCTGCCGTATCAGGCGTATTTAATCCGGGCTATTCACTGGGTCGTTCCATAGATCCGTATACGAACAGCATCACGACCGATCACCTGGGAACGAACAATCTGGGCATAACGGCCAGCTGGGCGGTCTACAACGGCAATCAGTTGCAAAGTATTCAGAAGCAGAATGCCCTGAATCTATCCGCGGGACAGTACGATTTGCAAGCGGCTAAAAATACGATTACCCTGAAGGTACTGCAGGCGTATTTGCAGGTGCTCGTGACGCAGGAACTCCTGCAAGTGGCTCTGAAACAGGCTGAGGCGACGCAACTGCAACTCGACCGCATGACCCGGCAGGTGCAGCTCCAGGTCGTAGCCGAAGCCAATCTCTACAACCTGCAATCGCAGCGGGCGAATGATGATTTACAGATTACCAACGCCCGCAACGAGGTTCGTACGGCCCAGATGGCTTTGAGCCAGGTACTCAACTGGCCCGCGGATCAAAACTACGAACTCGAAGCCATCGCCAGGGAAGTGACGGCGGCTCCGGTAGAATCCTGGCAGCAGGTATACCGCTCGTCGCTGACGATTCTGCCCGAAAGTAAATCCGTGGATTTACGCATTCAGGCCGCCCGAAGGGGTATGGACGCAGCCCGGGGGTTGCGACTACCCACGTTGACGCTCAATAGTTCGCTGGGAACCTCGTATTCATCGGCGGCCAAGAAATACGTCACCGGCGATTCGTACCGCGAAGAACCGCTCAATGCCTTTGTAACGGTGAATAATGAACGCTACCAGCTCAGTTCGATCAGCCAGACTACCCGTACGCAGAACATGGGTTACCTGGAACAGCTGGGCAACAACCCGGTATGGGCGGTGAGTCTGTCTTTGCGTATTCCCATCTTCAATGCCAATCAGGCTTCGTATCGGATTCAGGAAGCGAAGATTCAGCAATTGCGGACTGATAATCAGCGAAAACAGGTCCATTTGCAACTACGACAGCAAATTGAACAGGCTTTTGTGCTTTATAAAAATGCCCTGGAACGCCAGCAAACGCACCAGCGGCAAGTAGAAGTACTCGAAAAGACTTTACACGCGGCCCAGGTACGTCTGGAAGCAGGGGTGGTAAACGTACTTGATTATACGCTAGCTAAAACGAACCTTGACCGGGCTCGGGCCAGTCTTATACAGGCGACGTACGAATGTGCGTTCCGCCAGCAAATCATTGGGTTTTACCAGTCGGGTACCCTCGATTAATGTGTTGCTCAATTTCGACTATTCACACACGTATCGGCTGCTGGCTGGTGCGTGTGTTGCTGTTTTGTGCAGGATCAAGGGGCTTAAGGGGGTATAAAAAACTCCTGATCATCAGTGATGACAGGAGTTTTTACTTCAGTGTTTCAGAAAAGTTCCGCCAAGACCTTCTCTGAAACAGTACGGTTGAATTATTCCTCATAGGTAAGATTTTTCTTTGAATTGAAAAAGGATTTTTGTAAGAATTTTTATTGATATAGCAGGTAGTGGTATGAAGGTTTAGGCGTAAAAAAAGCTATGGATTCGAGCGTTGGTTTTCTCTGGAAAACGCAGCAATCTGAGCATGATAAATCTTGCGTATATATGACCGACTGACGAATACAGATTCGTTTTATAACCCACGATTCAATGCCCGTAAAGCCTGTTTTTTTAGTAGTTGAAGATGATGAAGATGATCGCGATTTTTTAATGATGGCCTGTCAGGAAGGAGCGTACTTCTGTGATCTGGTTTTTGCTCACGACGGTACCCACGCCCTGGATTTACTGGAACATCATATTCCCACGCCTAGTCTCATCATTCTCGACATCAATATGCCAAAGATGAATGGCATGCAACTGCTGGAAAAACTTAAAGAATCTTCCCAGTGGAAACATCTGCCTATTATTATGCTGACCACCTCGCAGGACCTGCAGATGATTCAGGACGCCTACCAGCTCGGAGCGAATTCCTACCTTGTAAAACCTTATTCCTATCAAAAAGTATCCGAACTCTTCGACGGCCTGTACAGCTACTGGATTCGGACGGTACAACTGCCGAAAAAGTAAAAGCCTAACGTAGCGTAGAACCGGGAAGCAGACAGTTTTGCCAGTATTCGACGATGGTTTTCAATTGTTCCTTGAACGTGGAATAATCGCTTGCCTTTTTATAAAAACCCTGAATGGAGCCCTGATATGCCTGATTGACCAGGGTCGGATTGGCCGCGGTCGTCAGGTAAATGAAGGGGATAAACTTTTTTTGAAGATCCGTATGCTGCTGCATCTGCTGGCGAAGTTCCAGTCCATTCATCAACGGCATATTCACGTCGCACAGAATAAGAAAGGGTTCCTCACTAGTGCTCGTCAGATACTCCATGACCGGAATGCCATTGGAAAAGAAAAGCAAAGGATTGCTGATTCCCAGTTCTTCCAGCGTAGCACGCAGTAAAAATTGATCATCTTCGTCGTCTTCAACGCAAAGGATAGGGCCGTGTAAAGCCATAGGCAGCAAAAGTAAATAACTGTAAGAAAAACTACCGGCAAACGTCTGCAAGAAGCATTCTTTTGGGATAAACACAAAAAATGGCTTCTGGTTTAAAATCCGTCTCTTTTCTAACTGGCTGGCCCGGACTTTTATTACTTGAATCAGGGAAAGAAAGACTGGGCCAAATTTCGCTACATTGCACAATTTACGCCCCGGAATGTTTTTAAACAGTCGGGTCTATTCTTCGGTTACCTGAAGAAACGAAGTACCTGGCTAAGCTATCCATGAGTCATGAGTAATGATTTGTTAACCCCCGAACCTAACCACTACCAGCACGATCGGTATGTATTTGCACTAGCTTCTGCGGGGCTGGGCACCTGGGACTTGGATCCCCTGAATCACATTGTTGCGTGGGATGACCTTTGCAAGCAGTTCTATGGGTTTTCTAAAGACGATGTCGTGGGCTACGATGAGGTACTTCGTTGCATCCACGCCGAGGATCGCGAACGGGTTGATCAGGCCGTTACCTGGGCCCTTAATCCTGCTTCGGGAGGGCTGTATGAAATCTCTTTTCGAACCATTGGGGCAGAAGATGGCCTCCTTCGGTGGTTGCACTGCAAAGGAAAAGCCTATTTTAATGAGCAAGGGCAGGCGTATCGGTTCTCGGGGACCGCTCAGGACGTTTCTTCCCACCGGGAAGCCCAGCAGAAAGTTCAGGCGGCCGAAAATCTAGCCCAGCTCGCTCTGGAAAGCTCCAAAGCGGGTTCGTTTTATATTTTACTGGCTACAGATGCCATTTCCTATACGCCACGGCTCGCGGAAATACTAACGGGTGAACCGCGTTCGCAATTAACTCGTCAGAACTTCATTGCCAGTCTACATCCTCAGGATGAATACATTCGGGATGAAGCATACCGGATCGCCCATCAAAACAGTCACCTGAAATACGAAGCCCGGTTCATCTGGAACGACGGCTCCGTACATTGGGCCCGCGTCACAGGAACCTTTGCCTTTGATACCGACGGCACACCTCTATCACTGGCGGGTATCGTTCAGGAAATAACCGAAGAAGTGATTCATCAGCAGGAGGACGAACGCCTGAAAGCCCTGGTGAACGGTAGCGAAGAGTGCATGGGTATTGCGGATATGAACGGTAATTTACTGTTTGTGAACCCCTACGGATTACAGCTGACGGGCCTGACTCTTGCTCAGGTGAAACGGATGAACCTGCTGGAATTCTGCTCAGCAGATGCCTACCGGCTGTTGACGCAGGAAATTTTACCCACGCTGAAGCAGGAAGGTCGCTGGGCGGGGAATGTACCTTTCCGGAGTTTTCCCTCGGGCAAAGCCATTCCCGTTCACATGAAAGCTTCGTATCTCAAGGATAAGAGTGGCCATGTCCTGAACCTGCTTTTTACGGCTCATGACCTACGGGCGGAGCTGGCTTCGCGACAATCCCTGCAGGAAAGTGAGGCGTTGTTTCGTAATATAACCACGGCCTCAACGGCGGCTCTCTGGATTACGGATGCCCAACTGCACATTACGTATGTGAGTCAGCGGTGGATCGACTGGACCGGAGAACCCCTGAATCAGCATGTAGGTTTTGGCTGGCTGGATTTCGTAGTTGAACAGGATCGAGCTCAGACGGCGGAACGCTTTCTGGCTGATTTTCACGCGAAGCGTAACCATAAAAATCAGTTCCGGATTTTCCATACCGACGGTACGATCCGCTGGGTAGACTGCTCGGGAAGTCCGCAGTTTAATGAACAGGGCAACTTTACCGGCTATATCGGGGCTATTCTTGATGTGACGAGCACTGTTGAGGCTCAGCACCAGCTCCTCAATAGCCAGGATCGCCTGCAATCCATTATTCTTCAGGCTCCCGTGGCCATTAGTCTGTTAATGGGGCGTTCGATGGTCATTGAAACGGCTAACGACCGGATTCTTGAACTCTGGGGTAAAACAGGAGCCGTGATTGGTCTGCCGCTGACCCAGACCCTGCCCGAACTGGAGGGACAACCCTTCATGCAATTGCTGGAAGGCGTATACGACACCGGGCAGGCTCATTATGGTATCAGTACGCTGGCCCGACTCGAACGCGGTGGCGTATTGCAGGATTGCTACTTTGATTTTGTCTATGCTCCTCTTCGGGAGGCAGAGGGGCATATTAGTGGCGTGATGGTGATCGCTACGGAAGTGACCGAACAGGTACGCATTCGATTAGCCCTCGAAGCCAGTGAACGGCGTTTCCGGAAACTCATTGAAGAAGCTCCCATGGCTACGGGTCTTTACAAAGGTCGTGAACTACAGGTAGAACTGGTGAATGAAGCGATGATTAAGCTTTGGGGCAAAGACAAAAGCGTGCTGAACAAGAAACTACCGGAAGCCTTACCCGAACTGGAAGGGCAACCGTTTCTGCAAATTCTGGACGACGTATTTACCTCCGGGAAAGCCTACCATGCTCAGGCCGACCCGGTGGATCTGGTCATTGATGGTCGGATGCAACGGGGCTACTATAACTTTACCTACAAACCCCTGCGAAACGAATTCGGGGAGGTGTACGCCATTTTAAATATGGCCGTAGACGTCACCCAGCAAATGACGTCTCAGAAAGCTCTGGAGAAAAGTCAGAAACAGTATCAGTTACTAGCCAGCCAGCTTGAAGAACGGGTGGCCGAACGTACCCTGGAACTTGATCAGCTCAACCAGGAATTAACCCTGACCAACAATAATCTTCAGCAATTTGCTTATGCTGCCAGTCACGATTTACAGGAGCCGTTAAGGAAAATACAGACCTTCAGCTCCATTCTGGCGGAACGGCACACGGCTGGACTTACGGAAAGTGGTCTAAATTTACTGAATCGCATTCAGTCTACGGCGGATCGTATGTCAATGCTGGTGAAGGATGTACTCGATTATTCCCGGCTGACGACCACCCAGGGACTGGAACAAAAAGCCGTAGAGCTTCGGGAGTTGCTCGACGGCGTCTTACTGGATCTGGAAGTACCTCTGCAGGAAGAAAAGGTAGAACTCATTATTGGGCCTTTATCGACGGTCTGGGGCAATGCTCGTCAGCTCACGCAATTGTTGCAGAATCTGCTTTCCAACGCTATTAAATTCCATAAGCCGGGAGAACATCCCCGGGTTGAAATCCGGACGCATAAGGCTACCGCTGAAGAAATGGCCATGCTTCCCCAGCTTTCGCCTTTTAGAACCTACATTCGGCTGGACGTCAGCGATAACGGAATTGGTTTCGAAGAGGAATACAAAGAGCAGATTTTCCAGATTTTCCAGCGACTCAATAGCCGGGACAATTACCTGGGTACGGGTATCGGGCTGGCCCTGTGCCGGAAAGTGGCCGAAAACCACCAGGGCTACATTACAGCTCAGAGTCAACCGGGGCAGGGAGCTACTTTCCAGGTGTTTCTGCCGGACAGCCCGCCCGTATAGTCTGGTACGGTAATCAGAGTGGTTAGTCCTAAGACTGCCGTATATCTCGCAAAAGTGGTATGGTTTTAGTAGGCTAGAGCTTATCTAACCACTAATCCACGACGTCATGACTGTGATCGAGCTCACAAAAAACGATGTATTTACGGCCCCCCGAGACGGGGCGAACGAAAGTCTCTGGCAATCGAAATTACACGCGGGCACGGAGTCCCCTTCCTACAACGAATCAACTGTCTACGACACGCTCATTGTCGGCGGGGGCATTACCGGCCTTACCGCCGCCGTATTGCTCCAGCAACAGGGACAGAAATGCCTGCTCGTCGATGCTCATAACCTGGGGTATGGAACAACCGGGGGAACCACGGCCCACATCAACACTTTTGCCGATACTACGTACGCGGAAGTGGAGAACGATTTTGGAGCCGAAGCAGCCCAGCAATTTGCCGATGATATTGCCGGGGCTGTATCCACGATTCAGGATTGGGTCCAGACGTATAAAATTGACTGTGATTTCGAACGAAAGCAGGGCTTCGTCTACGCCGATGAAGAAAAGCAACTCAAGGAACTCGACAGCCTGTTTCAAAGTGCGGTGAAAGTAGGAGTGAAGGCCCGTCTGGCTCCCCAAGCTCCCGTCCCCGTGCCGACGGTGAAGGTCATTACCATCGACGACCAGGCTCAGTTTCATCCCCTGAAATACCTGATGGGTTTACGCGAAGTGTTTGTTAAGGCTGGCGGCGTTATTCTGGAAAACACCCGGATCGAACAAACGACGCAGAAAGATGGCTACCACGAAGCCGAGTCCGAAGGCCGTATCCTGAAAGCCAGGCAAATCATTTACGCCACGCACATTCCGCCCGGCGGGGTCAATCCCCTGCATTTTGAGGCAGCACCGTACCGGAGTTACGTACTGGCCGTTACCCTGAAAGACAAGGCCTACCCCGACGCCCTGGTATACGATATGCAGGACCCCTACCATTACTTCCGTTCGCACGTAGTCGAGGGTCAGAAGTATCTGGTTGTCGGTGGAGCAGATCACAAGACGGGTCACGGCGATCCCGAGGCCTCCTTCGCTGAGCTGGAAGCCTACGTGCGGCAGTACTATGAGGTCGATTCGGTAGCTTACCGCTGGTCGGCTCAGTACTACATGCCCGTGGACGGACTGCCTTATATTGGCAAGCTGCCCGGCTTTTCGGAAGGGATCTTTACGGGGACGGGTTACAATGGAAACGGAATGATTCTGGGTACGCTGGCTGGAAAAATTCTGAGTGATCTCGTACTGGGGAAAGAAAATCCGTCGGCATCTCTGTATGATCCGGGTCGGGTGAAACCCCTGGCCGCCGCTTCCGAATTCATCAAGGAAAATGCCGATGTCGCCTACCGCTTCGTCGCCGATCGTTTTTCTACCGAAGAACTGGATTCACTCGATCAGCTTCAAAACGACTGTGGGATGGTGGCTGAATTTTCGGGAGAGAAAGTGGCCGTCTATAAAGACCCGTCGGGAGACATTCACGCGGTTAGCCCCGTTTGTACGCACACGCATTGCATTGTCAACTGGAATAACTCCGAAAAAAGCTGGGATTGTCCCTGCCACGGTGCCCGCTTTGATACGGACGGAACGGTACTGACGGGCCCCGCCCGGCGAAATCTGGAACCGGTAGATTTGAAAGGCAAGGCTTAAGCGTGAGGCCAGATCGTTGGTGCGAAACTAAAAAAGAGCGGATGAAATTCAACCTTTCATCCGCTCTTTTTTATAAAATGCCTCAAGTATTTATTTAGCGAAAACGATACAAGCACCTGAAAATGAAAATTATTCCATAAATTCCCAGGCACTTTGGTACGCTTCATGACTTTCCGCATAAGCGATGAAGTCCGCGTAAAAGGGAAGTTGCGAAAGCGTAGCACTATCACCAATTACGACCAACTTTTTACGGGCCCGGGTCATAGCTACGTTCATGCGGCGGATGTCAGAAAGGAAGCCAATTTCGCCTTCGCTATTACTGCGGGTCATGCTGATGTAGACCACATCCCGTTCCTGCCCCTGAAAACTATCAATGGTATTAATGGAAATGTACTCAGCTACGGCTTGCAAAGATTCCGTGTGCTGAAACTGTTCCTGTAACACGCTGATTTGTTGTTTGTAGGGCGAAATAACGGCAATGCTGGGAAATTCGCCGCCCCTGGCCTGTACCTGTTCCACCAGCTGAGCCAGATGCCGCATGAGAAAAGCCGCTTCTTCGGGGTTGGTCGAACTGGTTCCTTCCAGTTTCTCTTCAAAGCCGCAGCCCGCCGTATCGATAAAAGCCAGCGGAGCATCGCCGGGAAACAAGAGGCGGTGAGCTACCGAAGCATGAGCGATGAGCCGATCCTGATAGAATAGTTTCGAGGAAAAGCCCATGATTTGTTCGTGCATGCGATACTGTTCCTCCAGCAATACCACGGCTTCCGGATGCAGAGCAACGGATTTTTCTAGCAGTGTGGTACTCAGTCCCTGGCGGGCGGCTTCTTTGGACTTTACCGTGGGTGGCAACTGGCAATGGTCGCCCGCCAGTACTACCTTTTGAGCTTTGAGAATGGGAATCCAGCAGGCGGGTTCCAGAGCCTGTCCGGCTTCGTCGATGACTACCGTATGAAAGGTTTGATTGCGAACGGTGTAATGATTGGCTCCCACAAGCGTTGCCGTAATCACCTGCGTACGTCCCACCAGATCGTCAATGACGTACTGTTCGCTCTGATCGACCTCTTTCATAAGGCGATGGGCCTCGTCGAAGAGAGCCTTGCGTTGGTCGCGTTCACCTTTACCGAAGTTTCGCTTGTAGGTATGGGCCATGCGTTTGTATTCCTGAGCCTGCTTCTTCAGATTTTTGATTTCCTTCGTGCGGGCATGCTCGGTCATTTTCTGATCAAGCGTCAGGGACATCAACCGCTGCGATACGCGGGCCGGATTGCCCACCCGCAGTACGTTCAGGCCTTCTTCACTTAGTTTTTCACTGAGTAAATCCACCGCTGTATTACTGGGAGCCACTACCAGAATTTTCTGGTGCGTTTGTTGCCAGAGGGCTTTAATGGCCTGGACGAGTGTGGTCGTTTTACCCGTACCCGGCGGGCCGTGAACGATGGCCAGTTCATTCGCCGCCAGGATTTTTCCGACGGCCTGTTGCTGAAAGGGATTCAGTCGCGGCAGAGAAATCGGCGTAACGTCGGTACGAAAAGTGGGAGAAGCCGAGCCCGTCAACAGTCGAATCAATTGACCATCGGGTTTGTCGCTCCGCTGATCCGCCACTTTCATGGCGTTCTGCATTTCCTCGTAGCTGTTGTCATCAAACAGCAGATCAATGCCCAGTTTACCTTGGCGGGACCATTCGGGCAGCTCATCCGTCCGCAACGTCAGGCGAAGGCGGTTGCCACTCTGGTGGGCGACGATTCCCTCGACGCGGTCCTCCTTGGGGTCATGGTTGGAAAACAGTACCGCCGGCATACCGAAGCGGAACTGGTGAGGTATATCCTGATGCGTGGTACGCTCTAGTTCCACCGTCAAATAATCGCCGCGACTCATTTCTGAACCCCGGATGGCCAGTGGGTACCAGCTCAAGCCGGCAGCTCTCCGCTCGCTGACGGAAGTCGATTCGGTCAGTTT
>JAAIGE0101150694.1_pt1 | contig 10275 bp, 8 predicted proteins | sample 6487951 | NCBI WGS metagenome assembly JAAIGE01 (sample SAMN13974128, study PRJNA590717) | phyllosphere metagenome | biome: tomato field; feature: multiple bacterial spot infested tomato fields; material: tomato leaves; isolation source: leaves from tomato fields | host: Solanum lycopersicum ... | reverse complement strand
CGCGCCTCCGCGGCCGCCTGGTCGGTGCCAGCGGACACCGCGGCGGACACCAGGGCGGCGAAGGTGGTGCCGTCCGGGTCGGGCGGGGCGAGTGTGGCATCCGAAGACATGTTCGAATACTACGACAAGGTACCGACACGAACACCAGGTCAGCGGTCATTATGTGGAGAGGTCTTGCACTCCGACGAATGGGGAGGAAGAGCGCACGGGCTGCTCATCCCCTCCCGAGTCATACCCGCCTTCTGCGAACGTCGGCGCCCGGAGCTCGGATCTTCTTGCAGCGCAAGAGGCGAGCACTTCGCAAGCATGACCGGACCCCGCCCCGCCGGCGCCCCCGCCGCTCCCGACCCCGCCAGCGCCCCTGCCGCTCCAGCCCCCGCCCCCAACGCGCCAACGCCCCGCCCGCAACATCGGCGGGCGGGGCGCGACTGCTCCTGCGTGGCTCAGCAACCGGCCTTGATGTAGCTCGCGAGCCGGGCTCGCGTGGATGGCATGAGCAAGCCGACCGCCGCCCACACTCCGTCGGCGATCGCCTTGCCCGTGTCCCACAGCACGCCGTTCTGGTCGAGGAAGGACGTCCACCCGATCGGTGTCGCGCCGTCGGGCACGTTCCATTCGCGGCTCGTGATGGCGTTGCCGTTCCCGTCGCCGTTGGAGTTGTAGCTGTGGGCTGTGCCACTCGTCTTCACATAGCTGATCAACTGAGCGTTATTGTGCGGATCGATGAGCCCGATCGCCTTCCCGACGCCGTCGGCGATCCTCTTGCCATCGCTCCAGAGCACGCCGTCGCGGTCGAGGAAGGCCTTCCAGCCGACGGGAGTCGCGCCGTCGGGCACGTTCCACTCGCGCGAGGTGATGGCGTTGCCGTTCCCGTCGCCGTTGGAGTTGTAGCTGTACGCCACGCCACTCGTCTTGACATAGCTGATCAGCAGCGCGCTGTTGTGCGGATCGATCTGACCGATCGCCTGCCCGACACCGTCGGCGATGGCATTGCCCCCGCTCCACAGCACGCCGTTGCGGTCGAGGAAGGCGGTCCAACCGACGGGAGTGGCTCCGTCAGGCACGTTCCACTCCCGCGAGGTGACGGCGTTGCCGTGCGCGTCACCACGGGAGTTGTAGCTGTAGGCCTGCCCGTTCGTCTTGACGTAGCTGATGAGGTGCGCGCCGTCGTTCGTCGGCATGATGCGTCCGGTCGCCGACTTCACCCCGTCCGCGACGGCGCGCCCGTTGTCCCACAGCACGCCGTCCCGATCGATGAACGCGGTGAAGCCGACCGGTGTGGCACCGTCAGGCACGTTCCACTCGCGCGACGTGATGGCGTTGCCGTTCCCGTCGCCGTCGGAGTTGTAGCTGTACGCCTGCCCGCCGCGTGGCGAGGAGACGCCGGCGGTCGTACGCGCCGGACCGGACGACGCGTTGAACGTGCTGTCCCCTCCGCGAGACGGCACCTTGATGTCGGGCATGGGCACCCACCCGTCGCTGCCCGTGACGTCGGTGTGCGAGGTGGAGCCGTCCGCGAAACGGTAGCCGTCGGCGAGCGTCATGGTCACGGACTCCCCCGGCGCGGCGGCTCCCCCGCGGGTGGCCCGGACGCGGGTACCCGAGATGGTTCCACACGGCTGGCCGTTGTACGCGCTACGGTCGAAGGCGAGCGTCAGGTCGTTGGACGCCGCCAACGCGGGCGAGGCGGTGGCGAGGCTCACGACGGGGATCGTCCAGGCGGCGCCGGCCATGATCGTGCGGCGGCGGATGCCGGTCGAGTCCGAGTCGTGCGCATCCTCGCGGGAGCTGTCGATGGGGTTCATGTCACGCCTTTCTGTACGGATCGGTGACGGCTCACATCGTGCGCGGCCGGCTGCCCGCGCTTGCGGCATCCCCGTCATCCGTGTAGAACGCCCCGTCATGAGCGTCGTGGCCGGGTGAGCTTCGACCGATCCACCGGGTGCCGCGGCCGTCATCGCCACCGCGCGTGAGAACGTCCGGTCGTGGGATCGGCGCGCGGCAGACGCATCGCGAGCGACCCTGCTCCGCGCCCGGGGCGCCGTCGCTACCGGCTGTCCGGCGCGACGGCGATCGCATGGTTCGGCGACCGCGGTGTTCGAGCCTCCCCATTGCGCAACGACGACACCACCCTGCAGGTGATCGCGGACGAGCTGGTCGCGGGCACGTTCGTGGCGCGCCGCATCTGGCACACCGCGGTGGCTCTACGGTGCAGTGCCGTCGACCTTTCCGACCCTGGAGACACGCTCATGCTGCAGGTCGACGGCGAGGCCGTCCTCGTGTCCGATACCTCGTCGCGACCGGTCACGTCGCACGACGTGGTGCTGCGGCCCCTTTCTCCGGGAACGACGATGACGTGCGCCGCGCCGTCCGCGCGGATCGACGTCAGGCTGTCGATGCCGCTCCCGCACCCGCCGGGCTCGCCGTTGCTGCTCCCGGCTCCGACGACGACACCCGCGTCGTCCGCCCTCGCGTCGCTCTTGAACTCGATCCTCAACGCCGACGGTGAGCCGTCGCCACGCGTGCTCTCCGCGTTGGGGACCGCGGTGGAGGCGACGGCCGATGCCCTGCTGCTCGAGCGCGTCCCCTCCTTTCCCGATCCGGGGGCGAGTGATCGTCTTTTCGACGAGGCCCTCTCGTACGTGCGCACCTGGGGCCACAGCGCCAGCGTCACCGTGCAGTCCGTGGTCGACGCCCTTCACGTCTCGCGCCAGTACCTCACCCAGGTCTTCACCGACCGCGGCACCACGATCGGCGGCGAGCTCCGCCGGCACCGGGCGGCCCTGGCGGTCCGGATGCTCGAGACCGGACTGATGGATGCCACCGAGGTCGCCGCGGCATCCGGATTTCCGTCCGTTCGGGCCATGCGGCAGACGCTTCGCGGGAGCGGCGTGAGCGGCCTGTCAAGCACCCGTTCGGCCCCCTCGGCGAGCGTAACGTCGCCGCCGAGGCATCCGCTTCATCAAGGAGGAGACCCATGAGCAAGACCTGGTTCATCACCGGCGCGTCGAAAGGCTTCGGCCGGGAATGGGCGGAAGCCGCCCTCGAACGCGGTGACAATGTCGCGGGAACCGCACGCGACCTCGGCGACGTGCAGCCCCTCGTCGAGACGTATCCCGAGACGTTCCTCCCCATCCGCCTCGACGTCACGGATCGCTCCGCCGACGTCGCCGCCGTGCAGCAGGCGGCGCAGCACTTCGGTGCCCTCGATGTCGTCATCAACAACGCCGGCTTCGGACACTTCGGAATGGTCGAGGAGCTCACTGAGCACGAGGTGCGCGCGCAGCTCGAGACGAACTTCTTCGGAGCGCTGTGGGTGACCCAGGCGGCCATTCCGGTCATGCGTGAGCAGGGCTCGGGCCACATCATCCAGGTGTCCAGCATCGGTGGCATCAGCGCCTTCCCCACGGTCGGGGCGTACCACGCGTCGAAGTGGGCGCTCGAGGGACTGTCGCAGTCCCTCGCTCAAGAGGTCGCGGGGTTCGGCATCCATGTGACACTCGTCGAGCCGGGCGGGTACTCGACCGACTGGTCGGGACCGTCGTCGAAGCACAGCGACGAGATCGACGCCTACGCCGAGGTGCGCGAGGCGGCGTCGAAGCGCCCGTCCGCCGCTGATCCGGGCACGCCCGAGGCGACGCGCGCCGCCATCCTCAAGATCGTGGATGCCGACACCCCGCCGCTGCGGATCTTCTTCGGCAAGGCCCCGCTGGGCATCGCCGAGAAGGACTACGCGTCCCGACTGCAGACATGGCGGGAGTGGCAGCCGGTGTCGGAGGAGGCACACGGTTCCTGACCGACGACGCGAAAGGGGGCGCCCCGCGAGGGGGCGCCCCCTGAACGGTGCACGTGTCCCCGTGCGTGGGACTCACCCCTCGCCGCCCAACCAGATCGCTTCCTCGCGTGTTCGCGCTCCGAGCTTCCGGTAGAGAGCCTTGAGGTGGGTCTTGACCGTGTCGTTCGAGATGTGAAGCGCCGAGGCGATGTCACGCACCGCCTCGTGCCGACGAAGGAGCGCGAGGACCTGCTGCTCGCGCCGCGTCAGTGGGACGGGGCGGCGGTAGTCGAAGAGCAGCGGGATCTCGGCATCCGGTCGTCCGATGACGGGGGCGAGGTGCGCGCGCAGCTCGGGACTGGCGTGAACGAGCACCGCATAGGCGTCGTGGTGCTTCAGGATCGACGCGGTCACGGTGATCGTGCGCGCGCGGAGCTCCCCGGATGCCGCGAGCTCGGCGGTGGCGGCCAGGACGGCGCCGATGGGCGTGTGGCGGGGCTCCGTCAGCCCGGTCGGGACGCCGTCGTCGTGCATCAGCGTGGCCAGCGCATGTTCAGGGCGCCCCCGAAGGAGCTCCTGCCGAGCGGTCACGAGCCGAACGGGCAGCGCGTGCGGGTCGAGATCCGGGTGCGACAGGATGCTTTGAGCACCGCGGAGATCACCTGCCGCCTGGAACAGTGCCGCGAGCGATGCGCGCAGAAGGGAACCGGCCGCCGTGCCGGCGCCGTATCTCGCGGCGTTCGTCGCGAGCTCGGTGGTGAGGTGGTGGATCGCGGGCCAGACGTCGTTCTCGAGCGCCGCCAGGGCAGCCCGCGCGAACCAGGCCACCCACCCCAACTCGCCCTGCTCGACCGGATCATCGATGAGGGATTCGAGTCTTCTCGCATCGTCGACGTCCAGTCGCGCGACGGCGGACAGGAGCCGGGCGAGCAGCCCGGCGGCATCCAGCCACCGGCCCATGGTTCCCGGCTCGCTGTGCTCGAACGGCGCCTCGAGCAGTACCGCCGCGCTGGCGTAACGCTGCTCGAGTCCGTGAATCAGGGCGACGTGGTCTGCGGCGAAGCGGGCGTACGGGTGCTCGTCGCCAACGAGTGACCATCGATGCGCGTCGGTGAAGCACGCGATGGCCGCGTCTCGTTCGCCCGCGACGAGCTTGGCGACGCCGCAGCGCACGAGGACCGAGGGGACCACATCGGCGAGGCGGGCGCTGGATTCGCTCTCGTCTCGCAGGCTCTGTCGTATCGCGTCCACGAGCTGCGACGCCTGCTCGTTCCGTCCCAGCGCCACGTGCTCGCGCAGAGCGACCTTCTGCAGCGTGAGGACGTCGGCCGGATCGGGGTGAGGCTGTGCGGAGACCCACTCGGCGAAGCGCGCCTGCGTGGCGGTGTCCACGAGGGCGTACGGGAGTTGAACCGCTCGAGCGGTGTCGCGGAGCATCGCCAGGCGGGGACTGTCGGCGACGAGCTCGGTCGGCATCGCCGCGAAGACGTCGTCGAGCAGGCGCGGACATACCAGCACGAAGCGGAAGAAGTGGGTTTCGACGAGAGCACCGACGTCACGCCACCGGCGTGCGACGAAGGCGTCGGAAAGGGCGGGGCTCAAGCTCATGTTCTACCTGCGAGGGTGAGGGTTTCGGCATGGTCGGGACACACGGTCGCAGACCAGTGTCACGGTGCGGACCGCCGGAGTCGGGCCGTTTCAGCGAGGCTTGCGGGGAGCCTCAGGGCGGACGCCGCCTTTGCGCATTCCTTGCGCTGTTCTTGCGCTTCAGGCGTGAGGTCGATGCTCGCCGTCGATACTTGTCGCCGTTCGCTACTCGGCGTCGTTCGGAGTCGGATCCGTGACCCGCAGCGCGCGCCGCATCGCGGAGACGGACGAGAACCCAGATGCCGCCGCCACTTCTTCGGCCTCCATGAAGCCGCTCTCCATCAGCCGTCGAGCCAGCCGCGACCGGTGTCTTCGGATCTCCGTTCCCACTGTCGTGGACCGGTCCGCGAAGATCTGCGTGAGGTGTTGCCGCGACACGTGCATGGCGTCGGCCACGGATACGACCGACAGGGCCGGTGAGTGCCCCCAGGTCTGCACGAAGCCGAGCGCGTCTCGGAACAGGCGCTCGCTGGAGCGTCCCACGGCCGAACGCGGGAGACGCTCGAGAAGGAGCGCGTCGACCGTGAACTGGATCGCGCGCTGGAGGGCGGCCACGACCGGCGCCGGAGGTTCCGGCTCAGCGTTCATCACAGCGTTCATCACCGAGGCAAGTGCAGACGCGGACGGAGTCGAGCCGATCGCCGGAAGCAGGAGCGGACCGCAGTCGCGCCGGTCGAGCGGGGTCGACATCGTCACCTCGAATCGGGCCGTCGGCGCCGAGGTCTCGAGGACGACGTCGTCGGATCCGCGCAGGACGACGACGTCAGAAGGCGTGACGCCGACCGAGCGGCCGCAGAACCGGTAACGGACATCGCCGTCGATCTGCAGGACGAGCGTGTCACGTCGAGGCGGCAGGTCTCTCTCGTAGCGCACCGCGGCGGCGGTGTGCCACATCCGCCGTCCGACGAAGCCCCCTCCACTCATCTCCTCGACGACGAGCTGAAGCGACGACCTGTCGCTTCCCGCGACGAGAGGAAGGCCGTGTCCGGCGAACCAGGACGCGGCATCGTCGCCGGCGAGACGCCACGTGCGGCGCCTCACGGACTCGAATGGTCCGCTCGACCTGCGTCTGGTGTCTTTTCCGTCCACGCCGGGACGGTGTCACGGGTGCTGACGTCGGACGGCGGCGCCACCCGGCGTGCCCCGGAAAGCTCACCCTGCCGCGGGCAGAAAGACAAGGCCCGCATGAGAAAGGACAAGGAACCGCCCGTCGCGGTGGCCGATTCGCGCACCATAGCGGTCGTCAGATTCCCGATCGGAAAGGTGCGGCATGAACGAGCACGAAACCCCCTCCCCCGGCGAGACCTTCGTCGACAACGTTGGCATCAAACGGCGGACGATCATGGCCGGGGCGGCCTGGACCATCCCCGTCGTCGCCGTCGCGATCGCCACCCCGGCGATGGCGGCCACGGACAACCCGACTCTCGCGTTCACGCAGTCGTCCTACTCCGGAACCGGCTGCGGCACGATCCAGGGTGTTCAGGTGCAGCGCACCAGCGATGGCAGCACCCCCGATCCGGGAAAGGCCGTCACGGTCACCCTGGCCGACGGTTACGCGTTCAGCGACGGTTCGACGAGCGTCACCCGCACGACCGGCTCGAACGGTCGCATCACGCTTCCCGACATCGAGGTCCCGCGAAAGGGCGGCTCGAGCACCTTCACCGCGACGTCGAGCGGACTGTCGGCCTCCGCATCCGTGAGCAGCCAGAGCGCATCCGGCGGTGTGTATCAGTATCAGACGGGTGGAAACAATAACGGTCCGTACTTCACTACTCCGGCCGGATCGCTCGCCGTGGGCGACAACTTCATCCTGAGCGCGGGTGACCAAACCCTCGTCGATCTGAACGGAAGCGTCATCTCGACGGGTGTGGCTTCTGCCGCCGGGTACGGCAACACCGCGGGCGATCATTACGTGACCTATGCGACCGACGCCGGCGTCTACATTCATCAGAGCGGTCAGGGCTCGCGCGCGATTCTCCGTGGAAACTTCAGCTCTGCCCAAGCGGTCGGCGATGCGTTCATTCTGAACAACGGCGAGCTACGTGACTTGAACGGCGGTGTCATCTCAACAGGCGTGACCTCCGCCGCGGGTTACAACAACCCGCAGGGCAGTCACTTCGTAACCTACGCGACCGACGCCGGTGTCTACATCTACGAGACGGGTCGAGGCTCGACCGCCATTCTCCGAGGAAACTTCACCTCCGCCAAGGCCGTCGGGGATGCTTTCGTCCTGAACAACGGCGAGCTGCGTGACCTCAACGGCGGCGTCATCTCCACCGGCGTGTCGAAGGCCTCGGGCTTCCACAACAGCAATGGCGATCATTACGTCACGTACACGACGGACGCCGGCGTCTACATCTACCAAACCGGCCAGGGATCGCGCGCCTACCTCACCGGCAATCGGACGTCGGTCACGCCGGTCGGAGATGCTTTCATCCTGGACAACGGCACGCTGCGTGATCTGAACGGTGGGGCGGTGGCGACGAACGTGAGTTCGGCGGCCGGTTTCAACAACACGCCGGGCTCGCATTACGTCACCTACATCAAGGCGGAGTGCTGACCCACTGCACTCACCCCGTCGGCGCGAGCCGGCACGGCCCCGGAGGCGCGCCCACCGAAAGTGGAACGCTCCCGGGGCCGCTGCGCTGCCCCCGGCCTCGCCGCAGACTGCGGCGTCCGAGTGATCGACCTGCGCGGAGCCGAGGATGTCGGAGAGTAGGGCGGGTGGGACTTGAACCCACGATCGTCGGGTTATGAGCCCGCTGCCTTGACCAGCTTGGCCACCGCCCCCAGCGACGTCGAGCCTACCGGCATCCGGAGTCCGTCCGTGCCGACGCGCGAGCCCTGTGGACTCGGGGACGTCAGTTGACGCGGGGCTTCGCGGGCTTTCCGTCGGCGGTGATCTGCGGGTGGTGGCGCGTGAGCTGGATGACGCCCCAGGTGGCGATCGCGCCGGCCACGGCGAATCCGATCAGCGCCCACGCGGGAGCCGTCGACGCCTCGCCGAGGACGGAGAGTCCGATGAGGACGGCGACGATCGGATCGATCACCGTGAGGCCAGCGATGACGAGGTCGGGCGGACCGACGGAGTAGGCGGTCTGCACGAAGTACGCGCCGACGGCGACGGCGGCGAGGAGGGCGATGAGGCAGAGCAGCGTGAGCCACTCGAAGTTGCCGGCCTGGATGCGGCTGATGACGACCTTCGCCAGCGTCGCGACGAAGCCGTAGATGACGCCGGCAGCCATGATGTAGAACAGCGCCTGCGCCCGGCGCCGAACCAGCAGCCAGAAGACGCCGAACACCAGAACCACGACGGCCAGGATGCCGAGGATGATCAGGAGCTCGCGCTCCGTCACCACGTGCTCGGTCGCGAAGAAGGCCGCGATCGTCACGAAGATGAATACGCCGCCCACGCACGCCGCGATGGCGATGAGCGACTGCCGCGTCGGCCGGTGACGCGAGACGCGGGCGTTCAGCACGGTCGTGATGACCAGGGCGATGGCCCCGAGGGGCTGCACGAGGATGAGCGGTGCCACCGAGAGCGCGGCAAGCTGGCAGACGATCGCCAGGCCCAGCATGACCGTTCCGGCCACCCACGACGGACGCGTCAGCAGCTTCATCAGCTGCGAGCGGGAGAGCCCGCCGGTCGTCTTGCCCGACAGGCGCTCGACCTTCTGCACACCGCGGTGCTGGTACTGCGCACCGAAGGACATGAAAACCGCGCCCAGCAGCGCCAGGGGGATCCCGAGCAGGATACGCGGGTCGCGGAAGATGCCGACGAGTTCGCCGATTCCGTCGGTCAGAGAGACGTCGAGCGGGATCACCCTCCGACACTAACTCCACGACCGCTGGATAGGCTGGAGGCGTGGCCGTTCTCCCGATCCGCATCATGGGCGATCCCGTGCTGCACGCTCCCGCCTCTCCCGTCCTCGAGATCACGGAAGACATCCGCACCCTCGTCGCCGACATGTTCGAGACGATGGATGCCGCCCCCGGCGTGGGCCTCGCCGCCCCGCAGGTCGGGGTGGGCCTGCGCATCTTCACCTACACCTACGAAGACGACGAGGGTCGGCCCTGGCGCGGGGTCGTCATCAACCCCGAGCTGTGGATCCGTCCGCTCGAGCCCGGATACCCCGACCCCGACGAGGAGTCGGAGGGATGCCTCTCCTTCCCCGGCGAACGGTTCCCCCTTCGCCGGTCCGAGTCGGCGCTGCTGACGGGGGTCGACCTGGACGGCCAGCCCGTTCGCGTCGAGGTGTCCGGATGGCGTGCGCGCATTCTCCAGCACGAGTTCGACCACCTCGACGGCGTGCTGTACGTCGACAGGCTCGACGACGAGGACAGCCGGGTGGTCGCGAAGATCGCCAAGAAGCGCAAGTGGGGCAGGCCGGGCGTCTCGTGGATGCCCGGCGTCGACGACGTCGACGCCTGACGGCCGCGGCTACACGCGCGCCTCGTGCCGACGGGGTTTGAGTCGCTCGGGCGCGTCGTCGGCGTCGACCCAGGTGCAGCGGAAGCTGCCGCGGTAGCCGAAGAGGAACCCGAAGCGATGGTTGTCGACGCGCATGTCGACGTGGAAGAGCCCGTCGGTCTCGTCGAAGCGCTCGCGCACGGTTGCTCGCCCGCTGAAGAGCATGGGGAAACGGAATGCCACCGGACCTTCGTAGAAGCGTTGGGCATCGGAGCGCAGCAGCAGCCCGCCCTCGTCGTCGACAGCGAGATCTAGGTCGACGGCGAGGTGTTGATGCGTTCCGAGGTAGTCGACCACGCCTCCGCCCACGAGCACCATCGTGGCGTCGAAGCGCGCGGGCCGGTTGTTGATCGTGTACTCACGGACGAAGGTGACCGTCTCG
>JAAIGE0100650194.1_pt1 | contig 10275 bp, 9 predicted proteins | sample 6487951 | NCBI WGS metagenome assembly JAAIGE01 (sample SAMN13974128, study PRJNA590717) | phyllosphere metagenome | biome: tomato field; feature: multiple bacterial spot infested tomato fields; material: tomato leaves; isolation source: leaves from tomato fields | host: Solanum lycopersicum ... | reverse complement strand
GCCGTGGGCCGTAGCCCGAACGGCAAGAAGATCGGTGCGGAAAAGGCCGGCGTCACCGTCACCGAGCGCGGCTTCATTCCGGTCGATCGGCAGATGCGCACCAACGTGCCGCACATCTTCGCCATCGGCGACATCGTCGGTAACCCGATGCTGGCGCACAAGGCCACCCACGAGGGCAAGCTGGCTGCCGAAGTGGCTGCCGGCGAGAAGAAGGAATGGGTGGCGCGGGTGATCCCGTCGGTGGCCTACACCAACCCGGAAATCGCCTGGGTCGGCGTCACCGAGACCGAGGCCAAGGCCAAGGGGCTGAAGGTGGGCGTGGCCAAGTTCCCGTGGGCGGCCAGCGGTCGCGCCATCGGCATCGGCCGTACCGAAGGTTTCACCAAGCTGATCTTCGACGAGGAAACGCACCGCATCATTGGCGGCGCCATCGTCGGCGTGCATGCCGGCGACCTGCTGGCCGAGATCGGCCTGGCGATCGAGATGGGCGCGGAGGCCGAGGACATCGGCCACACCATCCACGCCCATCCGACCCTGAGCGAGTCGGTCGGCATGGCCGCCGAGGTCTACGACGGCACCATCACCGATCTGTACATCCCCAAGAAGAAGTGACGCCGCTCCGCACGACCGTGCCGCCACGTGTGGCACGGTCGTCGCGGTGGTGACGCCATGCACGGAGGTCGCCGTGGGGCAGGGCAATCTGTGTCCCGAACTGCAGGCGCTGCTGCAGCGCGAATTGGCCGGCGGCAACCGTATCGCCGAGCCGCCGCGGAGGACCGACTGGCCCCATCCGGGCTCGGTGTTCGTCTCGCTGAAGCGCGACCTGCGCAGCGACGTGGCGTCGCTGCCGGCGGCAGTGCAGCATGCGATCTGCACCGATCCGCACTACGGGTGGCACGACGAGTGCTACTGCATCACGCACCAGCATCTGTTGGTAGCGGGGGCGACCAAGCCGCCCTGAGCCTGTGTCCGCTGCTGCCCTGTGGCCGGCGCCGCGTCGGTGACGTGCCACGCATCCGTCAAACGACAAAACCCCGCATCGCTGCGGGGTTCTGCATGAAGCTGCTTTTCGGGTCCCGGGGCCCGGGGCCCGAGAGGATCAGAACGCGAACGTCACGCCTGCCACCGGGCCCTTGAACTCCTGCTTCAGGCCGACCAGGCCGTCGCTGCCCTCGCGGTCCACGTCCAGCTTGAACCAGTCGTAGCCGGCGAAAATGCCGAAGTTCTTGGTGAAGCGGTATTCGGCAATCGCGTTGGCGCGGCTCAGGTCGCCATCGTAGTCGCCGAAGTCGCCCCAACTGGTGTTGAGGTACTGGCCCTGCACATTGAACAGCCAGTGTTCGCTGGGACGCGCGGTGAAGCGGATACCGACGACCGGCGCAACGCCGTCTTCGCTTTCGTCCAAGACGTCGCCACTGAACAGCGTGCCCAGATCGGCGTAGGCATTGGCCTCGACCTTGGCGTACTCGGCACCAATCTGCAGGCCCAGGCTGAATTCCGGAGAATCGATCACCGAGTAGTCGTACACGAAAGTGGCGACCTGGTACTTCAGCTCGCCCTTGATGAAGCTGCCGGACGGCACGGTCACGCCGCCGGCGCTCAGATCCTGGCTCAGGGTCTCGCGGCGATCCTTGTCGTACTTGAAGTAGTCGAAGATCAGGCGCTGGCGGGTGCTGATGCGGAACACGCCATCCACGCGCGGCTCCCATTCCTTGCCGCCCAACTTGAAATCTTCGTTGACCGAGACATTGTTGCCGGCCAGCAGGGTGTTGCCGCGCAGCGTGTTGTCGTTGTCGACATTCATCGCGCCAAGGCGGAGCTGGAAGCGATCATCGGTGTCTTCGGCGTGTGCGGGCGCGACATAGGCGACGGCCAGGACGCACGGGATCGCCAGTGCGAGGAGGTGTTTCATGGGGGCTCCGAATTCTTGGAATGGTCAGGCGGTTCGGCCTGTGCAGCGCATAGTCGATAAGCGCGCGTCTTTCAAAAGTGAAGGGGCCGTCCAGTGGGCGTGAAGGCGGCCGTAGCAATCGGACAAAACGGTCCGCTTTGCTAATTCTTTGGTGGAGTCACGGAACACGTGCAGCGGCGCTGCCAAGGGTCGTTCGGAGGCAACGCAAACCAGGAAATCGATTGGACCGCCGATGGGAAGGTCGCAGGGTGCGACAAAATGCGTACAAAAGCAGGAGCCCCGGTCTCCCAGGGCTCCCAGACGCGGCCTGCGGCGCTACCTTTCGACGAGGATGTGCAGGCCTCGCAAGTTCTGACCGCTGGTTTGTGGCAAAGTTCCCACCCGCGACGGGGGCAGCCATGTGGTGCGTTGCAGCAAGCGATGACCTCTGCCGGTTGTCTCGCAATTTGTCCCATTGCTATACTTTCGCGGCTCGACGAGGCGCAGCTGCGCTTCCCACTCATTCACACGTAAGGTAACCGTAGTGCTGAACTCCGTTGACGCGGGTCGGCGGTTGATGCTGCGCGCTGCGGTATATCCGCTTGCCGCCGTAGCTATAACCAGTCTGGGGTTGCTGTTGGTCGGTCCCCGTTACGCTGCCGGTCTGGCATTGACCGGATTTGCGACGGTGCTGGGCGGTTGGGTTGCGGCACGTACCGCGCTAGGTGGCGGTATCCAGGCAGCGGGCATCGCCATGGTGCGGCTGATCCTGGCGATGGTGCTGAAGTGGGTGTTGGTTTTCGTGGCGCTGGCGCTGGGCTTCGGCCTGTGGCGGCTGCCTCCTCTGGCTTTGTTGGCGGGTATCGCCATCGGGCTGATTTTTCAGGTTCTGGCTCTGGCCAGGCGTTGATTCGAACTTAAAGGGCTCCGGACACATGGCGGGCGAGGCAGCAACACCTACCTCCTATATCCAGCATCACTTGCAGAACCTGATCGTTCCGGTTCGCGATGGTGGCGGCACGTTTTGGACCATCCACCTCGACACCCTGATCATGGCGGTGTTGATGGGCCTGGTCATGGTCCTGGCGTTCTGGACGGCGACCCGCAATGCCACGGCCGGCGTGCCGGGCAAGTGGCAGGCGTTCGTGGAAATCTGCCTGGAGTTCGTCGACCGCCAGGCCAAGGACACCTACCACGGCAGCAGCAAGCTGGTGACGCCGATCGCGATCACCATCTTCTTCTGGATCCTGTTGATGAACCTCATCAAGATGATCCCGGCCGATTTCATCGCCATTCCGCTGGGTTGGGCCGGCGTGCACGCCTGGAAGCCGGTGCCGACCGCCGACGTCAACGCCACCTTGGGCATGTCGATCAGCGTGTTCTTCCTGATGATCGTGTTCTCGCTGCGCTCCAAGGGCGTGGGCGGCATGACCAAGGAATTCCTGACGGCGCCGTTTGGCAAGTGGATGATGCCGTTCAACCTGCTTTTGAACATCGTCGAGTGGCTGAGCAAGCCGATTTCGTTGGCGATGCGACTGTTCGGCAACATGTTCGGCGGCGAGATCGTCTTCCTGCTGATCTGGGTGCTGGGCGGTGCAGGCATCGCCGGCATGGTTGCTGGCGGCGCATTCGGCCTGGGCTGGATGCTGTTCCACCTGCTGGTGATTCCGCTGCAGGCCTTCATTTTCATGATGCTGTCGATCGTGTACCTGAGCCTGGCTGAAGACAGTCACTGAGTTTGCGTCACCCTTCATCTGCTTTATTCCGCTTCATCCATCACCCTTAGAAACTTTCGTTCGGAGATCACCATGTACCTCGCCGTCCTGACCAACCTCGCTCAAGTCCAGAGCTCCACCGTCCTCGCCGTCGGCATCATGATCGGCCTGGCCGCGCTGGGTGCCGGCCTCGGTCTGGCCATCATGGCTGGCAAGTTCCTGGAATCGGCTGCGCGCCAGCCGGAACTGATCCCGGTGCTGCAGGTTCGTATGTTCATCACCGCCGGCCTGATCGACGCCGCGTTCATCATCAGCGTCGCCGTCGGCCTGCTGTTCGCCTTCGCCAACCCGCTGGCCCAGGTGTTCATCGAGCGTCTGTCGCAGGCTGCCGGCTGATCCAGCGGTAGCAGGATGTGGATGCGGCCCTTGGCGGTTGCATCCGCGGATGAAGGTCGGAAAGCGCCGCCCGCGCGGTGGCGCTTTCACCCCTAAACAGCGATTGAGCGACCCATGGATATCACCCTTACCATCTTTGCCCAGGCGCTGGCCTTCGCCGGTCTGATCTGGATCGTCGCGACCAAGATCTGGCCGCCGCTGCTGCAGGCGATCGAAGAGCGTCAGCAAAAGATTGCTGAAGGTCTGGCTGCGGCCGACCGCAGTCAGAAGGACCTGGCGCAGGCGCAGGAAAAGGTCAACGAAGCACTGAAGGACGCACGCACCAAGGCCAACGAGATCATCGATCAGGCCCATGCGCGCGCCAACCAGATCATCGAAGCGGCCAAGCTGGAGGCAATTGCCGAAGCCAACCGTCAGAAGGATCTGGCGCAGACCGAAATCGACGCATCCGCCACGCGTGCCCGCGAGGAGCTGCGCAAGCAGGTCTCGGTGCTGGCCGTCAGCGGTGCAGAAAAGCTGCTCAAGCGCGAAATCGATGCCAACGCCCACAAGGCGCTGCTCGACGAGCTGGCGGCGGAGATTTAAGCGATGAGTCAGGCCCTCACCCTTGCCCGTCCCTACGGCCGTGCCGCGTTTGCGATCGCGCGTGAGGGCGGCAACTTCGCGCCCTGGTCCGATGCGCTGGCGTTTTCGGCGCAGGTGGCCGGCGACCCGCGCGTGGCCGCATTGCTGCTCAACCCGGCCCTTGGCCAGGAACAGGCAGTGACGCTGCTGGCGCCGCCGCAGGCGGGCGAGGACTATCTGCGTTTCCTCGGCGTGCTTGCCGATGCGCAGCGGCTGTCGCTGCTGCCGGAAGTGGCAGGCTTGTACGAACAACTGCGTGCCGAGGCCGAACATGTCGTCAAGGCGACGGTGACCTCGGCCGCTGCAATGAGCCAGACCGAACTCGACACGATCGCTGCTGCGCTGAAGAAGCGCTTCGGCCGCGATGTGGACATCACCACCGCAGTCGATGCGTCGCTGATCGGCGGCGCGGTGATCGACACCGGCGACGTGGTCATCGACGGCTCGCTGAAGGGCAAGCTTGCGCGTCTGCAAAGCTCGCTCGCCCACTGAATTCACATAAACGCACGGCCCTCGCGGCCGGCACCTAGGACTGAACGATGGCAACCACGCTCAACCCCTCCGAAATCAGCGACCTGATCAAGACCCGCATCGAAGCGGTCAAGCTGTCCGCAGAGTCGCGCAACGAAGGCTCCGTGACCAGCGTGTCCGACGGCATCGTGCGCATCTTCGGCCTGGCCGACGTGATGCAGGGCGAAATGATCGAACTGCCGAACAACACCTTCGCGCTGGCACTGAACCTGGAGCGCGATTCGGTCGGCGCCGTGGTGCTGGGCGACTACGAAAGCCTGCGCGAAGGCGACGTGGCCAAGACGACCGGCCGCATCCTGGAAGTGCCGGTGGGTCCGGAACTGCTGGGTCGCGTGGTCAACGCACTGGGCGAGCCGATCGACGGCAAGGGCCCGCTGGGCGCCACCCAGACCGCACCGGTGGAGCGCGTTGCGCCCGGCGTGATCTGGCGCAAGTCGGTCGACCAGCCGGTGCAGACCGGCTACAAGTCGGTCGATGCGATGATTCCGATCGGCCGTGGCCAGCGCGAGCTGGTCATCGGTGACCGTCAGACCGGCAAGACCGCGCTGGCGATCGACGCGGTGATCAACCAGAAGGGCACCGGCATCAAGTGCGTGTACGTGGCGATCGGCCAGAAGGCCTCGACCGTTGCCAACATCGTGCGCAAGCTGGAAGAAAACGGCGCGCTGGCGCACACCGTGGTGGTGGCTGCCACCGCGTCCGAATCGGCCGCGATGCAGTACATCAGCCCCTACGCCGGTTGCACCATGGGCGAGTACTTCATGGATCGCGGCGAAGACGCGCTGATCGTGTATGACGATCTGTCCAAGCAGGCCGTGGCCTACCGCCAGATCTCGCTGCTGCTCAAGCGCCCGCCGGGTCGCGAGGCCTATCCGGGCGACGTGTTCTATCTGCACTCCCGCCTGCTCGAGCGCGCCGCGCGCGTGTCCGAGGAATACGTGGAGAAGTTCACCAACGGTGCGGTGACCGGCAAGACCGGCTCGCTGACTGCGCTGCCGATCATCGAAACGCAGGCCGGCGACGTGTCTGCGTTCGTGCCGACCAACGTGATCTCGATCACCGACGGCCAGATCTTCCTGGAAACCGACCTGTTCAACGCCGGTATCCGTCCGGCCGTCAACGCCGGTATCTCGGTGTCGCGCGTCGGTGGCGCCGCCCAGACCAAGATCATCAAGAAGCTGTCCGGCGGCATCCGTATCTCGCTGGCGCAGTACCGCGAGCTGGCGGCGTTCGCGCAGTTCGCCTCGGACCTGGACGAAGCCACCCGCAAGCAGCTCGAGCGCGGTCAGCGCGTCACCGATCACCGCATCAACCTGACCCTCTACAAGCTGGAAGAGGTCATGGCAGGGCCGGCGCTGGACGAAGTCATCGATGCGCTGGTGACCGAGCATCAGGCCGAGTTGCTGGCGGCCGAGGGGATGGCGTGAGGGCAGGGCCCGCCTTCTTCGGCGTGCCCCGACCGGCATGACCGTCGATCTGGCCCCGGCGCTGTCCCGCGAAGCCGCTCTGCGCCGGCTCGTGGGAGCCTTCGAGGCAGCCGGGCTCCCGGATGCGCGCTCGGATGCCCGCTTCCTCACCCTGCACATCCTGGCGCTCACTCCCCTCGACCTGAGCCTGCGCGGGCGCGAACCCCTCGGCGCGGCCGGGGCGGAGGCGCTCGGACGGGCGGCTGTGCGCCGGCTCGCGGGCGAGCCGGTGGCACGGATCCTCGGGGCGTGGGAGTTCTGGGGGCTGCCCTTCGCGCTGTCGTCCGACACGCTGGTGCCGCGGCCCGATACCGAGAGTGTGGTCGAGGCGGCGTTCGGCCTGTTTCCCGAGCGCGAGCGGAAGCTGCGTCTGATCGATCTCGGCACCGGCTCCGGCTGCATTCTGGTGGCCCTGCTGCACGAGCGCCCGCGCGCCTACGGCATCGGTCTCGACCGGGCCCAGGGCGCTCTCGCGGTGGCCCGGAACAATGCGGCGGCGAACGGCGTCGCGGATCGCGCCTCTTTCCTGTGCGGCTCCTGGCTCGATGCGCTCTCCGGCCCGTTCGACCTGATCGTCTCGAACCCGCCCTACATCGCTGCCCCGGTCATCGCGACGCTCGAGCCGGAGGTGCGCCTGCACGACCCGCGCGCCGCCCTCGACGGGGGGGATGACGGGCTCGACGCCTACCGGGCGATTCTCGCAGGTCTCGCGCGGCGGCCGGGCCTGCTCTCGGCGCAGGGCGCGCTCGTCCTCGAGATCGGCTACGATCAGGGGCCGGCGCTGACCGGCCTCGCCCAAGCGATGGGGTTCGCGGATGTGCGTGTCGGCCGGGATCTCGCCGGCAACGACCGGGTCGTCACGCTTCGGCCATCCTTGGCGGGCAGGTGACGCTCCGAGGGGCGGATTCAGAGTTGGATACGGCGCCGATGATCGCCGAATCCGCACAATTCCGGCATAAGCCGTCTTAGCCCCGAAAAAATGCTTGTTGTCGAGGGCGTCAGTCACTAGCTTAGACATGCAGACCGCCAACGGCCCGTTGAGCGTCTCTCACGAATCTCCTGCTGCGCCGTCCGGCCAAAGGGAGTTCCCGAGATCCGGGAGTTTTGTGAGGCACTCTTTAAGACGGTATCGGCAGGATCGGTTTTGACCGTGTCCTCCGGCTTCGGACGGTCTTCCCACCATCGAGCGGACGCGCTCCGGCAGTCGCGGCCAGGCTCGGTGGGATCGAACCTGACAGTCGAGGGATGTCTCGCGGCGCGCCGAACGGAGCGCAGCCACCGGACGAGCGGCAAACATCGCGGGATGTGCGTGCTCGGGCGCCGCGCGCCCGGACCGTCTCGTCCGCGAGCAAGGCTCCGGCGCTGTCAGTCACGCTGAGCGACAGGTAACGAGGGTCAATCGAGGCCGATGAGACCAAACCAGAATCGACGGATGCGGGGTCGCAATCGGCCCAAGGGTCCGAATCCGCTGACGCGCTCCTACGAGTCGAACGGTCCCGACGTCAAAATCCGCGGCACCGCCCAGCACATCGCCGACAAATACGCGCAGCTCGCCCGCGACGCCCTCGCGAGCGGCGATCCGATCGCTGCGGAGAACTACTTCCAGCACGGCGAGCATTATTTCCGCATCATCACCGGCGCCCAGGAGCCGGGCCGTCCGCAGGCCAGCCAGGGCTATGCCCGCAACGGCTTCGACGAGGACGAGGACGGCGACGACGAGGCCGGTCAGGGCCAGGCCGGCGAGGGCGGTCGCCAGGGCTTCGGCTACGGCAGCGACGAGTACGGCGACCCGGCCCAGCAGCCGCAGCCGTTCGAGCGCCACGACTTCGACGGCCGGAACCAGGGCCGCGACCGGAACGACCGCAACGAGCGCGGGGACCGGAACGACCGCGGCCAGCGCTTCCAGGGCCGCGACCGGAACGACCGCGGGGATCGCAACGACCGCGGCCAGCGCTTCGAGGGCAGCCGGCAGGACTACAACCGCGGTGAGCCGCGGCAGGACTTCCGGCAAGATCGCCAGGATCGACCTGAGCGTCAGGATCGGCCCGAGCGTCAGGACCGCCAGGACTATTCCCGCCAGGATGGCAACCGGCCCGATTACCGTCAGGACCGGCGCCAGGATTACCGCCAGGATTTCGGGCAGCCGCCTCAGGAAGGCCGCGAGACCTCGCGCGACAACCGTCGCGAGGCCGCCCGTTTCGAGAACGGTCGCGCCGACCTTCCCGAGACGCCGCGCCAAGAGCCGCGTGAGTCCCGCCAGGATCCGCGGCAGGAGCCGCGTCAGGAAGCCCGCCCGATCGAGCCGCGCCAAGATCCGCGGCAGGAGCCGCGCCAGGACAGCCGCTCCGAGGCGGCCCCGCGCGCGGAGGGACCGGTGCGTCCCGACAGCCCGGCGCCGCGGCGCGGACGCAGCCGTGCGAGCGAGGCCAGCCGCGCCGCTGCGGCCGAGCCCGCCGATCCGTCGGCGCTGCCCGCCTTCCTGATGACGGCGACCCGCAATCCCACCCCGGCACCGGCTCCGGCCGAGGCCCCGCGCGAGGCGGCCCCCGCCGCCGCCGAATTGCCTGCGGCGGAGGATGCCCCCGCGCCCAAGCCCCGGCGCCGCCGGACCCGCTACAAGGGTGCAGAGGACGAGGCCGCTCCCGAGAAGGCCGATACGCCCGACGCGGCCGAGTAAGCCGAACCGAACATGATGAAAGCGGCCCGAGGGATCCTCGGGCCGCTTTCGTTTGGAGCCTTCGCGGGGAGGGCGTCCCCGATCCGGCACGCCGTGTGTTCTGGCGCCGAACCGGCGCCCGCCGCGGCGGAGAACGCGCTAGCGGAGATAGTTGACGAGGCTCATTTCGGAGAGGATCGAGGTGACCTTGTAGCTTGCCTGCAACTGCGTCTGCAGGCTGAGAAGCTTGGCCGCCACCTCCTCGGTCGAGACCGTATCGACTCCGTCGAGGGAATCCTGCAGCGTCGCCTTGGTGGTGTTGGCCACCGACTTCGCGTTGGCCATGCTGCTCGCCGCCAGCCCGAAATCGGTCCCGAGCTGCTCCAGGCTCTGTTGGCCCTCGCTCGCGGTGAGCAGGCTGGCCGCCCGGCCGGAGACCGCCTCGAACCGCGCGGTATCCACCGTTCCGGTCGCAGTGGTGAAGCTCTCGGCTGCTACCGCGGCGAGACCGGCCAGCGTCCGGCGGATCGCCTCCTCGTTGGCCTGGGCGCCGATCGCCACCGTCCGGCTGGCACCGGCCTGCACGGTTGCGCTCGCCCGCGGATCGGACGCGGTGTCGCCCTTGTACCAGATCACGGTCTTGGCGCTCGCGGCCTCGGCGTAGCCGTTGCCGTCCGCCGCGACGCGGCGCGGGCTCAGGCCGGCCGCGGGCGAGCCCTCGAAGAAGTTGAGCGAAGCGCGGGCGGTCGAACTGGCCGAGAGTTCGGTGTTGGCGGCCTGCTTCAAGGCGTTGTCGAGAGCCCGCGAAAGGTTCTCGGTCGTGATCTCCGCCGTTGCGCCAATGGCGAAGGTTGTCGTCGAAGCCTTGTCCGCGGTGGCGGCGGCGGTCAGGGTGATGGTCTTGGTGGTACCGTCGTGCAGGCCGAGCTTGAGCGTGATCGTGTCGCCAGCGACCGGGTTGGCGGTCGGGTCGACGGCCAGGGATGCCGTGGCGGG
>JAAIGE0101388221.1_pt1 | contig 10278 bp, 10 predicted proteins | sample 6487951 | NCBI WGS metagenome assembly JAAIGE01 (sample SAMN13974128, study PRJNA590717) | phyllosphere metagenome | biome: tomato field; feature: multiple bacterial spot infested tomato fields; material: tomato leaves; isolation source: leaves from tomato fields | host: Solanum lycopersicum ... | reverse complement strand
CCGTTCCGCCGTGCATGGAGATGAAACACTGCGAGTTGGCGTATACCATCAACTGTAGGTGGTTATAGCTCGTTACTCTTTCGGGATAATGATGTCGGTACAGATCATTCATCTGAATCACCTCTGGATGGTTTTCCCGTAGCCAGGCGTGTTCCCCCAGATCAAGCGTTTCGCTGTTATCCTGCACAATTTGCGTGGGCAGGGGGCGGTTGTAGACGATCTGAAACTTGTCCCGGCACAAATGAATGATCCGCTCCAGTTCGGCAATCCCCAGAAAATTGATCGGTGGCTGATCCCATTCACGGTTGTACTTATTGGCAATCAGCAGAATGGGTTTATCATAAACGAACAGATCATTTTTGTAATGCTCGCGAAAGGGTACCTGAGCCCATTTCTGAAAGCTGTACGAATTACTGTGCGTCATGTTCGGCACGTCGTAATGGTCGTACGATTCGGTCCAGATGCGTTCCCTGTAGCGTTCTTCGTGGTTGGGACTGAAAAAATAAAACTCCTTGGTATTACTGGCAGAAATGGTTTTTTCGAGCGTTCCATTCAGGTGGTGCCAGTACGCAAAAGGCAGTACATAGCGTAATTCCTGATCGAACTCGCCCCGGTACTGGATGACTTTATACGGCTTTTTCTCCACGTAATCTTTCAACACAAACTTCGTCTGTACGAGTTTGCAGTAGTAATTATCCCGAATAAAGTAGAGTAAATATTTTTTCTTGATGGTGGGATACCGGAGGGCCGCCAGTGCGTACAGCGACTTCAACAGCAATTTCTTCATCGTCAGCAAAGCCTTTAAAATACATGGAATGCGTTACTCCGCCCGGCGTACCTTCTCCCAGATACCAGAAGCCAGTCCGTTACGGTACCGAAGATACCCCAGAATGGCACACCAGTTCATGAACGAAAAGTAATAGGGTACAAACAGGGCCTTTACGCGAAGCTTCTTGTTTTCCAGCCAGTACCCCAGCAGGGCAGCCGCGTAAAAGACAATCTGAGCGATCAGTAGTACCGGATATAACCAGCCTTCACTCAGCATAACCAGGATCACATTCAAGAGAAAGATCAGCGGCAGGGCAAACGGAGCTACGGCCCACCGCATCATCCGGTGTGAAATGTACTGAAACGACAACCAGCCGTACCGGAAAATATTCAGCAAATGCGGCAAACGGGCAATGGACTGAAAGCCTCCCGCGGCAATGCGTACTTTACGTTTCTGTTCGTCACCAATGGAAAAGGAAGGTCGCTCCAGGGCATACGCCTCGGGATCGTACACGACGCGGTAGCCCCGGGTGGCAATACGCAGCGAAATCATGAAATCATCAAGCAGCGTATCTTTTTCGACGTGCTCATAGAGTTTCGTTCGGATGGCAAATAATTCACCTGCCGCTCCGACGACGCTGTAAAGCTCCGTATCAAGTTTTTTCAGAAACGATTCGTATTTCCAGTACAGGCCCTCACCCGCTCCGGCGGCGGCTTCATTTTCGAACGTCTGGATTCGTTTTTCGCCCGAAACGGCCCCTACCTGTGGATCGGCGAAGTGCCGCACAATGTTGGCAACGGCATCCGGGTTCAGGTTGGTATTGGCATCGGTGTAGATCACCAGCGGCGTATGCACCCGGTGCATGGCCTGATTGATAGCTTCAATTTTGCCCCGGCGTTCGTTACCTCCCATCACGGAAATCCGTGGATGGCTCCCGTACTGCTGCTGCAACCACTCGGTACTGCCGTCGGTTGAACCTTCCGTCACGAAAAGAATCTGCAAGTGCTCGGCTGGGTAGGTCAGGGCCAGCGAATTACGGACTTTTTCGGCCAGACAACCCATCTCGTTATACGCCGGAATGACCAGGGTAACATCGGGTTGGTACGAAGCAGAAAATTGGGGCGTACGCCTCTTACGGAATTTCAGCAGGAGCCAAAGGAAGATTCCATAGCCGAGGTACGTATAAAAGACCAGAAAAATCAGGAACCAAAATAGAATTTCGAAGAAAATCTTCATATAACGCTGGCGGACGATTACATCAGTCAAATATAGCTTTCCAGCGAAGTTATTGAGCAGTTTTCGGCCGGAATTATCCTTCTTTTTTCATTTTAATCACCGGAATACTTTTTTCTAACTACAGGAATTTACAGTAATGTGTTTGTCCGAAATTAATTGCTGTCTATTTTTGTACCCAGTCCCTGACAATATTCTCCTTATGAAGCGAGTACAAGCCATTCTATCCGTTCTGATGTTAGGTAGCCTGCTGGCTTCCTGTGCTTATCAACGAGCGAACACTATTGACCAGCCAGATGTCCGTAAGAACAACAAAACGGTCTACGGCGTTTCGCCTGATAGTGCTGCTGCTCAGCTCAAAAACACTTGGCCTGACAAAGAAGGTACGGCCGAGCGGGCTGAAAACATCCGTTTGAAATTACTGTCACTGAAGGGTTCTACCCATAACTAATTTTTCGAGTAGGTGGCAAAGTATACTTTAAAAGCGGTAGTCGTAAACGATTGTACCGCTTTTTTAGTTTATCCAACAATTCGCGTTTAGTCTTGAGTTCTTTCCGCCGATATTGCTGTCATCCTTCTCATTTAATGCATTTTTAAAAGCCTTTGACGTATGAATATTGCTTTAGTAACCGGTTCAGCCGGATTGATCGGAAGCGAATCGGTCGCTTTTCTTGCAGACAAGTTTGATTTGGTTGTAGGTATTGACAACAACATGCGGCAGTATTTCTTCGGAGCTGAAAGCAGCACCGACTGGAATCGTAACCGTCTGCAGGAAAGATACAGCAACTATGTCCACCGTACCGCTGATATTCGTTCCGTAGAAGAACTGTCCGCTATCTTCAAAGAGTACGGCACTGACGTAAAAATGATCGTGCACACGGCCGCTCAGCCTAGCCACGACTGGGCCGCCCGCGAGCCATTCACCGATTTCTCGGTCAATGCTACCGGTACCCTGAACATGCTGGAAATGACGCGTCAGCACTGCCCCGAGGCAGTCTTCATTTTTACTTCTACGAATAAAGTATACGGCGACAACCCTAACTTCCTGCCCCTGGTAGAGCTGGAATCCCGTTGGGAGATTTCTGAAGATCACGCCTACTACGAAAACGGAATTGACGAAAACCTGAGCATCGACCACACCAAGCACTCCTTGTTTGGAGCTTCGAAAGTAGCCGCCGACGTGCTGGTACAGGAATACGGTCGGTATTTTGGCATGAAAACCGGTGTATTCCGGGGAGGCTGTCTGACGGGCCCTAACCACTCGGGTGCTCAGTTACACGGTTTTCTTTCGTACCTGATGAAATGTGCGATTACCGGAACGCAATACACCATTTTCGGTTACCAGGGCAAACAGGTACGTGACAACATTCACGCTCATGATTTGGTGAACATGTTCTGGCATTTCTACCAGAATCCGCGTCCGGGTGAAGTTTACAACGCCGGTGGAGGTCGTTTTGCGAACGTTTCCATGCTGGAAGGCATCAAGATTTGTGAAGAAATTTCTGGCAATACGATGAACTATACGTATTCAGACACCAACCGCATTGGTGACCACATCTGGTACGTTTCGGACTTGTCGAAGTTCAAAGCCCACTACCCTGGCTGGAACTGGACCTATGATATCCACTCGACGCTGGCTGAAATTCACGACGGTATTGCGGAACGTTTACGTACCGCCTAAGCCAAGAGTCTAGCATTTTTTTAAACACCGGGCCCAGGTCCGGTGTTTTTGTATGGAATGGCTATTCCCCTGATTGTTAAAGCCCTTGCCAATACATACCATTCGTACGTATCTTTGTAGAACTAGTCGTATGACTTTCAATTAACTATCGACCCATTCGCAACGCTTGATCCTTCGCTTATGAAACTTAGTGTCGTCATCCCCGCGTATAATGAACAGGATTCTATTTCAGAAACCTTGCTTTCGCTGTATCAAACGTTAGCCCGTGAGGGAATTGAACACGAGATTTTTGTAACGAACGATAACTCCAAGGATAATACCCTGCAGGTACTCGAACGGCTGTCGCTTCAGATTCCTACACTCCATTACGAAACCAACCTTGGCCCCAACGGCTTTGGGTACGCCGTGCGTTACGGTCTGGAACGTTTCTCGGGCGACTGCGTGGCCGTCATGATGGCCGACTTGTCGGATGATCCCGAAGATCTGGTAAAGTATTACTACAAAATGCGGGAAACCGACGCAGATGCGGTATTCGGCTCCCGCTGGATGAAGGGCGGCAAGGTGATTGACTATCCCGGACTGAAGAAATTCATCAACCGGATTGCCAACCTGATTATCCGCATGATGATTGGCATTAAGTACAACGATACGACGAACGCCTTCAAATTATACAAACGCGAAACCATTGAAGGCATCAAGCCTTTCCTTTCTCCGCACTTTAACCTGACGGTTGAGTTACCCCTGAAAGCGTACGTTCGCGGCTATTCGTTCGTGGTTATGCCTAACTCCTGGACGAACCGGAAATACGGCGAGTCTAAACTGAAAATCAAGGAAATGGGAAGCCGTTACTTCTTTATTCTGCTGTATTGCATGATTGAGAAGTTCTTTTCACGCGGCGATTTCATGAAGAAAAAATCGGCCAAGACTGCTTCGGTAAGCCGTTAAGTATTCTTCGCATGCTATACAAAAAAGAGCCATCGGTTAACCGATGGCTCTTTTTATTGGAATATGCTTCAACTGGCTGTCTATTTTCGTTTGTAAAAGACGAACCCGTTTTCCGAACCGATTTTACGTAAGGTTGGAATCGTATCGACTTCCGCTTCCAGCAGGTTTTTTGCGATCACATAGACCGGTTTGTCCACTTCCGGGCTGTGAATAGCCCAATCGTCGTCCCAGCTTTTGGGATGGCGTTCGGGTTGCTGCCGGGCGTAGAAGAAAGGTCCGTAACTGCGGTACTTATAGGTTACAATGTAACAATCTTCGCCCTGGCGAGCTTCGAAAAACCGGATGGCTGCCGCCTGGGAAATGCTCTCAATACGGGCCACAAAGAACCACAGGGTCAGGGTGGTAAACACGGCCGTACCGATAAAGAGCGTTACCAGACCACGTTCGTATTGCTGACGGCTCAGGAAACGAATACCGAAGAGGATAACAAAGAACAGAACAACGCCGGGGGTCGCTTCCCAACCCGTCCAGTTGACTTTGGCGTCCAGGTTAGCCGCCGCAAAACTATCGTCGGGGGCAATCTGAGCCTGTAGCCAATCGACATAGTGCGATAAGATGGGTAAGCCAATTGTTAGAATGACGAAAATACCGCCCGATACCGCCAGACTTACCTTCATCCAGGAGCTAAAGACAATCCGGCCCGTCCAGAGGCGATAAATCGTTAAACTGGCTAAGTACGTCAGTGGGAAGTAGCACATGGACGAATAGTGGACAATTTTTGACTTCACGATTGTGAAGAGAATCAGTACCACCCAGAATAAGATCACCATCCATTTCTGATAATCCCGCTGGTAATCCGTTTCGCCCGATTCCGTACGGAAGTTCAGGGCCCGCAGGGCAAACGTACTCGCCGGGAAACAGCCAAAGAACAGAATGACGAAGTGATACCCCGGAAAACCCGCATGCCCGGCATCCGGAGTCGAGAATAAGCGGTAATTATATTTGATGAACTCCTGAATAAACCAGGGACCGTGCTGCCAGGTTTCGAGACCGTACCAGGCCAGCGTCACCAGCGAGGTCATCACCGTATACACAATAAAGTGCAGCGGACTAATGAATAGTTTGAAGCCGTTCACCACAAAATAAACTCCCAGGGTAACGCAAACCAGCATATAAGCCACGGGGCCTTTCGTTAGTACGCCCATCCCCAGCAGGAAGCCGCCAAGCAGGAGGTAAAACCACTTATTTTTAGGGAGCAGAAAAGTGAAATGATCCTTTTTCCAGCGGAAAAAGATAATTCCGTTCAGTCCAATGAAAATCCAGAGGTTGAACCAGGGGTCGATGATGCCGGAACGGAAGTACAAATGCGGCAGAATGGAGCCCAGGTAGGTTCCTACCCAGATTAGTCCGAAACGCCGGTTAAACAGCCGTTCGCCCAGCAGATACAACAAACCCAGCGTAAGAATGCCGCATAAAGCGTTGGGCAGACGGGCGGCAAACTCCCCTACGCCAAACGTATGCATGGCCAGCGACTGTAACCAGAAGAAAAACGGTGGTTTTTCCCAGAAGGGCTTAAAGTCGACGTGCACCCGCAGGTAATCATTGAGGACCAGCATCTCGCGGGAAATTTCCGCGAAGTTGATTTCATCCCAGTCGAATAAATGTACGCCGCCCAGGAAGGGAATAAAGAACAATCCCGCCACCAGGGCGATGAGTACTAAAGTGGTTAAACGATTCATACGTGAAAGATGATCCCCTTACTTTTTCTTACCTCCGAAGATATTGAGCACTTTACTAACCATCTTGTCATCAATACCCAGGGTACGTTTCACCCGCGTATAGGTAGCTACGGCTTGTTTATCCAGCCAGATGGCAACCGATTTAATACCATCGCCGGGGCGGGCCTGGTAGTTGGTCGAACGCAGTTTGGGTGTTTCTTTTTCTTCGGTGAAGTAATACAGAGCGACGGACTTACGCGTCATATCCTCCGGGCACTGGATGGGATCCGGCAGACCGTGGAATGAATCTTCGTCGGTGTTGAATACTGCAATCCGGTTAAAGATCGGGGCAATTTTTGCTTCCACCCCCGTCATTTTACGGTCCCACAGTTCCAGATCACCGCGATATTCGGGTTTCCAGTCTTTGTTGAGGTACAACAGCAGGTTTACCCGGCGTCGCCAGTTGCGTTTGTGCGGGTGTACGGTGAAGTCCGCGTGCACGTTCAGGAAGCCCCCGCGTTTGGACTGGTGCAATCCGCCCCCTTCGAGCATGTCATCCGCCTTCAGGTTTGGAATTCCGGTAAGTTCGCTCATAAAAGCCACAAACGCATCGGAGTTGAGGTAGGTAATCACCTCCTGAATGAAAGGCGGCAGCAGCTCCATTTTATTCAGACCGTGCTTCTTCTCATTCACGTGAACGTAGTGAATCCATCCCTCGTCCTGAATGGCCGGAAAGGATTGCATAGCCTTTTCCGCAGCCCATTCTTCCAGAAAATTGTCAATGGAAATGTGCGGATAGGGATGATCACTCTGATATTGGGCTTTCAGCTCCGGCAACTTGGCCTTCCAGGCTTCCAGATTGACAATATTGGCAGTAGTATGAACCGTCGTATTCATAGATGCAGAACGCAAGGAATGGAATGAAATAAGTGAGTGAAACCCAGCCTAATGTGAATAAGGTTTGTTTCGCAGAACAAAAGTAGGCCGCGAAGGGGAGTTTTCGGAATGTACTGGTTCGTTTTTCTACGAGTCCCTACAACCAAACGCATGAAAGACTGGCTCCCTGCGTCGTCTGGCCCTTTTTATAGGTGGATCCCTGTAACATCAGGGGCTGGCCTTCGGCTCCCAGTTCCCAGAGTTCTCCTTTCAGAAAAACGCCCATTGCCTTGGTAATGGATGCTTCTTGGGGAGCCCGCGTGGGGAAACTGTATTTATCCCAGGCTTCGGCTTCTGTCAGTTTATTCATATCCGCCCGTGCTTCGGCGGGCGTGGGATGATTTTGATACCCTTCCCAGGGAAGTCGTAGATAGTTATCCAGCATAATATTCGCCGGAACGGCCAGAATACAGGCCTCTTTCTCCCGCAGACTGGCATAAGCCTGCGGAAACCACGAATCCTGATGGATCAGTACGCCCAGTTTGCCGGCGGGTGTATAAATCACGGGTACATCTTTGATGGTTCCGGGGGCAATATACGTTTGCTCCTGCGTGGAGAGATACGTTTTCTTTACCAGACCCGCCAGCGAACCATCGGGCAGGAAAACACCCGAAACGCTGTACAGGACTCCACTTTCGAAGGTGAGCTTTTGCTCTTTGATGGCTGGCTCGGGCAGTACCGTGGTTCCGGCTACGATGGTAACGTCGTAAGTACTGGCCAGGTGCGAAAAGGTTTGCTGGTAAATATTGGCCATGTCGGCGGCTTTCATTGCCAGTAAACTATAGCTGGTGGGGTCCCGCAGATCCTGCGGAGCCTGCATTCGGGTAGAGAGATACGTAAAGAAATTACTATAGGTGAGCGTACGAATTGCGTCCTGTAGCTTGGTTGCAGCGTATACCTCACGTTTTTCGCCCGCGATTACCAGCCACAATCCAATGTTTTCCGGTAACACCACAATGCTTTTCCGGTTAAGCCAGCCTTTCCGGCGAGCTTCGGCAAAATAGCCATTGAGCTTCTGAAAGAAGGCCTCTTCGCTGGAGTAATCAACGGGTAACATATACGGCTGAATGCCAATCAGGTTGCCCCGACCCGAATCGCGACCCATTTCAGCAAAAGATCGATACTGGACGTCGGCGGGGGGCAGAGCAATATTCCGGTTTTTGTTCGACCAGATCACGTACAAAGCCCAACCCAGCATCAGCGTGCCCAGAAGGATCAGTAAACGTTGTTTAAACATACAGGAGCAGTTGACGTATCGCTTATTATGTGTGTTGCTCAGACAAATAATGGCCCGGAAGTTTAACCGGGCTTCTGCCTATTATTGACGTTGCTGACTATAGGTTTGTAAAAAAGCCCCTAGCTCCATTAGCCAGGCCACGCCCAGGTGAATCGCAATGCCACCCCAGATCGTCCGGCTTTCATAGGCCAGTATCCCCAGAATATACCCTCCCAGCACGGAGCCGAGCGTTTCGCCCAACGGTTTGCCAAAATGAATGCAGGCATATACCGCCACCATCGGCAGTACGGCCCCTCGCCCGAGTACCTGAGCCATGCCGATTACCAGAAATCCCCGCAGGAGTAGTTCCGTTGACACAAAATCAAAGCCGTAACAGGCTTCAAAGCTTAGAGCCGTTACCCATTCGGGTACGCCCAGAGCCTCAGCCGCTCCCCAGCCTTTATAAACGGGATAGGTTTCCAGAAAACTCGGTTGAAAGGATGCCCAGCCGATGAGAGGTATCATGATCAGCAACATGGTTCCATACATACGCAGGCTCCCCCGGTCTGGCCGGAAGCCATAAAAATACGAAGGTTGGGCGTCAGTCCAACGATAAAATAGGGCGAGCGGTACCCATACGGTTAAAACCGAACTCAGATTCGAAAAACAGTGAAAGGCAAACCGATACACGGACTCGAACGCGGGCAGCGTCGCCAGGCCTTGGTAGCCCGTAAAATCCTGCCACCAGGCCAGCACCAGCATCCCGAAGCCGCTGTACAGCCAGAACCTGAAGCTGCGGATCAAAGCCTGCTGCTGGTGAGCAAACACCCAGAACAGAGTCACCGTATAATACACCACGGCATCGAGCCCCAGAAAGAGTACAAAACGAATCCAGGTTCCCCGGTGCGGATCAATGTAGCTGTCTTCCAGATCTACGGCGTAATTGAAGGCGATACAGGCCGCCAGAAACAGGGCCGTAACACCGTAGAGGACCGGCCTGAAATCTGCCCGGATAAAATCAACGAGATAGGTGCGTAACTTCCGCATGAACCTTGTGACGTAAAAAAGGCCTTGACAACGAAATGCCAAGGCCTTTACGGCTACTTCTAATGATTACTACTTAGAATTTAGCTCCAACTTCTTTCAGAACGGCTTCAATGCCTTTCTTGTTGATCGTACGAATCGCTTGCGTCGAAAGTTTGATCTGAACCCACTCACCCGTAGAAGGGATGAAGAATTTTCTCGTTTGCAGGTTCGGATAGAATTTCCGCTTCGTTTTGTTGTTGGCATGCGAGACGTTAAAACCCGTCTGCGTCTTCTTGCCCGTGATTTGACAAACCCGTGCCATAATTAGTATTTTTTATTAGTTATCAGTAAACCGATCTAAAATCGGCTTTAATTTCTTGAGAATCAGCTCTGTAAAAGCAGTTCTGTAAAACGAGTCGCAAAGATAGCTTTTTCGCAGGAACCAGCCAAATACAGCCTGAAAGTTTTGCATTTATTTTAATCCAACCAGAGAAGATTCAGTTTCATTATTCAGATTGGCCAAAAACAAATGCTGCGTTGGCAGGGCAAAAGCTACGTTCATTTTTTGCAGCTCTTCATAGATCCGGATATTGACTCGCTGATGCACGTTCATGTACACGGTGTAATCGGCGTCGAGTACGAAGTAAACAATCTCAAATTCAAGCCCGTAGGCTCCGTAATTCGAGAAATGAGCCCGATCAAAACGTACCGGACTTTGTTCTTCCACGACCTGTTTCAGCATGGATGAAATTTG
>JAAIGE0101282882.1_pt1 | contig 10278 bp, 5 predicted proteins | sample 6487951 | NCBI WGS metagenome assembly JAAIGE01 (sample SAMN13974128, study PRJNA590717) | phyllosphere metagenome | biome: tomato field; feature: multiple bacterial spot infested tomato fields; material: tomato leaves; isolation source: leaves from tomato fields | host: Solanum lycopersicum ... | reverse complement strand
GTAAAGTGAGTCACCACGTCGTTATCGGCCAGATCCATTTCAATGTCGCTGTAGAGATGGAGAATCTGGTCATTGTCCCCGCTGAACTTTACGCCCTTGGTAACCTGCTCGGCCGTGTGGCCACTCTGGGAATAGTTAAACCGGGGCCGACAGGAAAGTTTAAACTCCACGTTACCCCGAACGGCCGTTACTTTTCGGATGAGCGTCATGTGAGAACCCTCTTCGTGAACGGGCATGAAATCGGCCAGTTCGGCAATGCCATAGTCCGAAAAAAAACGGGTAACGAGAATGGCCGTATCCGTTAGGTAAATCTGTTTATAGGATAAATCCTGTAGTGTAGGGATGATTGAAAAGTGACCTCCTTTTTCAGGATCCAGCATGGCGGTAAAAACCGACGGAGAATCGAAACGAGGTAAACACAAAAAATCAATAGAACCATAATGGGAAACCAGAGCGGCGGTATTCATATTACCAATCAAACCGTACTGGTCAATAGTTGCCTGCTTCATATCAATGCCTTAAGGGGTGGTTTAGTAACTGGGTTAATAATTGAGTGTTTATGGCGGTAAAAGGATCATGCGAGCCTCCCGTTTTTTGGGTATTCTCACCAAATTCTAATTTCATTTTCGCGGAAAAATCCCTGAAAATCTGGTCGTTCCTTTACCTTCGTAGCTTCTCTCTAAACCTTAAGTATTCGTATGATTCGCTGGATTTTTTTCGTACTGGCGGCGTTGTCGCTGGTTCGGGCCGGAGTGGCTCAAACTCCCCGCAGCTGGCCCGCCACTTACCCCTGGTGGAAGAGTAATAACCTCCGCACCATTCAGTTTAACTTACCTGCTACGGAAGCAGCCACCTTACGGGCCGACTCGGTGGTAGCCGATCTCAAACGGCATTACGCCAATACCCTGATTATCAACATTGGCGGAATCATGGCATTTTATCCGACCCGACTGGATTTCCATTACCGCAATCCCTACCTGCGTTCGGAAACAGTGATGAAAGAAATCATCGACCAGTGTCATCAGGCAGGCATCAGGGTTATCGTTCGCTTTGACTTCAGTCGCGTACACGAGAGCATTTTCAAGGCTCATCCCGACTGGTGCTACCTTTCCCCCAAAGGCGAACGGGTTTATAATACGGATATGGTGGTCGTTTCGATCAATGCTCCCTACGTACAGCAAAAGGCCTTTGACATCATTGCGGAAGTACTGGACACCTTCCCCATCGACGGAGTATTCCTGAACATGCCGGGATACCAGGTCAATAATCCCTACGAAGGCGTCTATCACGGCATTGATCAGAATGAACACGATAAAAAACGTTTCGCCGAGTATAGCCAGGGTCTGGTGTTACCAACCAAAGAAGACAAAAACGATCCGGTCTTTCAGAAATACCTGGCTTTTAAAAAGTTTACCGTCGAAGAATGGACGAAGCGTCTGCACCACCTGATTAAATCGAAAAGTGAAAAAATAGCCTTATGCACCTACCTGGATGAATACGTGGACATCATCCGCCACGAATCGCAGACCAACAGCCTGCCTTACTGGCCTTACACCGCATCCGATAACGTCAACAACGCCATTCATACGTTTCCGGCTCACACGATCAGTAATGCCAGTATTCAGCAAATTTCCTTTCAGTCCCGATTCAATGCCATTGAACCCGACGAGATCAGGATTCGGTTGTACGAAAACATCGCCAACGGTTCGGGGCTGGACATCAGCATGATGGGTGACATGCAGGATTACGAAGACGAACGCAATTATCCGGTCATTAAAGAAGTCTACGGCTTTCACAAACGGCATGAAAAGTACTACGGTCGCTATACTTCCGTATCGAAAATTGCCCTGATTGCTCCCGGTTCCTGGCCCAGTGGCTTGCCCATGCAGGAATACCGGGGTATTCAGCTCATGCTGAAAGAAGCCCACCTGCCTTTTGATATCATCGAAGACGCCCAGATTCAGAAACGGGCGGCAGATCTGAAACGCTACTCGCTGATCATTCTTCCGGATATTATCTCCCTGCCAGCGGGCTCTATCAGTGTTTTGAAACAGCTCAGTCAGCAGGGAACTCATCTGCTGGCCACCAACCGAAGTCTTTCCGACCAGCCGGACGCTCTGCGGGAATTATTTGGCGTGGAGACCATCAACACCGAAAGTGAAGGCAGCGGCTATTACCTGACTCCGGTTCATCAGCCCATGTTTCGTCGACTGGCTGGTCAGAAAATGATCATGTGGAAGTTCAATCTGGGACAGTATGGCTGGACTAAAGATACCCGGCTTCAGTTACCCATTCTGGCCAAGGGCCGGCCGGGCCCTCCGGAGATCATCGGCGGTCATGACTCTACGGGTTATTATGCTCTCGGACTGCATACGTATGGCAAAACCGTGAACGCTTTGCTGCCCATCAACCTGGGCCGCCTGTATTACCTGCACGGTTATCAGGAGCATAAACACCTGTTACTCGATCTGATGGATCACCTGGATCCCAACCTGTCTAAAACCATTGAAACCAATGCCCCCGGCCGGGTTGAAGTGATTCTACAGGAGTATACCGAAAATACACCCGCTGCCCTCACCAGAAAGAAAACCGACGGCCTGATTCTGCACCTCATCAACCTGACCGGTTTCAGTGGGAATACGTATTTTCCGCCCATACCCGTCCAGCAGTTGAGTTTTAAAATCAAGTCGGCGTTTGCCCCCTCCCGCATCACCCAACTGGATCATAGCAAGGCCATCCCTTTCTCTTACGACCAGGGAATGATCCGTTTTACCCTCCCCGAGCTTCAGGCTTACGCAGGTATCGTGATAGCCCGATAAAAAACGAGTCCCCCGACTGAATCGGGGGACTCTATGCAAAGGTTGAAGGCTGAATGTACAAGCAGTACGCCTCTATATGTCCCCCCCCTGGACTAAGGTTATCACGCCTGGACGAAAAAAAATCAAATAAATTTTAAATCACTGTATTTCAATCACTTACAATAGACAAAACTTTTTCAATATAAGGGTAGTCCTGGTTATACAAAAAATAGGCATTCTTTTTTAATGGGTCGTTCAGGCCGAGACCACACGAGGGCTTGATTAATTTATGAAAAAGGACGAAATCCATTTAGACGACTGGAATCGAATTCTCTGGGGCATGGCCCCACCTGAATTTTTTATTGAAGTACTCTTCCGTACTCTTATCATTTACCTCTTCCTTCTCGTGATCATGCGTTTTCTTGGAAAACGCATGAATGGGCAGCTTTCCATTACGGAAATGGGAGTCATGCTCACGACCGGGGCCATTATTTCGCCCTCTATGCAGGCACCCGACCGGGGAATTGCTCTGGGCATATTTGCCATGACCTGTGCTCTCCTCTACCAGCGACTGACCACGCTCTGGGGTTTCAATAACAAGAAAATTGAGAAAATCATGCAGGGAACGGTAAGCGTTCTCGTCATTGACGGTGTCATTCAGGTGGACAGCCTGAATGGGAACCGTGTTTCCCGTCAGCAGCTGTTTACGGAACTTCGCCGAAAAAGTGTGTATAATCTGGGACAGGCCAAGCGGGTCTACCTCGAAGCTTCGGGACTGTTCAGCATCTACGAACGAAAAGAAGCTTTACCGGGCCTGTCGACTTTACCTCCGAATGTTGCAGATGAGGAGATACACAACATTCAGAAGGTGCTGGATGATACCCTGGCGTGCAGCAATTGCGGCACGAGTGTGCCGAAACAAGAACAATCAAACCCTTGCCCTACCTGTCAGTCCAGAGACTGGGCGGATGCCGTTTTATAGACTTTGCCATGAAACCTGAAGATATCAATATCACCGACTGGCCGCGGATCCTGATGGGTGAGTTACCCACCGATTATTTTTTCGAGATTCTGCTCCGCATGGCTTTCACGTATCTGCTGCTCATGGTATCCATGCGTCTGATGGGTAGGCGAATGGCCTCCCAGATGAACCGCAATGAAATGGCCGCCCTTACTTCGCTGGCCGCAGCGATTGGTATGCCCGTCTTATCTCCGGATCGGGGCCTGTTACCGGCCGTTGCCATTGCCATCATTATCGTGCTCGGACAGAGGCTGATTGCCCGGCTGGCTTCCCGTAACGAACGGTTTGAGGCTATTACTCAGGATGAGCTGGATATTCTGGTTCAGAATGGAATTCTGAATCTGGACCAGATGAAACAAAGCCGGATCACCCGCGAACGCCTCTTTGCCCAGCTTCGTTCGGAGGGACTTTTACACCTGGGGCAGGTTCGACGCTTGTACCTGGAAGCTAACGGAAAATTTACACTCATTAAGGAAGAACCTTCCATTCCGGGCCTTTCGGTCATTCCCAACTGGGACAAGAAGCTGATTGAAGAACAAACCAAAGCGGAAGATCGGCTGGTTTGTAAAAATTGTGGCAACCGAATGCCCGACGAATCCAGTACCGACGAACCCTGTGCCCAGTGCGGCGATCAAAACTGGTTAGCTCCCATTCAGACGGAAGAATAGTTTTTTTAGAAGGCTGAACCTGTACCAATTCTTTTCGTGAATGACCCCGCAACTCTGGTGGCAATCGGGTATAATTTATCAAATTTACCCCCGCTCTTTTCAGGACAGCAACGCCGATGGCATCGGCGATTTAAATGGTATCATCCGTCGACTGGATTATCTGAAATGGCTGGGTATTCAGGCCGTCTGGATTTCACCCGTTTATCCTTCCCCCATGGCCGACTATGGCTATGATATTTCCGATTATCAGGACATTCATCCCATTTTTGGGTCCATGGAAGACTTCGATCGCCTGCTCGACGAAGTTCATCAGCGGGGTATGAAGCTGATTCTTGACCTGGTTCCGAACCATACTTCCGATCAGCACCCCTGGTTTCTGGAGTCCCGGTCTTCCAGGGATAACCCCAAACGCGACTGGTACATCTGGAAGGATGCCCTGCCCGATGGCTCGGAGCCTAATAACTGGCTGGCGATGTTTGGAGGAAAAGCCTGGGAATGGGACGAAACCACCCAGCAGTATTACTATCACGCCTTCCTGAAAGAACAGCCGGACCTGAACTGGCGGAACCCGGACGTGCAACGAGCCATGATGGACGTGATGCATTTCTGGCTCCGGAAAGGCGTGGATGGATTTCGGGTGGATGTCATGTGGCACATGATCAAGGATAGCCAGTTCCGAAACAATCCGGTTAACCCGGATTATCAGCCTCACCAGGCTACGGTGGATCAGTTACTGGCCGTCTATTCGACGGATCAGCCCGAGGTGCATGGCATCGTCCGGCAGATGCGGCAGGTGCTGGATAGTTACCCCGAGCGGATGATGATTGGGGAGATTTACCTGCCCGTTCACAAGCTGGTTACGTACTACGGCGAAAACGGCTCGGGAGCTCATCTGCCCTTCAATTTTCAGTTACTTAACCTGCCCTGGGATGCCAGTCAGCTGGCCGCAGCCATTAGTCAGTACGAGGGAGCCCTGCCCGAAAACGGCTGGCCGAACTGGGTGTTGGGTAACCACGATCAGCCCCGCATTACCAGCCGGGTCGGCATTCAGCAGGCCCGCGTGGCGGCTCTTCTGTTATTAACCCTTCGGGGTACCCCTACGATTTATTACGGGGATGAAATTGGCATGCAGGACGTTCCGATTCCTTTCGATGAAGTTCAGGATCCGCAGGGACTGAATATGCCGGATAAGAACCTCAGCCGGGATCCTTCCCGTACGCCCATGCAGTGGGATGCTTCAGTGAATGGAGGATTTAGCCCCAGTAAACCCTGGCTACGGTTTTCCAGTGCGTTCCGTCGGCAAAATGTAGATTCGGAACGCGATAATCCTTTTTCCATGCTGACGCTTTATAAACGTTTGATTGATCTAAGGCAGAAAGAAGTTTCGTTTACCGCCGGAGCTTACATTCCGGTGCATTCGGATCATCAGATACTGGCTTACAAGCGAACGTTTGAAGAGGCGGCCAGCTTCCTGATTGTGCTGAACCTTACCCATCGTCCCGCCTATTTCAAACCCGAACATTATGCATTTCAGGGAACCGTCGTACTTTCCACCCTTCCCGAAGAGGAAGGCCAGGAAGTTGATACTTATTTTGCTTTGAGCGGCGATCAGGGCATTATCATTCGATTAGACGAATGATCTATTTACCTCACCTTTCTAATCGCAATTCTTCAACTCATCTTATGAAAAAAGCAGGCTCTCATTACCACGGAGATCACTCCTGTACATTTACGGTCTGGGCTCCCGAAAAAGAGCAAATGTTCCTGGAACTGGTTCATCCACGGGAAGAAACATTACCCATGATTAAAAACGATCTGGGATATTTTGAATTAACGCTTCCGGAGACAGGCCCCGGCACGCGTTATTTTTTCCGACCTGAAAATGAACATCATTACCCCGATCCGGCGTCTCAGTTTCAGCCCGAAGGCGTGCACGGGCCTTCGGAGGTGGTAGATCAGCAATCGTACCCGTGGAAGGATCAGGTCTGGAAAGGGATTCCTTTTCCCTCGGCTATTCTGTACGAGTTACACGTCGGTACGTTCACGCCCGAGGGAACGTTTGAAGCCGTCATTCCCCGATTAAAAGATTTAAAGGAACTGGGCATTAACGCTCTGGAAATCATGCCCATTGCTCAGTTCCCCGGCGGACGTAACTGGGGCTATGACGGGGTGTTCCCCTACGCGGTGCAAAACACCTACGGAGGCCCGGAAAGCTTGAAAAAACTCGTGGATGCCTGCCATGCCGAAGGCATAGCCGTGTATCTGGACGTGGTGTATAACCACGTAGGGCCGGAAGGAAACTATCTGGAAGAATTTGGTCCTTACCACACGGAAAAATACTGCACGCCCTGGGGCGGAGCCATGAATTTTGATGAAGCCTGGAGTGACGGCGTGAAAGAATTTTTTATCCAGAACGCTCTGTACTGGATCGAAGAATTTCACATGGATGGCCTCCGTTTCGACGCTATTCATACCATTTTTGACCAGAGTGCCCTGCATTTCTGGCAGTTGCTTCACGAAAAAATTCACGAGCTGGAACTCAAACTGGGCCGGACCGTGGTGATGATCGCGGAAAGTGATTTAAACGACCCAAAGGTATTGAAATCCGTTGATACGGGTGGCTGGGGCTTTACCGCTCAATGGTTTGATGATTTTCACCATTCTCTTTATTCCATCATTGATGATAAGGAAGGGCTGAGACGGTACCCGGATTTTGGTCAAATGGATCAGTTAGCCAAAGCCTATACCGATGGATTTGTGCACAGCGGGGAATTCAATAAAAACCGCAAGCGAAGATTCGGAGCTTCGTCGGTCAGCTTACCGGGTCATCAGTTCATTGCTTTCATTGATAATCACGATCAGGCGGGTAACCGTCTGATGGGTGAACGCTTGTCCATGTTACTGGATGCGGATCGTCTGAAGGTAGCTGCCGCCGCCATGATGCTGAGTCCCTGCGTACCCATGCTGTTTATGGGCGAGGAATACGCAGCCCAGACGCCCTTTCTGTATTTCATCAGCCATTCCAAGCCGGAGTTGATTGAGATGGTTCAGAAGGGCCGGACCGAAGATTTTAAATCATTCAATGAGGGCAAGCAGGAAGTTCCACCCGACCCCCAGGATGAGCAGACGTTTCAGGACTCCATCCTGAACTGGGATCAGCGGAAAGAAGACAAACACCAGCAAATGCTGCACTGGTATAAAGCCCTGATTCAGCTCCGGCAAACGCAACCCATCCTCAGGAATTTCAATAAAGATCTCGTTCAGGTACAGACCATTGATGAATCCGGGTTTGTACTGGTTCGTCAAAATACCGATCATAACCAATGCCTGATCGCTTTCTTTAATTTATCCAATGATTCAATTCAGACGCACGTTCCTAAAAAATGCAATAGCTGGAACAAATTGCTGGATTCAAGGGATCCTCAGTTCACCACTTCCGAGGCTACCCAGGAAGTTTATTCAGATGACGTATATGCTAATGCGGTAATAAATCTGTACCCGTGGAGTGTGGTCGTATATTGTGGCGAAAATTAAACGCGAATCCCCGCTAATTCTAGCGGGGATTTTCTTTGAGTTCAGCCGTGAAATATGTCGTATTTTCCTCAAATCTCTACAGAATCTGGTTCGGATAGTTTTTTAGATACTATGAGTGCTTAAGATAACGCATGTTGTAACATACTAGTAGAAACTGCTAATCTCCAGCCGACTTAAACTAATTATAGACCCAACGAATGAAGTCCACTACTACTTACCCTGGCTCTCCTTTCCCGCTAGGTGCAACATACGACGGCGAAGGCGTAAACTTTGCCATCTTCGCAGAAAATGCAACCGCTATTGATTTATGTCTGTTTGATGAGATTTCCGGTCAGTCCGAGACGACCACCATTCCCCTGCTGGAGCGGGCCTATCACATCTGGCACGTCTACATTCCGGGCCTGAAACCCGGCCAACTTTACGGCTATCGGGTAGATGGACCTTACGAACCAGAAAATGGCCACCGCTTCAACCGGAACAAGTTATTGATTGATCCCTACACGAAGGCTCTCGCGGGTACGGTGGAATGGAACGAGTCGCTTTTCTCGTATAAAATGGGCGAAGAGGACCTGACATTCAGTGATACGGATAGTGCTCCTTACGTGCCTAAATCAGTAGTTATTGATACGAATTTTGACTGGGAAGGTGATACATTCCCCAAGATTCCTTACAACCATACGATTGTCTACGAAACACACGTAAAAGGCTTTACGCAGTTACATCCCGAAATTCCTGAAGAAATTCGCGGTACGTACGCTGCCTTAGGGCATCCGGTTACCATCAAATACCTGAAAGAACTGGGTGTTACAGCGGTAGAGTTAATGCCTATTCACTCGTTCATCAATGACAGCCATCTGGTTGAAAAAGGACTTAAGAATTACTGGGGTTATAACTCCATCGGGTTTTTCTCTCCTGACGCAGAGTACTCCAGTTCAGGCGTACGCGGCGAGCAGGTTACCGAGTTCAAAACGATGGTGAAAGAACTTCACAAAGCAGGCATCGAAGTTATTCTTGACGTCGTATATAACCATACGGCAGAAGGAAATGAAAAAGGCCCGACGCTTTCGTTCAAAGGCATCGACAACGCGGCTTACTATCGTCTGCACGAAGGTCGTTACTACAACGATTATACGGGTACGGGCAATACGCTCAACGTAATGCAACCGAACGTGCTGCGGTTAATCATGGACAGCCTTCGTTACTGGGTGCAGGAGATGCACGTGGACGGATTCCGTTTTGACCTGGCTTCTACACTGGCTCGGGGTCTGCACGACGTGGATAAACTGAATTCATTCTTCGACGTAATTTATCAGGATCCTATTATTTCTCAGTCCAAACTCATTGCGGAGCCCTGGGATGTGGGTGAAGGTGGGTATCAGGTTGGTAAATTCCCTCCGGGCTGGGCCGAATGGAACGGCATGTACCGCGATTGCGTCCGTGATTACTGGAGAGGTGCCGATAGTAAGCTGGGCGAATTTGCCAGCCGTTTCCTGGGCAGTCCTGACTTATACCGCGAAGATTACCGTAGCCCAACGGCCAGTATCAACTTCATTACGGCTCATGATGGCTTTACGCTTAATGATCTCGTTTGTTACAACGATAAACACAACGAAGCGAACGGCGAGGACAATAACGACGGCGAAAGCCACAACCGTTCCTGGAACTGCGGAGCGGAAGGTCCGACGGACGATGAGGAAATCAATAAGTTACGTCAGCAGCAGAAGCGTAACTTCCTGACTACCCTGTTCCTTTCGCAAGGCGTGGCCATGCTGGTTGCCGGTGATGAATTTGGCCGCACCCAGGGAGGAAATAACAACGCCTACTGTCAGGATAATGAAATTTCCTGGCTCCATTGGGATAATCAGGACGTTGATTTACTGGAATACACCAAAAAAATCATCAAGTTCAGTCAGCAACACCCGGTCTTCTGCCGTCGGGGCTGGTTTAAAGGTCAGCCCATTCAGGGAACCGACCGCGAGGATATCGCCTGGTTTCTGCCCGATGGGAATGAAATGAGTGATGAAGACTGGCAAAATGGCTACGCCAAATCACTGGGGGTTTACCTGAGTGGTCATGCCATCAAGTCAGTAAGTGAAAAAGGCGAGAAAATTCTTGATGATAGTTTTTACGTGCTCTTCAACGCCCACTACGAACCCATTGAATACCAGATTCCTTCGAAAAAATGGGGCTTTTCAGTACCACGACTGAGCGGCCTTCTACGGTTACTTTTTGTCCGTTATCGTAGGGTTCTCCGTTC
>JAAIGE0101222449.1_pt1 | contig 10281 bp, 6 predicted proteins | sample 6487951 | NCBI WGS metagenome assembly JAAIGE01 (sample SAMN13974128, study PRJNA590717) | phyllosphere metagenome | biome: tomato field; feature: multiple bacterial spot infested tomato fields; material: tomato leaves; isolation source: leaves from tomato fields | host: Solanum lycopersicum ... | reverse complement strand
GCACTTCTTCTTTGATCTGCCGGCGTTCAGCGAGATGCTGCAGGCGTGGACGCGTTCCGGCGCGCTGCAGGAGCAGGTCGCCAATAAGATGCAGGAGTGGTTTGAGTCGGGACTGCAGCAGTGGGATATCTCCCGCGATGCGCCCTACTTTGGCTTTGAGATCCCGGACGCGCCGGGCAAATATTTCTACGTCTGGCTGGATGCGCCAATCGGCTACATGGGCTCGTTCAAGAACCTGTGCGACAAGCGCGGCGATATCGACTTCAGCGAATTCTGGCAGAAAGATTCCGCGACCGAGCTTTATCACTTTATCGGTAAAGATATCGTCTATTTCCACAGCCTGTTCTGGCCGGCAATGCTGGAAGGCAGCGGTTTCCGCAAGCCGACCAACCTGTTTGTGCATGGCTATGTCACGGTAAACGGCGCGAAGATGTCAAAATCGCGCGGCACCTTTATCAAAGCCAGCACCTGGCTGAAGCATCTTGATGCCGACAGCCTGCGTTACTACTACGCGGCCAAGCTCTCTTCGCGCATTGATGATATCGACCTGAATCTGGAAGATTTCGTGCAGCGCGTTAACGCTGACGTAGTGAACAAAGTCGTTAACCTGGCTTCGCGCAACGCTGGTTTTATCACCAAACGCTTTAACGGCGAGCTGGCCGCTGAACTCGCCGATCCGGCGCTGTACCAGACCTTTGTGGCCGCATCAGAGAAGATTGGCGAGGCGTGGGCGAACCGTGAATATAACCGCGCTATCCGTGAGATCATGACGCTGGCCGATCTGGCGAACCGCTATGTTGATGAGCAGGCACCGTGGGTGGTGGCGAAACAGGAAGGCCGCGACGCTGACCTGCAGGCGATCTGCTCAATGGGCATCAACCTGTTCCGCGTGCTGATGACCTGGCTGAAGCCGGTACTGCCGTCGCTGAGCGAGCGTGCTGAGGCGTTTCTGCAGAGCGAACTGAGCTGGGATGGCATCGCGCAGCCGCTGCTTAATCACAGCGTGGCACCGTTCAAAGCGCTCTATGGCCGCATTGAGATGGCAAAAGTGGAGGCGCTGATTGAGGCATCGAAAGAGGATGCGGCGGCAGCCAGTCAGCCTGCCGTAAGCGGCCCGCTCGCTGACGCGCCGATTGGCGACACCATCACCATTGATGATTTCGCCAAAGTCGATATGCGCGTGGCGCTGATTGAGCAGGCGGAACTGGTTGAGGGTTCAGACAAGCTGCTGCGCCTGCAGCTCGATCTCGGCGGTGAGAAGCGTCAGATCTTCTCCGGCATTCGTGCTGCCTACCCCGATCCTTCGGTACTGGTGGGCAAAATGACCATTATCGTGGCCAACCTGGCACCGCGTAAGATGCGCTTTGGCGTATCGGAAGGGATGGTTCTCTCAGCCGGCTCTGGCGGCAGCGATCTGTTTGTGCTCTCTGTGGACAGCGGCGCACAGCCAGGCATGCCGGTTAAGTAATCGCCTTTCAGCCCTCTCCTTTGAGAGGGCTTTTTTTAGTGCCATTATTCAGACAACGCGATACAGCCAGATAATCGATTTTTGCAACGCAACCTCAGAACACCCTTTTAGCGCTAACGCCAGTTATAGCATAAACCTGTGAACTGCCTTGCAAATACAAGATTATTTCTGGAGATCAAATCATATAACTATTCTGTTTTATTATGACATACTAATTATCTGCCTTAAAAGCAGAGTAAATATATATCTGTCGTACCGAAAACCAGGCATCCTTTATACAAAAAACTTAGCTGTATGTGCAAAAAATAATAATCCCATCTCAAAATGCTGTTTTTATTTTAAGATGATGCAGCGCTTTAGCTAATTTATTGCCTGCTATACTTTTAGCTTTCCCACCAGCAGCGTTAATTCTCGTAGCAAGACACACCGGCTCAGGCCGCAACTCATAATGTACCAACATTACAGGACCCGGAATCATGAGCCACAAACTGTTTAACCCCTCTGCGCTGGCGCTCGCTATAGCCGGAGCATTATCTGGCTCAGGCACCGTATTTGCCACCATTACCTATCAGGGTAACGTTACGGGCACTACGTCATCCCCGCCCGCTAACGGTGCTGACTGGATTGATGCCCGCAACGACATAACTGCAACTGAAACATTGCCTGGCGTTGGCGGTATGTTTATCACCAGCGGCAGCCAGCTTACGGCTAACAGTCTGAGGTTTGCAGGTGAAGGAGATCTGGTACTGTCCGGAGCCGGTACGCGCGCAACGCTCGGCACGCTGACAACAGATAGAAATGTGGCAATTACTGTCGGCAACGGTGCATTGCTAAGTGCGAATAACATTTTGCTGCGTTTATCCTCTTCTTTTATAATTGGAGGTTCTGTTACAGGAATCGCGCCTGCTCCAGGTGCGGTTTCTGCTTCATCCGTAACGCTTGCTGATACCTCATTTATTAACTTTTCACACAACAGTAATAACTATATTTTTAATGCCAGCCTTCTCAGTAATACAGCAGGAGAGGGGGAAATTTATGTCAGAGAAGGTACCACTACGCTGGCAAAGAGCGGTAACTTCTCAGGCTCCTACCTGATCGATAATGGCTGGACACAAAACTATGCGACGCTGCTTGCTGGCGCGCCGAATGCGCTGGGTCAGAATGCCACATTTGAAATTCGCTCTAAAGGCACGCTGGATACTAATGGTTACAGCCAGCAGATTGGATCAATAACGAATAATGGCGGTAAGGTTATTGTTCAGGGTGCGACTGCCGGCACCCGGGTTAATATCGCGAATGGCTATGATGGCCGCGGCGCACTGACCGTTACCGGGCGTGGTGTCACACTGAATGTGTTAAACGGGCTGGTTAACCGGGGAACGGTGGCCGTTGCGTCAGGCGCAACGCTCAGTGCTGATACGCTCAGTAATAATAACGGTCAGATTCGGTTTACCGACGGTGCCAGTGTTACAGCTGGTACGGTATATAATAATGGCCCGGTGTTTAGCGTCAGTGGTAATAATACTGCTCTGCGGGTCACTAATCAGCTTACTAACCTTCGAACATTACAAATTCTGAACGACGCAACCGCGTTGACAGGCAGCGTAAGTAATAGCGGTAACCTGTTACTGAACGGCAATGGCACCACGCTAACGGTGGCCAGACAGCTGGCGAGTACCGGCATAGTACTGGTACAGAGCGGGGCTACGCTGGCAGCTGATAGCCTTTTGATAAGCGGTAATAGCACCACTGCGCCCTCAATGCTCTCTGTCGGCAACATTAATGGTTATGTTGCTGATAGCGCCGGGCGCGTCAATGCCAGGGAGATTACGCTCGCCTCCTCACCCACCTCGCGCGCGCTGGTGAATTTTAACCACACCAATGCGAATTATAATTTTGCTTCGCCTGTAACCGGTGCAGGGGATGTCGTGGTGACATCCGGGGTAACGACACTCTCTGGCCTCAATAGCTACTCAGGGAGCACTACCGTAACGGGGGGGACTCTGCGGGCAGGTGCAGACAATACCTTTAGCACAGCCTCCACCTGGAATATTGGCAGCAACGGTGAACTGGATCTGAACGGCTACCGTCAGACGCTGGGCGACACCACCAATGCCGGTACTATCCGGCTTGCCGGCGCCGCTGCCGGTAATGTCCTTACTGTCGATGGCAACTACACCGGTAACGACGGCACTCTGATATTCGGCACCGAGCTTGATGATGACAATGCCCGTACCGATCGGCTGGTGGTCACCGGCGATGCCAGCGGTACCACCAATATCGTCGTGAATAACCTTGGCGGACGCGGCGCGCAAACCTATAACGGCATTGAGCTGATTGAAGTGCAGGGCAGCGCCGACAGCAGCGCGTTCCGTCAGCAGGGACGCATTGTAGCGGGCGCCTATGAATACCGCCTGCTGCGCGGTAATAAAAACTGGTATCTGACCAATCGCGTTAATCTGGAAACGGGCCTGCCGATTATCGGCGGCGGTGGCGACAACGGTGGCGGTGACGGCGGTGATAACGGCAGCGGCGGTGACAACGGCAGCGGCGGTGATAACGGCAGCGGCGGTGATAACGGCAGCGGCGGTGATAACGGCAGTAGCGGTAATAACGGCGGCGGGGAAAGCGTGGCAGTACTGCGCCCGGAAGGCGGCGCTTATGCTGCTAACCTCGCCACTGCATCCACGCTGTTCGATACCCGTATGAGCGATCGTCAGGGCACCTGGTACCTTGATCCGCTGACCGGCGAACAGCAGTACACGTCGCTCTGGCTGCACGTCTCCGGCGATCATAATCGTCAGCACGCCGGTGACGGCCAGCTACGTACCCGAGCCAACAGCGTAGTGACCCTGCTCGGCGGCGATATTGCCGCTACTGACACTGCCCGCGTCGGCCTGATGGCGGGCTATGGCAACAGCAAAAGCAGTACTGCATCCGGGATCACCGGCTACCGCGCCCGCGGCCAGATCAATGGCTATACCACTGGTATATATGGTACCTGGTTTGCCAAAGGGACCGATGAAAAAGGCCTGTGGGCAGACAGCACACTGCAGTACAGCTGGTTTAACAATCAGGTAGAGGGTGAGGATGAAGCGGGTGAATCTTATCGCTCAAAAGGGCTTAATGCCTCGCTCTCTTCCGGCTATGTCATTCCGCTGGCGCAGAGCGAGCGTCGTGCTTTCTATCTGCAGCCGCAGGCGCGCATCGGCTGGTCCGGTATTAAGGCTGATGACCATACCGAGCGCAACGGCACACTGGTGCAAGGCAGCGGTCAGGATAACGTCAGCAGCAGCCTGGGGGTTAAAGCCTTTATGAAGAGCCATGCTGCGCAGGACGATCGCAACGACCGCCGCTTCAGCCTGTTCACCGAAGCCAACTGGATCCACAACAGTCGTGAATACGCGGTGCGCATGGATGATGTAGTGGTCTCACAACAGGGCAGTCGCAATATTGCCGAAGCGCGCGTGGGCGTGGACGGTGCGCTGGGCGGTGGTCTCGGCCTGAAAGGCACTATTGGTCAGCAGGTGGGTGATAACGGCTGGTCTGATACTCAGGTAGCCATCAGCGTCAGCTATCGCTTCTGACTGCGGCTCCGAGCATCGTCTGCAAACCGCAGAGGACCCGGGCGCCCTTTTTATGAGTTTCTGGTTCAGCGCCGGCTTTTGTGACGTCTGGCACGCTAAGCGCGTAATGCGTATGATGTAAAACAGATGACCGAAGCCGGAGATGTCTGACGTGTTAACTGCCTGCTGGCGCTATCTGCGCGCCTTTATGATTATCTATGCCGCGCTCTATGCCGGTATCGCGCTCGCCGCCCTGCTTCCCTTTACTATTCCCGGCAGTATTATCGGTATGCTGCTGCTGTTTCTCCTGCTGGGACTGCAAATTCTGCCGGTCCGCTGGGTAAAGCCCGGCTGCCATCTGCTGATCCGCTATATGGCGCTGCTGTTTGTCCCGATAAGCGTCGGCGTCATCAGCTATACCGATGTACTTTCCGCGCAGTTTGGGCCGATCGTGGTCTCCTGCCTCACCAGTACGCTGATGGTGCTGGTGGTGGTGGGTTTTAGCGCTGAACGCCTGCAGCGTCCGAAACCGGAGCAGCCGCATGAGTGACGCCTGGTGGTCCCTGCCGCTGACGCTGGCTGCTTATTTTGTGGCACGCCGGCTGGCGGCAAAGCTCAAAATCTCGCTGATTAATCCGCTGCTGGTAGCCATGGCCATCATTATTCCGGTGCTGCTGCTGACGCATACCCCCTATACGCGCTATTTTGCCGGCAGCGCACTGCTGAATCAGCTGCTGCAACCGGCGGTCGTGGCCTTAGCGCTGCCGCTTTATGAGCAGATGCATCAGATCCGCGCACGCTGGAAAACCATCATCAGCGTCTGCTTTATTGGCAGCCTGACCGCCATGGTATCCGGCACGGCGATGGCGCTGTGGCTGGGCGCCACACCGGAGATCGCCGCGACGCTCCTGCCCAAGTCAGTCACCACCCCGATTGCGATGGCGGTCTCTGCCTCACTGCACGGTATTCCGGCCATCAGCGCTATCTGCGTGCTGATCGCGGGCGTATTTGGTGCCGTATTCGGGCACATGCTGCTGAACCTGCTGCGCATTCGCAGCAAAGCATCGCGCGGCCTGGCGATTGGCAACGCGTCACATGCGCTGGGCACGGCGCGCGCGGCGGAACTCGACTATCAGGAAGGGGCGTTCAGTTCGCTGGCGCTGGTGATCTGCGGCATCATTACCTCTTTACTGGCACCGTTTATCTTTCCGCTGCTGCTGGCGTGGTTTGGCTGAAAGTTTGCGAGAGATCTCGCAAAGTTGAAACAACTCAATGAGCTTGCATTGTCATAGCGACATGGATCACATATAACTCAGCAGGCGGCGCCCCGCCGCTGATGAGTTAATGAGGCCTGACACCATGCACCCACGATTCTCTTCCGCTTTCTCCGACCTGCCGTTGCCCCTGCAGCAGGCGCTGCAGCCGCTGCTGGACGCGCCCGATTTTCACGGCGTTCTCCGCCCCGATGAGCGGATAACGCTGCAGCAGGCGACCGGACTGGAAGAGGATGCGCTGGCGCTGGCGCTCCTGCCGCTCGCCGCCTGCTGTGCGGTTGCGCCGCTCTCGCGCTTTAACGTTGGCGCTATCGCGCGTGGCGTCAGCGGCCACTGGTATTTTGGGGCAAATATGGAGTTTCGCGGCGCCACGATGCAGCAGACGGTACACGCTGAGCAGAGCGCGATTACCCACGCCTGGCTGCGCGGTGAAACGGCGCTGGCGGCCATCACCGTAAACTACACGCCGTGTGGCCACTGCCGTCAGTTTATGAATGAGCTGAACAGCGGTACGGCGATCCGTATCAGCCTGCCGGGCCGTGACGTGAACACGCTGGCCCACTACCTGCCCGATGCATTTGGTCCTGCCGACCTCAATATTACCGAACGGCTGATGACGCCGGTTGACCACGCCTTTGCCCCTGCCGGCGATGCGCTGCAGCAGGCGGCAATCCGGGCAGCCAGCCAGAGCCACGCGCCTTACAGCTTCAGCTACAGCGGTGTGGCGCTGGAGAGCCACAGCGGCGCCATTTACAGCGGCCGCTATGCGGAGAATGCCGCCTTCAACCCGAGCCTGCCGCCGCTGCAGGCCGCGCTGATCCTGATGAATATGCATCATGAACCGCTGGAAACTATTCGCCGCGCGGCGCTGGCCGAGTCTGCAGAGGGTACGCTGACGCAGGCGGACGCCACGCGGGCGACGCTGGCCGCGCTCGGCTGCCGTGAGCTGACGATTACTTTAGTTTCAAAAACATCCGTTTAGTGATCCTTTTACCGCTTTTGTGACCTGCTGTTAACAAAAGCTGTACATCTGCCGGAATTTTCATAGGATCGGGCGCCAGACCTTCACAATAATCAGATCTGGCGTGACCTTTTCGTAGCGATACGTCAGCAAACACTGCAACCGGAGCAAACATTGCATGGAACTCGAGTACGAAAGTAAACGCCCGCTCTATATCCCCTATGCGGGTCCGATTCTGCTGGAATTTCCGCTGCTGAATAAAGGCAGCGCCTTCTCTCTGGAAGAGCGAAACGAATTTAATCTTAATGGCCTGCTGCCGGATGCGGTGGAGACTATTGAAGAGCAGGCGGAACGCGCCTGGCGTCAGTTCCTGGATTTCAAAAACAACAACGACAAGCACGTCTATCTGCGCAATATCCAGGATACCAACGAAACCCTGTTCTACCGCCTGCTGGATAATCATCTGGAAGAGATGATGCCGATTATCTACACCCCGACCGTGGGCGCGGCATGCGAGCACTTCTCCGAAATTTACCGTCGCGCGCGCGGCGTATTTATCTCCTACAACAATCGCGATCGCATCGAAGACATGCTGCAGAACGCCACCAAGCAGAATGTGAAGGTTATTGTGGTCACGGATGGCGAGCGCATTCTGGGCCTGGGCGACCTCGGCATCGGCGGCATGGGTATTCCGATTGGTAAACTGTCGCTCTATACCGCCTGCGGCGGCATCAGTCCGGCTTATACCCTGCCGGTGGTGCTGGATGTCGGAACCAATAACCCGCAGCTGCTCAACGACCCGCTCTATATGGGCTGGCGTCATCCGCGCATTAGCGGCGAAGAGTATGAGTCGTTTGTGAATGAATTTATTCAGGCGGTGAAACGTCGCTGGCCAAACGTCCTGCTGCAGTTCGAAGATTTTGCACAGAAAAACGCTATGCCGCTGCTGCAGCGCTATCGCGATGAAATCTGCTGCTTCAACGACGATATTCAGGGCACCGCAGCCGTTACCGTTGGTACCCTGATTGCCGCCAGCCGCGCCGCAGGCAGCCGCCTGTGCGAGCAGAAAGTGGTCTTCCTCGGCGCCGGTTCTGCAGGCTGTGGTATCGCTGAACAGATCGTTGCGCAGATGAAATCTGAAGGACTGAGCGATGATGAAGCGCGTTCGCGCGTCATGATGGTTGACCGCTTTGGTCTGCTCACCGACAAGCTGCCAAACCTGCTCGACTTCCAGAGCAGGCTGGTGCAGAAAAGTGACAATCTGAAAGCCTGGGACGTCACCAGCGACACGATTTCGCTGCTGGATGTGGTGCGCAACGCGCAGCCCGATATTCTGATCGGCGTATCGGGCCAGCCAGGCCTGTTTACCGAAGAGATCATTCGCGAGATGCATAAGCACTGCAAACGCCCTATCGTGATGCCGCTCTCTAACCCGACGTCACGCGTGGAAGCGACGCCGGCGGATATCATCGCCTGGACCGACGGTGCCGCGCTGGTTGCCACCGGCAGCCCGTTCTCACCGGTGACCTGGAAAGGCAAAACCTATCCGATTGCCCAGTGCAACAACTCCTATATCTTCCCGGGCATCGGACTCGGCGTGATTGCCGCGGGCGCAACGCGCGTGACCGATTCCATGCTGATGACCGCCAGCCGCGCGCTGGCTGACTGCTCGCCGCTGGTTAACGACGGTGAAGGTCCGGTCCTGCCGGAGATCAAAGATATTCAGGGCGTCTCTAAACTGATTGCGATGGAAGTGGGCAAAGCGGCACAGCTGGCTGGCGTTGCCGTGGTAACGTCGGAGGATGTGCTCTCTAAAGCGGTTCACAACAACTTCTGGCTGCCGCAGTATCGCCACTACCGCCGTACCTCTATCTGATCGCCTCAGCGCCGGATTTCGATCCGGCACTGCCGAAAAAAACATCAGCCAGCCGGGGTGAGCTTGCTTAGCCGCCCCGGCTCAAGTAGCCTTGAAGCACCCTGAATCCTGCCTGTTGAGTTGCCGCGCGCATGCTGAAACGCGTTTTCTTTGCTCTGATCATCATCATCTTAGCGATGGTGGCGACCGCGCTCGGCCTTGATCGCTGGATCAGCTGGAAAACCGCGCCGTTTATCTATGAAGATGTCGCCTCGCTGCCGCATCGTCAGGTTGGCGTGGTACTGGGCACCGCGAAATATTATCGTGCCGGCGTCATTAATCAGTATTACCTCTATCGCATGCAGGGCGCGCTCAACGCCTATAACAGCGGCAAAGTTAACTACCTGCTGCTGAGCGGCGACAACGCCCAGCAGAGCTATAACGAGCCCGCCACCATGCGACGCGATCTGATTAAAGCTGGCGTCGATCCAGCCGATATCGTGCTGGATTATGCCGGTTTTCGCACGCTCGACTCCATTGTGCGCACGCGCAAGGTGTTTGACACCAACGACTTCATTATTATCACCCAGCGCTTTCACTGCGAGCGGGCGCTCTACATTGCGCTGCACCTTGGCATTCAGGCACAGTGCTATGCCGTACCCTCGCCGAAAAATATGCTGTCGGTGCGCGCGCGCGAAGTCGGTGCCCGGCTGGGCGCGATGGCCGATCTCTATCTGATGAAGCGCGAGCCGCGTTTTCTCGGACCACTGGTGCCGATTCCGGCAGTGCATACGGTGCCGGAAGATGCGCAGAGCTATCCGGCGGTCACGCCTGAACAGCTGCTGGAGCTGGAAGAGAAGCTGCGTAAGTAGCCTTTGCTGCGGCCGGCAGCCATAAAAAAAGGCTGCGCCAGCGCAGCCTTTTTCCGTTACTTCACGCTTATTTCTTGCGCGAGTATTTCAGTGAATCCAGCGCCACGGCGAAGATAATGATGCCGCCCTTGATGATGTACTGCCAGTAAGGGTTCACGCCGATGTAAGTCAGGCCGTAGTTGATTACGGTAAAGATAATTACCCCGGTCACGACGCCTGCGACCGTACCCACACCGCCGGCGAAGGAGACGCCGCCCACCACGCAGGCGGCAATCGCATCCAGCT
>JAAIGE0101191394.1_pt1 | contig 10281 bp, 8 predicted proteins | sample 6487951 | NCBI WGS metagenome assembly JAAIGE01 (sample SAMN13974128, study PRJNA590717) | phyllosphere metagenome | biome: tomato field; feature: multiple bacterial spot infested tomato fields; material: tomato leaves; isolation source: leaves from tomato fields | host: Solanum lycopersicum ... | reverse complement strand
TCGTAAAGCTGGACCGCGCCACCATGGCTGTGGCGCTCGAGGCCCGCGCACCGCTGCTCGATCACCGGCTGGTCGAAGCGGCCTGGAGCATGCCGATTGAGATCCTGCAGCGCGACGGACGTGGCAAGTGGCCGCTACGCGCTCTGCTCGCCCGCCACATCCCGCAAGAGCTTATCGATCGGCCTAAACGCGGCTTTTCCGTTCCGATCGCCACATGGCTGCGTGGTCCGCTGCGGGGCTGGGCGGAGGACCTGCTCGCCACCGACCTGCTGCTGGCCGACGGTTTGCTGAACCCGGTTCCGATCCGGCGCACGTGGGCCGAGCATCTGAGCGGCGCGCGCGACTGGTCGTTCCAGCTATGGACCATTCTCACGTTCCAGAACTGGCTGGTCCATTGGCGCTCCTCGCTCAAGGCCGAAACCCAACCGAGTCTTGCGGCATGAAGGTGCTAATCTTCTCCAGCTTCGCATTCTCGCTGGTCAATTTTCGCGGCAAGTTGATCGAAACGATGCTTCGCCTCGGACACGAGGTGGTAGCCTGTGCGCCTGACGACGATCCGGAAGTGCGCGCGTGGCTGGAAGGCAGAGGCGCGCGTTACCGGCAGATCGATATGGCCCGCGCGGGAACGAACCCGCTTGCCGATGCGGCGCTGTGGTGGCGTTATGGCCAGGCGATCCGGGCGGAAAAGCCGGATGTTGTGCTTGCCTACACGCAAAAGCCGATCATCTACGGCGGTCTTGCCGCGCGCATGTTTGGCAACGCCCGCTTCTATGCGCTCGTCACGGGACTTGGCTATGTGTTCAGTCCTGCGGCCGACGAGCGGCGGCTGTTGCGCAAAGTGGTGAGTACCCTCTACCGGGTGGCTATCAAGCGGGCGAGGGCGGTCTTCGTCTTCAACTCCGAAGATGCCGGCGTCATGGAAGCGCACCGCATCGTCAGGCCCGGCACCCAGGTGACGCAAGTCGCCGGCTCTGGCGTGGACCTTGCGCACTTTCGTGCAGAGCCGCTGCCGGCAGGGCCGATGGTCTTCCTGATGACTGCGCGGCTGATGCGCGACAAGGGCGTCATCGAGTACGCCGAAGCGGCAAGGCGCCTGAAGGCCGAGTTTCCGGAGGCGCGCTTCTGCCTGCTCGGCCGTCTGGACGACAAGAACCCCACCGGCATCGGCGAAGGCGAACTGTCGAGCTGGGTCGAGGAGGGGACGATCGAATACTTCGCGGAGACCCGCGACGTGCGCCCCCTGCTGGCGTCCTCTTCCGTCTTCGTGCTGCCATCGTACTACCGCGAAGGCCTGCCGCGCACACTTCTGGAGGCCATGGCCACCGGCCGCGCGCTGATCACCACCGACTTGCCCGGTTGCCGAGAAACGGTGAGGCCGGGTAGGAACGGGTTGCTGGTTCCGCCGCAGAACGTATCCGCCCTGACCGAGGCGATGCGCAAGTTCTTGGCCGACCCCGCCCTCGCCGTGCGCATGGGCGAACAGTCGCGGTGCTTCGCGGCCGAGCGGTTCGATGTCGAACTGGTGAACCGTGAGTTGCTTGACGCCATGGATCTCGCCGCGCCGAGCCGGGCTGCAATATCCGGTGCGCACGACGCTGCGTTGAGCGTGGCACTATGAGAACGCTCCTCGACCGGCTGGTCGCGCTGCTTGCATTGATCGTGTGCATGCCGCTGACGCTCATGGTGGGGCTGGCAGTGCTGATCTTCCTTGGTCGGCCCGTCCTGTTCCACCAGATCCGCAGCGGTCTGGACGGCCGTCCGTTCCGCCTGGTGAAGTTTCGTAGCATGAACGACCGCCGCGACGCGAACGGCTCGCTGCTGCCCGACGACCAGCGCATGCCGCCGTTCGGCGCGATGCTGCGTCGTTCCAGGCTGGATGAACTCCCCGAACTCTGGAACATCGTGTGCGGCGACATGGCAATCGTAGGCCCTCGTCCGCTCCTGCCAGCGACCATCCAGGCTCTTGGTGCGCAAGGATCGGCACGGGGCGCCGTGCGGCCGGGCATTACCGGCCTGGCGCAAGTCAGCGGGAACACCTTGCTCAGCATGCCGGATAAGCTGGCGATGGACTTGTTCTACATCCGCCGCCGCAGCTTGCTCCTGGATCTCGCGATTGTCCTGCGTACGCCGCTGATGATGCTGCGAGGCGAGCAGATCGACATCGTCAACCTGGAGAGAGCTAATGCGGGCAGTCGTGATCGGCGCAGTTGAGAGCACTCGAATCGCCATAGAATGCATCGCTCGTGCGCCTGGCTGGTCGCTGCCTCTGGTAGTGACGCTGCCCCTCGACCTTGCGCACCGCCACTCCGACTTCGTCGACCTCACCGAGCCGGCACGTCTCGCCGGCGCGCAGGTGTTCCCCGCAGCCAATGGAAATTCGCCGGAGAGCCTGGACGCGATCAGGGCGGTCAATCCGGATTACGTGTTCATCGTCGGCTGGTCGCAGATCGCCAAGCCGGATCTGATCTCAGCCGCCCTGCATGGCACCATCGGCTACCACCCGGCCCCCCTGCCGCGCATGCGCGGGCGGGCAGTCATACCCTGGACGATCCTCACCGGAGAGCCGATCACCGGGGGCACCCTGTTCTGGATCGACGACGGCGTCGACACCGGCCCTATCTTGCAGCAGGGCTTCTTCCACGTCGGGGCGGATGAAACCGCGACCACGCTTTATGCACGGCACATGCAGCTGCTGGAGCAGCTCATGAATGATGCGCTGACAGCGCTTTCTGCCGGTGCCGCCGTCCGCCAGGTACAGGACGAGCGGTTTGCCACCTGGGCAGCGCGGCGCACGCAGGAATGCGGGCGGATAGACTGGGCCCAGGATGCGCGCAGTATCGATTGCCTGGTGCGGGCCGTCGCCCGGCCTTATCCGGGCGCCAGGACCAGGATCGGATCGAGCGACCAGGATCTGATCGTGTGGCAGACCCGGGTGGCGGCCGAGGGGAACCGGCATCAGGCACGGACCGGTCAGATCATCGCCCGCAGCGACAGCAGCTTCACCGTGCTCTGCGGAAGGGGGACCGCCATCGAGGTGACCGAATGGGAGTGCGCCGGCGCAAGCATGCCGCCGCTCCACGCACAATTGGCCGGCCGGGTTTGACATGGCGCTCGATCAGACGCGATGCGCGCTTATCATTGCTCCTCACCCCGATGACGAAGTGCTCGGCTGCGGAGGCACGATCAAACGCCTCGCCAACGCCGGCGCGGATGTCCACATCGCGATCGTGACAAAGGCGGGCGAAGAGGCGTTCGGGCCGGACGTGGCCAGGATCGGCCGCGAGGAAGCGGCTCTGGCTCACGCGTGCCTGGGCGTAAGAGCGACTCACTATCTCGACTTCCCGGCTGCTGCGTTGGACACTGTCCCTCACGCAACAATGAACGCAGAGTTCGGCCGACTTATTCAAACCTTGCGACCGGACACGTTGTTTGTCCCATTCTTGGGCGATGTACACCGTGATCACCAGCTCACGTTCCTGTCGGCGATGGTGGCCGCCCGTCCCAGAGGGGGGCAGGGGCCGGCTCGTGTCTATGCCTATGAAACACTGTCCGAGACCAATTGGTACGCACCGGGACTGACGCCGGCATTCATTCCCAACGTTTACTTCGACATCAGTGACACAGTCGATGTGAAGATCGCGGCATTTACCATGTTTAGCTCGCAGATTCGCGCTGCACCAGACGAGCGGTCGCTGGAAACGATTGACGCACTGGCTCGTTTACGAGGCTCTACTGTCCATCGAAGTGCTGCCGAAGCCTTCATGCTGCTGCGGGAAATCGACTGAAGCCGTGCATTCGGTCGATCCACGGCTGCCCACACTCACGCCTTTGTGATGTATAGGATCTACGCCCGATAGGGTGATGATTAACGATCCTACCCCTAAATTTCCATGGCCGAGCGAACAGCTTTCAGGATAATTGCCATAAGTGAATTAGGGGCTATGCACAGGGTCAACGAAAAAAGAATCGTAACTTCTCGGATAGGGGGATGCTTCAATGGAAGCTATTTCAGTAGCCCTCGTGGGCAGTGGCATACTTCGTGAGGGTCTTCATCGAATTCTTTCGGAGAGCTCATTTCATGTCGCTTTATCCACCAAGAATATCTCCGATGTTTGGTCGGCCTCCGAAAAGAACAACATGGAGTGTAGCGTAATCATCGTAGACGAAGCGATCATCAAGGCTGATGAGGAAGTATACGGGTGTCTACATAAGTACCTTCCTGAGGTCGCGATTGTGGTTCTGGCCGATGCGTTCGAGTTTGAACCCATGGTTAACGCGTTTCGCGGTGGCGTATCCGGTTATATCATCAAGGACATCTCCCCAGAACCTCTCGTCGAGTCCCTGCGCCTTGTCGCCCTGGGCGAAAAGGTGATGCCTTCAGAAATGGCTATGTTCCTGGGAACGCGGTCCTATCCGGTGGGGTGGTCCACGCAGCTGGCCAACGTCAATCTTTCCGAACGCGAGGTCCAAGTCCTACAACTGCTGATCCTGGGGGCGGCTAACAAGGTGATCGGGCGCGAGCTGGGCATCTGCGAGGCAACCGTGAAGGTCCATGTGAAAGCAGCACTGCGCAAGCTGCACGTGTCCAACCGCACACAAGCGGCGATCTGGGCCGTGCAGCACGGCTTGATCGGCTACGATGCAGATGGCGTGCAGTCCATCATCCTCGACTCTGCTTCTGCCCTGCGAACCATGCCCGACACGACGGCCTTGTCGCTCTCACCCGAGCGCGGCCTGTACTGATCCGTTCCCGTGCCCGCGCGAAAGCCCGCGCGCGCTCGCTCGTCGTTTGCACGTTGCAGATACGGAGTTCGCCATGGCTTCTCACGACCGCAGCGAGGGCAAGTTTTTGCGTCGCAGCCGCGGGAAGCGCCGTCTTGCGAGCCTAGTCGATAGCGACTTGCGTCGGCGCGCAGTCAACATCGGGCACTTGCTGTCCGGCAATGGCGTGACCGGCGCGCTTGCCATCCTCGGCGCGGGCCTTACCGCTCATTCGCTGGGGGCGGCCGATTACGGCGCGATGGCGCTGGTGATGAGTTACGGCCGCGTGTTCGACCGGCTGATGCGGTTCGAGAGCTGGCAGCCGCTGATCAAATATGCGGCCTCCCCGGTGGCGGAAGAAGAACGTGCCACTTACCTGCGCACGCTCTTCGCTTTCGGCCTGTGGCTGGATCTTGGCGCATGCCTCGCTGCGGCGGTGACGTCGGTCCTGCTGGCTCTGGTGGTCGCGCCGTGGTTCGGCCTTGATGACACCCACATCTGGCTGATCGTGATCAACGCGGCCGCACTGCTGTTCAACGTGAACGGCATGCCCACGGCTGTCCTGCGCCTAGCCGGACGCTTCTCGACGATCGCCTACGTGCAAGTGTCGGGAGGCGTGCTGCGCATTCTCCTGTGCCTGATCGGCGCGTGGAGCGGGGGCGGGCTGCTGTTCTTCATCACCGCATGGACGGTGAGCCAGATTTTCGGATCGCTGCTGTTCGTCGCGGTCGCCTTGTTCGAATTGCACAAACAAGGCCTGGCCAATCTGCTCTCCGTACCCGTGCGAGGTATTACCCGACGTTTTCCGGGCATCATGAGCTTCGCGTGGTCTTCCAGCCTTTCCATCAGCATCCGGGCAAGCTCGATGGAGTTCGACGTGCTCGTCGTCGGTGCGCTCTGCGATCCCAGGGCCGCAGGGCTGTACGCTATCGCCAAGCAAGTGGCCAAGGCGGTGCAGCAATTGTGCGGGCAAGTGCAGGCCGTGCTGTATCCCGACCTTACGCGCCTCTGGTCGCAAGGCGCTATAATGTCCGCCATGCGCGCGGTCACGCAAGTGCAGTGGGTGCTGGGCGCCTTTGCGATATCGGTCATCGGCGCGATTGCCTTGGGCGGTCGCAGCATGCTCCGCCTCGTTGCCGGACCTGAGTTCGCGGATGCCTATCCGCTGCTCATGGTGCAGATGGTCGCGCTGGCTCTGACGATGCATGCCGCGCCGCTTCGCTCTGCGCTACTGGCTATGGGCGAGCAACGCGCCGTGCTCCACATCGTGCTCTGGACGACCGTGGTGTTCCAGGTGCTGCTCGTCTCCCTGACATCGATAGGTGGACCGGTGGGAGCCAACTGCGCCCACGTCGGCCTCGCCCTGCTCAATGCCGGGGCCATGGAGTGGATCACGCGCCGACGCTTCCGCCGTTCGTTGGCGCAAGCGCCGGCGCAGCCCCCGATCACGAAGTCCTGAGACGCAACGCCTTCATCCACCGGGTCAGCACGGAGGGGCGAAGCAGATCCTTGTCATCTCGGTAGTACGCGCCCGAGCGGCGGAAGTACTGCGCTGCATCGCCATACCGGCCCCGTGCCTGGCTGGCGAAATCGACCGCGTTGAGGACGACCCCATCGACGCCGCGCTTGAGCGCCGTCAGGCTGTCCGCCACCTCCTCCACCTTGGTGCGGCCCCATCGGACGACCAGCAGGCTGGTATCGGCGAAAGGTGCCATATTGGAAGCATCCTTAACCGCCAGCACCGGCGGGGCATCGATGATCACCATATCCACGCGTTCGCGCAACGACGAAAAGAAGCGGTTCAAATCGGCGGAGCTCAAGAGGGCGTTGGGATCCTGGATGCGCTCGTGCGGGGCCACCACCACCAGCGACGTGTCCGCCGCCTCGTGCGCCTGTTCGAGCAGACCTACCTGAACACCCCGGTCGTTCATGCAGGCGACGAGATCGACCGCACCGTCGTGCCCGCCAGCGCTGTAGGAACGCCGCAGGTCCAGGTCGACGAGCACCGTCTTCAGCCCTGCAGCGACCGCCATCGCGCCCAGGCCATGCGCCACGGAGGTCTTTCCATCGTCCGGCAGCGGCGAGGTGATCAGCACCACATGCGCGCCGGTGCCGCTACGCCGATTCCTGAGTTCGTTGAGCAACAGCCGAAACGCGTCGGTGTACGTCGATCCCGGCCGTGAACGGATCAACTCCGCAGCCCGGCGCTTGCTGAGGCCCGACCAGATCATCGGAACTGTGGCGAAACTCTCCAGATTGAACAGGCGCTTGGTCTGCGCGGCACTGCGAATGCGGCGATCGAGCATCTCGGCGACAAAGGCGGCTCCGAACGCCAGGATGCTCGAGGCCAGCAGCATGATCGCCAGTGTCTTGCGCGGAGCGGGACGGAAGGGGCTGGTCGGGATGGGCGTGGCCGAGTGCATGACGAGGCCAGGTCCGGTTACAAGCCCCGTGCTCATCTGCTTGAGCCTGGTCGCCAAGCCGACATACAGCGCGCGCTGGGTTTCGACATTGCGCTCCAGTTCGGCGAGTTGCACGGACGCCGCCGTGTTGGCGAAGGCCTTGGAGGTGGTCGTCTTCAGGTAGCCGCTCAGCACTCCGGCACGGGCTGCCGCTCCCATTGCCTCGCTGCGGGCCAGGCCGGTTTCCCGCGCCGCGGCAGCTGCCGCGTCGGCGGCGGCGGCACGCTGCACACGGGCTTTCTCGACATCCATGTTGCGCTTCACCTCGTCCATCTGCGCGGCTACGTTCGCTAGCGACGGATAGCCTGGGCCGTAGAACGACGAGAGTTCCGCCTGGCGTTGCTGCAACTCGGCATAGCGCTGCTGTTGCGCTGCCAGCAGCGGAGACGTGGCGCTGTCGCCATTGGTGCGCGACCCGCTGGCGGCGCTCACCCCGGCCGCTCTCGCCGCGGCGCCGGCGCGCTGGCTGGCTGCGGAGGCCGCTTCGGCGGCGAGTTGGTTCACGCTGGCCAGGTCGTCGCCTCCGCCGGCCCCCACTAGCATGCGGTGATCACGGCGGAAGTTCGCAACCCGTTGCTCGGCCGTGTGCAGCTCTTCTCCGGAGGATTTCACCCGCTTGTCCAGAGCCGCGATGATCCGGTCCTGCTGATAGAGTTTTTCGAGGACGCCCTCTTTTTGCCGGACTTCGACGAAGCGGTTGGCCACCATGGCGGCGAACTTGGGATTCGTCGCTTCTGCGGTCACGGTGATCAACTGGGTATGAGGGACGCGCTGGACCGAGACCATCGACATCAGCTTGGTGGCAGCCTTGTCGATACGATTTTCGCCCGCGGCCTTGGTGCGCCCCTGGCTCGCCTTGCGGCCGGAGAATACGGGATTGTCGAGTAACTCGAGCCCGCGGACGACCTCGGCCGCGAAGTTGTGCGACGAGAGCGTTCGGGTCTCGGTTTCCACCCGCGTCTCGTTCTCGGTGCTTGTCATCGTGCGTTCCTCTCCGTCTCCGGCAAGCGGCGTGTCGAGGCGTAGCGTCGCAGTGGCCCGGTACATCGGCGTTTCCAGCATCATCCAGATGGCGGCCAAGGCCATGCACGTTCCGATGATACCGGCCACCAGCACCCGGTGTCGCCGCAAGACATTGGCAAGCTGAGTGGAGCCGATCGTATCGCCGCGCCCGCGATCTTCATCGCCGTCTCGGGCGATTGATCGCCAGGGATGGCCTCTGTTAATTGCTGGCGAAGAGTAAGACGAGGAAGAGATAGCGGTACGGGACATATCGTGGGAGCCCTCCAGTCGCGCGTATCCAGAGCGTGCGCTCTGCGGAACCGTCGGTGCTGATCCTGCGGTCTGGTCGAATGACCAGCAAATGAGATTATGAGGTGTCGCACTAAGCTAACGGGCGCTCGACGGCCGTTTGGACTAGTGAGCTTCTCTAAAGGACAGGTGAGATCGGGAAGTCGTTCCATCCGGTTGCCCATTGGACAGATAACCGGTCAAATGTTTCGATGGCATTCGAAGTTACGCCGCCGATGATCCGTGCCTCGCACGGCCAACAGGTGTGCGTGGCAAAGACCAGGAGCACGCAGCAGCTCCGCGAGGGGGAGCGCTTATGGCTGATCCGTTGATCCTGTCCATTATCGGCCGCAATGTCATCGGCTGTGAGGGGCTGCGCCGGATTCTTGTCGACAACGGCTTCAAGCTCGAACGCTCGGCAACCTACCACCAGGATACCGATTTCGAAGATTGGAAGGATCTTCCAAACCACGTCGTCATCATTGACGGCGCATCCGTCGACCAGGCGCTAGACATAAGTGGCCACGTTCGTGCAGCGCTTACTCAGGCCCGTATCCTGATCCTTTGCGACACGTTTGACCTCGCTTCGATAAAACAAGCGTTTACGACGGGCGTTGATGGTGTGCTTCCCGCAGAGATGCGACCTGCGGCACTCGCAGTCGCCATCCGCTTGATCGCCTTGGGCGAGAAGGCGATGCCCTCGGAAATGCCCGAACTGCTGCTTGCGGAGTACGGGCATTTCGTCACTCTGCCGTCCGAGCCGGGTACGCGTTCGATAAAGTTGAGCGATGGGGAGCAGAACATCCTGCGCCTCGTTGCGGCAGGCCATACCAACAAGCAGATCGGCGAAGCGCTCAATCTCACCGAAGCTGTCATAAAGGCACAGATAAAGGCGATCCTGCGCAAGCTCCAGGTGGGCAATCGGACGCAGGCGGCCACTTGGGCCTACTGCCATGGACTGGCGAATAATGGAGGGTCGCACTAGGCCGTAGACGCGGGGTGATCCGGCGCGAGCCTCTGCCTAGAAGCAAGCTATTGCACAGGCTGAGACCGCCGGCGGTTTATTTCGCGGCCTGAGCCAAGGCCAAAGATCCTGCCGCGTACTGCGCACAGAGGGCCGCGCTACCATTCGCAGGCGCATCTTGACGCGGGAATCGTCCACAGTGTCATGCGGAAAACGGACCAGCTGGTTTTTTCCTTGATAGAGCCGGTGAAAGTCCTCCTCTCACGATCATCGATACGATAGTCACCGTCGCATTCGAGCGGGAAGTGCCGCTCTTGCAGCTGGAATGAGTAGGGATTGACCATGGACATCAAGGGGATGGCTGCCGTTGTTACAGGCGGAGCCTCAGGCCTGGGTAAGGCGACGGCGCAGATGTTGGCGCACCAGGGCGCCAGGGTCGCGATCTTCGACCTGAACGAGGAAGCAGGCCGCGCCGCCGCCGAAGAAGTGGGTGGCATTTTCGTCGCCACCGATATCGCCGATGACGCCAGTGTCACGTCTGCGTTGGACGCGGCCGAGCAGGCGCACGGTGTCGCCCGCATCCTCGTCAATTGCGCGGGCATTGCTCCTGCTGTGAAAACGGTAGGCAAGAATGCCGTGCCGCATCCGCTCGAAACTTTCGCCAAGACGGTGACCGTCAATCTGATCGGCAGCTTCAACGTCATCGCCAAGTTCTCGGCCCGGCTTTCGGCGGCGGAAGAGATCGACGGCGAACGGGGCGTCATCGTCAACACCGCGTCTGTCGCGGCCTACGATGGACAGATC
>JAAIGE0100081270.1_pt1 | contig 10284 bp, 9 predicted proteins | sample 6487951 | NCBI WGS metagenome assembly JAAIGE01 (sample SAMN13974128, study PRJNA590717) | phyllosphere metagenome | biome: tomato field; feature: multiple bacterial spot infested tomato fields; material: tomato leaves; isolation source: leaves from tomato fields | host: Solanum lycopersicum ... | reverse complement strand
GTCTACCTGCCGATCGGCTCGATGCACCGGCTCACCAATCCGGGGAAGATCCCGCTGGAGCTGATCGAGGTGCAGGTCGGCTCCTATACCGGCGAGGACGACATCATCCGCGTCGAGGACATCTACGGCCGCTGAGACCGGCGCGTGTCGTCCGACGGATGGCCTCGCCATGTCCGTCGGATCGGCCGGCCCTATCGCGACCGGCGATGGGGGATCCTGGCCTACGACAAATAAACGAACGCATTTTCCCCGGAGAAACAAACCTCGAAATCATAGGCCGATACCGCCCTGAAGAAGTTCAGGCTGGTCTTATCGTAGGGTTGCAACGAGTCGTGCGTCTCGATGATGATCAGCGGCACGCGGCCGATCCAATCGGTGTTTTCGGAGAAGAGCTGCCGTTCACCGCCCTCGATGTCGATCTTGACGAGCAGCACACGCTCCCAATCCGCCTCCTCTTCCACGATCTCCTGAATCGTGACCGTGTCGGTGAGGCCGGACCGGCTCTCGGAGGTCGGCGCGCTCTCTTCGGAAAAGCGGAAGGCCCACATATCGTCGGCGGGATTATCGAGTTTGACCGTCGTCTTGTGGCTCCAGACGGCGGCATGAACACATTTTATCGCCGCATCGCCGCTCGTGTTTCTCGTAAGTGCCGCAAAGTTATCCGCGGCGGCTTCGATCGCCACGATCTTCGCAAGCGGGAACATCTTGCGCCACCACAGCGTCGCCATACCGGAATTGGCGCCGCAATCGATGATCAAAGGGCGAATGCCGCGACTGACAAGATTGTTGTAGCGTTGGAAGATTTTCGAAGATTGCGCGAAGTTGTCGAGAGCGTACTCGCCCATCGCGAATATTTGCATAAAAACATTGATATCTGTGGAATTTTTTCTGATCTTGACCGGCTGATGCAATCCCGGAACATTGACTTCGTAGTTATTTTTTCTCGAAATTCCGGAATAGGCCTCGTACAAGAGCCGGGATGCGCCCGGAAAGCCTAAGCATTCCACCGCGCCGAGCCAGCGAGACACGTTTCTGCCAATCTTGTACGATCGACCGCCCATGAAGATTCCTCCTCACGTGTATCTTCCGCCATCCACAGCAATTCTCGGACCAGCCCTCGCTTCGTCCGACGAACTCGTGTTCGGCGGCGCCGCGAATCGACGTGCGGCGTCTCCGCGTCGGAGCATCGGATCACCAAAAGCTGCTCGGGCGATCATCGCGCGTCTGTGAAGTCCATCATCGAGGTGCGAGCTCTCGTGCCTCACTCCGACGGATGGTTGCGCCACCCTTGGCCGGTGCCTGCCGCCCAGAAGCCATCGAGGGCATTGGGGTGCGTTCCAGCGTCCGGCGCCGCAGGCGAGGACGTATCGGTGCGCCTCGGATCCACGCTGCCGTTGCGTCCGCTGGCGATCGAGCGAAATCATGATTCCGCGTTGATCTTCAAGAAACCATCATGCGGAGCGCCTGTTGTTTTCCGCAGGTTTAGCGTCGCGAGCGATATCGATTCAGATTTTCTTAGAAGTGAGCCGCCAACCCTCTCACTAACATCTTTGCAAGATGTGCGATTGTTGAGGAACGGACGATGTCGGCTCCGGCGGGATACGCTCTGGTTTACGCGGACGAGTTCAGCAGTCTCAGCGTCTCCGCGAACCGAACCGCGGATGCGAACTGGTATAGCGGCCAAGCCTGGGGCGGCTCCTTCGGCGAGGCGCGGTTCCTTCCGGCCAATGCCAGCAACACGCCCTTCTCGATCGTTCAGCAGGGCGGCGAGACGGCACTGCGCATTCACATGACCCGCGACGCGAACGGGCAATTGCAGAGCGGTCTGATCTCCAACACGTTCCCCGACGGCACCAGTCGGACCACGCGCGACGGCGATCCCTACGGCTACTACGAGGCCCGGCTCTGGCTGCCGACCGGCAAGGGCGTCTGGTCGGCGTTCTGGTCGCTCGAATCGGAGCGGCTGTCGGCCACGCGCGATCACGTGGTCGAAGTCGATGTGATGGAGAATTACGGCACCGCGATGCCAACCCAGTATTCGAGCGTGGTGCACGACTGGGATTGGGCGGGCAAGACGCTCGAAGGCCATACCAGCGAGTATGCTCGCGCCAATCCGGGCGCCGGCGTCGTGTCGTCGGGCTGGCACACCTACGGCGTGGAGATCACGCCGGAGCGGATGACGTTCTACTTCGACGATCACGCCTACTGGTCGCGGGCGACCCCGGCGGGCCTCGACACCGATCCGATGTTCATGATCAACCTCGCGGCCGGCGGCGGCTGGGCGATCGACCCGAACCTCAAGGACGCATCCCTGTATGTGGACTATTTCCGCGCCTACGAGGCTCGGCCCGCGGACACGCAACCGGCGGGGCCGTTGCTGAAGGGGACGAGCGGCGACGACACGCACATCGTCACCGACTCGAACACGCGGATCGTCGAGAGCGCGAAGGGCGGCTACGACACGGTCCGCAGCTCCGTATCCTACGCTCTGCCCGACAATGTCGAGAAGATCGTTCTGCTGGGCAAGGCCGATATCGGCGCGACCGGCAACGGGCTCGCCAACGAAATCTACGGGAACGACGGCGCCAACGTGCTGTCGGGCCTGGGCGGCCATGACCGCATCTTCGGCGGGGCCGGCAACGATGTGCTGATCGGGGGAGACGGAGACGACCGGCTGGCCGGCCAGGACGGCGACGACGTGCTGATCGGCGGCGCGGGAAGCGACCGCCTCTACGGTGATGCCGGCGCCGACCGGTTCGTCTTCCAGCACATCAGCGATAGCCCGGTTTCGGCGGGCGACACCGTCGTCGGCTTCTCGGCCGCGCAGGGCGATCGCATCGATCTCTCTCAGATCGACGCCAACGCGCTCCTCCAGGGCGACCAGCACTTCACCTTCATCGGTACCCATGCCTTCAGCGGCGCGGGTCAGCTCCGCTTCGAGAAGGGCGTGCTCTCGGCCGATATCGATGGTGACCTGCGGCCCGACTTCGCGATCACGCTCCTCGATGTCAAGGTTCTGATGACCGACGCGCTGATCCTGTGATTGCCGCGCCGATGACCGGTTGGCACGGTTCATGGTAAAGGAATTCTTTACGACGCTCGGTCGATCGACGTCGGGTGAGGAATCCTTTCATGCAGGATCGCGACCCGCTCTGGTACGACCACGCCGAGCCTGAAGAGGAGCCGGGCCTGCTGCTGAAGGCGGTGGCGCTCCTGTTCGTCGGCGCGGTCGACCTCTACGGCTTGCCGTATCGCCTCTGCCAAGCTCTCGCCGACGGATTGGTCCGCCTCATCGTCCATCCCGCCCCCAGGCCCTGAACTTTCGCAGCATGGCGGCGTTTGTCGCTGCGGCCGAATCGGACCGAACGTTCCGGTCCGCCACACGCGCTCGCCGCGAAGACAGATCTCCTGTATCTGTTCCCCATCACCTCCAAAGCGCAGTCGCTTCGGCGCGAGAAAGATTTATTCATCGGTGGCCGGCATCATCACGGCGCCATCGGGCATAGTCATCGGACCGTCCGCTGTCGTCGGTCGGCATCGTGGCGTTTGGGCCGCGGCCGGGATACGCCGGGATACGGAGAAGATTGATGGGAACGATCACGATGTGGGCAGTTTTTGCCCTCTTCGGCGGCGTCTGCGCCCGATACGTCTCCGTGATCGGCTTCACCCTGACGGCCGTTGGGATCGTCGCCCTCCTCGCTCTGACGGGCGCCCTCACCGGCAGTGAAAGCTTCAGCGCGGGAATGCTGCTCGGCGGGTTCGTGGCGCTGCAGGTGGGCTACTTCTGCGGTCTCGTCGGGCTCGTGCTGATCCGGCACACCGCGCGTCTCCTGTTCAAGAAGGATATGCGCCGGGTCGAGAAGGCCGACCTCCACATCCATCACGACTGACGACCGCACCCGGCAGGCTGCGTTCGCCGGGCAGAGCGCCGGGCAGAGCGCCTTGCGAGGAAAGGGTCACCGGTTCGCCGAGAGAATGCGCGTCAAAACGAGGACCTCGGGACGTCGGCCCGGTGCAGTCGGGTCGGTTGCGGCTCTAGGTGGCGTCCGGCGCCTTGCGCGCGAACGCCCAGACCATCACGGGATAATCCGGCTCGTTGGCGAGCGAGCCGAAAAAGCCGCGCTTGCGCCATGAGTGGAGATTGCCCACCAGGCAGGCACGGTTCCCCCAGGCCTGGGCACGGATGTCCTGCGCGGCGAAGCCGCATTCCTGCAGGAGGTAGCTCAGCCCGTCCGGGGTCCAGCGCGAGCAGTCGATCGGCACCCGGTGGACGCGCACGAGGAAGGGCGTCGCGATGACGAGGTGCCCGCCCGGCTTGAGCATGGACCAGACGTTCCGTCCGGCCCGGTAGGGCCAGGGCAGGTGTTCGAACACCTGATCGGCAATGATCAGGTCGAACTGGCGCGGCAGCGTCTCGGCGCAGATGTCGAAGCCCGGATACTCGGTGTTCTCGTAGCTCTTGAAGGCGAAGTCGCGCGTCCACTGGTTGCCGCCGGAAATCTCCAGCACGTCGAGCCGCTCCGGCCCGAGCGTGTGGATGAAGGCGAAGCAGTCGCGGTACATCGCCGAGCGGACCCAGTCGGTGGTGTCGTAGCCGACGCTGCGAAGCATCCCGCGCAGCTTTTCCCACAGGGCTGGCCTCTGCCAGATCGCGTCGAGAAGGCCTGCGATGATCATCCCTGATGCGTCCCCGTGGCGGTTTGAGGCCGAGCCCGTCCGCCGCGGCGGATCAGGCCTCCGAATCCTGGTGCGACACCCGCGGCGGCATCCCGCCCGGGCCATGGGCGATCCCGCCCGCGCGGCCCAGCCTGTCCGGTCCCTCATCGGCGCATCAGGCGGCGGAGGCCGCCGAGATCCTCCCGCAGGCGTGAGCCTTCGAGCAGGAACAGGACGACGAGGTAGCCGGCGAGGCCGGCGACGAGCCCGAGGGCGATGCGCGGGATCTCCGTGGGGGCACCCTGCACGATGACGTGGCAGGCGAGGCCGGCGGCGATCCCGGCCAGCGTCGGCGCCAGCATTCCGCGCAGCAGCGGCCCGGTCGGCGACAGGCCGATCCGGCCGGGCGCCCGCAGCATCAGTCCGGCGAAGAGAACCTGCGCGACGCCGATGCCCCAGGCGACGCCGAAGGGGCCGAGCCAGGGGCCGGGCAGCACCGCGGCCACCCGCGCGACGACGAGGAGGAGCGAGAGGCGAAACAGCGCCCAGCCCGAACCCTTGGCGAGCAGAAGGGCTCCGCTCTGATGCGCCACCGCGTTCAGCGCGTAGAACGGGATCAGGATGCTCAGGATCGTCGCGGCGTCGCTCCATGCCGGCCCGAGGATCCGCAGGATCAGTCCGGGCACGACGGCGGCCGTGAGGAAGGCCACCGGCGCCAGGAGCAGGCTGAGGATGTGCACGAGCTTGGCGTGCAGGCGCGCGAGATGCGCATCGTCTTCGCGCAGGGCGTGGGCGTAGAGGGCGCCCCAGAGCGGGCCCGAGGCCGCCTCGCAGACGAAGCGCGGCACTTGGTTGGCGAAGGTGAAGGTGCCGAGCGCCGCCGGACCGAAGTTGCGGCCGAAGACGAGGTTTTCCACGAGCCGGCCGGCGAAGTCGACGAGCCGGCTGGCGACCAGCGCGCTGCCGGTGGAGACATGAGCCTTGAGCGTCGCGGGCCGGAAGACGAGGCTCGGGCGCACGAAGGCGAGGAGATTCAGGACGCTCCCGCGCACGAGATAGAGGATGACGTATTGTGCGGCGAGGCTCATCGCGCCCGCGCCGCCCAGGGCGAGCATGACGGCGACCGCTGCGCCGATCAGGTTGCCGGCGAGATCAGCCCCCGAGATCGCCGCGAGCCGACGTTCCCGCGTCAGACGGGCATAGGGCAGAACCGAGACGGTGACGAAGAGGAAGCTCACCGAGAGCAGTCCCATCACGTCCGCGACCCGCGGTTCGCGCGACAAATGCGCCAGGATCACCCCCCAGCCGGCTACGATGAGCGTGAGGCCGGCCCCGACCATCAGGACCAGCCAGAAGGCGGTCGACCAGATCTCGCGCGACTGCGTCGGCTCGCGGGCGAGGGAGGCGCCGAGGCCGCCATCGGCCAGGGTCATGAAGAAGGCGACCGTGGGAAGCGCCAGGGCGTAGACGCCGAACTCGGCCGGGCCGAGCAGGTGCGCCATCAGCGGCAGCATCACCAGCTGCAGGCCGATCTTCACGAGGTTCGCGCCGCCCCCGGCCAGTACGTTCACCGCGAGTGTGCGGGAGCCGCCGCCCGACGACGATTCCGCCGATCCCTGTACCTGCGCCGCGATCAGGGCCGGATCTGGCACCGGCTGGGCCGCAGGCTCCGGAAGCGGGACGGCCGCCTCCGGCGGCAGGGCCCGGTCCAGATCGGACGCAGCGCCTTGATCTCGGAGATGCTCGTTCTCTTCCTTCATTCTGAAGCGCACCTCCGCCGAACCAAGGTTTCTCGATGCGCGAAGCCGTTCGAGGCCGCGCGGAACAGCAGTCGATTCGGCGAAATCAGTTCTGTGCGGTGCCGCAAAGCCAAGACCTACACAATATGCCGCTGTGCCGAAAGACCGGGCGCATGGCTGACAGATCAACGATTGTTCATCAGAGGCGCATCTTGTCCGGCATGCCTTGCATCCACGCTTCTTCCCGCCGATGATGCGTTGCAAAATCCATGCACGAGTCCGGCCGCGGGCGGTCCGCGGACGATTTTGCGGGTGAGCGTGTCCCGTTCCGGGCACGGATACCTGCAGAGACCGTGCGCGTCAGGCAGGTGCGCCGTTGCAGGTGGATGCGCAGGAACCCCGCGTTGCCGGAGCCGATCGCGCCGGGAGAGCCCGTGGTGGCGGCCCGCTGCGCGTCTTCGTCCACTTGGCGACCGACAAGGACGCGGCGGCGTGGCGCCGGTCCTGGCAGGCGGGCACCCTGGTCGGCGTCAATGACGAGACGCCCTACGGGTATGGGCGTGCCGAGCGGATGGGCTGTACGCTCGTCTTCTCGCGGGCGCATCCGGAGAATCCGGCGGCCCGGTTCCTGCGGCTGGGCCTGCGCGTTCTTCTCGGGTTCGACCTGCTGCATGCCCTGCGCCAGGGTCCGGCGCTGACGGGCGCCGACGTGGTCTGGACGCACACCGAATCGCAGTTCCTCGCGGTGGCCGCGGCCCTCGCCGTCCGGAGGCGGCGGCCGAAGCTGATCGGGCAGAGCGTCTGGCTGTTCGACCGCTGGGCGCGCCTCGGCCCGCTCCACCGGATGCTGTTCCGCCGCCTGATCCGGGACGTGGACGTGCTCACCGTCCATTCCACCGAGAACCTCGCGGTCGCCCGCAGGCTGTTTCCCGGCAAGCGGGTGCTGCACGTGCCGTTCGGGATTCCCTCCGAGCGCGTCGCGGCGCCGGTCCGGCGGCCGGGCCATCCGCTGCGCATCCTGGCGGTCGGCAGCGACCGGGACCGGGACTGGGCCTGCCTCGTCGCGGCCCTCGACGGGCTGAAGGAGGCCTCGGCGATCATCCTCTCAGGCACGGCGCCGCGCCGGCTCGCTCGTAGGCGTCCGAACCTGCGGATCGGGCAGGCCCGCAGCCAGGCCGAACTCGCGGCGCAGTTCGCCGAGGCCAGCGTGGTCTGCGTGCCGCTGAAGCCCAACCGCCATGCCAGCGGTATCACGGTGATTCAGGAAGCCGTGCTCGCCGGCCTGCCCGTGGTGGCGACCGCCACCGGCGGGCTCGAGGACTATTTCGGCGCCGATGCCGTCCGCTACGTGCCGCCGGGCGATCCGGCCGCGCTCCGGGCGGCGCTCCTGGAGATCGCGGCCGATCCCGAGGCGGCCCGCCTCCGCGCCGTACGGGCGCAGGCGCGCATGATCGAGGCCGGGATCGGGGCCGAAAGCTACATCCGCCGCCATGTCGACATCAGTCGGGAGATGCTCAATCGATGAAGGCTCCGATCCTGCCGCCGGCCCTGCGCGCCGCCCTCGTCCTGTCTGCCCTGGCCGCCGGCCCGCTGGGCCCCTTCCCCGCCGCCGCAACTGACGAGGCGCTCGACCTGTGCGCCTACAAGCCGGCCTTCATGGAGGAGTTCGACAGCCTCAGCGTCGCCCCGCGGGTGCTGAACGCTGCGCGCTGGATCTCGCACACGCCCTGGAACGGCGATTTCGGCGATGCCCGCTTCGTCGACGACGCGCCGGCCGGCCCCTTCTCGATCAAGGACGGCATCCTCCACATCACCGCCCGGCGGGACGAGGCCGGCAAGTGGCGCTCCGGCCTGCTCGCCGCCTCGGACGGGACGGGTGCGGGGTTCGGCCTGCGCTACGGCTACTTCGAGGCCCGCATGCGCCTTCCGCCGGGACCGGGCACCTGGCCCGCCTTCTGGCTCGGGACGAAGCGCCCGAACACCGACAAGACCCCGAGTATCGAAATCGACGTGATCGAGTATTACGGCCATTCGGATGCGGCCTACTCGGCGGCCCTGCACGTCTGGTACAAGGGCGAGGACAAGAAGCGCACCACGAACACGGTGCAGAAGATCCCGGTGCCGGCCGGTTCGCTCCTCGACGACTTCCATACCTATGGCGTGCGGGTGACGCCCGAGACCATCACCTACTATCTCGACCGCAAGCCGGTCTGGCGGCGACCGACCCCGCCGGAACTCGACAAACCCCTGTTCCCCCTGGTCAACCTCGCCCTCGGCTCGGGCTTCCCGATCGACAGGACGCCCAACCCCTCGGTGCTCCTCGTCGACTATGTGCACGTCTATGCCCCCGATCCCGAGGGCCGGGCGGCGCGCTGCCCAGGGCATTGACGGCGCGGGCGGAGCGGCGGCCCTAGGGATTTGGCTCCGCCAAGTGTCCAGGGCTCGACATCAGCCTGCGCCTTTGACCAGAAGCCCCGCCTGCCCATCATCGGCCGGCGCGAGATTGGGGCCGGAACCGAATTCGGGAAGTGCTTTGATGACCCTGGCCGGGACGCCCCCCACCAGCACCCCCTCGGGGACGTCCTTGGCCACGACGGCTCCCGCGGCCACGATGGAATTCTGGCCGATCGTGACGCCGGGCAGGATGATGCATCCGGCGCCGACCCAGACATTGTCGTGAATGACGACGGGCTTGTGGTAGGAGTTCCTTTTATTCGCTTCTCGATTGAACCAGTGCCCTGCCGTATCAATCGAGACGCCTGGACCGATATTGCACCGATCTCCAATCGATACTCTCGATTTAAGAGCTGAAATCCTGCAGTAATTGCCGATGAAGCTATCGCTGCCGACGATGACGTTCTTGACGCTCGGCTTCCGAAAGCTGAACTCCAATACGAGATTTCCGGATATGCGGGTCTCTGGGCCGATCTTCAGTCCCGCAATGCGAAGGAGTGAAGTCCGGATGTAGTCCAGCGTATGAAACCTGGGAATGATATTCGCCACACCAATGAGTAAGTATCTCATCAATTCAACGGCAAATTTCATATTCGCGCCTCGCGGCTGAATGGGGCTTGCCGATACAGGTTCCCTTATGGAAATGGAATGCGGAACCCGTATGACTTCGTAGCAAAAAGCATTCCCTTTAGATCATTTCAATGTGAAATAACGGGGTATATTCTATTCAAATGGATGGGTTGCTACGGCTATGATCCAATGCTGTCCATCTTGCATTGGCGTGCCGAAAGCAGAGACTGGCGTCGATCGGGCCCTGTCTTTCAAGGAAGCGGGGCGCGATACGGACCGACGACGGTCCTGGCCGCGCGTCGGCAGGGCCCGCACCACCAGGGCGTCGGACGATCGCCGGATGCGGCACGGCCGATCAGGCTGCCCGCGCCGGCATCGCCTCCGCTAGGACGGCGGCGTAGGCATCGAGCAGCGCGTCGGTCCAGCTCTCGGTGCTGTGGCCGAGGTCGGCCGTGCGGCTGAAGGCGTTGCGGCTCATCCGCTCGGTCAGCGCGTCGTCGCCCGCCAGCCGCGCCATGGCCCCGGCCAGCGCCGCCTCGTCGCGGGGATCGCAGGCGAGGCCGGCTTGGCGGATCACGATATCGGCGGCGAGCAGCGCCTGATCGGTCAGGATGACCGGCAGGCCGCTCCACAGGGCCTCGCCGGCCACGAGGCCATAGGGCTCCGGATAGCGCGAGGGCATGACCAGCGCGCGGGCGTCGCGGACGAGCCGCGCCACCGCCTCCGCCGGCTGGCGGCCGGCGAACCGGACCTCGGGATGGTCGCGCTGCAGCCGTTCGAGGAGCGGCCCGTCGCCGATCACCAGCAGCGGCACCCCCGCCGCCCGCGCGGCCCGCGCTGCGAGATCGGGGCCCTTCTCCTCGTT
>JAAIGE0100607997.1_pt1 | contig 10292 bp, 9 predicted proteins | sample 6487951 | NCBI WGS metagenome assembly JAAIGE01 (sample SAMN13974128, study PRJNA590717) | phyllosphere metagenome | biome: tomato field; feature: multiple bacterial spot infested tomato fields; material: tomato leaves; isolation source: leaves from tomato fields | host: Solanum lycopersicum ... | reverse complement strand
CGACCTTGCCACCGCGCCCGACCATCGAGCCCAGCAACGGTGGCGAGCTCAGCGGTACTGCGGTACCGGGGGCCACCGTGCAACTGACCGACGGGACGGGTGCCGTCATCGGTCAGGCCATCGCCGACGCCCAAGGCAACTGGGCCTTTACCCCGCCGACACCGCTGGCCAACGGCACCACCGTCAACGCCACGATCACGGTGCGGAAGCCGTACTCGTCCAGCGCCCAGGGCGCGTGCTCGCGGCTCGAACCACAACCGAAGTTTTCACGGGCCAGCAACACGCTGGCGCCCTGATAACGCGGAAAGTTGAGCACGAAATCCTTGTTGATCGGGCGCTGAGAGTTGTCCTGGTTCGGCTGCCCGACATCCAGGTAACGCCACTCGTCGAACAGGTTCGGGCCGAAACCGGTGCGCTTGATCGACTTCAAGAACTGCTTGGGAATGATCTGGTCAGTGTCGACGTTGGCACGGTCGAGCGGGCAAACCAGGCCGGTATGTTGGGTGAAGGCTTTCATCATCTCTCTCCTCAGGCCTGGATCAATTCGCGCACATCGATGAAGCGGCCGGTCACCGCGGCAGCGGCGGCCATGGCCGGGCTGACCAGGTGGGTACGACCACCGGCGCCCTGGCGGCCTTCGAAGTTGCGGTTGGAGGTCGAGGCGCAATGCTCGCCACTGCCCAGTTTGTCCGGGTTCATCGCCAGGCACATGGAGCAACCCGGCTCACGCCATTCGAAACCGGCTTCGATGAAGATCTTGTCCAGCCCTTCGCTCTCCGCCTGGGCCTTGACCAGGCCGGAGCCCGGCACCACCAGCGCCTGCTTGACGGTGGCGGCGACCTTGCGGCCCTTGGCCACTTCTGCGGCCGCACGCAGGTCTTCGATACGCGAGTTGGTGCACGAGCCGATGAACACGCGATCGAGCTGAATGGCGGTGATCGGCTGGTTGGCAGCCAGGCCCATGTACTTCAGGGCGCGGGTGATCGAATCCTTCTTCACCGGGTCGCTTTCAAGGGCCGGGTCCGGCACGTTCTGGTCGACGGCCAGGACCATCTCGGGCGAGGTACCCCAGCTGACCTGCGGCTTGATGTCTTCGGCACGCAGCTCGACCACGGTGTCGAAGTGCGCATCGGCGTCGGACACCAGGTCACGCCATACCGCCACGGCCTGCTCCCAGTGCTCGCCCTTGGGTGCGAACGGGCGGTCCTTGACGTAGGCGATGGTCTTTTCATCGACCGCCACCAGGCCAACGCGGGCACCGGCCTCGATGGACATGTTGCAGATGGTCATGCGGCCTTCCAGGGACAGGTCGCGGATCGCGCTGCCGGCGAACTCCAGGGCGTGGCCGTTGCCACCGGCGGTGCCGATCTTGCCGATCACGGCGAGAACGATGTCCTTGGCGGTCACGCCGAACGGCAATTTGCCTTCGACGCGGACCTGCATGTTCTTCATCTTCTTGGCGACCAGGCACTGGGTGGCGAGCACGTGCTCGACTTCCGAGGTGCCGATGCCATGGGCCAGCGCGCCGAAGGCGCCATGGGTGGAGGTGTGCGAATCGCCGCAGACCACGGTCATGCCCGGCAAGGTGGCGCCCTGCTCCGGGCCGACCACGTGGACGATGCCCTGGCGCACGTCGTTCATCTTGAATTCGAGGATGCCGAAGTCGTCGCAGTTCTCGTCCAGGGTCTTGACCTGAATGCGCGAGACCTCATCGGCGATGGCGTCGAGGCCACCGAGGCGCTCGGCACGGGTGGTCGGCACGTTGTGATCCGGCGTGGCGATGTTGGCATCGATACGCCACGGCTTGCGACTCGCCAGGCGCAGGCCTTCGAAGGCCTGGGGCGACGTCACTTCGTGAAGAATGTGGCGGTCGATGTAGATCAGCGACGAGCCGTCGTCGCGGCGCTTCACTTCGTGCATTTCCCACAACTTATCGTAGAGCGTTCTGCCGGTCATCAGCCTGTTCCTCACGGTTATTTCTATGCCTGGGCAATAGCCCTTTGGCTTATGGGGAGAATGCTATGCGCGGCTGGCGAATAACTCAAATTCATATTTTTCATCCAGAAGATTCCCGATCGGAATTGCTATAGCATCGACGTCTACCGCCCGCACTACCATCGGAAATGCCATGGATCTCGCCACGCTCAACGCCTTCATCGCCATCGCCGAACTCGGCAGCTTCTCCGAGGCCGCCATACGCCTGCATCTGACCCAGCCGGCAGTGAGCAAACGTATCGCCAGCCTCGAGCAGCAACTGCGCGTGCGCCTGTTCGACCGCCTGGGCCGCGAGGTAAGCCTGACCGAAGCCGGGCGCGCCCTGCTGCCACGCGCCTACCAGATTCTCAACGTGCTGGAGGACACCCGCCGGGCGCTGACCAACCTCAATGGCGAGATCACCGGCCGGCTGACCCTCGCCACCAGCCACCATATCGGCCTGCACCGCTTGCCGCCGTTGCTGCGCGCCTTTACCCGCGCCCATCCGCAGGTCGCGCTGGATATCCAGTTCCTCGACTCGGAAGTGGCCTACGACGAAGTGTTCCACGGCCGCGCCGAGCTGGCGGTGATCACCCTGGCGCCCGACACCCGCGACCCGGTACGCGCCGTACCGGTATGGGACGACCCGCTGGACTTCGTGACCGCCCCCGAGCATCCATTGGCCCAGGGCACGGGCGTGACCCTTGCCGACGTGGCCCTGCACCCCGCGGTGTTTCCCGGCGGCAACACCTTTACCCACCACATCGTGCAGCGCCTGTTCGAGGCCGAGGACCTGACGCCCAATATCGCCATGAGCACCAACTACCTGGAGACCATCAAGATGATGGTTTCCATCGGTCTGGCCTGGAGCGTGCTGCCGCGCACCATGCTCGACGAACAGGTGGCGCGCCTGCCGCTGCCCGGCATCCAGCTGTCGCGTCAGCTCGGTTACATCGTGCATACCGAACGCACCCTGTCGAACGCCGCCAGGGCCTTCATGCAACTGCTCGACAGTCATCGCGACAGTCTTGCTTTAGCGCCGGGGCAGCAGCTAACGTGACAACCATGCCGGCCATCTGCCGGCATTCATGCTGCATATGCGCCAATAGCCCGGCTTTCCGCCTCGCCGGGCTTTTGTAGAGGAAGGGTCAATGGGCAACTCCAACGACAAACGCCCACCGTTGCCCCACGTGCCGGTACTCGACCCCGCCGAGTTCGAGAAGACCTGGCGCGACAGCCAGCATCTATTGGCCGCCCTCAATGGTGCCGGCCTCGGCGCCTGGTTCTGGAACGTCGACACCGGCGAGGTCAGCTGGTCGCGTGGCGCCCAGAAGGTATTCGGTCTGGACCCGACCCGCCCGCTCAACGCCCCGGTCGACTATATCGGGCTGATTCCCGAGGAGGAGCGCGGCGAAGTGCTGCGCATGTTCCAGGCGGTGATCGATGGCTCGCCCACGGCCGAGCCGATCCGCCACCGCATTCGATGGCCGGACGGCAGCCTGCGCTGGATCGAGATCACCGGCAGCCTGCAGGCTGGCGAAGGCGGCCAGAACCGCATGTTCGGCGTGGTGCGCGACATCAACCGCCAGCGCGTTCAGGAACAGGCCCTGGCCGATAGCCAGGAGCGCCTGCGCATGGCGCTCGAATCGGCCGATCTGGGCACCTGGGACTGGCACATCCCCAGCGACACCCTGTATGCCTCGCCACGCGCCGCGGTGCTGCACGGGCTGGCGAACGAACCCTTCCAGGGCCGCTTCCCGGATTTCTTCGTCCATGTGCCCATGCAGGATCGCCAGGTCCTGCGCCAGGCCTATCGCGACCTGCTACCCGATAACGGCCAGGACTCCCAGGTGACCTACCGTACGGTGCACGCCAACGGCCAGACCCATTACCTGGAAAGCACCGCCAAGCTGCACCGCGACGCCCAGGGCCAGCCCCTGCGCATGACCGGCATCATGATCGACACCAGCGAGCGCACCCTGCGCGAGCAGCGCCTGCAGGCCTCGGAGCGCAAGTTCGCCCTGGTCTTCCAGGCCAGCCCCGACCCGATCTGCGTGACCACCCTGCCGGAAGGCCGCATTCTGGAGGTCAATCCGGCGTTCACCCAGGCGTTCGGCTGGCGGCCGGCGGAAGTCACCGGGCGCAATATCTTCAAGCTCGCGCCCTGGCAGGCCCTGCCGGAGGGCTCGCCACTGCGCCTGAAGATTCTCAGCGGCACCGACCTCACCGACGAACGCATCGACCTGACCGACCCACAGGGCCGGCTGATGAGCTGCATCGTGTCATGCCGTCGCCTGGAGCTGGCCGGCCAGCCCTGCGTGCTCAGCAAGTTTCGCGACATCACCGAGCAGCAGCGCGCCGAGTCGGCGCTCAAGGCCAGCCAGGAGAAGTTCTACAAGGCCTTTCACTCCAGCCCGGACGCCATCACCATCACCACCCGCGACACGGGCCGCTACATCGAGATCAATGACGGCTTCACGCGCCTGACAGGCTACAAAGCCGAGGAAGTCATCGGTCGCACCTCCACCGAGGTCGGCATCTGGCCCGACGAGGAGCAGCGCCAGCGCCTGCTCAACACCCTGCGCGAGGAAGGCCACATTCAGCGCATCGAGATGAGCGGTCGCGACCGCTACGGCAAGCACCTGGAAGTGGAAATCTCCTTCGAGCCGATCGAGCTGGATAGCACCCAATGCCTGCTGGTCACCGCCCGCGACATCAGCGAACTCAAGGCAGCCCAGCAGCAGATCCAGCACCTGGCCTACCACGACCCGCTGACCAGCCTGCCCAATCGCGCCCTGCTGATGGATCGCTTGACCCAGCAGATCGCCCTGCTGCAACGTCACGCGCTGCGTGGCGCCCTGTTGTTTCTCGATCTCGACCACTTCAAGCACATCAACGACTCGCTCGGCCACCCATTCGGCGATGCGGTGCTCAAGCTGATCACCGCCCGCCTGGAAGTCAGCGTGCGCGAGGAAGACACCGTGGCGCGCCTGGGCGGCGACGAATTCGTGGTGCTGCTGACAGGTATCGAGGGCACGTTCGAGGAAGTCATCTCCCATGCCGGCCAGGCCGCCGAGAAACTGCGCACCCTGCTCAGCGAGCCCATGCTGCTCGAAGGCCACCGCCTGCAGGTCACCCCGAGCATCGGCATCGCGCTGATCCCCGACCACGGCCAGACGCCCGCGGACCTGCTCAAGCGCGCCGACATCGCCCTGTACCGCGCCAAGGATTCGGGCCGCAATGCCATTCAGCTGTTCCACAGCTCCATGCAGCACGCGGCCAGCGAGCGCCTGCGCCTGGAAAACGAGCTGCGCACTGCCCTGAGTCGCGGTGAATTCGAGCTGTATTTTCAGGCCCAGGTGGATGCCCGCACCGACCAGATCATCGGTGCCGAGGCGCTGCTGCGCTGGGCCCATCCGACGCTTGGCGAGCAGTCACCGGCGCTGTTCATCCACGTACTGGAGGAAAGCGGGCTGATTCTGGAAGTCGGTGCTTGGGTGATGGTCGAAGCCTGCCACGCCTGCGCGCAGCTCCTGGAGGACGGTCTCATCGACGAGCGTTTCAGCCTGTGCGTGAACATCAGTACCCGGCAGTTCCGCCAGGGCGACTTCGTCGAGCGCGTCGAGCATTGCCTGCGCCAGAACAAACTGCCCCAGGGCATGCTCAAGCTGGAAATCACCGAAGGCATCGTCATCGAGGACGTCGACGACACCATCGCCAAGATGAACCGCCTGCGCAAATTGGGCGTCAGCTTCGCCATGGACGACTTCGGTACCGGTTACTCGTCGCTCACCTACCTCAAGCGCCTGCCGGTGGACGTGCTGAAGATCGACCAGTCGTTCGTGCGCGATGCCACCAGCAACCCGAGCGACGCGGAAATCATCCGCGCCGTGGTGGCGCTCGGCCTCAGCCTGGGCCTGGAGGTCATCGCCGAAGGCGTGGAACAGCAGAGCCAGCTGGACTTCCTGCAAAGCCAGGGCTGCAACTGCTACCAGGGCTACCTGTTCAGCCGCCCGCAACCGCTGACGGCCTTCCGCGCCCTGCTCAGCCACGGCGCCCAGCGTCTGCAGCACTGAAACGGAAAAGGCGCCGCGAGGGCGCCTTTTCGATGTGCCGGCAGTAGCGATCAGTTCTCCAGCGCCGGACGTGCAGCGCCGATCGGGATGCGCTTGGCCTTGGCCTCTTCCGGCACATGGCGCTCGAGCTCGATGTTGAGCAGGCCGTTCACCAGATTGGCGCTCTTGACCTCGATGTGATCGGCCAGGCGGAACGACAGCTTGAACGAACGCTGAGCGATGCCCTGATACAGGTAGGTGACATTTTCACCGTTGCCATTGCCTGCGCGCTTGCCGCCGGTCACGGTCAACACGCCGCGCTCGACCTGCAGATCCAGATCTTCATCCTGGAACCCGGCGGCAGCGATGACGATCCGGTACTGGTCGTCGGCATGCTTCTCGACGTTGTAGGGCGGGTAGCTGCTGCTGGTCTCGTTGCGCATCGCCGATTCGAACAGGTCGTTGAAACGGTCGAAGCCAATGGACTGACGGAACAGCGGGGTCATGGAAAATGCAGTGCTCATGGTTGATCTCCTGAATTGGTCAGCGAGTGATAAGGTGCGGGACCCGACTTCGGCATCCCACGGTGATAAAAATGTGGATGGCCGAAAAAATTTCAAGGGCCTGAAAAAGGAGATTTTTCGATGAGCAAGGTGATGCTGATCACCGGTGCCAGCCGCGGCATCGGTGCGGCCACGGCAAGGCTGGCGGCTGGGCAGGGTTACCGCGTGGTCATCAACTACCAGCGCAACCGTGAGGCCGCCGACGCGCTCGTCGAAGCGATCATGATCACGGGCGGCGAGGCGCTGGCGGTACAGGCCGATGTGGCGGACGAAGTCCAGGTTTGCCGGCTGTTCACCGAGGTCGACGCACGCCTGGGGCGCCTGGACGTGCTGGTCAACAACGCCGGGATGCTCGAGCAGCAGATGCGCCTGGAGCGCATGAGCCTGGAGCGCTGGCAACGGGTGTTCGCCACCAACGTGTACGGCAGCTTCCTGTGCAGCCGTGAGGCGATTGCGCGGATGTCCACCCGCCAGGGCGGGCGTGGCGGCGTGATCGTCAACGTGTCATCGATTGCCGCCCGCCTCGGCGCGCCCGAAGAGTACATCGACTATGCCGCAGCCAAGGGCGCGGTCGACAGCATGACGATAGGGCTGGCCAAGGAACTCGCTAGCGATGGCATTCGCGTGAATGCCGTGCGGCCCGGCGTGATCGACACCGAGATCCACGCCAGTGGCGGCGAGCCGCAGCGAGTGGCGCGGGTGGCCAGAAGCATTCCGCTGGGCCGCGGCGGGCGGGCTGACGAGGTGGCAGAAGCGATTCTGTGGTTGGCCAGCGAACAGGCCAGCTATACCACCGGCTCGCTGCTCGACGTCAGCGGAGGGCGCTGAACGCCTCCTCGTCAGCCTCGAGCGCTTGCAGCGTGCTCACCTCCGTCGGCGCGATGCTCACGCCCAGCAGTGCGTCGATGACCTCGCAGTTGGTTTCCCGCCGCACCAGCGCGAACAGCTCGACAGCCTCGGGATAGCTGCGCGTGAGCATCGCCAGCCACTGCTTGAGGCGCCCGGGAGCGTAGCGCGGCGAGATCTTGCGGCGGGCCTGCAGCCAGAACTCGGCCAACAGCGGCTGCAACTCAACCCAGCTCATCACGCCGACATCCTGGCCGAGCTTCGCCGCGGCGATCTGCCGGGCCAGATCGGGCCGCGCCACCACGCCACGCCCCAGCATGAAGTGCTCGGCGCCGCTCACCTCGCGGCAGCGCTGCCAATCCTCGACGGACCAGATGTCGCCGTTGGCATACACCGGCACGCTGACCACCTCCTGCACCCGCGCCACCCATTCCCAGTGCGCCGGCGGCTTGTAGCCCTCGACCTTGGTGCGCGCGTGCACGACGATCTGCGAGGCGCCGCCTTCGGCCAGTGCACGGGCGCAATCGAGAGCCAGGTCCTTGTGATCGAAGCCCAGGCGCATCTTGGCAGTGACGGGAATGGCAGACGGCACGCTGCGGCGCACCTCGCGCACGATGGCGTGCAGCAGCTCCGGCTCCTTGAGCAGCACCGCCCCGCCACGGGACTTGTTCACCGTCTTGGCCGGGCAGCCGAAGTTGAGGTCGATCACCGGCGCACCGAGCACACAGGCGTAGGCGGCGTTGTCACCCAGGCACTTGGGATCGGAGCCGAGCAATTGCACGCGCAGCGGCGTACCGGCAGCCGTGCGGGCGCCATTGAACAACTCCGGCGCCAGTTTGCGGTAGGTCGACCTGGGCAGCACGCGATCGGTGACGCGGATGAACTCGGTCACGCACCAGTCGATGCCGCCAACCTGGGTCAGCACGTCGCGGAGGATTTCATCGACCAGCCCCTCCATGGGCGCCAGGGCGATCTGCATGGCGATACTCTCGAATAACGGGGAAGGCCATCGGCATGCCGAGGCAAAAACGGCGCGTAGTGTAGCGGCGAGCGACGCGCCGGGACAGCGCCTGAACACCCGACGCCTGGCGCAGTCCACTGCAGTGACAGACACCACCGGAAATCGTCATGAATCGACTCGTGCTGCGCAGCACCCCGCTCGCCCTGCTGCTGGCCGCCACCACTGCAATCGCCGCCACGCCGATCTCCGAAGGCGTGCCGCTGGATCCCGCAGCGGCCGCCAAGCTGATCGTCAGCCGCGACCGCAACGCGCCCAACGCCTGCGACCTGCAGCTGCGCGTCGACGAGCAACTGGTTGTCGCCTTGCCAGCCGGCGAAAGCGTCACGCTCGACGTTCCCAGCGGCGAGCGCAGCGTGGTGCTCACCCCGTCACGCGAAGGCCTCTGCGCCGAGATAGACCTGGTAAGCAGCCAGTCACTCTTGCTGCAACCAGGTGAAACCCGGCGCTACCAGGCAGTTTACGAAGAGCGGAAGCTGTTTCTGGCTCCGCAGCCATGAACACTCAAGCCGGCAGCAATGCCCGGCCATAACCCTCGATGAATTCGGCCGGCATGCGCTTGGGCCGACCGCTGGACAACTCGATGCAGACGAAGGTGGTGCGCGCACGCAGCAGGGTGGCGCCATCCTGTGGGCGTATCAGTTGAAAGCAGCGATCCATTTTCAGACGCTGGTCGGATTCGACGATCCAGGTGCCCATCTGCAGCGCCTGGCCTTCGTAGGCACTGCTCAGGTAATCGATCTCGTGGCGCACCACCGCCATGGCCCGATCCAGGCGCCGGTACTCGACCAGATCCAGCCCCAGCGATTGCGAATGGCGCCAGGCGCAACGCTCCAGCCAGGTCACGTAGACGGCGTTGTTGGCGTGCCCGAGGCCATCGATATCCTCGCTGCCGACCAGCAGGTCGATGGTGAACGGATCAGGGCGATCCCAGTTCACGACACATACCTCAGCGCAGCGGCGCGCAGCGATGCAGCAGTGTAAGTGAGCTTCATGCAATGGCCTCCCTTGGCGACGCAACAGGCTCGACCTTAGGGGCTCAGCCTGCTGTAACGCAAGCGCCACATCGCCAGCCGCACGGATCGACGAGAACTTTTCGTACGCGCAAAAACAAAAGGGCCACTTCGTGAGAAGTGACCCTTAAAAATCCCGCAGAGCGGGCAAAAATGGCGTCCCCTAGGGGACTCGAACCCCTGTTACCGCCGTGAAAGGGCGGTGTCCTAGGCCACTAGACGAAGGGGACGAAACCTCTTTCCGCAAGGCCTTTCACCTTGCATCCCACTGTCATGAAACCGTGAGATTGTGTTTGGAGCGGGAAACGAGATGACTTCTTTGAGACCGGATTGCGCGATGTAGAGCAGGAAGTCGCGGAAACGCTGCTCGATGCTGCCGGACTTGCCGCGGGTGTACAGCAGATGGGCCATTAGGAGCTCGATCGCGAAGGACTTCAGCGGCCTGAGTTCGGCATGGTTGCGCCACTTCTTGGCCATGCGGACCAGCGTCCGGAAGTCGCCGTCCACCTCCTTGCGGTCGCGGACGAACTTTATCTGACACGGTGCACAGGTTTCAACCTTGGAGCCGTCGTGGATGTCGAACTGCCATCCATAGCCCGGCCGCGCCGGGTTCTCCACGACCGGTACGATGTCGATGCTGAGGCCCGATCCGACGAAATGGACGGTGGCCGCCTTCCGCTGGATCTCGAAGTCCTCCACCGACTTATTCGGATATTGCTCGATGAGCAGCGCGTAGATCTGGTCGCTCAGGCTGGACAGCGTCTCGGCGTCCGCGTCCTTTCCGGCGACGTAGAACACGACGTCCACGTCCACCGGATCCTGG
>JAAIGE0101056061.1_pt1 | contig 10296 bp, 11 predicted proteins | sample 6487951 | NCBI WGS metagenome assembly JAAIGE01 (sample SAMN13974128, study PRJNA590717) | phyllosphere metagenome | biome: tomato field; feature: multiple bacterial spot infested tomato fields; material: tomato leaves; isolation source: leaves from tomato fields | host: Solanum lycopersicum ... | reverse complement strand
TCCGCTGTCTCGCGGTCGTCCATGAAGAAGTTCTTCTCGTTCGGCAGCCGGATCGTGGCGAGATTCTTCTCGTTCACCTCGAAGTCCTGGTCCTTCAAGATGTCGTTGAGGTAGAGAAGGTAGGCGGTGACAGAGTAAGTCTCGTCTGGGGTAAGGGTCTGGGCAGCGCCGAAGGGCATCGCCCGATGCACGAAGTCGAACACCGTCGAAACGTAGGGCCAGTAGGAGCCGACGGTCTTGACGGGGCTTTCCGACTTGATCGTGCCGGCCCCGCCAGCGAGCTCCGGCCAGCGGCCGGCCCCCTCGCCGAACTCGCCGTGACAGCTGGCGCAGCGCTCCTGGAAGATTGTCTCGCCAAGTGTGGCCGTACCCTTGCCGATCGGAAGGCCCTTGCCGTCCGGACGCACATCGATGTCCCAGCCCTTGATCTCCTCGGGCGTCGCGATACGCCCGATGTTCAGGCGCTCGGCGACCGCCGGAGAGGCTGTAAGGAAGAGAGCCGCGAGAGCGGCCCCGATGCCGTTACGCGACCTCGACATTCTCGATCTCCCCGTTGGGCAGCACGTGCCAGGTCTGGATGCCGTTGTTATGGTAGATCGAGTTGAGCCCGCGGTGACGGCGGAGGGCCGCCTTGGTCGGCTGGACGTAGCCGGTCTCGTCGACCGCCCGCGATTGCAGCAGCAGCGGCTCGCCGCTCCAGTCGAATTCGTAGTAGAACCGCGTCAGCGCCTTATCGAGCACCAAGCCGTCGAGGCGGGCCGGCCGCCAGTTGCGGCCGCCGTCGAGGGACACGTCCACGCCGCGGATGGCGCCCCGACCGGACCAGGCGAGGCCGGAGAGCACGGTGAAGCCTTTCCGGTGCAGGGCTGCCTGCGGGCTCGGATTGGTGATCACGGACTTGGCGTCCATCGCCCAGGTGAACCGCCGCGCCAGCCCGTCCGGCATGAGGGCGGTGTATTTCGAGGTCTCCTCGCGGGTGTGCCAGGGCTCGTCGCCGACCTTGATCCGGCGCAGCCACTTCACCCACATGTTGCCCTGCCAGCCGGGCAGGACGAGGCGCAGCGGGTAGCCGTGCTCGGGATAGAGCGCCTCGCCGTTCATCGCGTAGGCGACGATGGCGTCGTCGAGCGCCTTCTCGATCGGGACCGACCGGGTCATCGCCGCGGCATCGGCGCCCTCCGGCAGGAGCCAGCGGGCGTTGGTCTTCAGTCCAGCCTCCTCGAGGAGGCGCTTGAGCGGCACCCCCGTATACATCACGCAATGGACCATGCCGTGGGTGAACTGGCAGCCGTTGAGCTGCGCGCCCTTCCACTCCATGCCGGAATTCGCCGCGCATTCGAGGAAGGCGATGCGGTTGACGCGGGGAAAGCGCTTCACGTCCTCCAGCGTCAGCATCAGCGGCTTTTCGACGAGGCCGTGGATCATCAGCCTGTGCTCGGCCGGGTCGATCTCGGCGATGCCGCCGTGGTGGCGCTCGAAGCCGAGGCCGTTCGGGGTGATGATGCCCTCGAGCTGGTGCAGCGGCGTGAAGCTGACCGAGCTCTGGCGCGAGGCGGTGAGCCACTCGACGTCGCGCCGGACGACATCCGCCTCGAACTGCGACGGCCGGCCGTAGGGACGGCTGACGACGCCCTCGCCGAGGGATTGCGACCATTCCGGCACGCCCGGCGGCAGGTTCGGGGAGGCAGTCCCCGCCGGCGCGGCCACCGCCCGGCCGGCGGCGACGCCCGCCCCCGCCGCACCGAGGGCGAGGCCGCCGCGCAGGAAGGATCGCCGGGAGGTCCGGTCGGCCGGCTCGCGCCCGCGCTTCGGATCAGGCATGTATGTCTCCGAATTGCTTCACGTATTACAATATATGAATATGTCGGTGCGTCACGCGCCGCGCACCGCGACCTGGGCGGGGGTCGGTCTCACCGTGCCCTTGGCCCGGACATGGGCGGCGACCACGTCCCAGATCGGTGGTCCCTCCGTGCCCTCGTTGACGCTCGCCCAGCCGGCCACCGTGTAGGAGGCCCCGGCCTCTATCGGCTTGCCGGTGCGCAGGAGGGTCATATCGAAGATGCGGCTGCCTGCCGGGCGAGAGACGTCGATGGCGTAGGAGACGCCGCCGACCCGCACCATGTCGCCGCCCTGCTGATAGTACGGATCGGCGTTGAAGAGGTTGTCGGCGACGTCCTCCAGCACGTCCTTCAGCCGCGCGCCGGTCATCGTCGTGCGGTAGGCCGCGGGATAGGTGATGGCGGTGGCGTTGTAGACGTCCTCGCGGGTGATCGCCTGACCTGGCAGCAAGGTCGTGCCCCAGCGGAAGCCCGGCGAGAGCGCGATCTCGGCCTCCCGCTCCGCCAGCAGGGCGTCGCAGATCATGTCGTCGAGGCTGCCGTTGAAGTTGCCGCGCCGGTATAGCAAGCCGTCGGCGCGGCCGATCTCCTCGGCGAGCATCGCCGCGTGCGGCTCCCGGATCGCCCGGATCTTCGCCGCCATCGCCTTATGCGGCGCGATCGCATCGGAGAAGACCGGGATCAGCTTCGAGCGGAACCCCTTCACGGCGCCGTCGCGGACGTCGAGGTCGAGGCGGGTCAGGAACTTGCCGTGGCTGCCAGAGGCGACGAGCAGGGTCCTGCCGACCTTCACCGCCTGGGGGAGCGCGTCGTGGGTGTGGCCGGTGAGGATCACGTCGATCCCCGTCACCCGGGAGGCGAGCTTGCGGTCGACGTCGAAGCCGTTGTGGGAGAGCAGCACGACGAGATCGGCGCCCTCCTTGCGGGCCTTGTCGACATTGGCCTGCACGTCCTCCTCGCGGATGCCGAAGGACCAGCCCGGGATCATCCAGCGCGGATTGGCGACCGGCGTGTAGGGGAAGGCCTGGCCTATCACCGCGACCTTGGCGCCGCCGCGCTCGAACATTTTCATCGGCGCGAAGGCCGGTTCGTTCCACTCGGTGTCGCGGACGTTCTGGCCGAGGAACGGGCAGCCGAGGCTTTCGACGATTTCCTTCACCCGGTCGGTGCCGAGGGTGAACTCCCAGTGGCCGGTCATGGCGTCGGGCTTGAGGAGCGCCATGCACTCGACCATGTCCTGGCCCTTGCTCAGCATCGACGTGTAGCTGTTCTGCCAGGTGTCGCCGCCGTCGAGGAACAGGACCTTGTCGCCGCGCTCGGCGCGGATCGCCTCGAGGATCGTTGCGATCCGGTCGAGCCCGCCCATCCGGCCGTAGCCGCGGGCGAGCGCCGTGTAATCCTCCGGCGTCAGCGCGTAGGCGAGGGGGGAGCCGCCCGGGATGCCGAAGAGGTCGAGATAGGCGCGTCCGGTGACGTGCGGGACCTGGCCCTGCGCCTCGCCGACGCCGAGATTGGTCGAGGGTTCGCGAAACAGCACCGGCATCAGCTGCGCGTGGATGTCGGTGAGGTGGACCAGGGTGACGTTGCCCAGCGGCTCGAAGGCCAGGAGGTCGTCCTGGGTCAGGCGCTGCTGCGCAAAGGCGCGGGTCCAGCCCGTCGGGACGAGCGCCGCGGTGGCGGCGGCGATCTGGAGGAAGTCGCGGCGCGAGGTCATCGTTGGGATCCGACGCTCAGTTGCGGACGGCCGGCGTCTCGACCGGCAGGCCGAGGCCGCGCCAGGCGACGTAGGTTTCGAGTGCCAGAAACTCGTCGGAGAGCGGCTTGAACGGGGTGGCGCGCACGTCGGACATGCAGCCCTCCATGCGCTCGTGGAGCGGTACGAGGCGCTGGTCGCGCAGGCGGTAGACCGGGAAGCCGTTGCTCTGGCCCTGGCTCAGGAAGTCGGCGCGCAGATACTTGCCGTGGTTCTTCTCGTGGCAGCTCGCGCAGGCGAGGTCGAGCTGGCCGTTGCGCTGGTAGTAGAGGGCCTTGCCGCGCTCGAACCAAGGCGTCATCGGGCCGTCCACCGTTACGGCGACCGGCATGGTCCGGGACTGGCTGCGGATGTAGGTCGTCATTGCCGTCAACTCCGGCGAGCCGAAGGCCCAGGGCTCGGCCTTGAGGGCATCCTTGCGGCACAGGTCGATCCGCTGCTCGAGGTTGAGCGGGCGGCCGAGCTTCTCGTTCCATTTTGGATAAGTCGCCGCAACGCCCTTCATCGAGACCGCGGCGTCGTTGTGGCAGCCCGCGCATGACCGACCCGCCGCGCCCTCGACCTTCGACCACAGCGCCTCTCCCTGCTCCACGGCAAGGAAGCCCGGATTGTTGAAGTCGTCGGCCTGCATCGCCTGGGTTTCCTTGGAGCGGAAATACAGGCCCGAGACGACCTCCTCGAACGGGGAGTCGGGGCTTTGCGGCTTGATTCCGTGGCTCTGCCAGGCGGGGCGCTCCGCGGCGTCCTCGGCATGAGGCGCTGCGGCGAGAATCAGCGTGGCGAGCGCGGCGAGAATCGCGGCGCGGACGGGGACGGACGGCATGGACGCTCCGCTCAGGCAGGACGAAGGCTCCGCGCGGGAGCGCTCCGGGTGTCCGACAAGGACCGGGTCAGGCGACCTTGATCTGCTCCGTCGCCTGGATCTTCGACCCGTCGTCGTCAATCCAGGTAAAGGTCAGCGTGCCTGATTCTTCGGGCTTCAGCTTGAACTGGAAGTACGGGTTGGCGGAAACCGCGCTCTCAATGTCGGCGCTGAACACCGTTCTGCCGTTCAGTTCGCAGGTGAACTTGTTCAGTATCTTGCGCGGAATGGTCTTGCCGTCCTTGTCCTTGCGCTGACCGGATTCCATTGTGTGCGAGACGAGGGTCTTCACCTCGATGATGCCGCCCTTGACAATCTCTTTCTTGTCGAGCTTGATGCGCGGCTTCACGTCGGCCATGGCGTCCTCCGGGATAGGCTGTGGATGGTGTCGGGTGAGGGGAGGTGGCTCAGCCGCCGCAGCCGCCGATCGTGACCTTCACCTGCTTGACGTCGCTGAAGACAGCGCCGTCGTTCATGCGCGCGACCGCGATGACGTTCTGGGTCTCCGCGAGGCGGATGCGGGTATTGGCTTCGGCGACGCTCGACGGCGTGAAGCGGAACGTGACGACGCCGGGATTCGGGTTGCCGTCGGCCACGATCATCACTTCCTCGACGAAGCTCTCTTTCGTCATCGGCGCATCGACGCTGACCGTCATCGGAACGGTGTTGCCGTTCTCGGCGATCTCCGGCAGGTCGAGCTTAACCTTGCCCTTGACCGGCTCCTTCCCCTTCGTGAAGGCCTTGATCGCCTCCTCGGTCGCGGTCCGGGCGGCCAGCGCGGGGCCGGCGCGGAGAAGAAGCGGCATCGCCGCAGCGGCGCCGGCACTAAGGGCGAGGGCCTGACGGCGGCTTAAGGAAGATCTCATCGTGGGCGGCTCCTTATCGGCTCGCGCGGTCACTTCAGGGTGGTGAGGAAGGCGACCACGTCCTCGACCTGCTGGGCGGTGAGGATCGGCTTGCCCTGGAACTCGGGGCGGACGCGGTTCAGGCCGTCGGTCCGGTAGAAGGCCGGCATGACCGTCGCGTCCGTGAAGACGTGCTTCGGGTTGACGACGATCATGCGCAGATGCGCGGCGTCCCAGCGGTCGGCGACCCCGTCGAGGGAGGGGCCGACCTCGCCGTGGAAGGATTCGGTCTTCAGGGCGGAGACCTGGTGGCAGCCGAGGCAGTTGCCCTGGCGCCGGTTGATCACGACCTTGGCGCCCGCCGCCGGGTCGCCCGGCCTGCCGGTTAGTGAATCGGGAATCGAGTCGGTTCCGTCGGACGCGACGATGCGGAAAGGGGGGAGGGCGCCAGACGGCGCTTCGGCTTCCGCCGCACCCGCGAGGGCGCACAGCCCCACAAGTGCGGGGACGATCATCGACCTGCGCATCTGGCGTTTCCTCGGCGAGCCGTCTGGCGCGGCTTGTGCGGCCCGGCGCGGCCGCCCGCATCGTCCCGGGCTCAACCCATCGACATATGCGAATTATTGCATTTGTGGACGAGATCGGTCCCGAGTCAAGGTCAAATCGTCTCCGGCACGCCCTGTCGGCGATGAGCTTATTCGCCGCCTTCGGCTCGGGCGAGATAGCCGTCGAGGTCGCCGCGCGCGTAGCCCCGCTCGGCCACGAAGGCGAAGGTGCGCCGGAACTCCCTGGGCGGCACGTAGCCCGTGATGCGCAGGACCTCGCGCCCGGCGGGGGGCTCGGTTCGCATCGCCGCGGCGGACTCGGCGAGGAATTGCACCGTCGGCGTCGAGCGGACACCGTATTTCTGTGCGAACCGCTTCTCGGTCAGGCGCTCGCCGTCGAAGTCCGTGACCTCCCGCGCACCGACGATGTTCAATTGCAGGATGTCGAAACGGGCACGAATGAAGTCGCCGACCGCCGGATCGGCCAAGTTCACCTGATGCAGGCGGCGGCAGAGCGGGCAGCCGCGCAACTCCCATAGGATCGCCAGGCGGCGCCCGGCCTCGTTGGCCGCCCGCAGGTCGTCGGGCAGGTCGAGGAAGCTTTCCAGGAACCAAGGCTCGCGATAGAGACCGTCATCGCCCAGCACGCTCTCGGCGCGGACCGCCCTGCCGTGGCAGCACGCCGCCGCAAGGGCACCGACGAGGATCCGGCGTCGCGTCGGCATGGCGCTCTTCCCATCGCAATATTCTTATTCATGAATATGTAGACCGGTCCGGCACCCGGCGCAATCGCCGGCCGCGATCATCCGATCCGCCCGAGCGCCGGGACCATGGTCATCAGGGCGGCGGCGAGGCTTGGCATCCAGCCCGCGAAGATGGCGAGTCCCGCAGCCACCAGCACGGCGCCGAGGCCGGCCTCGATGGTCCGCAGATAGGGCCGGACTTGCCGGGCCGCCCCGAGGAACGGGCCGGTGAGGGCGGCGGCGGCCAGGAAGGGAACGCCCAGCCCGGCCGCGTAGGCGGCCAGGAGCGCGGTGCCGCGCCCGACCGTGTCCTCCATGCCGGCGAGGAGCAGGATCGCGGCAAGCACCGGTCCGACGCAGGGCGACCAGCCGAACGCGAAGGCGAGCCCGACCACGAAGGCGCCGGCGATACCCCTCGGCGCGGCCCGCGGCTGGGTCCGGATCTCCCGCAGGAGCGGCGCGAGGCGCACGACGCCGGTCATGTGCAGGCCGAGCGCCACGATCACGAGCCCGGCGATGCGAGCAAGCGCCTCGGCGTGGTTCACCAGGAGGGTGCCGAGGGTCGAGGCGCCGGCACCCAGCGCGACGAAGACCGCGGAAAAGCCGAGGACGAAGGCCAGGGCCCGCAAGAGGGGGGCCCGGCGGGCGGGGCGACCCGAGAGGTCGTCGAGGGAGGTTCCCGCCAGGAAACAGAGATAGGCCGGCACCAGCGGCAGCAGGCACGGCGAGAGGAACGACAACAGGCCGGCGCCGAAGGCGGTGAGCAATCCGATATCGGCCACACGCCCCCCTCGATACGTATTCCGAATTTTCTATATCATCGACCGGGATGCGGACCCTTGCAAGCCGGGGCGTCAGAATGCGGGACCTGCTGCGGGAGACGGGGATGCACGCGACGCGACGGGCGATGGTGGCCTCTGCTATGGGCGCGGTGCTGGTGCCCGGCCGGACGGCGGCCGCCGAGCTGGTGATTTTCGAGCGCGCCGGCTGCCCGTGGTGCCGGGAATGGGATCGGGTGATCGGACCGATCTACCCGAAATCCGAGGTCGGGCGGCGGGTGCCGCTGCGGCGGCTCGACCTCGATGCTGCGGCGCCGCACGGACTCACGCTCGCGCGTCCGATCCGCTACACACCGACCTTCGTCGTGGTGGAAGACGGGCGCGAGATCGGCCGTATCGAGGGTTACCCGGGCGAGGACTTCTTCTGGTCCCGTATCGAGCGGCTGGCCGGAGGCTTGCCGGCGGCGCGGTGAGACGGCTTGAGACCCGGCCGAGGGCCTGGAACCCGACCGGATTCGGACCGGCCAGGATGGGACGAACTGAAGAGGACGGGTCGGACGGCGGGCCCGGCAGACGAGAGGATGACGCGATGCCGCTGCCAGCGGACACGGTGACGACCAACCCGGCGCCCGGGTCCCTCGACTTGGATCTGCTGCTCGCCAATGCCCGCGACGCCAGCGAACTCCTGAAGGCGCTGGCTCACGAGGCGCGTCTCGTGATCCTGTGCCTCCTCGTCGACGGCGAGCGCTCCGTCTCAGAACTGGAGCAGTTGCTCAACCTGCGCCAGCCGGCGGTTTCGCAGCAGCTCGCACGGCTCAGGGCTGACGACCTCGTCGAGGCGCGCCGGGAAGGCAAGAACATCTACTACGCCCTGGCCCGGCCCGAGGTGCGCGAGATCATCGCCGCCCTGCACCGCACCTTCTGCGAGGGGAGGCCGCGGTGAAGGCAGGCCCTACTCCTCAGGTGTGCCGGTCGAGCAGGACGTAGAGGCCGGCGCGGGCGCCCGCCAGGATCGCCGCCACCGCGAGCAGCGAGCCCGCCGAGAGGGTCGAGAGACCGCTCAGGCCCTGGCCGATCGAGCAGCCCAGCGCCGTGACGCCGCCCGTGCCCATCAGGAAGGCCCCGAACACGTGGCGGCGCACCTCCCGGGGGTCGTCGGGCGCCTCCCAGTGGAACTCCCCGCGGCGGCGCGCCGCTGCGAAGGCGCCGACGACGACGCCGAGGACCGAGCCGACGCCGAAATCGAGCCGCGCTCCGCTCGCCAGCATCGCGTAGAGCAGGCTGTCGCCGACGGGCCGGGCGAAGCTGAACGAGCCGACCGTCCGCACCTCGAAATCGTCGTGCCCGGCGATGCCGGTGGCCCACCAGCCGGCGGCGATGAGAAGCCCAATCAGCACGCCGCCCCGGACCAGCCGCCCGGTCCGGCGGAACGCCGTCCCCGCGAGGGCGAGACCGGCGAGCACGAGCGCGACCCCGTAGCCGAACGCCGCAACGGCCTCGCCCGACAGTCCGAGGAGGGCAGCAAGGCGCTGCGAGCCCGCCGCAAGGTCGAGCCCGAGGGGGGCCGTCACGGCGACCCGCGCCCACGCGGTCAGCCCGCCGATGGCCATTGTGCTCGAGAGGCCGAGGACGAGCAGGACGAGGAGCGCCCGTAGGTCGCCGCCGCCGAGCCGCAGCAGTGCCCCGAAGCCGCAGGTGCCGACGAGCGCCATGCCGAAGCCGAAGGCGAGACCGCCGAGGAGCATCGCTCCCCATTCGAGATGCGCCCGCGCGTAGAGCGATTGCTGCAGATTCAGGCCAGCATGAGCCTCCAGAGCATGCGTCCCCGCGATGGCGGCGGCGGCGGCGAGCATCCAGGCCCGCGCGCGCCGGGTATCGCGGGCGTAGAACACGTCCTCGACCGCACCGAGCGTGCAAAACTTTCCCCATCGGGCGACGGCGCCGAGAAGAATCCCCAGGCCTAAGCCCAGTCCGGCACGCACGAGATGGGGCGCGATTCCCTCGAGCATCGGGCTCCTTCCGTTCCGGCGCCGTGCCGCTGGCCCATTGCCCGGGCCCCGTGTCGCGACGGACCGCCGTCTCTCGGCCGCGCAGCTTAAGCCAACCTTAAGCCGGGTCGAACGGCTGGCGCGGTGACCGCAGCCCGGTGGTGCTGCCGACCGCCCGGATCGCGGTCTCGACGGCACCTTAGATCCCGGCCTCCGCTCCGCCCTTCAGGTTCACCGGGATGGTTAGGTAGCGCACGCCGTTGGCCTCGGCGGGCGGGAACTTGCCGGCCCTGATGTTGACCTGGATCGAGGGGAGCAGCAGCCGGGGCGCGGCCAGGGTGGCGTCGCGTGCCGTACGCATCGCCGTGAACGCCTCCTCGCTCACCCCCTCCTTGACGTGGACATTGCCGGCCCGTTGCGCGGCCACCGTCGTCTCCCAGGCATAGGCGTCCCGCCCGGGCGCCTTGTAGTCGTGGCACATATGAAGGATCGTCTCGGGCGGCAGCGACAGCAGGCGACGGATCGAACGGTAGAGCGCATGCACGTCGCCACCGGGAAAGTCCGCCCGGGCGGTGCCGAAATCGGGCATGAACAGGGTGTCGCCGACGAAGACGTGGCGGTCGATCCGGTAGCAGATGTCGGCCGGCGTATGGCCCGGCGTGTACATCACCTCGACGGCGAGGTTGCCGATCGCGAAGGTCTCGCCATCGACGAAGAGGTGGTCGAAGTCGCTGCCGTCGGTCTTGAGATCGACGGCGTTGAAGACCGGGCGGAATATCTTCTGAACCTCACGGATATGCTCGCCGATGCCGATCTTCGCGCCCGTCTTCGCCTTCACGTAGGGGGAACCCGAGAGGTGATCGGCATGGGCGTGGGTCTCGAGCGTCCAGACCACGGCGTAGCCGGCCTCGTCGGCGGCCTTCAGCATCGCCTCGACCGAGCG
>JAAIGE0100638570.1_pt1 | contig 10299 bp, 8 predicted proteins | sample 6487951 | NCBI WGS metagenome assembly JAAIGE01 (sample SAMN13974128, study PRJNA590717) | phyllosphere metagenome | biome: tomato field; feature: multiple bacterial spot infested tomato fields; material: tomato leaves; isolation source: leaves from tomato fields | host: Solanum lycopersicum ... | reverse complement strand
TGATCGGCCTCAACCAGGCGAGCGCAATTCTGGTTGACCGGCTAGCGCCGGCTGTGGCGGCTCCGTCTTACAAAGCCTAAGGCGAGACGCATCCGACCCATTGTGGACGTTCTGCCGTAGATTTTCCATTCTCAGGTGCGGACGGGCAGCTTTCCGGCAGCTGTCGACCAACATACCTCGTTCCGACGAAGCGTTCGGAACGACAGCTTACGCCGGAAGGGGACGATCGGCCGCTGCGCAGATGCTCGTCACTTGCCACGACCATCGAGGCTGGTGTCCGCTGCGTCAGGCCCCAATGGCGATGATCGCAGCAGCGTTGATGGCCGAGACGCATCGCGGCTCGGCGGCCCCGCCGAGAGCGCGATCGTGCGCCGGTAGTACGAGGCGCAGCAAAGCCTCTATCCCGACCAGCGAAGGAACGTTGCGAACTGGCCGGCTGGCCACACTGGTGAACGGCGTATCTACGCAGACGCAGCGCCGGCGATCAGGTCAGCAGGACGGGTGCCCCCCATGACAGGATGCTGCCGATCTGGGCGTGTTGGTGCCGGATGCGATCGTGGAGGCCGAGATCACCGCCGAGCAGGGCGACGAGCTCGTCGCATAAGGGCCCCGGCTGCGCGAGCCCGCGCACGGTGCTACGATAGGCATCGGCTACAGGAACATGGGCCAGTTCGAGCGCCAGCTTCGCGCCGAAGGCGAGGCCCGTGTACATGCCGATCGGCCACAAGTGGGCGATCACCTGCTGTCTGGGCGTGGTCAGTTCGTGGGATAGCCCGATCCGGGCAATGCCGCCACGGACCTGGGTCGCCGCCCCGCTGCAGACGTTGAGCACGAGCAGCCGCCGACCGTCGCCAGCCGCCGGCATCCGGCGCAGCGCCTCGGCGTCGACAATCCTGTCACCAATCGCAAGGCCACTCTCCTCCAGCCGGTAGGGCGAATGCTCGCCGTGGCCGATGACCCATAACAGATCCGCCTCCGCCTGCTCGTAAAAGCGGACGAAAGCCTCGGGGTCGTCCCCGTCCGTCCCGATGTCTAGGTGCCAGCCGGCCTGAGCCGCGACGCGCTCGAGTGCCTCGACCTCGAAGCCCGCATGCATCGTCGACCCGGGCCAGATGGCGACGCGCCGGATCGGTCGATCGGGCAGCGCCCGCCGCAGGCTCACCTCCTGCGCCACGGGGGCGTCCGTATTCAGCGCGATCAGTGCGCCGATCGGGACCGGGAGCGCTGGGATGGCGAGCATGGAGCGCGAGGCCGCGCCCGCGGGAAGTGCGCCGCGAAGCCTCCCCGGCTCGAAGTGGGTGCGGACCGCCGCTTCGAATTCCTCCCTTGCGGCCTCGTCGGGCTGTCCGAGCCGGTCATAGGCGATGGCGGGGAAATGGTCGCCCACACCGCCGACGCGATGGAAGTCGCGCTGGGCTCGGGATGCCGCTGCCATCATCCGGTCGAAGCTACCGGTATTTTCCTCGCGCCGGATGACCAGTCGACCACCGGGCCACAGATAGCCAACGCCATGGCGATGGGCCGTCGCCACCACGAGGACATCGCCGTCGCAGCTGCGACCGCCGGCGGGCGCGTACCAGGCACCCAAGAGATCTAGGAAATCGTCGACGGTGCCATGCTCGGTCAGCGTGTAGATTAGCGGGTGGATGATCGAAACGCGGCTCTCGAGGGCGGCGAGCGCGCCAGCGGGGCTTTCCGCACCCGCACGGTAGAAGGCGGCCAAGGCGGATGTGGCCTTGAGGATCTCCGCGCGCCGCGCGGTCCAGTCTTCGAGCGAGGCGACCGAGGCTGCGAGAACCTGCAGCAGCAGGTGCTCGGTTAGCAAAGGCCGCCACGCGTCGAGCAGTTCGAGCGCCCAGGAGCGCACGTCCCGTCCTGTGAAGCGATGGGCCTCGGTGATCATCAGGATGCCGATACGGGCTCGCGACGCTCCCGACAGCGGCTTGTCCCACAGCCCCATCAAGACGAGGACCCATCGCTCGGCTTGCGGGACCCCGGCGTTCACGGCCCAGTTGGCAAGTGAGGAGAGCCCCCCGAGGCATTCATCGGGATCGACGTCGAGCAGGAGGGCGTCGTGGCAGGCCTGCCAGCACAAGTCGGCGATCGCCGTAGCGACTTCATCGAGGCCACCGAACTTCCTGGCCAGAAGGAAGACGGCGTCGACCCAGCGGGGCAGATATTTCAGGCTGAGGGTCCGATAGTTGGCCGCGCCGAGCGATTCCCGCGGGAAGAAGGACCAATGGACGTCGAACACCCTTCCGCGGCGATCGCAGCCGCGCGCGATGGTCCACATCACCCAGCCATAGCAGTCCCCGTTCAGGCCGTGGGCCAGCGTGAGCTCGATCGGCAGGAGGCCGAACAGAAAGCGGAACTGGTCGATGGTATCGGCCTCGACGCTGATCTCGTCGACCGCCACGAGGCTGCCGATGTCGTCGGCGACCGCTTCGCAGAAAGCGAGGAAGCGGTCCATGCCGGCCTCGGCCGCCCGGCGCTGGGCGATGACGAGCCCTAGGAGTTGGGCGCGGCTTGCTTCATCCGACCAATCGAGGCGCTGGTCCCAGTCCAATATCTCGGGATAGGCTGCACTGGTGCGTGGGAATTGGCCTCGGATCGTCATGCAAGATGATTGACCGGTCTGGACGTCAGTCACAATCCCTGATCGTCGATAGCGATGTGCGCCCTTAGCGCGTCTTGAAGCGCGATAACGCAAGGTAGAGTCAATCGAAAATGTTCTTTATATGTTCTCTTCGTAAAGTCCCGCCCCTTTGCTGCAACGGGAGAAAGCATGATCCAGATTTCATTATTTCTGGCTTTCCAATATTCTGACACTCTGGCTTTCGGTCTTGCCAGAGAGTCGGAAATCTGTATTTCTGCCTTTCGCGTTGCGACCATGGGACGGTCGCCGTTTGAGGATCCTCGCCATGGCCAGCCGGCAGACCGATGCAACCGAGCAGGAATCCGGGTCCGACAACGACAAGGGAAAGACGCTAAACTTCAAAGTCACAGAGGAGTTCAAGCGCGAGTTCAAGGGTTTTGCCGCGTCGCAAGGCCTCAGCATGACCGACCTCCTCAAGGAGGGGTACGCGCTCTCGAAGAAGAAGCGGCAGAAATGATTTGACGTCAGCCTTGGCGGCCGGCCGCATCCTCACTGAGGATACGGCGATGACGCTCCACAGCCCCGGCTCCAGTTTCGTCGGCGCAGAATGGCTATTCGCCATCGGAGGCGGAGGCGATCTTCCCGTCGTTGACGGCCTAGTTGCCATTGCGGACTATGCGCCTGACGGGCGCCCGCCAGAAGAGGTCGCCGTGGTCGAGAAGGCGGCGGCCTATGGCGCGCGGGCTGTCTTCTTCGAAGCTGGGCGCCATGGCCGCGCACCGGTAGCGCAGGCGCTGATCTTCGAAATAACCGATCATGGCGATGATGGGCAGTTCGCGGAACTCCACAAGCGCTTGTGGAGCTGGGGTGGCGTTCCCATCGTCTATCGGGCCGGGCCCGGCCGCATCCAGCTATTCCGGTGCGCGCACGAGCCTGACTTTCTCGGGCCGGACGTTGACGATCGGCGCGGAGATCGCCGCTCAGGACGTGTGGCGGGATGAGAGTCGCATCCGCAACGGGGCAATCTGGGACGATCCCGATGCCTGCCGGCTGATGTTGTCGGCCAAGAAGTCCGCGCATCGCACGCTCGTTGAGGAAGTGCGCGGGCTCGCAAAGCAGATGAGCGAGCGAAAGCTGCTAGACGCTGGCTTGCAGCGACGGCTTCTTATCCTGTCGCTGCTGATTGCCTATCTGGAAGAACGCTCGGTGCTTTTGCCCGACGATTTTGATCGCGCCCTGCCCGGTGCGACTCAGTTTTTCCAGGTGTTGGGAAATGGTCCGGCGCTGGTGACCCTGCTGGAAGCGCTCGAGGAGCGCTTCAATGGCCATGTCTTCCGGTTGAAGGATTCCGAACGGGCAGCTCTTACTGCCAGCGAGGAACTCGCCAGCTATGCGCGGCTCATCGAAGGATATGAGGATTCGTCAGGCCAGCTTAGCCTGTGGCGGCTCTACTCGTTCCGCGATCTGCCGGTCGAGCTGATCAGCAATATCTACCAGCTGTTCGTCAAGGACGCTGCGAGTTCGATTTACACGCCGCCCGCTCTGGTCCGGCTGATCCTCGAGGAGGCGCTCAGCTGGAAACGGATCGACGCGCTCATGGAGGGGGACGGCGTCATCCTCGATCCGGCATGCGGGTCGGGGGTGTTTCGCGTGTTTCCCACCATGAGTCGGACCGAAGCGAACTACCTGAGCGACTTTCTACCCAACCGTCTCGGTCCCGACAGAGCATCAACGCTGCTGAAGCTCCCCAAATATGCAATCGCGATGCTGCGGGAAGAAGGTGTTCTTCCTGTGGAGGAACATGCATATGTCGTCCATCGCTACGGACCCGACCAGGTCGATGGTCGTGAGTTGAACTCCCTTGTCGAAAGGCTTCGGTCAGCCGCGTCCATGCATCAATCGCTGCAGGATCCGGTGGCTCTCCACCGGGTCGCTCGAAGCTTGGGCGGCGGGATGAAACCGTGGGGAAAGATCTTCTCGGATCTCCTCAGCGGGACCGCCTTCAAGATGTCCGGGACGAAAACGTCTACCATCGACGTCGAACGCAGATATGCCGAGACGCTGCGCAGGCTCGACCTCTCCGCCCTGTCGGCCGCAGCGTCCGGCGCATGTCCCCAGCGTGACATGGTCGAGATCCTCAACCTGCCGCTCAAGCATGTGGGAGCGCTGCCGAGCACGATCAGCGTTGCCGATGGCCAATATGATCTTCCCCAGATTCTCCAAGTCGCCCGCACCCGGATCACCCTTACGGAGATGAGTGCGATTGCCGAAATGAATCCCGTCACGCTGGATGCCGTTCTCACGGCCGCCGGCTTCAGACGAACCGATGACTTCGGCTGGATGCGTTCAAGGTCACTTTCGCAGTTTCTAAGCCAAATTCGCGGCGGCTCGGACAGGCGACCCGTCACGGTCCGTTCGGCTCGGCGCAGTGCCGAGTCAATCCGCCCTCGCAGGCGGTCGTCCGATCCGGACAGAAGTCAGTCCGATCAGCGGATGAGAAAGGTCAGTAACGAAGGAGGAGCCATATGAGCAGCAATCGCAATATCAGGTTCATGGACATCAGGATGCAGATCGATGACGAAGACGACATTACGTTACGTGATGTTGTGAGTGGACTGCGTCGCTCACTTCATCAGACGCATCGGTTGGAGGAACTCGACGCCTTGGATGCCAACGACGACGACCGGGCATCAGTGACCATTCGGCTCCACAGTGTCATGAAGATAAATGACGCCGCGAAGTGGGAGATGACTTCTGCCCAAAAGAAACGCGCGCTGAGCCTGACCGCTCAGTGCGATCTCATGGATGAGCTTCGCGTTCCAAACGGCGTCAAGGCTATCTCAATAGCGCTCCACAAGCACTGGAACGCAGATCTCCAAGCCATGTACGGGAAACAGGCCAGCCCCAGCACCATCAAGCGCTGGCGGATCGAACGGGCGCGGGGCTGGCGGCCTTTCAGTCCCAGACGCCACAACCGAGCTTCTATGCGCACTGAAATCGAGCAGGTTCGTGCCAGGTTCGCAGCGCAGACGGTTTGTAACGGAATGAGCGTCACCGACGGGTATCGAGCGGCAATTCGGGAGGTCGACTATATCAATTCGCGAGCTGGCTCGGCGCACGGCAGCCTCGATGCAGAACTCGCCGCATTTAGCTACGCAACTTTCGCACGTGATTGCCGCACCGTCAGCGCACGGATTGGACGCCCACATCGGCGGCGGCGGACAATTAGATAGAGCGTAAACGAGCTACTCGTTGCATTAACGATGGCACCCGGATCGGAGCATTCTAGAATATTTTGGGGAGATGCTCGGAAACTGGCATCTCCTTTTTTATTCAACAGACGGTCACTGACGGCACTTCACACTCACAGGCACGACCGAGAATCATTGGTCTGCGAGCTGCCCACCGTAAGAGTAATCACCAGACCTTTCGAACAACATGATCGGAAGGCATGCGAAGATACCGCGTGAAGACCCGCGCCGAGCGAGCTGCACACGGATGATAGCTTGATAAATGCAGCAGAGATGCGAATAACGTTAGCACTTGGGACATCTCACTTATGTGAAAAAAGCGAGGGTTCCAAGTGGTCACGTCAAGGTTAGTGGCTCCCCGAGTAGGATTCGAACCTACGGCCATTCGATTAACAGTCGAATGCTCTACCGCTGAGCTATCGGGGAGCAGCCCGGCTTCCGTCGGGCAGGCCGCGCCTATAACAGCGGCTTTCCAAAGATGGCAAGCGGTAAAACCATCGTCATGTCACTTTTTTAGGCGATGAATTGTTCTGCTGCAATCCGGTCATCCAGCGTGTGTTCGGGATCGAACAGCAGGGTGAGCGGCGTGGCGCGGTCGATGCGGATTTCCACGTCGGCGACGTCGCGCACTTCGCGCTGGTCGGCAACGGCGCTGACCGGACGTTTGACCGGATCGAGCACGGTGAAGCGGGTGACGGTGTTTTCCGGCAGGATCGCGCCGCGCCAGCGACGGGGTCGGAAAGGACTGATCGGGGTGAGCGCGATAAGTCCGGAGCCTAATGGCAGGATGGGACCATGGGCCGAGAGGTTGTATGCCGTCGATCCGGCCGGCGTGGCGACCAGCACGCCGTCGCACACCAGTTCGGGAAGCACGGCGCGGTCATTCACCTGCACTTCCAGCTTGGCGGTCTGGCGCGTTTCACGCAGCAGCGAGACTTCGTTGATCGCGGGGATGGAGAATTGCTCGCCATCCACGGTGTTGACCGTCATGCGCAGCGGATTGACCTTGAACGCCTTGGCAGCGGCGAGCCGCTGGTCGAGTCGTTCGAGCCGCCATTCGTTCATCAGGAACCCGACCGTGCCGAGGTTCATGCCAAAGACGGGCACGATGCGTCTGCTTTCCAGCATCGAGTGCAGCGTCTGGAGCATGAAGCCATCACCGCCCAGCGCGATCAGCATATCCGCTTGATCGAGCGGCACGAAGTCGTAGGCTGCACGCAGCCTTTCTTCCGCTGCCTTGGCTGCCGAGGTTGGGGAGGCGAGCAGCGCGCGCCGGGGATCGAGGCTCATCCGCCGGTCACGCTCATGTGGCGGGTCGTCGCGGGCGCCGAATGGCGGTCGATGTGGAAATCATGCCGCGCGGGTTTCAGGCGAAGCGCGCGATCGATCAGCGGTTCGACCGCTGGCAAACCACCCTCCCGAAGCGCGGCCTTGAAATCGACATGATCCTCATGGCCGAGGCACATGAAGATCTTGCCTTCGCAGGTCATACGGATGCGGTTGCAATCCGCGCAGAAATTCTGCGTAAGTGGGGTGATGAGGCCAAGGCGGGCGGTGAGACCACCAACCGAATAATAGCGCGCCGGGCCACCCGTTCGATGCGCGACGGGTTCGAGCGGGTAATGTTCGGCGATGCGGTCTGCAACCTTTGTCAGAGGCAGATAATGAGAGGACCGATCTTCGCCCGTATCGCCCAATGGCATGGTTTCGATCAGGGTCAAATCCATGCCCCGACTATCGCACCAGCGCAACATGGGCAGGACTTCATCTTCATTGATGCCCTTGAGCGCGACCATGTTGATCTTGACGGACAACCCCGCCGACTGCGCCGCGTCTATGCCCGCCAAGACCTCGGCAACGTCGCCGCCGCGGGTCAGATGCGCGAAGGTCGGGGGATCGCGGCTGTCCAGGCTGACATTGATGCGACGAACGCCCGCGTCGGCCAAATCCTGCGCATGTTCAACAAGCCGCGTACCATTTGTGGTCAGCGTAAGTTCGTCGAGACCGTTGCCGATATGCCGCCCGATCCGATGGACGAGTTCGCCGATGTCCCGGCGCACCAGTGGCTCTCCGCCCGTCAGGCGGATACGCGATATGCCGCGAGCGATGAACAGATCGGCGAGCAGCGCGATCTCCTCCAGCGTCAGCACCTTGTTCTTGGGAAGGAACTGCATCCGTTCCGACATGCAATAGCGGCAGCGCAAGTCGCAGCGATCCGTCACCGAAATCCGCAAATAGCTGATCCGGCGGCCGTGACCGTCGACAAGCGGGGAGGGCGGAGGTGCGGCAGGGGCCATGATGCTTAGCTAGGACATGGGTATGCCCCGCGCAAGCGCCACGGTTGCAGGCGGGACGATCGCCCGCTACCTCATTTGCCTTGGGGCCGTGGGGAATGGTTCCGGGAGCCAAGGGATTGATCGGCAGCAACAGCGCAGCGGACGGGCAGCATAGCCTCTTCATCCTGTCGCCGGGTGACCGCGACGGGTTGAGCGGAGCGGCGCGACGTGCCGGGTGGCGCGCAATCGGTGCAAGGCGGGCGGGCGATGCGCCGCAGCGCTTTTTGCGGAGCGAGGCGCAAGTGGCGCTAGTGGACCTTCGTGGCGCGGGTGATGCGGCGCGACTGATGGAACCGCTGGTCCCCGCCGTGGAGGCCGGCGGCGGCGCGCTTGTCGTGCTGACAGACGGTGCCGATAGCGTGCCTGGATTGATGGCTACGGGGGCCACGCATTATCTGGTCGCCGGGTTCGATGACGCCATGCTACGGGCATGTTTGATGTCGGCGCATCGCTTGGTCGAGCGGTTGGGCGGCGGCACGCGGCATCATCAAAGGGCGCAGCGCATCCGACGGGGAGACGCTTTTTACTGGCAGCTTGGCCGAGACGGGCGATTGCACCTGAGCGAGGGCTTTGCGCGCAATCTCGGTTCCGATGGGGCGCCTATGGATGTGGCGGCGTTGCTTCGGCATGTGTCCAGAATCGAACGACGCGCGACGATCGAGACGTTGAAGGCGATGCTGCGGTCGCGACAGCCCGGAACGATCGCGCATGGATTGAAGGGTCGGTCAGGCGACCGGCTGGTCCATCATCTGCGGGTTGACGACAGCGGGATTGCGGCGGATGTCGAATGGATATCGGATGCCGGGACGCAGGATGTCGGAATCCGCGACTATCTGACCGGACTTCGATCGCGAGAGGCCGCACTGGAATGGCTCGACCAGCGGGCGGGGCTGGCGACGACGGTGCTGCTGCTGTCCCTCAGCCAGTTCGAGCGGATGAATGCGGCCTATGGGCAGGTGGTGGGCGATGCATTGCTTGGCCGGATCGCTCGGCGGATCGAACGCATGGTCGATGACCTCAGCCCCGGTGCGATGACGGCGCGGATCGCCGGGACGGAATTCCTGATCGGCCTGACCGGCGAAGCAGCGGCAAGCGATCGAGCGACTTTCGTCGCGCGGCAATTGATCGCGGCGATCGGGCGCCCCTTCAGCGCGGGGGATCACCTGATCCGCCTGATCGCTCGATGCGGCATCGCGCAGGCGCGCACGCAGGATGACGCGACTCTGCTTTTGCGGCGGGCGGGCATGGCGCTGGCCGATGCGCGCGACGGGGGTGGAGAGGGCATCCGCATCCTGTCGGCGGAAAGGCAGAGCCGTCAGGTCGATCCCGACCGGCTGGAAACGGACTTGCGGCTGGCGCTGGACCGGGGGGAGATCGGCATCGTGTTCCAGCCGCAATATCCGGCGGGATCGGACCAGATCAGCGGGGTCGAGGCGCTCGCCCGCTGGAACCATCCGCATTACGGACCGCTGGGTGCGGGCATCCTGTTCGCGACGGCGGAGCGTTCGGATTACATGCTGCCATTGTCCGCGCACATCCAGGCCGAGGCGCTGCGGCAGGCGGCCGCCTGGCCGATCGCGCTCGCCAAGCTGCGGCTGTCGGTCAACGTCACCGCCGCTGATATCGCGCAGCCGAGCTTCATGGCGGACCTGCTCGATATCGTGGACCGCAGCGGCTTTCCGCGCCAGCGACTGACGGTCGAGATTACCGAAAGCGGCCTGATCCGCGATGCAGGCGGGGCGGCGGCTCTGTTGCGGGCGCTGCGAGCCGAGGGGCTGGCGGTCGCGATCGATGACTTTGGTACCGGCTATTCCAGCCTCGCCTATCTCAAGAACCTGCCGCTCGATTATCTCAAGATCGACAGCGGGCTGGCGCAGGATATCGCGGGGACGGCGCGCGACCGGATCATCGTGCGCGGGATCATCCATATGGCGAAATCTCTGGGCCTGAAGGTGATCGCCGAGGGGGTGGAAACGCAGGAGCAACTGGATTTGCTCAGCCGTGAGGGATGCGACTTCTACCAGGGCTTTCTTCGCTCGGCGGGGATCGCTTCGGCGGACCTCGTCAAGCTGGTCGCAGCGGGCGCGCGGCTCGCTTAACTTCGCATGTTTCCCGC
>JAAIGE0100709287.1_pt1 | contig 10309 bp, 5 predicted proteins | sample 6487951 | NCBI WGS metagenome assembly JAAIGE01 (sample SAMN13974128, study PRJNA590717) | phyllosphere metagenome | biome: tomato field; feature: multiple bacterial spot infested tomato fields; material: tomato leaves; isolation source: leaves from tomato fields | host: Solanum lycopersicum ... | reverse complement strand
GAGGAGAAGGACTCGTTCGACGTCGTCCTCGAGGCCGCCGGCGACAAGAAGATCCAGGTCATCAAGGTCGTCCGCGAGCTCACCTCGCTCGGCCTCGGCGAGGCCAAGGCCGTCGTCGACGGTGCCCCCAAGGCCGTGCTCGAGGGCGCGAACAAGGAGACCGCCGAGAAGGCGAAGGCTGCCCTCGAGGAGGCCGGCGCTTCGGTGACCCTGAAGTAATTTCAGACACCTTCGCGGTTCACGAAGGCCCGGATGCCAACGGCATCCGGGCCTTCGTCGTTCCCGCCCGGATGTCACGGCGTCCGGGCTTTCGTCGTTGTCGGGGATGAGACCCGGTGTCGTGAGGACGAGGACGGAAGTTCACCGATTCGAAACATTGAATCCTGGGAATTCGTTATGCGGATCGTCTACGGTCGTGGGGTACCCCCGTCGATCCCCCCACCGACGCGTCCGTGCGTCGGCTTCGCAGGAGACTCATGCCCACCGTGTATTCACGGCTGCGCTCACGTCGTTTGACGACGACGCTCAGCGCCGCCTTGGGAGCCGCTCTGCTCGGCTCCGCTCTCGTTCCCACCGCCGCCGTGGCGGCCGAAGGCTCCCGGGTGGTGATCAACGAGGCCTACCTCAAGGGCGGCAGCGCTAACGCCCCCTACAAGAACAAGTTCGTCGAGCTGTATAACGCCGGCGACGCCGCACAGGACCTGAGTGGCTGGTCGCTGCAGTATCGTCCCGCTGCCCAGACCGGGAACGCGACGAGCTCGCTGGCGCTGACCGGTTCCATCGCCGCGGGCGCCTACTACCTCATCGGCCTGCCCAGCAACGGCTCCGTGGGTGAGGCCCTCCCCGCTACGGACGCCTCGAGCAGCAGCCTGAACCCGGCCGGTGCGTCCGGGCAGCTGTGGCTCGCCTCGACCACCACGGCGATCGCTCCTCCCGCCGGCAATGTCGTCGGTGCGGTCGACGTCGTGGATCTCCTGGGCTACGGCGATGCCGCGGCGTTCGAGACGGCTCCGGCCGCAGTGACCGGCGGCAACGGAACGCCGAACTCCCTGGTGCGCACCGGCTTCGCCGACACGAACGACAACTCGGCCGACTTCACCAACGCCACGACCGTCACGCCGCAGTCGTCCACGGGCGGCGTCCCGCCCGAGCCGGAGACGCCCGAGCCCGGCACGCCGGACCCTGAGACGCCCGAGCCCGGTACGCCCGAGCCCGGCACGGTCACGGCCATCCGGGACATCCAGGGCACCGGCACGGTGAGCCCGCTCAATGGTGCGACCGTGACCACCCGGGGTATCGTCACCGCCACTTACCCCACCGGCGGCTTCGACGGCTTCTACCTGCAGACCGCCGGTACCGGCGGCGAGCTCGACCTCGCCGCTCACGCGGCATCGGACGCGATCTTCGTCTACGGCGGCGCCGCGGCGGGCAAGGTCGCCGCGGGGCATTACGTCGAGGTCACCGGCACAGTCGGTGACTACTACGGACTGACGCAGATCAGCGCGAGTTCGGCATCGGCCGTGACGGTGTTGACCGAGCAGGCTGCGGCAGTGACCCCCGCCGCGGTCGAGTGGCCGCGGGACGAGGCGCAGCGTCGGTCGCTCGAGGGTATGCTCCTCGCGCCCCAGGGCACCTACACGGTGACCAACACCTATGACACCAACCGGTACGGCAGCGTCGGACTCGCGTTCGGTGACGAGCCACTGATCCAGCCCACCGAGGTCGCCCGTCCGGGGACCGCGGAGTACGACGAGGTCGTGGCCGACAACGCCGCGCGCGCCGTGCTGCTCGACGACGGATCGACGGTCGACTTCACCGGGGGCGCGGCGAACAAGAACATCCCCTTGCCGTACCTCTCACTCGACGCGCCGGTGCGCGTGGGGGCGGAGGTCACCTTCACCAAGCCCGTCGTCCTCGACTACCGCTACGAGAAGTGGGGCTTCCAGCCGACGCAGGTGCTGACGGGCGCGAACGCGGCCGACGCGCAGCCGGCGACGTTCGCGAACACGCGCACCGCGCGCCCCGCCGACGTCGGCGGTGACGTGAAGATCGCCAGCTTCAACGTGTTGAACTACTTCACGACGCTGCCCGCCGCGGTGAATTGCACGAACACGTACAAGGATCGCGACGGCACCCCCATCACCGCGAACTGCTCCGGCAACGGCCCGCGTGGTGCCGCTACCGGTGAGAGCCTGAAGCGTCAGCAGGACAAGATCGTCGCGGCGATCAACGCGCTCGGCGCCGATGTGGTCTCTCTCGAGGAGATCGAGAACTCCGCCGCCTACGGCAAGAACCGCGATGCGGCGCTCGGCACCCTCGTGGCCGCGCTGAACACCGGCGCCGGTTCCGAGGTGTGGAGCTTCGTGCCGTCGCCGACCGCGGTCCCCGCGTCGGAGGACGTCATCCGCACCGCGTTCATCTACAAGAAGAGCGCGGTCGAGACCGTCGGAACGGGCGCCATCCTCGACTCGTCGGCGTTCTCGAACGCCCGCCAGCCGCTCGCGCAGGCGTTCAAGCTCGCCGGGGCCGATGACGACGACGCCTTCGTCGCGATCGCGAACCACTTCAAGTCGAAGGGTTCGGGCTCGGGCGAGAACGCCGACAAGGGCGACGGGCAGGGCGCGTCGAATGCTTCGCGTGTCGCGCAGGCGACGGCCCTGGCCGCCTTCTCCGAGCAGATGCAGACCGAGTACAACACCGAGCTGGCTTTCCTGCTCGGCGACTTCAACTCATACACGCAGGAGGACCCCATGCAGGTCCTCTACGCCGCCGGTTACGAGAGCCTCGGCTCGCAGACCGACAAGTACTCGTATTCGTTCTCGGGTCTGTCGGGTTCGCTCGACCACGTGCTCGCGTCCGAGGCCGCGCAGGACATCGTCTCCGGCACCGACATCTGGAACATCAACGCCGGCGAGTCCATCGCGCTGGAGTACAGCCGCTACAACTACAACGTCAGCAACCTCTACGACGCCTCGCCCTACCGGTCGAGCGACCACGACCCGGTCATCGTCGGACTCGACCTGTCGGGTGGCGCGACTCCTGAGCCGCCGGTGGACACCACCACGGACATCAACCTGCTCGGCATCAACGACTTCCACGGTCGTATCGACGCCAACACGGTGAAGTTCGCGGGAACGGTGGAGCAGCTGCGCGCGGAGTACGGCGACGAGAACACGCTGTTCCTCTCGAACGGCGACAACATCGGCGCTTCGCTCTTCGCCTCGGCGTACTTCGACGACGAGCCGACCATCGACGTCCTGAACGCGCTCGAGCTGGCGGCATCCGCCACCGGCAACCACGAGTTCGACAAGGGCGCCGATGATCTCACCGGGCGTGTGTCGACCTCGGCGGACTTCCCGTACCTCGCCGCGAACGTCTTCACGGACGGCGAGCCGCTCCTCGACGAGTACGCGATCTTCGAGGTCGACGGGATCCGCGTGGGCGTCATCGGTGCGGTCACGCAGGAGACGTCGCAGCTCGTGTCGCCCGGCGGCATCGAGGGACTCGAGTTCCGCGAGCCGGTCGCCGAGGTCAATCGCGTCGTGGATGAGATCGCCGACCGCGTCGACGTCATCGTGGCGCAGTATCACGAGGGCGCGGCCGAGGGTGACTCCACGGGCGAGACGCTCGAGCAGGCCGTCGCCGCCGGCGGTGCCTTCGCGAAGATCGTCACCGAGACCGATGCCGAGGTCGATGCGATCTTCACCGGCCACACGCACCAGAAGTACGCGTGGGAGGCGCCGATCCCCGGCCGTGAGGGCACCCGCCCGATCGTTCAGACCGGAAGCTACGGCGAGAACATCGGCCAGGTCGTCCTGACCGTCGACGAGGACGGCGACGTCGTGGAGCACGCCGCCCGCAACGTGGCCCGCCTCGCGGCGGAGACCGTCGCCGACGACCCGGCCAAGACGGCGGAGAACAGCGCGGCCCTCGACGCGAAGCTGATCGCGACCTACCCGCGGGTCGCCGAGGTCGACGAGATCGTCCGCGCGGCGCGCGCCGAGGCCGATCGCGTCGGCGCGGAGCCGGTCGGTTCGGTCACGGCCGACATCACCACGGCGTTCCGCGGTGGCTCGTTCGTCGACGGCGTCTACGTCGGCGGACAGCGCGACGACCGCTCGAAGCAGTCGGCTCTCGGCGGCCTGGTCGCCGACGCGCTGCTGACGACGCTGGCCGACCCCGACCGCGGCGGCGCCGAGATCGGCATCGTGAACCCCGGTGGTCTGCGGGCGGAGCTGCTCTACGGCGAGGACGGTGTGATCACGCTGGCCGAGGCCAACGCGGTGCTGCCCTTCGTGAACAACCTGTGGACGACCACGCTCACGGGTGACCAGCTGCGGCAGGCGCTCGAGCAGCAGTGGGGCGACGAGGCGCAGCGTGACCGCGATCTCGCGCTCGGCGTGTCCGAGAACGTCCGCGTCACGTACGACGCGGCGCGTGGCGCGGGCGAGCGCATCACCGGCATCTGGATCGACGGCGAGGCCGTCGACCCGGCAGGAGAGTACCGCGTGGGCTCGTTCAGCTTCCTGCTGCAGGGTGGCGACGCGTTCGCCGCTCTCGGCCAAGGCGCGAACACCCGTGACTCCGGTCTCATCGACCGCGACGGCTGGATCGACTACCTGCGCGCGAACCCGGGCCTGTCTCCGGACTACGCCGTGCGTTCGGTGCAGGTCTCGGGTGCAGCCGACCCGGTGGAGCGCGGCGACGAGCTCACTCTGACCGTGTCGAATCTCGATCTGACCTCGCTGGGGAGCCCGGCGAACACGTCGCTGGCGATCTCCGGGGTTCAGGCGGAAGTTCCGGTCGTCGGTGGCACCGCCACCGTGACGGTGCCGGTCGCGGACGACGCCCCCGAGGCGTTCGAGCTGACACTGACCGCGCAGCCCTCGGGCACCACGGTCACGGTGCCGGTGCTGACTGTCGCTCCCGGCACGGTGGAGCCGGGCCCGGGCGAGGGCGAGAACCCCGGCACGGGCGAGGGCGAGAACCCGGGTACCGGCGAGGGTGGAACCCCTGGCACGGGCGAGGGAACAACCCCGGGCTCGGGTGAGGGCACGACGCCCGGAATCGGCTCCGGTGCGGGCTCCGGCGCAGGCACGGGTACCGGTTCCGGCTCGGGCTCGGACACGTCGACGGGCACGCTGCCCCTGACGGGTTCTGACGCCGCCTGGATGGGCGGGGCGGCCCTCGCGGCCATGCTGCTCATCGGCCTGGGGGTGGTGGCTCGCCGCAGCGGAGCGCGCCGCGCCGACTGATGCATTGAGAAGAACGAAGACCCCGGATGCCACGGCATCCGGGGTCTTCGTCGTTCGAGCGTCGCGCGACGATCAGACGGTGCGCGGGGGAGCGGTGGACGCTCGCACCACCAAGCGGGTGTCGGCGGAGGTGCGAAGCGGCGGTACGTCGCCCTCGATCATCGACATGAGCAGTCGCGCCGCCTCGGTGCCCTGCGCATGCGGGTACTGCTCGACGGTCGTGAGGGCGAACATCTCGGCGTAGTCGTGGCCGTCGATCCCCACCACGCTCAACTGCGTGGGGACCGAGATGCCGAGTCGTCGCGCGGCGATGATGACGCCGATCGCCACTTCGTCGCAGGCGGCGACCACGCCGGTGGGGCGGGAGGCGGCGTCCGCGAGGAACGAGGCGGCGGCGGCGTAGGCGTCGGTGATGGTGAGCGTGGACGGCACCGCGCGGATGCGCACGTCGAGCCCGTTGTCGCGCATGGCGTTCCGGTAGCCGATCGAGCGTTCGTCCACGTCGCGCGCGGGCGCGTCGGTCGGCGGGGTGCTGCCGACGAAGGCGATATCGGTGTGGCCGAGCGTGATGAGGTGCTCGGTGATGATGCGGGTGATCGCGACGTTGTCGAGACCGAGGGTCACGACGTCTCCCAGCGCGTTGCCGATGCTGACCGTCGGCTTGTCGATCGCGATCAGGCGTTCGAGGTCGCTGTCGTCGGGCTCGAGTGCGACGGCGACGATGCCGTCGAAGCGCTTGCGGGCCAGGTAGGTCGAGTACAGGCTCTCGCGGTCGCGGGAACCGGGCTCGGCGACGTAGAGGGTCAGGTCGTAGCCGTGTGGGATGAGCGACTTCTCGACGCCCTCGACGATGGCGCCGAAGTACCAGCGATTGACCTTGGGGACGATGAGGGCGATGGTGCGGGTGCGTCCGGTCGCCAGGCTGACGGCGCTGGTCGTGGGGACGTAGCCCAGGGAGGCGGCCGCGTCGGTGACGCGTCGTCGCGTGCCGTCGGATACGTATCCGCCGCCCGTGAGGGCGCGGCTGGCTGTCGATTTCGACACGCCCGCGAGGCGCGCCACATCGGCGATTCCGCTCATGCTGTCTTCCTCATCGCTGCTGCCGACCGCGATGTCGGCACCCGAGGAACGATAGTCCAAAATGCAGGATTGTGGAACCGGTCCCGGGTGACGTGGCGGGCGAATTGCGCCGGATTTGGGCGCGTTATGCGTTCGTGACCTGATTGTGTTGCACCCGTCGCTGATTTCCCCCTACGGTTGCCTGGAATCGGTTCCCGAGGGGAGCCGATGCACCGACAGTGACTCGATGAGGAGGACCACATGGGCATGACACAGCGTCGTCGCCTTCTGGCGCCGCTTGCCCTTGCCGGCGTGGCCGGTATCGCTCTGGCTGGATGTTCGGGTGGACCCGGCGCCAGCAGCGGCGGAGGAGATGGCGGTGGTGACTCGAACGTCGTCACCGTCTACGGAACGATCTCGGACACCGAGGCCGAACTGCTGGAGCAGTCCTGGGCCGACTGGGAAGAAGAGAACGACATCGACATCCAGTACGAGGCGTCGAAGGAGTTCGAGGCGCAGATCGCCGTGCGTGCGCAGGGTGGAAACGCCCCCGACCTCGCGATCTTCCCGCAGCCGGGTCTCATGCGCGACATGGCGGCGCAGGGCTTCCTGAAGGAAGCGCCCGACGCCGTCGTCTCGAACGTGGGCGAGTACTGGTCCGAGGACTGGGCCGGCTACGGCCAGTACGACGGCACGCAGTACGGCGCTCCGCTCATGGCATCCGTCAAGGGGTGGGTCTGGTACTCGCCGACGCAATTCGCCGACAACGGCTGGACCGTTCCGACCGACTGGCAGGGCCTGCTCGACCTGACCGCGCAGATCCAGCAGACCACCAACACGCCCCCGTGGTGCATCGGCTTCGGTTCCGACGCCGCCACCGGATGGCCGGGCACCGACTGGATCGAGGACATCGTCCTGCGTCAATCCGGCGCCGATGTCTACGATCAGTGGGTCGCCAACGAGGTGCCCTTCACCGACTCGAAGATCGCCTCGGCGTTCGATGAGTTCGGCAAGATCGCGCTCAACCCGAACTACGTCAACGCCGGCTTCGGTGGCACCGACACGATCGTCACGACGCCTTTCGGCGACCCGGCCACGGCGCTCGTCGACGGTCAGTGCGCACTGCACCACCAGGCGTCGTTCTACGACGGCTTCATCACCGACGCGGGCGGCACCGTGGCCGAGGACGGCGACATCTGGGCCTTCCTCACCCCGCCGTTCGAGTCGGGTGCGACCGGCAACGTCGTCACCGGCGGTGGCGAGATCGTCGGCGCGTTCAGCGATGACGAGGCGACCCAGAAGGTGCAGGAGTACCTCTCCAGCCCCGAGTGGGCCAACTCGCGCGTCTCGCTCGGCGGCGTGATCTCGGCCAACAGCGGGCTCGACCCCGAGAACGCCTCGAGCGCCATCCTGCAGGAGGCCATCAAGATCCTGCAGGACCCGGCGACGACGTTCCGCTTCGACGCCTCCGACCTGATGCCCTCCGCCGTCGGCGCGGGAACCTTCTGGTCCGGTATGAACGCCTTCGTCAACGGCACGCCCACGGCGACCGTTCTCGAGCAGATCGAGGCCGGCTGGCCCTCCAGCTGACCCGGATGCCGCGGGGTCGTCCCTCCTCGGAGGGGCGGCCCCGTCGGCGCCTCAGTGAGTCCTTCGGCGCACGGAAAGGTTTGTCATGCGCGAATTCCTGCAATGGCTGAGCACCCTCTCGCCGTTCCTGGAGATCCCGATCATCATCGGTGTCTTCCTGGCGGTGGTCGGTCTCATCCTCTTCCTCGTGGAGATCGCACCCCGGCGCGGGCGCGGCTACACGATCGCCCGTCTCGCGGCTTGCGTCGCGACTCCGGCCCTCGTCCTCTGGCTTCTGCAGTCCTACCAGTGGGCGATCATCGCCGCCGCCTTCGTCGGCCTCGGCTTCTTCCTCCTCGACATGCGGGCCCGCAAGGGTGCCGGCTCGCTGTTCCAGCTGGTGGCGTTCCTCGCTCCGGCCATCCTGCTGCTCGTCGTCGGCCTGATCGTCCCGGCGATCCAGACGACGGGGCAGGCGTTCTTCAACCGTTCCGGCGACACCTTCATCGGTCTGGACAACTTCGTCTGGATCTTCACGCAGCCCCAGGGTCTGCGCGTCGTGCTCAACACCATCGTGTGGGTCGTCGTGACGCCGATCGTGTCGACGATCGCGGGTCTCGCGTACGCGTACTTCATCGACAAGGCGCGCGGCGAGAAGTACTACAAGATCCTCGTCTTCCTGCCGATGGCGATCTCGTTCGTGGGCGCGTCGATCATCTGGCGCTTCATGTACACCGCGCGTCCTGCCGGTCAGGAGCAGATCGGTTTCCTCAACCAGGTCATCGTGTGGCTCGGTGGGCAGCCGGTGAACTTCCTCGCAGTGGAGCCGTGGAACACGATGTTCCTCATCGTCGTGCTGATCTGGGTCCAGACCGGTTTCGCGATGGTCGTGCTGTCGGCGGCGATCAAGGGTGTTCCGACCGAGCAGCTCGAGGCGGCGGAACTCGACGGCACCAACGCCTGGCAGCGGTTCATGAACGTCGTCGTCCCGGGCATCCGGGGTTCTCTCGTCGTGGTCTTGACCACGATCGCCATCGCTTCGCTCAAGGTGTTCGACATCGTGCGCACGATGACGGCCGGCACCAACAACACGTCCGTCATCGCCAACGAGATGTACACGCAGCTGCGCAGCTTCGAGCAGGGACGTGCGGCGGCCTTCGCCGTCGTGCTGTTCGTGCTGGTGCTGCCGCTGGTCATCTACAACGCCGTGCAGCTGCGCAAGCAACAGGAGGTCCGCTGATGTCCGCTGTGACTCCGATCGATCTGCCGGTCGACGAACAGACCAAGGAGCAGCTCACCCGCGGCGAGCGTAAGGCCGAGCGCGGCGTCACCGCCGGCGCGAAGAAGCGGCTCAGCTCGCGTGGCGCCACTATCGCCGCCCTGGTGATCGCCGTTCTGTGGACCCTGCCAACGTTCGGTCTGTTCCTCTCGTCGTTCCGTCCGCAGCAGCTCATCCAGAGCACCGGCTGGTGGACGATCTTCGAGAACTGGGGCTTCACGCTCGACAACTACGCGACGGCTCTGCAGGCGGGTAACAGCCAGCTGAACATGGCGGGGGCGTTCGTGAACTCGATCGCCATCACGCTGCCGGCGACGGTCATCCCCATCTCGATCGCACTGCTCGCGTCGTACGCCTTCGCGTGGATGGAGTTCCGCGGTCGGAACATCCTGTTCATCCTGGTGTTCGCTCTGCAGATTGTTCCGATCCAGATGGCGCTGATCCCGCTGCTGCAGCTGTTCTCCGGCGGCACGATCTTCGGCGTTCCGGTGATCCAGGGGATCGGCCAGGCCGGGTACGCGCAGGTATGGGTGGCGCACACGATCTTCGCCCTGCCGCTGGTGATCTTCCTGCTGCACAATTTCATGTCGGAGATCCCGCGCGACGTGATCGAGGCGGCGCGGGTCGACGGCGCCGGACACGGGCAGATCTTCTTCCGGATCATCCTGCCGCTCACCATGCCGGCGGTCGCGTCGGTCGCGATCTTCCAGTTCCTCTGGGTGTGGAACGACCTGCTCGTGGCGTTGATCTTCGCTGACGGCAATGTCGCGCCGATCACCAAGCTGCTGGCGGAGATGACCGGAAGCCGTGGTCAGGATTGGTACCTGCTGACCGCGGGCGCGTTCATCGCCATCGTGATTCCGCTGACCGTCTTCATCGCTCTGCAGCGCTTCTTCGTCCGCGGCCTGCTCGCGGGTTCGACGAAGGGGTGAGAGCTTTCGCACCGCTTGTGTGACCGAGAGGGCGTGGCATCCGTGGGGGGGTTGCCACGCCCTTTCTCGTGCGCGGCTGGCGGCCGGCGGATCGCGGGTGCCGTGTGGTGGCTGGCGGGTGGCGGCTGGCGGGTGGCGGCTGGCGGGTGGCGGGTGCTGTGTGGTGGCTTGCGGGTTGCGGTTGACGGTTGTTGCGATGGACGGGTGGTGGCTGG
>JAAIGE0101267398.1_pt1 | contig 10312 bp, 5 predicted proteins | sample 6487951 | NCBI WGS metagenome assembly JAAIGE01 (sample SAMN13974128, study PRJNA590717) | phyllosphere metagenome | biome: tomato field; feature: multiple bacterial spot infested tomato fields; material: tomato leaves; isolation source: leaves from tomato fields | host: Solanum lycopersicum ... | reverse complement strand
TGCGTCGCCAGTGGTCGTGATCGCACCGATCGAGAGCCCCTGGTCGACGTCGGCGGTCAGCGTGCCGGCGTCTACCGCACCCAGTTCGGCTCCCACACCTCGAAGCGTGACTGCCGTATCCGCTTCAAGCGCATTGCCGCGAATCGTTCTACCGCCAACGGTAACCGAGCTACCGGCAAGGCGATCGAACGTCAGTCCCGCCACCGATTCGACCGTCAGCATCCCACCCGCCGACACGGTGTCGAACAGCATGGCCCCGCCAGCGGTCAGTGTCGCATCACCGGTCGCGGTGATCGCGCCGATGGCCAAATCGTTGGTGACAGTGGCGGTCAGCGCGCCGGCCTCGACGGCGTTCAACGTCACTGCGGCGGCATCGATGTCGATTCCCCCCGCCGATCGAAGTGCGGTGCCGCCGACCGTGCCACCCGTCACGCCGATCGAAGCGCCGGAAACCGTGTCGAACGCGAGGCTGCGCCCGCCGCCAATCGTGACCGAGCCGGACGCGTCGATCGTCTCGATCCGCGTATCGAGAACCGACGTCAGGGAGATGTCGCCACCCACAACAGGGCCGAGCACGCTGAGGTCGCCGGCGGTCGCGTGCAGCGTCACGGCCTGGTTGCCGCCCGCGATGCTGTCGGCCGTGATTGAGGTCGCAATAATCGAGATATTGCCACCCGTGACCGTGCCGAGTTCGGCGTCCGCGCCGACCGTCAGCGAAAAGGCGCCGCCCGGTCCGGCGGCAAGATCGGTGCCGGTTCCCGGCTCAAGTCCGGCGACCCGGCCGCTGGGGGCGGCGACGGTAAGGTCACCGGCGCTGCTGATGACGAACGGCGTGAGGATGTTGCCGCCCGATCGCACCGTTGCGGCATTCACGGCGCGTACGCCGTTCGTCACCACAACATTGACGCCGCTCGCGCTGCCGATGACGGATGCGCCGCCGCCCGCGTCCACGCCGCCGATGGTGATCGGACCGGCGCCGGTGATCGTGATGTCACCAGCAGCGGCCGTCACCACGCCCGAACTGACACTGGTGGCAGCGCTCAAGGTGACGTTGCCGGCGGTTGTGATTGCGCCGCCCACGATACCACCGCTCGTTGCCGTTGCGGTCAGCGCTCTCGTCGCAATGTCGCCGAATTCGAGGCTGGTGCCGGAGAGCGATGCATTGCCGCTCGCGGTGATCGCACCAGTCGTTACGTCGCCGGCACGGCTGGTGAGGACGACGGCGCCGTCCGCAACGTTGATCGCGCCGGTTCGCACGGCGCCATCCGCAGAAAGGGTTAGCCCGGTGCCCAGGGTAAGGTCGCCGGTTCGGATCGCCGCGCCCGCGTCGACTGCGCCAGTCACCGTGAGCCTCGCCGCTTCGACCAGACCAACCGTGATCCCATCGCCATCAGTGCCGAGCACGACCTCGCCGTTGCCGGCCGTCAGCCGCGTGTCGCCCAGTGCGATCGCGCCGCCGGTGGCGGACAAGGCGATGTCGCCGTCGCCCGACCCATCGCTGTTGGACAGGATCGATCCAACGTCGCCTGCCCGGTTGATACCGCCAGCGCTGGCGGTCGCCACATAGCTGCCCCGCGCCTGGTTCAAACCGCCCAGCGTGATCGAGGTACCCGACAGCGTGACGTCGCCATCGGCTTGTACCCCGCGGGTCGTCGATACCGCGCCGCCGCTCGAGGCAAGACGAACGCCGCCGCCGATCGAAGTGACGCCGGCATTTGCGGTGATCGCGCCCGCGGCCTGCGCCTCGATTGCTCCATCGCTCGCCGACAACGCCCCGGCCACATCGATCGCCCCGCGGACGGCGCTCAACGCAACGCTGCCGCCTTGCAAGCCGCCGCTCAGCGTCACATCCCCGGTCGTGGCGCTCAGCGACGCTGCGCCCGTCGCGGCCTCGACGCCGCCGAGCGACAGGCCCGCACCCGTCGCGGTCACGCCCTGCACGCCGCTCAACAGCCCGGCCGAGACCGATCCCGCGCTAGCCGTAAGCGCGATGGCGCCGGATTCGGCGCGGACATCGCCGAGCAACAACGCGGTCCCGCTCGCCGAAACGCCCTGCGTACCGGTGAGGCTCCCTGACGACACGTCGCCGGCGCGCGCGCTCAGCGCTACCGCGCCAGCTGCGGCATCGACGGTGCCGAGCGTCAGCGCAGTTCCGCTCGCCGTCACTCCCAGCGCGCCGGTCACGTTCCCTGCCGTGACGTCGCCGCTCGTCGCCGCCAGGGCGACGGCGCCCGTGTTGCCGTCGACGTCACCCAGGCCAAGAGTGGTGCCGCTCGCCGCCACGCCCGTCTCGCCGCGCAGCGTGCCGGTGGTCAGCACGCCGCCGCTCGACACGGTCAGCGCGGCATTGCGGCTCTCCACCGTGCCGAGCGTCAGATCGCGTCCGCTGACCAGTGTGACCGCGCCGCTCGCATCCATGTCCGTCTGCACGGACAGGGTGCCGGCGCCTGCCCGCAAGTCGATGCCCTGGCCGGCGCCGGTCACGGCGATTGCATCCACCGTTAGGTCACCGGAGATGCTTTCGGCGGTGAAGCCTTGCACCAAGTTCAGGCTTCCAAACGACAGCGATCCTTGCGAGCGGAAGGCGCCGGCCGCGCCGAGGGGATCGGAGTCGACTGCGGTGAGCGTTCCCAGCGACCGTGCCGTCACGTCACCGAGCGCCAGCGGCGCGTCGGACGCCGTGAAAATACGAACGCCCATTGCGCGGTCCGTGCCGCCGGTAATGGCGCTACCCTCAGCCAGCGCGATGCCGCCTGCACCCGCCGCGGCCAGTCGGATGAAGTCGTTGGCATCACTGCTCGTAGAAGTGATCGCCAGCGGAGCGACACCCACGATCGACCCGGTACGGGCGAGCACGTCGATGCTCCCGCCGCTCCGCAACGCGGCACCGGCGAAGGTGATCGTACCGCCGTTCAGCGTGACATCCTGGGTGGCGAACACGTTGCCGTTCACCGCCAGCGCGCCAACCGAGTCTGCGTTAATCCCTGCGCCCGCGGTCAGGCCTCCGGTCGTCAAGGCATTCGCGGACGACAGCGCGATCGTGCCGTTGGTGGAAAGGTCGCCGGTGGTTATGTCGCCGCCCGACAGGCTGAGGTCGCGGCGCAGCGCGATCCCGCCCGTCTGTACGACACCGGTTCGCCTCAGCCCGGTTGAGAAATCCGCCGTACCGGTGGCACCCACAAGACCACGCGCGCTGACATCGCCAAGCCGGACGATCCCGCTCGCGTCGGCGGAGCGGATGCGGATATCTGAATTGCGGTCCGCGCCGCCGAACAGGCGGGAGCCTGCGGCGAATTCAATCGCGCCGCCACCATCGGTGATCCGCGCCGGATCAATCGCCAGCGTCATGCCCGTGCTGCCGCCGTTCGCATCCGCGCCCAGCGTCAGCTCGCCGAGCCCGGTGATGCCGCCGCTTCCCGAGGTGATCCGCACGCCGTCGCCGGCGACCTGAGTGACCGCTTGCGTCCCGCCCAAGGTCACGCGGTTGGTATCAATCCGGTATGTCCGTCCTGCCCCCACGTTTCCGGTGATCGCCACGTCCCTCGAGACAGACGTTTCTCCGACAACGACGTCGCGACCCGCTGAGACGCTGACGAGCGAGATTGACGCAGTCGTGTCGAACACGGCGTCGGATTGACCGCCCGCGGCCCGGACGAGGCCGGTGGCGGTGATCGCGCCGGTCGCTCGCGCCGTGGCCGAGCCATCCCGCGCGTCGAGGCCGACGAGCGAGATCGCACCCGACGAGCGCAGATCGATGTTCCGGTCGGATGCCAGCGCACCGCCGGTGAAGCCACCCGCCTCGACCACCAGCGCCTCGCGAAGGTTGACGTCGCCCAGCGATATCGCCTCGCTGCTGCGCAGGCCGGTGGCGCTGTTGCCGGTGCCGACCGCGCTGCGCAGCGCGCGCGCGGAAACGTCGCCGAGCGTCACCGCATTGGCCGCGTCGCGCAGGCGGATGGTGAGACCACCACTCCGATCGGCGCCCGCGACCAGGCTGCTGTCGCTACCGAGTAGGATGTTGCCGCCGGTGGTGCCACGTGTCTCGATCAGCAGGCCATCGTTGGCAATGGCGCCGGATTGCAACGTCAGCGAGCCGGTTGCGCTGATATCCCCATCGATGGAGATCAGGCTGAGCTGGTCGCCCGCGCGCACTGTGGTCAGGTTGGTACCGGTCGAGGTCGCGCCGTCGAGCGAAATGCCGGTGCCGGAAAGGCGGATGTCGTCCCCCGCGCCGATCTGGCCCGCGATGCCGAGCGCGCCGCCGGCGGCGATCGTCACGTCGTTGTTCGTCGCCACGATGCCGTTCACCGTCACCGTACCGGTCGCGCCGATCGCCACCCGGCCATTGTTGCCCTCGGTTCGCAGCAGACCGTCGACCGCGACGCCGACGGGTGAACCGGTCGCCGCCGCATCGCTGCCCAGCGTCACTCCGGCCATGTCGCTCGTGCGCCCGGCGGAGAGCACGATGCCGCGTGATCCCGCGCTGGCGGTCGTCACATCAGCCGACACCTGGAGCAGCGACCCCGTGATCGCCTCGGCGCTGGCGAGCGCGAACAGGGCGTTGTTGCCCTGTACCTTGCCCTGGATCAGCTGCGCATTGCCCGCCACCGTGGTACCGCGGTTGATGGTCACCGACAGCGGGCTGCCGCTTCGATAGCCGAGCGTCACGTCTTCGGCGCTGACGAAGGCGACGTCCTGTCCCTTGGCGATGAACTCGCCATGGGCGTCGATCTTGGGTGCCACCATCACCAGCCCGCGCGTCTGGCCGTCCACGGTGAAGGTCGCGCCGTTCGCCACGGTGATGGCCGACGCTTCCTTGCCCTCGAGCCTTTGCAGGCGAAAATCGCCGCTGGCGTTGATGAACTCGTTTGGCTTGATGTCGAGCGTCGACAGCACCAAAGATCCGGTGCTGAAACTCGCGTTCGATCCCACCATGATGCCGTTGGCGTTCAGCACCCACACCGACACGTCGCGAGCGCTGGTGAGGTTGCCGAGCAGTCGCGATGGGTTCGCCGAGACGTCGCGGTTCAGCACTGCGGCCCCGCCGGCTACCGATCGACCGTTGCTGAAGTTGATCGTATGGTCCTCGGGGACGTTGAACCCCTTCCAGTCGATCACGGTGGTGGCGGCGCGCAGATTGACGTTGAGCCGCGTATCGTTGTTGCTCAGCGACAGCTCCGGGCTGAGGCCCAGTGCGCTGACGTTCACCTCCTGGATGCTGTTCGAGTTCGGCAGCGTGATGGTCTGCGCAGCGACTGGCAGCGCCAGGAAGCCGCCCAATGCGGTGGAAGCCACCAGCGTGCGGCGGAACGGGCGGCGGTTGGGGGAAGCAGACACTACGGGCCTCCTTAACGCGCGCGATCGCGCAGCTGAACGGTGAGCGACACGAGCACGCGCGCCGGCGGCTTCCGCTCGTCGAGCAGCAGCGCCTTGTCGAGCGGCTTGGCATAAGCGACGTCGAGCACCATCGCATTGGGCAGCGAGAAGCGCAGCCCGCCGCCGACGCTCTCGAAGGTGCGCGGCCCTTCCAGCCGCACGCGATCGAGATTGCGCAGGTGCAACCGGTCGTAGAACGCATAGAATTGCGTACCGAACTTGGGCGTGATCGGCGGGTCAGCCCGCAGCTCGAAGCGTCCGCCCGCAGCGCGATCGCCCGAGTTCGAGCCCGGATCATAGCCGCGCCCGATCGTCAGGCTGCCCAGCGCGAACTCCTCGTAATTGAGCAGCGCGTCATTGGCCCATTGCATCTGCCCCGTGGCGGCAATGCTGAACACCGGCCCGACCCGCACCGTCGCATCCACGATGCCGCGGATCACCCAGGCTCGCGGATTGCCGTAAAGGCGCGATGTCAGGACGCCGTTCGCGAACCCACGCTCGCTCGCGCCCAGGATGCCCAACCCCTTGCGCACCTCGCCGCTCGCCGCGATCGAGACGAACGGGTTGCCGTTACGGTCGAGAATCGTGTGATCCGCATCCATGCCGGCGAAGACGACACGGAGTTTGTCCTCGGTCAGTGTCACCGCATTGTCGCCGCTGCCGACGCGCGCGATCTGGTCGACATAGTCGAACCCGCCGCGTAGCCGCGCGTTGGAGCGGATCGAGCGTATCAGCGGATGCATCAGATCGATTCCGGTCGCCAGCGTATTGGTCCTGAGATCCAGTTCGCCGAGGTCGGGCCGCGACCAGGCGTAGGTCGCACGCGCGCCGAAGGTCGTGCCGCCGCTGCCCAATTCGAAAATATGCCCGCCCTGGACGATGATCTGTTCCTGGAAGTCGGTCGTCGTCGACGCGCCGAAATAGGTGATGTCGCCCAGCCCGGTGAGGCCATAGACCTCGCCGCGCGCATAGACCGTCTCGCGGCCCAGCACGCGGGCATTGTAATTCTGCGCGTTGGCGAACACCGCGAACCGCCGCGAGCTCACGGTGAGGTCGCCGATCACCTCGCCCTGCACGCTCCCCGCGGCCTGCAACGACAGCGCTACGTCGAGTCCCGGCACGTCGCCGGCGAGCAGCAGCAGCCGCTCCGCCTCGCGCTCATTGAGCGGATCCATCGCCTCGATTTTCGCCAGCCGCTCGCGCAGCAGCGCCTCGTAGCGCCCCGCATCGCCGCGAATGCGCATCTGCACGATCTTGGCGGTGACCACCTGTAACGTCAGCACGCCGTTCGCGATCTCCTGCGCCGGGATCTGCACCGATGCGATCCAGCCCTCCCGGCGCAGCGCGGCGTTGGCCGCGTCCCGGATGTCGCACACCACCGCGATCGGCTGTTCTCCGGCGGGCAGGTCCAGACCGGCCAGCGCCTCGGCGATCTCAGGCTGGAGCGGCGAGCCGTCGGGGCGGGCGAATGCCAGCCGCGATACGGTCACCTTCAGCGGCGAGCTGGCGAAGGGACAGTTGCCCTGGCGAAACGCGCCGCGCGCATCGACCTGCGCGCGAGATTCATTGCTTGCGGGATCGGGTGTGGGCGGCGTCACTTCCTGCCGGGTCGGTAGGTTCGGCGGCAGACTGGGGGGCACCGTCGGCGGCACCATCTGCGCCATCGCCGGCATTGCGACCAACGCCGCCGCCAGACTGATCACCCCCACGCTCGTACGCACGGCCTGTCGCAAGCCCTGACCCCCCATTGTTATATTCTCGTCGTGCGCGCCGCGACCCAAGAGGCGCAACGCGACGCCGGCCGCACTGCGGCGGCCAGCGCGCTATTCATTATTCTGTGTAGATTTCGGTGAGAAACCAGCGGCCCTTCACTTGTTCGAACACAAACGCGCCGACCCGGCGATAGCCGAGCGGATCGTTGGGCTCGCGCTTCGGCGCCGCCGAGCTTTCGAGAACCTGCCGCAGCGTACGGCCACCGGCGTCGATCGCCGCGTCCCCGGCGAGCGCCTGCTCGACGAGCGGCGGCACCGCCGCAGCGGCGACCTCCTCGCTCGGATCGCTGTCGAGGATTCCGTGCGTCGTCACCCGCGGCGCACTGGCTGCGGCGATCGTCGCGGCGTCCCCTGACAGCGCCGCCTTGCGGAAGCGCTGCCAGTAATCGGCAAACTGCTCGTTCGCCGGCTTGGCGGCCACCGGCGCAGCAGCACCCTGCGCGGACTCCGCCTCGCCCACCGCCGCCGCATTCGCCACGCCCGGCTCCGCGTTGCACGCGACAAGCATCAGCAGCAGTGCGGTATGTCCCAGCTTTACGACGGCCATCGAATCCCCCTGACTTCGTAACTCGCCAGCGAGAAATTCGATTCCTTTACCGAATCGCTCTGGTTCCCGCCCAGCAGCTTGATGTGCGTGGCGGTCTGGCTGATGAAAAAGGCAACGTGATTACCGCTGGACGATCCGGTCGCGCGGTCGTTGCTCCGCCGCTTTTGGCGCAGATGGATGATCGCGCCATAGCGCGGCGTTTCCAGCGCACGCCCCCAGTTCTGGTCGGTGAAGCTCGCCGCCGCCGCGCTGCGCGTGCCGCGGATGTTCACCTGCGCCAGCACCCAGTTCACGAACGATGCGCACCACGGCACCGAATCCGCCGCGCTGCCCATCGTCGTCGCCGCGTGATAATCCATGATGCGTTTGTTGTTCGCGGCGCCGCGCGCTTCCTGCACGCCCATTTCCGCCAGCGCGACGCGCATCCAAGGCGCGCCGATCGCTGAGCCGGGCGCCTCCAGCTGCGGGCTGCGCCGCGGTGTGGGGCGCGCGGACGTCGCTGCCCGCGCGGGTGCCGCCGCGGGCGTGCGCGCGGCCGAGCCGCCGCCGATCGGCAGCTGCCGTACCGACGGCGCGGTCACTGCCCGTGTCGGGGTGGAGGGAGATGATGATAGGGAGGTGCTGGTCACGCCCAGGCTCGACCAGGTCCGCTGGCCGACGACCCCGTCCACCGACAATCGATTGCTGGCCTGATAACTGCGCACTGCGCGCTCGGTCGCCGGGCCGAACACACCGTCGAGGTCGAGGGGTGGGCGGGGCTTTTGCTTGTCGTTGAGCAGATGCTGGAGGAGCTGGACCTCTTGGCCTCTCGCCCCGCGATCGATTTCGTTCAGTCGCACGATCTACGCCTCCGTCCCCTAGGCGGAACCCAAAACGTTCCGCGGTTGTAATGGATGCACGTTCACTTGGCTTTATTGTGCCCTCGTCTGCCCTTCAGCCACGGGCGCAGCGCGACGATCGCGATCGCCGATGCGATCACCACCGATGCGCCAACCACCGGCCAAGGGCTGGTCCATTTGTCCATGTTGACGGTCCGCCCGTAATAAGGCGGTCCCGCGCCATAGGCTTCGGCGAGCAGGCCGGCGCTGATCCACGCCGCCCCGCCCAGCGCGATGATCGCCACGATCCAGCGCAGCGCGCGCATCAGTAGCGCACCGTCACGGGCACGTAGCAGTCGTTGGTCTCGCCCAGCTGTGCCTTCAGCTTGGCGACGAAATCGTTCATCGATCGCGTCAGGTCGATGCATCCCGCGCTGCCCGCCGTCGTGCCGCCATGGATGAAGAAGCCGCCGCGGCCGTGCGTCTTCGTGCCCGGCATCACGCGCAGGGTGATGCGGAAATCACCCCAGCTGTCCGCCATGCCGAAGCCGTACCATGGCCGCTCCCAAAGGTCCGCCGGGTTGATCCAATAGTCGCCAGCCGGGATCGGCCCCATATTCGGCTGCGTCTGGCGCGCGCCAGAATAGTCGAAATTGCCGCGATTGTCGGGCTTGCCCGATACAGCGCTCCAGCTGAACTGCTGGCGCGTGCCGCGCAGCACCAGCAGCTTGCCGTTGAACTGGATCGACACCGCCGAGCGGCCGCATTGCGGCACCTGCGGCGTGCCGCGCTCATGCGCATAGGGATCCTGCTGGCTCACGCCGCCGCCGCGGCAATGTCGGGCACGGTGTCGACAACGGCAACCGCCGGCGCAGCCCCGTCGTCGAAGCGATAGGCGAGCGCATCGCCCTCGACGCTCACGTCGATCCGCTTCACATCCTCGCCGCGCATGCGGCGTTCGAGCAGGGCCACCGACATGTCGGGCAGCATCGTGTTGGTCAGGATCGCGTCGATCATCCGCCCGCCTGACGCCGCTTCGGTGCAGCGAGCGACGATATGCTCGACCACCGCCGGCTCGATCGCCAGCATAATGCCATGATTGTCGCGGATGCGGCGCTCGATCCGCTCGAGCTGCAGCCGCACGATGCCCGCCAGCATCTCCTGGCTGAGCGGATAATAAGGCAGCACCGACAGCCGCCCGAGCAGCGCCGGCGGAAACACCTTGAGCAGCTCGGGGCGGAGCGCGCTCGCCAGCCCCTCGGGTGTCGGCGCGGTCTCTTCATCCTCGGTCAGCGTCGCGATCAGGTCGGTGCCGACGTTGGAGGTGAGCAGGATGACGGTGTTGCGGAAGTCGATGTGCCGACCCTCGGCATCGTTCATGAAGCCCTTGTCGAACACCTGGAAGAACATCTCGTGGACGTCCGGGTGCGCCTTCTCGACCTCGTCGAGCAGCACCACGCTGTACGGCCGCCGCCGCACCGCCTCGGTTAGCACGCCGCCCTGGCCGTAGCCGACGTAGCCCGCCGGCGCGCCCTTCAGCGTGGAGACGGTATGCGCCTCCTGAAATTCGCTCATGTTGATGACGATCATCGAGTCGTCGCCCGCGTAGAGCAGCTCCGCCAGCGCGTGCGCGGTCTCGGTCTTGCCGACGCCCGAAGGGCCGCAGAGCATGAACACGCCGACCGGCTTGTTGGGATTGTCCAGCTTGGCGCGGCTGGTCTGCATCCGCTTGGCGATCGCCTCCATCGCGTGGTCCTGCCCGATCACGCGCTTCTTGAGGTTGTCGGCGATCCTGAGGA
>JAAIGE0101188764.1_pt1 | contig 10314 bp, 9 predicted proteins | sample 6487951 | NCBI WGS metagenome assembly JAAIGE01 (sample SAMN13974128, study PRJNA590717) | phyllosphere metagenome | biome: tomato field; feature: multiple bacterial spot infested tomato fields; material: tomato leaves; isolation source: leaves from tomato fields | host: Solanum lycopersicum ... | reverse complement strand
GCGCTGGCGGCGATAGTGGGTGAAGCGGCTGCCCGGACGGTCGTAGGCCGAGACACGCCAGTTGACGTCATGCCTGCCTAACAGGGTCTCGCGGCGACCGCGATCGTCGACCGGGCAGCCGAGGCGCTGCAGGCCGCGTACGAGGGTGCTGCCCTCGACGAGGCAGAGGACGAGCGCCGGAACGACCGCGCCGAGCTCGCGACCGCACAGGCGCAGGTCTCGCTCACGTCCCTCGCGACCACGGCGACGTCACACCTGTTCGACGCCCTCGCGGCCTCGGGTGTGAGCACGACGAAGAACCTCGACCGGCACTGGCGGAACGCCCGCACCGCGGGGAGCCACAACCCGTGGGTGTTCAAGGCCCGGATCGTCGGCGACCACGCCGTCAACGGGGTCGAACCGCCCCGGGTCTGGGCGATCGGGGCGACGCGTCGCGGCTGAGCACCGCGACACCGCAGCACACCGTCGCAGGGGTCGGGGCCGAGTGCCCCGGCCCCTCGCGGTGCAGCCGGTACGGGCCCGGTGGAGGTCACCCCCGGTCGAACACCAGCGTCTCGTCGTCCGCCGCCGTCACCCGTCCGGTCCGCGCGAACTCCGCCCAGATCGCCCGGAACGCCCGCCCGCGCCGTTCGACCTCCGGCCAGTCCCGCTCCGGCACGAAGCGACTGCCCACCCACGCCGACCGACCGCCGAGCAGCAACGGCAGGTCGCTCATGTGCACCGCACCGACCGGCGCCACGGACGGGTGCCGCAGCAACCGGTAGACCGTCGCCCGTCCACCGGCGGCCCGGTGACGATCGGCGAAGCGCCGCGCATCGCGGCCGTAGATCACCTCGGACAGGGGCCGCACGAGCAGCCAGCGCAGCAGGGGTCGGACCAGGCGGGACCGCGCGGCCGTCCGGAGCCCCGGGACGAGCGGCACGTACATGCCCGCCTCGTCCGAGCCGGACCCGATGAGCACGTCGACCTCCGGTGCGACCGACCGCCAGGCCCGGTCGGTGTCGCGCTCGGCGGGCAACGGTGCGAACCCGTACTGCGTGCCGAACGGCATGCCGCCGGCCAGGCCGTACCGGCCACCGGCCTTCGTCGCGAGGGCCTGCCGCTCGAGGACCTCGTCGAGCGACGTGTCCGCCGCGACCGACCCGACGGCCCGGACCATCGCCCGGTTCATCCGCGCCCGCCCGCGCGAGAGCCCGAGCGGCGCGCTCTGCACGATCGCGCGGCGGAACAGGCCGCGGGCGCCCTCGCTGATCATGAGGTGCGCGATCGCGTCGGCTCCGGCGGACTGCCCGGACGCGGTGACGGAGTCGGGGTCCCCGCCGAACGCCGCGATGTTCCGCTGCACCCATCGGAACGCCTCGACCAGGTCGAGCAGTCCGAGGTTGGCCGGCACCGTCTCGCCGTCACCGAGGAACCCGAGCACCCCGAGCCGGTAGGTCACCGTGACGACGACCACGCGCTGCTCGGTCACCAGGTCGTGGGCGTCGTGGATCGGCAGGTCACCGCCGCCGAGCACGTAGGACCCGCCGTGCACCCAGACCACCACGGGCAGGCGCTCGTCGGGTCGGACGTCCGAGGGCACCGTGATGCTGAGTCGCTGGCAGTGCTCGTCGACCTGCAGGTGGTCCATCGACGGCAGGAGCTGGTCGACGAACTGCGCGCTCGGCTGCGGTGGGACGGGCGCCGGGGTGTCCGCGCGGAACGGCCCGCTGAACGGCGGTTGCGGCGACGGCGGCGCGAAGCGCTCGGCCTGCGCGTAGGGGATCCCGAGGGCGCGGGTCACGTCGCCGTCGACGACCGCCTCGATCGTGCCGGCCGGGGAGTCGAAGGAACGGGTGTCGGTGGAGCGCACCGACCCACGGTAACGACGCGACCTGCGGACCGACGGCGGACGCCAGACGAACGGACTGGAGGCGCGGTGCCAGCTGGCACCGTCCTCCCTCGCAGGCTCGGTCGGCGCGCACCGCACAACGCTTCGCGTTGCCGCTGAGCGGGGCGCGCCAGTCCGTCAGCTGGTCGCGTCCGGCGCGGGCCGGTCGAACCAGGCGAGCAGCGCCTCCTCGGCCTTCCGCGAGCCGCGCTCGCGCGCGATGTCCAGAGCCGTCCGGCCCTCCGCGTCCGGCATGCTGACGTCCGCGCCGCGCTCGAGGAGCGCCTCCGTCGTCCCGCGACGGTCGAACCAGGCCGCGGCGTGCAGCGGGGCGAAGCCCCAGCGGGTGTCGACCTCGTCGATGCCGGTCGGGTCCGCGCCGAAGCCGTCGAGCTCGAGCGACAGGCCGCCCACGTCACCGTGCGCGGCAGCCCGCACGGCGGGGGCTGCCCACTCGACCCAGCCGTCGGGGACCGGGCCGTACCAGCCGTGCGCCGGACGCTCCCCGAGCGCGGCCCACACGGACTCCGGGACCGGCCGGACCTCGATCACCACGTCGCGGAAGTGCACCGCGAGCTCACCGGTGGGGGAGAGCAGCAGCCGCAGCTCCCAGACGTCGGCGTCGACGTGGGCGATCTCGCCGCGGGACACCTGCACGTCGCCCGCGAGGACCGCCAGCGCCGTCGTGTCCGCCGGCTCGAGCACGGCGCGGTGGAACTCGAGGGTCACACGGGCGTGGTTCCACCGGCGCCACAGGCCGTCCGGGGTGTCGAGCACCTCGTCGGTCCGGACCACGACGGCTGCGCGCACCGTGCTCGTCGGCGCCTCGTCGATGCCCGCGGTGTCGCCACCCGCGGTCTCGGTGACCTGCCACTCGGCGATCCGGGACTCGTTCCAGGTGACCGAGGCGAGTGCCGCGACGGAGGGCGGGGCGTCGGTGACCAGGCGGGCGAGGTGTTCGGCGTAGCCCTCGACGTCCTCGAGGGACACGTACCCGACCCCGGGCCAGCCCACTCGACTCCATCGCACGGGTCCGAGGGTAGCGGGCCGAGCAGGAGGAGTGTCGTTCCTGCTCGATCTGCGGCAGCCCTCCGACATGCGGAATGTTCGGATGTGGCGGAGCTGCCGCGAGAGGGTGACCGCATGCGGTTCTCTCGCCGGTCCCTGTTGCGCCGTTCGGCCGGAGCATGCGTGACCCTCGCGGTCGACCATGCGCTGGAAGCGGCGCGTCGCACCGAACCTGACCGGTCCGGCCCCGACGGCGCTGGTCCAGCGGTGAGCAACGACGATCTCGAGCGTGCTGTCCAGGCTGCTCCTCCGGGTTCCACCCTCCGTCTCCGCGGCGTGTGGTCGCGCTCGACGCCGTTGGTGGTGGACCGTCCGCTGACGATGGTCTTCGAATCGGGGTCGTCCATCACCATGACGCGCGACGTCACCGCGATCGAGGTGCTCACCGGATCGGTCGCGGTCATCGGCGCACGCCTCGTCGGTGCGGGCGCGGCGGCGTCGGGTCTCGGACGAGGTGTGCACGTTCGCGGAACCGCTGAGGAGCCGCTCGAGGACGTGCACGTCGTGGACTGCGTGGTGCGCGACTTCTCGTACGACGCGCTGCAGTTCGAGCACGTCCGGGACTTCGTCGTCGCGCGGAACACCGTCACCGATCTGGGCTACGCGGGGATCATGTTGCTGTCGAGCACCGACGGGCAGGTCGTCGACAACGAGGTACGTGACGTCCACCAGCCGGACGGGTACGTCAACTCCTACGGTGTGATCGTGTCGAGGGACGACCGACGCGATCTCTCGGCCGCACCTCGGAGTGCGCGTGTCCGGGTCGAACGGAACCGGATCTCCGGGGTCCGTCGATGGGAAGGCATCGACACGCACTCGGGCGACGACGTCACGATCTGCGACAACACCGTCCGGGACTGTCGTGTGGGGATCGCCGTCGTGCCGTCCAAGGACCCGGGCGACCGGTCCTACCGGATCGGGAGCCACCGCGCCGTGATCGCGCGCAACCGGATCGAACGCAACGAGGTCCTGCCGCCCGGCTCGGGGATCGTCGTCCGCGGAGCCGGAAGTCGGCTGGGTGACGACCTGGACCGCACCGATGCCGTCGTGACGGGCAACGTGGTGGTCGGCCACGGCGGAGGACCCCGCGAAGCGGGGATCCTCGCCTACTTCACCCGGGGGCTCACGCTCAGCGACAACCACCTGGACAGGTGTGAGCGAGCTGCGATCTCCCTCTACCACTCCAACGACGCGGCCATCGTGACGCGGAACTCGGTGTCCGGACTCGGACGGTCAGAGCCCGCCCAGATGACGGTCGCGATCGAGGCTCCGTCTGCCGGGACGTCTGCGCAGGTGCTGGCCACGCGGGTGCGTCCTGCAACCGACGGAACGCTGTGTTCCGTCGGCCTCGTGTGCGGCACCGGGAGCACCGTCACCGCCCTCGCGAACGACTGGTCCGGTGCGGCGCGGCCGGTCGGCGGTGGCGGCACGATCGATCGGTGCAGCGACGGCTGACGGATGCGTCCGTGCCCGCGAACGCGCCGCCCGGTCGGGCCTGGGCGCAGCGCGCCGGTCGCTCAGGCAGGGACGCGGGTGCCGGGGGCGCGGTCGATCGTCCACCGCTCTTCGTCGAGGGCCGTCGGGCACAGCGGTGGCACTGACGCATGGGAGATCTTCGGGTGGACCGGGCGCTCGTCCGACTCACCTTCCCCGATCAGCTCCTCGTGGAGCTTCTCCCCGGGACGGAGCCCCGAGAACACGATGTCCGCGTCCGCATCGAGCTCGGCGATCAGGCTCTCCGCGACGTCGAGGATCCGGACCGGTTCGCCCATGTCCAGGACCAGGACCTCTCCCGGGCCGGCAGTCGCGCCCGCCTGGATGACGAGGTGGCACGCCTCCGGGATCGACATGAAGTACCGCGTCGCGTCCGGGTGCGTGACCGTGACCGGGAGACCGCACTGGATGAGCTCGACGAAGAGCGGGAGCATCGAACCGCGACTGCCCAGGACGTTGCCGAAGCGGACCGAGACGTAGTCGTTGCCCGTGGTCGACGCAGCCCAGGCGGTCAACCGCTCGCCCAGCCGCTTCGTCCGTCCGAGGACACTCGTGGGGTTCGCCGCCTTGTCGGTCGATATGTTCACGAACGTCTGGACCTGTGCGGCGGCCGCCGCCTCGAGCACGTTGCGCGTTCCCACGACGTTCGTCTTCCATGCTTCGTCGGGGTACTGCTCGAGCATCGGCAGGTGCTTCAGCGCGGCCGCGTGGAAGACGACCTCCGGCCGCCGCTCGGTCATGATGGCGGCGATGGCTGCGCGGTCCCGGATGTCAGCGAGCACGACGTCGCGTGTGTCGAGCAGCCCGTGCCCGGCGATCGAGACCTGGACGGCCTGGAGCGCGGATTCGTCGCGGTCGAGCATGATCACCTCGGCCGGCTCGAACCGGCGGATCTGTCGGCAGAGCTCACTGCCGATCGATCCGCCGGCGCCCGTGACGAGGACCCGGCGCCCGTGGAGGAAGTCCGCGGCGAGTTCGAGGTCGCTCGGGGCTGAGGCATGGCCGATCAGGCGCGCGATGTCGATGTCGTCGAGCGCGAGGTGCTTCCGGCGGGACGGATCGGTCGGTCTGAAGGAGTGGTTCACGGTGCTCCAGGTGCTGAGGCGGACGAGGATGGGTGACGGGCTAGCGGGGTCGGGCGGGAACGCCCACCACGGTGGTGCGGCCCGTGACGTCCCGGGTGACGCACGCACTCGCCGCGACCACGGCGTCTGCCCCGATGGTGCGGTCCTGGAGGACGACGGCGCCCGCGCCGACCACCGTCCGAGCTCCGATCGACACCGTGCCGGACACAGTCGCCCGAGGATTGAGGGAGACGTGGTCGCCGAGGGAGACGTCGTGTCCGACCACGGCGCCGGGGTTGCAGTGCAGGTGTCGCCCGGCGCGCACGTGCGACCCGATGACGGCGGAGGCGCAGACGACGGCACCGGGTCCGAGTTCGACGAGCGAGCCGACGGAGGCCGACGGATGGACGACCGTCGCTGCGACGGCCCCGGCCGCGGTCGCGCGCTGGTCGATCGAGGCGCGGACGGCGGGGTCGTTGATCGCGATCACGTAATGGGCGTCCTCGGCGTCGGTCAGCCATGTCGTCAGGTCCCCGAGGTGCAGGATCCCCATCCGGTCGAGCACCTGCAGGGCTGACGGTGACGGTGCATCGTCGACGACCCCGAGGACCTCGAGGCCGGCAGCACGCACGACGTCTGCGGTCTCGCGACCGAAGCCGCCGCCGCCGATGATGGTGATCGCGCCCTTGCCGGTCATCCTGCGACGCTCCGGATCACTGCGAGGACACGGTCGAGGTCATCGTCCCGGAGCGATGATCCGCTCGGCAGGGCGAGGCCCCGGGTGAACAGGGCCTCCGCGACACCGGTGACGGCCGCGTCCGAACCTGCGTGCGCGGGTTGCAGGTGCATCGGCTTCCAGAGCGGCCTGCTCTCGATGTCCGCCGCCGCCAGCGCCTGTGCGAGGTCCGGCGCGCTCCATCCCGCACGGTGCGGGTCCACGACCACGGCCGTGAGCCAACAGTTCTCCTGCTGGTCCTGTGGTGCACGGCCGAGCACGCGCGCGCCCGGGACACTGTCGAAGACGTCACGGTAGGCAGCCCGAACGACTCGTCGACGCTCGATCATCGCGTCGAGGCGCTGGAGCTGGGCGCGACCGAGTGCGGCCAACACGTTGCTCAGCCGGTAGTTGTAGCCGACTTCCTTGTGTTCGTAGTGCGCGACGGGCTGACGGGCCTGCGTGGCCAGGTGACGCAGCCGCTCGGCGACGTCGGGGGAGTCCGTGAAGACCATGCCGCCACCGGAGGTCGTCATGATCTTGTTCCCGTTGAACGACACGCACGACGTGAAGCCGAAGGCACCGACCGGCCGACCGCGATGGCGGGATCCGAAGGACTCAGCGGCATCAGCGATCAGCGGCACCGTGAACTCGTCGCACAGCGCACCGATCGCGGTGTAGTCGACGACGTGGCCGAGGAGGTCGACCGGGACGACCGCGCCGATCCGGTGCCCGTCGTCGCGCAGCCGTCGCAGGACCGAACCCAGGAGGGCGACGTCGATGTTGCCGTCGAGGTCCGTCGAGTCGACGAACACGGGTCGGGCGCCCGTGTACCGGATCGCGTTCGCGGTGGCGGCGAAGGTCATCGTCGATGTCGGCACCACGTCGCCAGGACCCACTCCGGCTGCGAGCAGCGAGAGGTGGAGCGCTGCCGTGCCGGAGGAGACGGCGACGGCGTGTGCCCGACCGACGCGTGCAGCGGCTTCGCGTTCGAAGGCCGTCAGTTCCGGACCGACCGGCGCGACCCACCCGCTCTCCACTGCCCTGGTGACGGCCGCGGCTTCGCTGGGGCCGACATCGGGCGGGGAGAGGAGGATCGATCGGGTCACGCGATGAGGATATCACATGACAACACATCGAGTGTTTTGAAATAACAGGTGATATGTTGTACGCTCGTCCGAGTCGAAACTCGACCTGCTCACCGAAGGAGAACCCATGCCCGAAGGATCCGACCTGACCGCTGCATCGGCGCCGCCGTTCGTCGCTCGCGGCGCAGTCGTCGCCTCGTCCGCGCAGCTCGGCTCGGGAACCCGTGTCTGGGATGACACGCACGTCGAACCGGACGTCACGATCGGGGCGGAGACCGTCGTCGGACGTGGCGTGACCCTGGCGCGTGGCGTCCGGGTCGGCTCGCGGTGCAAGATCCAGAACGGCGCGCTCCTCTACGAACCCGCGGCGATCGGGGACGGCGTCTTCGTCGGGCCGGGTGTCGTGTTCACCAACGACCGGACGCCACGGGCGGTCCGGCCGGACGGCTCGGTGCAGACTGTCGACGACTGGGAGAGCGTGGGTGTGACGGTCGGTGACGGCGCGTCGATCGGAGCAGGGGCGGTGTGCGTCGCGCCCGCGTCGATCGGGGCCTGGTCGATGATCGCTGCCGGCGCCGTCGTGACGAGTGACGTGCCCGACTTCGCCCTCGTGGTCGGGGTGCCGGCGCGCAGGATCGGTTGGGTGGGGCGAGCCGGCCGTCGTCTCGTCCCCGACTCCTCGGGACTCCTCACGTGCCCGGTGACGGGTGCTGAGCACCGGCTCGACGGTGACGTCCTCCAGGAGGTCTCCGCATGACCGACCTCATGGCCTCGGTCGAAGCCGAGTCGGACTTCATCCCCGCTGCCAAGCCGCTCATCGGGACTGACGAGCGACGCGCCGTCGACGCAGTGCTCGCGAGTGGGATGCTCGCTCAGGGCGCCGAGGTCGCGGCGTTCGAGCGCGAGTTCGGTGCGACCCTGGTCGACGGGCGCGACGCCGTCGCCGTCAACTCGGGGACGTCCGCGCTGCACCTCGCCCTGCTGGCCGCAGGCGTGGGACGGGACGACGAGGTCATCGTCCCGTCGTTCACCTTCGCCGCGACTGCGAACGCCGTCGCCCTGGCCGGCGCGACGCCGGTGTTCGTCGACATCGACCCCGAGACGTACTGCATGTCGTCGGCCGCCGCCCGTGCAGCCATCACGCCGCAGACCACCGCGATCATGCCGGTGCACCTGTACGGTCACCCCGCCGACATGACGGCGCTCGGCGCGCTGGCGGCATCGCACGGACTCGCCGTCGTCGAGGACGCTGCGCAGGCGCACGGAGCGCGGTGGTGCGGCCGTGCCGTGGGCACCTTCGGGGTCGCCGGCGCGTTCTCCTTCTACCCCACCAAGAACATGACCGCGGGGGAGGGGGGCATGATCACCGTCGCCGACGCGAACGTCGACCGCCTCCTCCGGCTGTACCGCAACCAGGGCATGGAACGCCGCTACGAGAACGAGGTGGTCGGGTTCAACGTGCGCATGAGCGAGCTCCACGCTGCCATCGGGCGCGTGCAGCTCCTGAAGGTGCTCGGATGGACCGCGCAGCGGCAGGCGAACGCCGCGTACCTCTCACGCGAGATCACGACGGTCGGGACGCCGCTGACGGTGCCCGGCGCCGAGCACGTCTTCCACCAGTACGTGGTGCGGGTGCCGGAGGACCGTGACGGCTTCGCCCGTGCCCTGGAACTCGAGTACGGCGTCGGATCCGGCGTCTACTACCCCACACCGGCGCACCGGCTCCCGTCCTTCGCTCTCGATCTCGATCTACCGGAGACAGAACGTGCCGCTCGTGAGGTACTCGCGCTGCCGGTGTACCCGACCCTGACCAAGCGACAGTTGGACCGCGTCGTCCAGGGCGTCGAAGCACTGTCCCGGGCGGGTGCCTGATGGGCGCCGTGCGCACGGCCGTGATCGGGCTCGGGATGATGGGGCGCCACCACACGCGCGTCCTGCGTTCCCTGCCCGGGGTCGAACTGGTGGCGGTCGCCGACGCCCTCGGCGATCGCCACGGCGTCGCCGACGGTGTTCCGGTGATGCCGTCGGCCTCGGACGTGCTCCGACTCGGGATCGACGCGGCCGTCGTGGCGGTCCCGACTTCAGCCCACGAAGCCGTCGCCCTCGAACTCGCCGAAGCAGGTGTCCACTGTCTCGTCGAGAAGCCCGTGGCTTCCGACGTCGCAGGAGCCACTCGGATGGTGTCTCGGTTCGACGAGGCCGGCCTCGTCGGCGCCGTCGGACACATCGAGCGGTACAACAGCGCCCTCCAGGAGCTCCGGCGTCGACTCGACGCCGGCGAGCTCGGCGAGGTGTACCAGGTCGTCACCCGACGGCAGGGACCCTTCCCCGCCCGGATCGCGGACGTCGGCGTGGTGAAGGACCTCGCGACACACGACATCGACCTGACCTCGTGGCTGCTCGGCAGTCCGTTCGTCCGGCTCTTCGCGCAGGCCGCCCACAAGAGCGGGCGCGAGCACGAGGACCTCGTCGCGTTCTCCGGGACACTCGCCGACGGCACCGTCACGAACCATCTCGTCAACTGGCTGTCGCCGTTCAAGGAACGCGTGACGATCGTGACCGGCGAGGGTGGATCGTTCGTCGCCGACACCCTCACCGGGGACCTGTGGTTCCACGAGAACGGCACGGTCGCCACCGAGTGGGACGCGGTCTCGGCGACGATCCGGTCGATGTGCTCGGCGGTGAAGTTCGAGACGCCGATCGACTTGGCGCGTCCCTCCTCGTGAATGCGCCGGAACGCCTTCCACGTGTCCACGAAGAGGCCGCGTGCGGGCGAGGGCCAGTGGATGAGGTAGAGGTCGACCGCCTCGAGGCCGAGCTTCTCTAGGCTCTCGTCGAAGGCACGGAGCGTCGCGTCGAAGCCCTGGCTCTCGTTCCAGAGCTTGGTGGTGACGAAGACCTCGTCGCGTTCTCCGGGACACTCGCCGACGGCACCGTCACGAACCATCTCGTCAACTGGCTGTCGCCGTTCAAGGAACGCGTGACGATCGTGACCGGCGAGGGTGGATCGTTCGT
>JAAIGE0101449233.1_pt1 | contig 10317 bp, 8 predicted proteins | sample 6487951 | NCBI WGS metagenome assembly JAAIGE01 (sample SAMN13974128, study PRJNA590717) | phyllosphere metagenome | biome: tomato field; feature: multiple bacterial spot infested tomato fields; material: tomato leaves; isolation source: leaves from tomato fields | host: Solanum lycopersicum ... | reverse complement strand
CGGGTCGACTCGGACGTGCAGGTCGCGTCGACGTTCGCCCAGCCGGGAGGCCCGTCCACCGTCGCCGACAGCGTCCCGGCCTCGCCGGACGTCGCCGTCACCCCGCCTGCCGCAGCGGCCGCTCCGGCTCCCGTCGCGCAGACGCCGCCGGCGCCCGTGCAGCAGACCTCCGCGCAGCAGACCCCGCCGGCACCGGCCGCCGCCCCGGCCGCACCCGCAGCGGCCGCACCGGCAGCTGCTGCTCCGCAGCAACCGCGGCACGCGGCTCCGTCGCAGCCGGTCGCTGACCACGCGACCGTCGTCGGCTCCGACGAGTCGTCCGGCGCCGTCCTGGTCGGGTACGGCTCCGCGACCACGTCCCCGTCCCGCCGGAAGCCGGGCGCCCGCCGGGCCGCAGCGCTCGCCGCCGAGGCGAGCCGTGCCTCCAGTGCGGACGCCGTCGCCGCGGCCGAGGCCGCCTCGGACCCGGGCGAGGACAGCATCTCGCAGGCCGTCGGCGAGCAGGGCTCCCGACCGCGCAAGGCCGTCGTGTCGGGCATCGTCCTGGCGAAGCCGCCGATCCGGAAGCTCGCGAAGGACCTGGACGTCGACCTGACCGAGGTCGTGCCGACGGGTCTCGCCGGCGAGGTCACGCGCGACGACGTCATCCGGCACGCGAAGCAGGCCGGCGTCTTCCGCAACATCGAGACGCCCGAGTGGGGCGACGTCCGCCGCGAGACCATCCCGGTCAAGGGCGTGCGGAAGGCCATCGCGAAGGCGATGACCACGTCGAAGTTCACGGCACCGCACGTGTCCCTGTTCGTGGACGTCGACGCGACCCGGACCATGGAGTTCGTCAAGCGGCTGAAGTCGTCGCCGACGTTCGCCGGCGTCAAGGTCTCGCCGCTGCTCGTCTTCGCGAAGGCCGTCATCTGGGCGGTCCGTCGGAACCGGTCGGTGAACTCGACCTGGACCGACCAGGAGATCATCGTCCACCACTTCGTGAACCTCGGCATCGCCGCGGCGACCCCGCGCGGGCTCATCGTGCCGAACATCAAGGACGCGCAGGACATGTCCCTGTTCGAGCTCGCGAAGGCGCTCGAGGACCTCACCCTGACCGCCCGTGACGGCAAGACGACGCCGAAGCAGATGGCGGACGGCACCGTGACGATCACGAACATCGGTGTGTTCGGGATGGACACCGGGACCCCGATCCTCAACCCGGGCGAGGTCGCGATCGTCGCGATGGGCACGATCAAGCCGAAGCCGTGGGTCGTCGACGGCGAGGTCCGCTCGCGCATGGTGACCACCATCGGCGCGTCGTTCGACCACCGGGTCGTCGACGGCGACGTGGCCTCGCGGTTCGTGCACGACATCGCCTCCGTGCTCGAGGAGCCGGCGCTCCTGCTCGACTGAGCGCGGCAGCGCGGGCGCGGTCCGGCCGGGCCGAGGTGACCGCCGGCGCGGTCCGGCCGGGCGTGCGGGGAACCGCACGCCCGGGCCGGATCGCGCGGACGTCGCGTGGTGTTCACCGGGATGTCGGTGGCGCGGGTCAAGATCGGTGCATGGTCCACCAGCTCCTGACCCCGCCGCAGGAGATCCGAACGGGTCGCCTGGTGCTCACGCCGCTCACGCCGGCCGACATCGACGACGTGCACGCGGTCTTCTCGGACGCCCGCACGTGGGGGCACCTGCCCGTCGGGCGACACACCGACCGCGCGACGACGGTCGACCTGGTGCAGCGGAAGATCGGCGGCCGTGCCCGGCACGGGCTCGGGTCGTGGTCGGTCCGGACGCCGGACGGCGGCTTCGTCGGGGTCGGCGGTGTCGACATGACGGCCGCGGGGGTGTGGAACCTCGGGTACCGGCTCGCTCCGGCGGCCTGGGGCAACGGCTACGCGGGCGAGGTCGCGGCGGCGGCCGTCGACGCGGCACACCGGACCGCGCCAGGGGTGCCGGTGACCGGACGCGTGCTCACGAACAACCCGGCGTCGGCGGCGGTGCTGCGGAAGGCCGGGCTCTCGCTCGTCTGGGAAGGGCGGGCGTCGGTGGCGGCGCCGGCCGGTGTCCTGGGTCAGGTCTGGACGGACCGGGAGCTCACCGACGACCAGTTCGCCTGGCTCGTCCGGAACGCCTGACGCCGGTCAGCCCGCGCCGGACAGGGCGTCCGCGAACGGTGCGACCTCGGTGCGGAACGACCACTGCACCGTGTTCCAGTCGTGACCGCTCCCCGGCGCGGACCCGATCGACACGCGGGCCCCGGCCTGCCGCGCCGCCTCCCCGAGTCGCCGGGCGTTCTCGCTGAACTTCCGGTCCGACGACCCCGCGGTCAACCACAGCGCATGTCCGGCGAGGCCGTTCGCCCGCATCTGCGCGATCGGCGCCGCAGCCCGCCATGCCGCCACGGACCCGCCGAACGCCTGGTCGGCGCTGTGCTGCGGACCCTGGTCGATCGGCTGCAGCTCGCTCGACACCGCGAGCGCCGCGCCGAAGTGGTCCGGGTGGCCGCTGAGGAACTGCATCGCGCACGTGGCCCCCTGCGAGAACCCGGTCAGGCCCCAGGCGGCACGGTCGGTGGTGACCGGCAGGTTCGCGCCGATCCAGTCGGGGACGTCCCGCGTGACGTAGGTGGCGACGTTCCCCAACCGCGAGTCCACGCACATCGTGTTGCGGCCGGGCTCGGACAGCTGGTCGACGGCGACGACGATCGGGGCGCGGCCGCCGTGGGCGCGGGCGTAGGCGTCGAGGGGTTCGGCGAGCCGCCCGGCCGTGAACAGGTCGCCGGGCGCTCCGGGCTGCCCGGAGAACGCGAGGACGACGGGCAGGGGCGCCGGGTCGCGGACGAGGGCGGCCGGCGGCAGCCAGAGCACCGCGCGCCGGGCGTCGAAGTGCGATGCCGTGCCGGGGATCTCGGCGGTGCGGAGCTCCCCGGTCGCCGGCATGGTGTCGAGCGGGGCCGCGTCGGGGTCGAAGGCCGGCCAGGGGTCGCTCTGCACGACGGTGCCGAGCGTCGGGTACTTGCCGAACTCGACGTTGACGCCGAGCGCCGGGGCGAGCAGGGCCGTGGGGACGAGCAGCGCCGCGACGACCCGACGCCACCGGCCGCCCTGCACGAGGGCGGTGACGGCGATCGCGAGCGTGGCCCCGGCGATCGCGATCCACATCCGGGTGACGGGGCTGAGGGCGACGCCGAACAGGTCGACGACGTCGCTCGCGACCCAGCACGCGACGAGCACGACGACGACCGCGGCGAGGGCGGTGCCCGCGCGCCACGCGACGGCGCGCCACGCGGCGCGCGATCGCCACGTCCGCAGCGCCGGCAGCAGGGCGACGAGGGCGAGCGCGACGAGGGTGACGTCCGCCGGCACGAGCTTCGACGGGTCCTGCAGCTGCGTGGCGAGCAGCCACTCGGTGGTGCTCACGAGGAGCGGACCGCCCCGTCCGCGGCTGCCGTGTGCGCCTGCCGGAGCGCCCACAGGTGCCGCGGCCGGAGCCCGGGCACGTACGCCGCGGTCAGTGCGCGGGCGACCCGGGGCACCTGCAGCGCGGTCGGCACGACGAGCCAGAGCGGCTCGTGCCGGGCGCCGAACTTCTCCTTGAACCGCTGCAGCGACCGGAAGCCGTACGCGGGCTCGAGGACCCGGGCGAGCAGGCGCGAGCCGCGGGCGACGAGGGGACCGGCGCCGTCGTGCACGGCGAGCGGCGTGCCGGACAGGCTGATCGTGGTGAGACCGGCCTCGCGGGCGCGCAGGGCGGTCCGGGCGATGAGGAACTCCATCACGCCGGGCATCCCGTCCTCCCCGCGACGCATCACGTCGAGCGTGTAGCCGACGAGCGCGCCGTGCTCGTACACCGGCAGCCAGCTCGTCACGGCGGTCACGTGTCCCTCGGCCGTCACGGCGAGCAGCAGGCGCACCGACGGGTCGTCGAGCTCGCGGAGCCCACCGAGCGTGAAGCCCATCTCGGGCAGGCGACGGTCGGCGGCCCAGCGGGAGCAGATCGCCTCGACCTCGGCACGACGGTCCGCGTCGAGCGCGTCGTACGTGGTCCACTCGTCGCGGAGCCCCTCGCGGTCGGCCCGGTTCGAGGCGGTGCGCAGGTCCTGGCGCTTCTTCCCGCGCAGGTCGAAGGTCGTCACGTCGAGCACGGACTCCACGCCGACCGGCAGCGCGGTCCAGCCCTGGCCCGTGAGCAGCTCGCGGACCGGCTCGTGCACGCTCGTGAACGCGGGCACCCAGCCGTTCCGGACGCAGGACGCGGTGAACGCGGCGATCACGGCCGGGCGGTCCTCGGCGGTGCAGGCGGGGTCCGACACGGTCAGCGCGACGTCGCCGTGCACGCGGTACGCCACGGCTCCGCGGCCGGCCGGGTCGGTCCAGGTGGCGTTGCCCTGCCAGGTGCCCATGTGGCCGAGGGATCCGGCGTCACCCCGGCGGAGCATCCCGCGGAAGTCCTCGCCGCACGAGCTCGCCGCGCAGAACCGCGCCCGCACCAGGCGTCCACGCAGTGCCACGACGACGAGCAGGACGGCGGCGGGGACGACCCACGCCCCGAGCAGCGTCACCTGCCACTCGACCGCGTCCACCCCGAGTCCCTGCCACTGCACGGCGCCGTCGGACATCGGCTCGATCAGGAACACGTCCGACAGGACGGCGGTGAGCGTGACGAGGACGCCGGCGGCGAGCAGGACGCCCGCCTTCCTGCCGCGCTGCACGAGCCAGGCAGACCCGAGCAGCAGGACGCCGACCACGAACACGGCACGGTCGGTCATGGCGTCGGCGAACGGCGACAGCACCCCGTCCGGGTCCGGCACGACGAGCGTGACCAGGGTGCCCGCCCCGAGGGCGGCCAGCGTGGCGACCACCAGGGTGCGCGGGTTCCGCGGGGCCGCCTCGCCGGTCGGGGCGGTCCGGTCCTCCGGCCGGGAGGCGCGGTGCACGACGAGCGCTCCGGCGGCGGACCCGAACAGGGTCGCCAGGGCACGGGCGAGGTCGGAGCCGTGGCCGGCGAAGAGCACGAGCGTGAGCACGACGGTCCAGAGCACCGCGCGGACACGGCGTCGACGCTGCACCGGCATCACGGCCGAGGCGGCTCCGAGCAGGGCGGTGGCGACGATCGACGGCGCGAAGAGCGGCTGGCCGACCGCGAACTCGGCGTGCGCCTCGCCCATGGCGGCACCGACGGTGACGGTCAGCAGCGTGACGCCGACGGCCGCGGCGGGGGCGAGCACCCCGACGAGCACGGCGCGGACGGACCCGAGCGACCGTTCGGTGAGCAGGGTGGCGAGCACGACGACGCCGAGCGCCAGGAGCGCCACCGGCGGGTGGTGCGGGAAGTCGGGCTCGGCGTGCACCGTGCTGGCGGTCACGACGAGCACGACGGCGACGAGGGCCACGGTGACCGTGACCGGGACGCGCCGGAGGTGTGCGATGAGCGATGCTGGTGCCACGCTCCCCATCACAGCGGACCGGCACGTCCTGCCGCATCGGACCGCGGCGTGAACCCCGGTGGCCGGTCGGCCACCGATCGGGTGACGTGCCGTCAGCCGACGGGCGGAGCCGGCACGTGCTCGACCGGCAGCCGCAGGTGCAGGGCGAACCCGTCGCCGGGCTGCGGGCCGGCCTCCATCCGCCCGCCGAGGAGCGACGCCCGCTCGCCGAGACCGATCAGGCCCAGCCCCGATCCCGGCAGTTCGAGCCGGTCGGCGCGGGCCGGGCCGTTCACGACGTCGACGAGCACCTGGTCGCCGCGCAGCCGCCCGCTGACCCGGACGACGGCGCCGGGGGCGTGCTTGCGGACGTTCGTCAGGCCCTCCTGCACGAACCGGTAGACGGCGCGCTGCAGCGGCCGGGGCAGGGTGTCCGGCAGGTCGACGGCGACCTCCGTGTCGAGGCCGCTCGTCTCCACGAGCCGGGCCAGGTCGGCGAGCACCGGCTGCGGGGCGATCTCGCGGTCGGTCCCGCCCGATGCCCGGAGCACCTGCACCATCTCGCGCAGCTCCTGCAGCGTCACGACGCACAGCTGGCGGATCGTCCGCGCGAAGGCCCGCTCCTGTTCGTCGCGTCCGGCCATCTGCACGCCGCCGGCCTGCACCGCGATCAGGGTCACCTGGTGCGAGACGACGTCGTGCATCTCGCGGGCGAGCAGGGCGCGTTCGCGGGAGAGCGCGACCTCGGCGGCGCGTTCGCGTTCCTCGGCGCGGGAGGCCCGGAGCTCGGCGATGCGCTCGACCAGGACGGCACGCGTCCGCACGAGCTTGCCGATCGCGAGCGGGCCGACGGCGTAGATGAGCGCGTACACGGCCGAGACGACGATCTCGTCGAGCTGCTGCGGCGGCCCGACGACGAAGCCGCTGAAGCCGACGAACTGCACGGCGGCGGCCAGGAGCATGAGCCAGCGCCGGTCGGTCCGCTCGCCGAGCGTGAAGAGGGCGATGCTCGCCGCGACGACCCCGGAGCCGATGAACAGGCCGGGCATCGTCAGCGCGAACGTCAGGACCGGGAAGCGCCGACGGAGCACGAGGGCCCCGGCGGCGACGAGCGACAGCGTGAGCTCGGTCGTGGTCGTGCCGGCCAGGTCGAGCACGGCGTCCGCCACCGCCGCGGCGAGGAAGACCACGTCGACGACCCACCAGGGTGCCGGGTGGGCACGGATGCCGCGGAGCCCGGCGGCCACGAGTCCCTCGAGCCGGGCGTCGACGGCCACGGCGGCAGCGCGGAGCCGGTCCCACCCGCCCCGCGGCTCAGCCATCGAGCAGCCCGGCCTCGGCGGCCCGCAGGGCGAGCTGGACGCGGGTCGTCACGCCGAAGGCCGCGAGCAGGGCGCGGACGTCCTCCTTCACGGTGCCGGTGCTCACGCCGATGCGCTGGCCGATCTCCGGGTTGCTCGCGCCCTCGGCGACGAGCCGCACGACGGCGTGCTCGCGGTCGGACAGCTCCGGCGCGGGCACGGCCCGGTGCGGCGCGAACAGCCGGGTGCGGTCGACGCCCGGGGCCAGGACGATGCCACCGCGGGCGAGCGCCCGGACGTACTCGGCGAGCGACTCCGGATCGGTGTCCTTGAGCAGGAAGCCCGCGGCCCCGGACTCCATCGCCCGGGTGACGACCTGCGTGTCGGTGTCGAACGTCGTGAGCATCGCCACCGCCGGGGGGTCGGGCAGCGCGCGCAGCTGCTCGAGCACCTCGAGCCCGTTCACGCGGGGCATCCGCACGTCGAGCAGCACCACGTCCGGGGCGTGCCGCACGACGGTCGCGACGGCGTCGACGTCCCCGCTCGTGGCGACGACCTCGATGTCCGCCGCCGCGCCGAGGATGAGTTCGAAGCCGTAGCGGACGAGCGTCTCGTCGTCCACGATCACCACCGAGGTCACGGGCGTCATCTTGTCACGACGTTGGCGAACCGAACGCGACTCGGTACTGTGAGGGGAACTGGTCATGTCCGCGCAGGACCAGCCGCCGGACCAGTTCCGGTGCCCGACCGAGCAACGGAGCACGAGGACCCATGACGAGCCGCATCACCGAGGGCGCTGAACCGAAGCACCAGCAGCTGCGGCGGATCCTGCTCGACCTGGCGACCACGCGCCTCGCTCCCGGGGCCGCGATCCCGTCCGAACGACAGCTCATCGCGGAGTACGGCGTCTCCCGCATCACGGTGCGCGAGGCGCTCGGCCAGCTCGTCAACGAGGGCTACCTCGAGCGCGTCCGCGGCAAGGGCACCTTCGTGGCGCACCGTCCCGTGCAGTCGACGCTCCACCTCGCCTCGTTCACCGAGGAGATGCGGGCACTGGGGCACGTGCCGACGACGGTGGTGCTCGTGCGCGAGGAACGGGTGCCGCCGGCGGACACCGTCGCGGCGCTGCGGCTCGGCGACACCGACACGGCGTACCACCTGAAGCGCCTGCGGATGGCTGACGGGGCACCGGTGTCGATCGACGACGCCTGGCTGAGCGCCGAGGCGTTCCCGGGGCTGCTCGACCACGACCTGTCCGGCTCGGTGTACTCGCTCGCCGCGGTCGAGTACCGCACGCCGATCGACCGGGCGCAGCAGACCGTCGCGGCGAAGCCGGCGGCCGACGACGTCGCGACGCTGCTCGGCACCCGGACGGGCGCACCCGTGCTCGAGTTCGACCGCGTGTCGTACTCGGGGGAGCGGCCCGTCGAGCACAGTCGCTCCTGGTACCGCTCGGACCGCTACCGGGTCCAGATGGAGGTCACCGCCACCCGTGCGGTCGCCTGACGCGGCGGCCGCACGGGTGAGACGGCGACGGGGGTGGCGTCAGACGCTGTAGAGCGCGTCGCCCTCGCGCACGGTCGTGCCCACGGTGCCCTGGTCGACCGAGTCCGGCGTCGAGCCGAGCACCACGACCGGGCACACCGGCGAGTAGCCCGCGGCCTCGATCACCGACGGCGTGAAGCGCACGACGGGGTCGCCCGCGGCGACGGTGTCGCCCTCGGTCGCGAGCAGCTCGAAGCCCTCGCCCGAGAGCTTCACGGTGTCGATGCCGACGTGCACGAGGACGTCCGTGCCCGCCGACCCCTGCAGGGCGAAGGCGTGCGGGTGCAGCTTGACGATGGTGCCGTCGACCGGGGCCACCGCGGTGACCGCACCCTCGGTGCCGGTCGGGTCGACCGCCACCCCGGCGCCGACGAGCTGCCCGGCGAAGACCGGGTCCGGCACGTCGGCCAGCGCCACGACCGGGCCCGCGAACGGGGTCCGGACCGAGGTCACAGTTCGTCCTGGATGTCCTGCGCGAGGTTGTCGGCGATCGGGCCGACGATGACCTGCCAGCCGGTGCCGCCGCCGACGACGGCCTGCGCGCCCGCAGCCTGCAGGGCGGCCTTGTCCACGAGGTCACCGTCCTCGACCTCGACACGGAGGCGCGTGATGCAGCCCTCGACCTCGTCGATGTTGTCGGCACCGCCGAGCGCGGCGATGATGTCGGCTGCCTTGATGTCGGCCATCGTTTCCTCCTCGTTAAGGGTGTGCGCACCAGGTTGACACGCGTCCGGTCCGAGGTTCAGACTACGGAACTGGTCATGACCGGACAGGACCGGCCTGGCGACACCGCCGAGGTTACCTGCGCCGGACGCGCGACTCAACTCACCCCGACAGCTCCACCCAACGACGAGAGGAACTTGCGATGAGCACCGCTGCTGCCACGGAAGTGCCGGAGAAGAAGACCCCGAAGAAGCAGTCGAAGCTCTTCGCCAACGCGCAGCGGCTCGGCCGCAGCCTGCTCCTGCCGATCGCGGTCATGCCCGCCGCCGGCATCCTGCTCCGCCTCGGTCAGGGCGACATGCTCGGTGCGATCCCCGGCTTCGCCCAGGGCGCCTCGATCATCGCCGCCGCGGGCAACGGCGTCTTCACGTGGCTGCCGCTGCTCTTCGCGGTCGGCATCGCCATCGGGTGGGCGAAGAAGTCGGACGGCACGACGGCGCTCGCCGCGGTCGTCGGCTACATGGTCATGTACCAGGTGTTCGCGGCGATGTCGCCGATCGTCCTGGCGGGCGTCAAGGACGCGAACGGCGACCAGGCCACCATCAACTTCGGTGTGCTCGGCGGCATCGTGATGGGTCTCGTCTCGGCGGTGCTCTGGCAGCGCTTCCACCGCACGAAGATGCCCGACTTCCTCGGCTTCTTCTCGGGTCGTCGCCTCGTGCCGATCCTGACCGCCGTCGCCGGGCTCGTGATCGCCGTGCTCATGTCGTTCGTGTACCGCTACTTCGACATCGCGCTCACCGCCGCGGGCCAGGCGGTCGCCGACAACGCGGTCGTCGGCGGTGGCATCTTCGGCTTCGTCAACCGCATGCTCATCCCGGTCGGCCTGCACCAGCTGCTCAACTTCTTCCCGTGGTTCCAGCTCGGCAGCTTCACCGCGGACGGCGTCACCTACCACGGTGACATCGCGCGCTTCCTCGCCGGCGACCCGACCGCGGGCATCTTCCAGGCAGGCTTCTTCCCGATCATGATGTTCGCGCTGCCGGCCGGTGCCCTGGCGATCTGGCGGAACGCCAAGCCGCAGAACCGCAAGCTCGTCGGCGGCATCATGATCTCGGCCGCGCTCACGTCGTTCGTGACCGGCATCACGGAGCCGCTCGAGTACTCCTTCATGTTCGTGGCGTTCCCGCTCTACATCATCCACGCGCTGCTCACCGGCTCGTCGCTGGCGCTCGTGAACGCGCTCGGCATCCGCGACGGCTTCTCGTTCTCGGCCGGTGCGATCGACTACGTGCTGAACTTCGGCAAGGCCGAGGGGGCGATCTGGCTCATCCCGATCGGCCTGGCGTACGCGGTCGTCTACTACTTCCTGTTCTCGTTCGTGATCAAGAAGTGGAACCT
>JAAIGE0100930786.1_pt1 | contig 10318 bp, 11 predicted proteins | sample 6487951 | NCBI WGS metagenome assembly JAAIGE01 (sample SAMN13974128, study PRJNA590717) | phyllosphere metagenome | biome: tomato field; feature: multiple bacterial spot infested tomato fields; material: tomato leaves; isolation source: leaves from tomato fields | host: Solanum lycopersicum ... | reverse complement strand
GAAGTCGGTGACTGTGGAGTGAGTTATCCACAGGGGTGTTTCAGCTATTTTTTAATAAAAAAGTCGGCGACAAGCCAAATTATCAGGTACAAACCTCGGGCGACAATGGCATTTGCTCTAGGCAGCAACCATTTGGAACCCATATCTACATCGGCGAACGACCAATTTTGAACGGTCTACAGCGCCTTGATGCCTCATTAGAGCGGCGAGGGGATATATAGAGGCCCAGAGAGGAAGGCCGCGACTCTCTCGCTGGACGCTGACGCTGCAATCATGAGGCAAATTGACTCAGCTCGGAAGGACTACTATTCCGAGCTGGGTGCAATGCCCTACACAGTGCGATGACCTTCGCGGAAGGCATGGCTGAAGGCCATCCCAAAGCGCATGTATAGAAAATGAAGCCCGTTTGACCGCTTGTGCAGTATCTGAACTCCGATTGGAGAACTGGATCAGACGTAGAGAACTATGGGAAAACTATACAGAATGCTATTATTTCGACCATATCGGTGACTTTAACAACTCACTGTGCCGTCTAACCGCCGTTTGTTTCGTAAGCGCATCTACCCAGGGAGGGCTGATCATGACTGATATCCAAAGCATCTATTCCGCCCTCCACCGCCAGGGCCTTACCAAGAAAAATCTGGCCAGCCTTATGCCCGAATGGTGGTCACCCGAGATCGAGGCGACCCCTGGAGCAGCACAGCGGGCCAAGCTTTACTTGGCTAGGGCATTGAGCCTACAAATCCGGGCATTCAGCGAGAATCCTCCTCGTGTGGCTTTCGATTTGCCAGTCGAAAAGCGATTCAAGTTGTCCTCTCGGACTTCGGAAAGCGATGTCGCTGTGGCTGTTGCTTTGGCGAAGAGTGCTTCCCGAATTGCTCTTGGTTCGATGGACAACGAATACTCCCCGCTTCCTAAAAGCGCGGCGCAGATTCGTTCGCAGATCCTTAACAGCGGGGCGCCTTGGGTCGGCCTGACTCAGCTTCTGGATCTGTGCTGGAGCACTGGCATCCCTGTCCTCCATTTGGCTTCCCCGTTGCTAGGCAAGAAAAAAATGGACGGCATCGCTATGTCGATCAAAGGCAGGCCATCTATCGTCCTGTCCAATGTTCGCAAACAGGGCTTCTTGCTGTTCCATCTCGCCCACGAGCTTGGTCATATCGCTTTAGGACATCTGTCTGAGAACGGTGCGATCGTAGATGACGAGATCACTAAGGAAGAGCCCGAGGAAGGACGCAATTCTCAGGAAATCGAAGCTGACCGGTTTGCGATCGAGCTATTGACTGGGAATGCTGATACTCGGTTGGTCCTGCCAAGGCTCACCAAAGCAAACGCGCTTGCTGATATCGCCACTCGGTTCGGAAGGGATCGGCAGATAGATCCCACACATGCAGTTCTGAACGTTGCCCACAACAGCCCGAAAATTTTTGGGCTCTGTGTGAGCGCGGTCAAAGTGATCTCAGGGCCGCTCACTGACCAAGACTTGGTACGTGAACGTGCACTGAGCAATTTGGCTGATGGGCTTGACTCTGATAGCGAGCACCTGCTTCGGAACCTTATCGCATAAATGATAGTGCTCGCTGACAATGATGTCCTAGTAGCACTGGCTCAATGCGATCTCGTCGATGAAGCATTGACGGTGTTCAATTGCGGCTTTGCGGACTGCTATGTGCTTGGCGAGGCGCCTTACTCCCTTTACTTGAACAACCCAGCCAAATGCCAGGATAAGCGTCTGGGCAACCCATCCGCGTTCGAGCGGCTGTGTCAGATAGTTGAATCCTGCAAAAAGCTGGGCGCTGCTCAAGAGAATCTTGAGTTGCTCGACCAGTTGATGCCTCTCGACGGCGTTCACGACGGCGAGTTGCAACTGACCCTCCACGCTGAAAACCTTCACTCGCAAAGCACGAATTTTACCCTGACCACCGGGGACAAGAATTTTCTACGCGCTATCTACGAATCCGACTGCGAGCTCGCCAAGGCCATCCTCTACCAGCGAGTTGAGTGCTTGGAGTCGTTGTTGGTGAAAGCCATTGGTATTTACGGCCACGAGTACATCACCGCGAAGGTCGGTTACGGCAAAGAAACGACGACGAATGCGAAGAAATTCGATACCGTTTTGAACATGGCGTTTGGTAATGGCCGGGGCGAGCAGCACACCTTGGACTGTTTGAACAATTACATGCCCGCGCGGTGCTTCCTGCGTCCTTGATGGGTTCAGCATCGAATCGCCAGCTTCAAATCAATGACCATTGCCTGCGAGCTGAAACTGTCTGTACATGCAGTTGCTAGGACTTGCGTTCGGGCCGAGCCTTCCAGCAAATCACCGGTCTGGCTCCTACCTTGGCCCACTGAAGCGATCAACATGCTTATAGGTCTGATACAGCGAGATCAGGTCGCCTTGCGCCATCACAGTCAATGGTGAGCCTCCTTCGAAAAATGCGTTGGTGTTTTTGAAGCTGGTGAATCCATGGACGTTGTCCGCATTCTCGAAAATGGTTTGCAACGCGGCGCAGGACCCTACGACATTCCGGGCGTAGAGCTACGCCCAAGCGCTATTCCCTGACTGTACCCAATTGTTTTGGGTGCTGCTGTGATGTGAATGCTTTGGCAGGAGGCGGTCTTTCTTCGAGGAGAGCATGGCTCTATACAACCAAACCGATTGAGTTTGTCAGTGTCCTGCGGGGCTCCCCCGCATGACACTGATACCTTAGGATCACTCAGGCTGAGACTCGAGCGGTGGACGCTTTAGCACCTCCTTCATCGTGGGCTTCGTGATCAGCATCTGTTCAGAAGCCACACCTTGGATCTTCAAATAGCTGCGGATATCAGCGGGCGTGAGCTTCACTTGTGAGTCTGTCTCGTCGCGGATGATGCTTACAATGGTTTGCGGACTCATCCCTTTCTCATCAAGCTGAGTGATGCGGGAGTAGTTTATTTCGCGGAACAACGGAGCTAGCACTGGCATGGGTTTTTCCTCTCTGCCTATTAGTGGATGCCAGGTCTTCTTCTGTTGCCTGGCGATCATAATGCTATGGCTCCTTTACGAGGCGTGCTATTTCAAACCGGGAAAACCCAATTTGGAGTTGACAATTGCCAAGACTTGATTACACGAAATCAGAGCTCTACGTTAAAGACGAATTGGAGCGCTTGTTCTGGATTGAGATCGCTAAGCGGAAGGCATGCCTTTTGTTTGGAGGTGCTTACTCACGACTAGTGAGTTTGAGAAATGAGCTTGAGGAGTACTTCGCCAGTGTTGCCGACGCTGGGGAAGAGCCGTGCACAGATGGCGACGCGGTCGTATTCAATATTGTCCAGTTCGGATGGCATGTGCTGGATCGTGTGTCAGACCCTCGCCATGCTGTACTGATTGAAAAAGCGGCCCACAAACACTTTGAGGTGGCAACTAGCCTCTACAATGAGATCCCCTACCATCAAGGGTTTTACCTCTACGACTTTTCTCTAGAAACGGATCTGGAAGCGCTTCATGATTGGTGGTCCTACATTACGTCTGGTACAGGACGAGAGGATCTGGGTACGACTGGACACTTTTCCACTGTTGGAGAGGCAAGGCCGGTTGCCGCAACTGAGGACCTAACCTTCGCTGGCGATGATGAGCCTACGATCAGGGTGGGTGACCCGGTTAGCACAATCACCTCGCTTCAAGCCCCAGTTTCTTTCCCTCGTCGATTGAGTCCACAGCGGTATTGGGTCCACACCACCGATGAGGCGCAAATCGTCATAGATGGACACGAGTTGAGAGATCAGCTTGTACTGCATGTTGATCTGTTTGCTCCTTTGCCATCAATGCAGAAAATCGAAGCAATGTTGGTTGGCAGGCAGCGTCTTGCCAAGGCGCTACGCGATTTCGCTTTGCTTGAGCAGGGTATTCTCCCTGAAAAGGAGCAGAACACTGATAGCGGAAACATCGACACATTGACTGCTTTGCTCGTCGAGCCTCCCGGGGAACACAAGCTTATGAAAGGTGTCACTAGCGTCAGACCGATGATCGCAGGGTTTCGAGCATGGGATCTCGCTGAAGGTGGGTTGGCTGATCCCAAGGCAGCCAAACAGGCGAGGGATGAGCTACGAGGTGTAGGTGGCGCAGAGGTTATCAGCCAGCCTTCAGCTGTGCGAGCGCTCAAGAATGTACGGTCTTTAGTAGAACAATACGAACCGAGTTTGTTGCCTTGGAATACATCAGACGGTTGAATGAAAACCGGACTCTCTGATTTGCAACCTCCTCTGGCCACGCAGTCGGCTTGTCAGTTTAGTGCGCTTAGCTTGCCACTCAACACCGGGCACTTGCGGCGCACCGGTGGGTGGTGGATCTGACTATCCAAGATCCCGCGCGCTTTCAAGCAATCTGCTGAAGTGCGGGGCCATGCTTGTGGCCTGCGAATTTAGAGTGTTTCAGATGTCGCCTGCCGTTGGGAGATTTCCGCAATAGCCAGATGGACACGATTCTCGATGATCTCGATCAGTTCGAGATGCTTGGGAAATTCCTGCTTGAGCCAGGTGCTGGAGACGAAGTAATGATCGAGGTGTATCGCAACAGGTTGCCGGTCACCCTGAGCGCATAGCATCACATTGAATTCTGTCTCGTCACCCGCCATGGCGGCGGGCACGAAAACCGTCCCTTTGTCGCTGAAACCACATGAGCGGTGCCATTCCGGGATGCGTTTTTTCTCGGGACTGTCTGCGGCAAACCAGATGATTTTTTCCATATAATCGTTCTCGATGTTGAGCTATGACAGTACCTATTCTAGGTCCACAAAAATGGCTAAGCGCTGATGACTGACGACGACTATCGGTTTGAGCGGGACTATAGGCCCAGGTACCTCATCCCGGATCTGATCCCCCAGCTTGCCTTGGGAGAAGCTTTGAGATCCTTAGCGTTGTTTGACACGGACAGGAACCTAGTTAACCAGGCTATGAACCTGACCATCGTTGATGAATTCATAATGGGCTTGGAGTACGAGTACCTTCGCGCCAAGTTCAATGAAACGTCGACACCCTATGACTCGGTCTTCCTCGCCGCACAGTCGCAAATGTGGATCTTCAGTGCGTACGAAGTCATGCGGACGTGGATTCAGAAGGCGAAGGGCTATGTAAAAACCGCCAATAATTCCGGACTTCAGCTCAAGCTCGCTGACTTGAAACGTGACCGTGGATATACGAATTTCACGGCGTTGCAGAAAGCCAATGAGATTCAGGCCCTGTTAAACGATCCGTTAATGCTGGAGAAGCTCCGGGACGATTTGGCACGTACTCATTTCCTGTTCATCCAGGTCGAGACCATTCGGGTTGCTCTTGCTAAACATGAGGTCAGAAAGCGGGAAGGAGCAATGATGGCTGGAGGATTGGTCGGGCACATGAATCGGGAATGCGGTTCACTTTCCTACGATATGAACGCCGGAATGGTCAGCACTGCAGAGATCAGTCGAAGAGATATTGCTGATGGAATTCGATCGATCCCTGACCTCACTGTCCCGACAGCAGACGAGGTGAAAAGCTACGAGCTGTTTATGCGAGGAGTGTCGGATGAGCAAGCGTTGGAGCTTTTCAAAGATTTCGAAGAGCATCCTTCAAGCGACTGAGCGGGCCGGAAGGCCCGCTACGAATGAAACCAGGAGCGTTTCACCTGCGTCGATTAAAGGGAAGTACAACTGCCTCACCAGATTTGATCGACGGATCACCTGAAACCATGCTTTTCAGCTTCGCCAGATGGAACACTGACGCTTTGCCTGAAAGGTAGTGCTCCGGTAATCCCGCTAGCTTTTCAACATCGTTTGCGGCTAGGCCGATGTACCCACTGACGGATTCAAGTGGCATTACGCCGGATGATGACAGGAGCTCAACTGTGCGTTTGAGCAAACGAGGTTGCTCAGGCACTCGGGCGTCGTCACCTGGTTCCGACTTGGCTCCCCATCTGGCAGAACGCCGTTTGAACAGTACAAGCTTCTCGTCTGCGTCGATGATCTTGAGCGCTTCAAGACGCATGATCATGGCCGCGACCGAAACGCCCCAGCGTTGCTTAAGCAGCAGTAAGCTATCGAGCGTGACCGGTGTCTTCACATCGGCCGCAAAAGTCTCTGCCGGCAGTAGGAAAGCTCCAGCAAACCGGTGAGCTTGTGATTCCATCAACTTATAGCGCTCAGGGTCAGTCGAACGATCAATGCCTTTATGGAGAATCAGATGACCAAGCTCATGGGCGAGGTCGAAACGGCTTCGGAAGCTGTTTGCCTTATCGGCTGAAAGCAGGATCAGTGGACGCTGGAGTGCATTACTCCATGCCGATAGCCCTTCAATCGGAGCAATTCCCGTTTCTTCCCGAACCAGGATGACACCGGCTCCTTCAACTGCAAGCGCAAGATCTGGAATCGCTCGGCGACCTAGGCTCCAGAGCTCCCGACATTCATCGGCTGCTTCCTCGATATCAGCACTGGCGATTTGTTGTGGATCAGTGAACGACCTTACCGGCAGGTTGATGGCCGGGAAGTCTACGAACTCATTCATTGCCAGGACAATGTCCTGTGTCCATTCAAGACGAGCTTCAAGCATCGCTCGTGCAGCTACGTGCGCCGAGGCATTGCTTCGAAATAAAGGAAGCGACCCTTTCTGGGGAAGGGGCCGGGTAAACCATTCAGGACTTACATTGATCACTTTCGAAAGACTGGCGAGAGCCTCCGCTTCGGGAGCTTGCTGTCCTGATTTCCATTTACTGATCGTGGCCGGGGAAACGCCGACCATGGCAGCTAGTTGTACCTGCGAAAGGGCGCGGGCAGCCAACGCCTGGATCAGACGCCCTGGCTGAAAATCTGTGATGCCCCGGCTCATGTTTCTTCCTGCTCTCCGCGCTCGATAAGGGTTGTTTTGAGTGTCACAGTAACATTGTCGACCTGTTTCTGAGCCGTGTCATACCTTTCGAGAAATTGCGCCAATGGTTCACGGAAAATCCAGCCGTCCATCTTGGGTGTAGGTACCGCAATGTAGATCTGCAATGGTTTCTCAGGCTGGTGACTCAGCGAGCCACTGAACCTTGCGACGAAGAAGAATGTGCCGCCCTCTATTTTTTGCGAGCCAAAAAGAGAGAGTTGAGCCAACTCGCTCATCGCTTGGTTGGCCTCGGCAAGCTCCCGTCGAATGGTGCTACGGCTGGCATGATTCCAGTTGGTGGTGTTCATGTTCAGGCGTGTGAACTTGAACATGCCAGCCTTGCCTACGATCACGCCGTTGCCTTGCGCAGGCAGGAACTCAGCACCTGCCGCTTCCAACAGGTCACTGAATCGCTCGTTCATCTCGATATGCCGCATGTACCCCAACGCTACCTTGCGTTGCTTCCTGACGTTCTTTGTCATCGTGTGTGCTTGCAAGGCACCTGCAGCAAAGGCGTCTTCCACGCCCATCACAAGGTCACGGGGGACTTCAGCAATCAACAAAGCAGCAATAGCATCTGGGGTCAGGGTCATTTCATTGCGCTCGGGTTTCGATAGACGAGATTATAGGCTCTAAAAATTTCGTGTGAATAGCCTGTTAGCCGATTTTGATGTGTTAACCCTGAAAAAATCACATTTCCGAGAAATCGGTCGCGGGGGAGGTCCTCCGAATCTCAGCTGCCATCCATTGCGTCCTGCAGGTGATAAAGCAGCTGACTAAACGCTACGTCTGGTTGTCCGGCGTGAACGTGTTGTCACCTGCTTTTTTAGGAAAACTGTTCTCAAGAAATTTGATCGCTTCCGAAATTGTCACCTACTTATTTTTACCAGATCAACGAAGGTCAGAGGATCTGGGCCAATAAACACGGTACTATTTGTCACCGACTTATTTAGCAAATTACATCAGTGGATCTTAGAGAATTCAGTCTGTCACGACACGTTCCGCGAATCCTTGCCCCTCAGGCCACCTTTTGGTGGCCTCGTACCTGTCCAGCCTCATGCTCTTAAAAATGCAAAGCGGCGAGTCCATTCGCTCTTATGTCGCCAGGATTTCCATGCGCCAACGAAGCTCTTATCCCAAGCCGTTCAAAGCTCAAGTCGTTCAGGAGTGCGGGTGAGACGTTTAAAGGTGTGTGGTTGAAATAAGCATTTCTGCCAGATTCGCAGGTTGCGAAATAAACGGCTCATGGCCGCTGTTTAGTGTTCGGACGTCAGTTACATCTGCACGTTTAGCCATCAGCAGTTGTAGGTCTGAAGACAAGGCGAGGTCGAGTGAGCAGTGGATGTATGTCTTCGGCAATTGCCGAAAACCGTTGCTCCATACTGCTGGTGTTTGTACAGGGGCTAGTGCTTGAGGCCGAAACCTCGGTAGTAGCCCAGACACCATTTCGGGGGAGCAGTCATTGAAAAAAATCGGAGCGATGCTCTCTGGTATGAGACGTGATGCTTTTCCCTCATCAACCAGCTCCACCTTCGGACCACCGCCACCACGCGCATAGCCCTCTTTAGCCAGTGAGGCAACTGACTCTTCTGGACGAGGCAAAAAAGCGCACAGATATACCAACCTGCTGAACAGATCAGGAGCGGCAGACGCAGCAGCCGTGATAGCGGCTCCCCCCATGCTGTGACCGACAAGAACAACTGGTCCGGCTGGCATCGCGCGCGCCTGATCAATGATGGCTTGAGCATAGGCTTCCAAGGTAACGGCTTGCAGTGGCGTCTGATCGGCGCCACTTCCCGGTAAGTCGAAAGCATGGGCATTTACTCGATGTAATGCCAGCAGTGCGACTACCTGATCCCAGACCCATGCGCCTTGCCAGGCACCATGAACCAACAGGACATTCGTTCTTGCTTGCGGGTCCTGTTCTCTCTCGTGTCCAGTCGCGCTAAGGTCCTCTGTGCTGGCAAGGGCTGCTTCTTTGCTAAGCGCCATCGCAGCGATAGCAACTCCTGCGCTAGCCAGGAATTTGCGGCGGGGTAGCATCCATAGCTGTGCATCGTTCAATGCTGCACGTTCCGTTGGAGATCTGAGCTGTTTGTCGGAGTTGAACATGGCCACCTCATTTGCTCAAAGGCAGAAAATCAGCGAATCGTAACGTTGTCGCTGCAGGCTGAGTTACCACTTGATTTCACCTGCTGCTACCTTCGCACCGATGTCCAGTGCTATACCCAGTCCGGCCTCGGGATAGGCCGCTTGCATAGCCTTGATCAGTGCGGCGCTGTTTGCGCCTTCAGACTTTTTCAACTCTATGTCCCAGCGTCGCAGGTACTCTTGCGTGTAACGCACTTGCGAAACGTCCTGCGCAGCTCCTGGTGCAGAGTGGCCTGGCACTGCAACAATTGGCTGCAGTGCGGCGATGTCATCGAGCTTTTTCATCCATGCGGCACGATCCTCGGCGCTCGCAGCATCCGCTGTCCAAACATGCAGGCCAGCGAAAACATTGACCCCACCTACCACTGCTTTGATGGCGGGGATCCACACATAGCTTCGGTGAGGTAGACGGTCGTTCAGACCACGGATTTCTAGCGTATGCCCTTCCAGGTTAATGGTGTTCCCGGCCAGCGGCTTGGGAATGCTGACGTGTTCGGGAGCGTTGGCTCCCATCCGTGGTGGCCAGAAATTGAGTTTTGTGGCCAATGTGTCTTCGATTTTCTTGATCGTAGGAGCCGTAGCAACCACCTCCGCCTTTGGGAAGTACGACTTCAGGATGTCGATGCCGAAGTAGTAGTCAGGGTCAGGCTGGCTAATGTAGATGGTCTTCAACGTCTTCTGGCTATCCAAGACCATTGCAGCGATACGCAGTGCATCGGCTCGGGTAAAGCCGGTATCCAGCATTCTCCCCGGTCACCAGCACGGCGTTGACGTTAAAGCTGTCAGCATCAGCGTGATAGACCTTGAGATTCAGCGGTGCCGATTGAGCATTGACGACCGTAGTGGCCAGTATGAGAGCAGTAGCAGCGGCGAGTCGTCGAAAAGCGCGTGAGATATCCATGATGATTTTCTCTTCAAGCAGCGGTGTGCTGCGTCTAGAGAAACTGTATGGGTTGCTAAACCGTGGATAAACTTCACCCTGCTTAAATGATTGTTAACTATTTCGGTGAAATGGATGGATCGTCTTACCTCAATGCAGGTATTTATCGAGATCGCTGAGCGAGGCAGTATGACTGCGGCGGCCGATGCACTGGAAATGTCCAAGCCGATGGTAAGCCGGTATTTCGACAGCCTGGAGGCATGGCTAGGTGCTCCTTTTTACCATTCATTCCTCCACCCCAAAGCATTCTCGAAGTTATCAACAGACATGATTTCCTCCGTTGATCTGCTGCCCTGCAGATTCTCGATCCGCCCCGCACCACCGGCCAGAAAGCCCCGAGCCCGAAGGTTG
>JAAIGE0100065183.1_pt1 | contig 10319 bp, 10 predicted proteins | sample 6487951 | NCBI WGS metagenome assembly JAAIGE01 (sample SAMN13974128, study PRJNA590717) | phyllosphere metagenome | biome: tomato field; feature: multiple bacterial spot infested tomato fields; material: tomato leaves; isolation source: leaves from tomato fields | host: Solanum lycopersicum ... | reverse complement strand
GAGTTCACCGAAGCCTCGTTCGTGACGGAGGCCCGGCTCGGGGAGCGAGCCGTCGGATCGGAACTGATCGTCACAGTCGACGACGTCGTCCTCGTGACCACCGTCTCGGATCGCCGGGGGTGGACCGCGGAGGGGGACTGGCTGGTCGTCGATCTCGCGCTGTCCGCCAAGACGAGTGAGGAGCGCGCCCTCCTCGGAACGGCGACCCTCGAGGTGGGCGGTCGCACCTACCGGGCCAGCGAGCGCCCGGAGTCCCTGCTGAGCGACCCTCTCGGGGCGGGGATCGCCACGACGGGGAGCCTCGCCTTCGAACTGCCGGAGGAGGTCACGGGGTCGGAGGCGACCATCCGCTTCGCGTCCAAGGCGGGAGACGTGAGGCTGGACTCGGTCATCGAGATGACGCTCGACCTCGCCGAGCTTCCGCGCGAGGACGCGCGCGAGCTCCGCCCGACCGTGGGAGGCGGACTGTGAGCGCGTGGTGGCGCCGCAACCGGCGCGCGTTGCTCGCGGTCGTCGTCCTCGTCCCGCTGACGGTCGGAGTCGCCGGCGGGTGGGAGTTCTGGAAGCAGGTGCAGGGGCGGCCGACGTTCGCCGTGACGGCCGACGCGGGCACCACGATCGACTTCGACGGGATCACGTTCGGTCCCGCGACGGCGGAGGAGATCACCGTCCCGGACGTCGAGTTGCCGCCCGACACGAAGGTGGTCGCCGTCAGCGTGCCCGTCGACCGGCACGGGGCGTCGACGGCGTGCTCGATCCCGGTACTGCGTGAACTCGGGGGACAGGGGCGCCTGTGGGAGGCCGACCACCAGATCCTCCGCTGGGATTGGCGGCTCTACACGTTCTGTCCGGCCGACCCGAGGGCCGACTCATTCCCGGACGGGCCTTTCACGATCGACGTGCCCTTCATCGTCCCCGACGACGTCACGGGAGAGCTCGGCGTCGAGTTCACGCTCGTCGACGAGCTGCCGCGCTACGTTCGACTCGTCGTCGTGCCCTGACGCGACGACGGGTGCACCGATCAGCGCGCCGACCGTGGCGTCGTACGCACCGGCGATGAGGGACACCCGCAGCGGCTCGATGACGAGGGCCGGGATGCCGAGGAGCAGCCCTCCGGCGCCACGCCAGAAGTCGTCGACGCCGTGCGGTCCGACCGCTCGCGTCACCCCGAACGTCAGCAGCGGGTCGAGGAGCTGGATCACGACGTAGGCGAGGACGTAGCCGCCCACGAGGATCGGGCCGCCGCGCCACATCAGCACGATCGCGCGCCAGATCGGTTGGAACCTCGCCCCGACTCCCGCCCCGATGTCACCCAGTCGGCGGCGCAGGCGCTGGGGGAGGCTGCCGTAGCGTTCCCTGGCGCGGCGCACGAGGTCGCCACGCCACTGGACGCCCTGCGGCGCGACGGCCTGGCCGTAGACGACACCGGCGACGGTCAGCCACGCCAGCGGTACGGCGATCAGCCCCACCGCCTCGCCGACGACGAGGGCCACACCATCCCACGCCCATCCCAGCGGAGCGAACCACGTTCCGACCGTCTCGCGCAGGTCGCCGAGCCATTCGATCGCGCGGCGGGACTGCACCCAGGACGTGACACGACCGAACAGGTCGCTGACGAACAGAACCGTCAGGAAGACCCAGAGGCCCTCGAGGTACGTGGCGGCGAGCCCCGTCCAGCGGGGCAGACGTCCGTTCCACCGTCCCCAGGCCCAGCGGCCGATGAACGCGGCCACGACGACGGCGATCGTCCACGGCTCCCAGGTGAGCGCCGTCACGGTTCCCGAGGTGTCGACCTCCACGCCCGAGACCACTCCGGTCAAGCCGCGCCCGAGCTTCACCTGGATGGCCGTGTCGACGTAGACGGCGAAGTCCTCCTTCAGGAAGCCGAGGGCCGCGTAGACCGCCATGAACGGCAGAGTCGAGGAGAGCATCGCGTCGCGGAACGCCACCCGTCGAGCGCGCGGGTCCGTCGGGGGAGGTGCGATCGCACCGAGCCGCACCATCCCGTCGCGGAGCACGAGGAACATCGCGACGAGGCTGATGAGCTTCGCGAGGATCGCCAACGGCAGCAGCAGGATGCCGCCGAGCGCGGTGTACCCGCCGACGTACCCGGCGACCTCGAGGCCGACGTACCGGCCGAGCGTCCCGGCCAGGTACCACGCGAGCAGCGCCGGCCAGTGGCGCACGAGGAGGCGCCACGTGAGGCCGAGCATGGTTCGCACGGTCTCACCGTAGTGGCACCGACGCGGCGACGCCCGCCCGATCACGGGGATCGGACGGGCGTCGGCGGATGCCGCTGCTCAGCCGGCGCCGCCGCCCGAGTCGCCGGTGCCCCGGCGGCCCTGACGCTCGCGCGCCTCGCGCTTCGCGGCGGCCGCGGCGAGCTCGGCCCGGATCGTGTCGGTGCGGACGTCGGTCGGGCGGTCACCGGCATCCCACATCCGGTCCACGGCCGCCTGCGGGTGTCCCTCTTCGGCGGCGAGCGACGCCTCGAGCGCGCGCTCGTACCGGCTCTGCCGGCGCTTGAGCCACAGACCCGCGACGAGCATGACCGCCAGCACCGAGTAAGCGACGGCGGCGAACGGGTGCAGCACGAGGTCGGCGAGGTCACCCTGGCTCAGCTGCAGCGCCTTGCGCAGCTGCTGCTCGCCCATGGGGCCGAGGATGAGTCCGACGATGAGCGGCGCGATCGGGAATCCGAACCGGCGCATGAAGTACCCGAGTGCCCCGACGACCAGCAGGATCGCGATGTCGAGCGTCGAGAAGCTGACCGCGTACGCCCCGAGGACGGCGAACGTGATGATGCCCGCGTAGAGGTAGGGCCGCGGGATCTGCAGCAGCTTCACCCAGATGCCCGCCAGCGGCAGGTTCAGGATGATGAGCAGCACGTTGCCGATGTAGAGGCTCGCGATGAGCGCCCACACCAGGTCGCCCTGGTTCTGGAACAGCTGCGGACCGGGCTGGATGCCGTACGACTGGAACGCCGTGATGATGATCGCCGCGGTCGCCGTCGTCGGCAGTCCCAGCGTCAGCAGCGGCACGAGCACACCGGCCGCAGCGGCGTTGTTCGCGGCCTCCGGACCGGCGACGCCTTCGATCGCACCGCGACCGAACTGGCTCTTGTTCTTCGACAGGCTCTTCTCGCTCGCGTACGAGAGGAAGGTCGCGACGTCCGCGCCTCCGGCGGGGATCGTCCCGACGGGGAAGCCGATGAACGTGCCGCGCAGCCACGGCTTCCACGAGCGCTTCCAGTCCTCGCGGGTCATCCAGTTGCGCCAGCCGCGGGTGACGGGGATCACCGGGATCGGTCCGTGCCGCAGGCGGGCGGCGACGTAGAACGCCTCGCCGATCGCGAACAGGCCGACCGCGACGAGCACGACGCTGATGCCGTCCGACAGCGCCAGGACACCGAGGGTGTAACGCGCCTGACCCGTGGTCACCTCGGTGCCGATGAGCCCGATGAGCAGGCCGATGCCGAGCGAGGCGAGACCGCGCGCCGGCGACGAGCCGAGCAGCGCGCCGACGGTGATGAAGGCGACGACGATGAGCGCGACGAAGTCCGCCGGCGCGAGGTTCACCGCGAAGCGCGCGATGATCGGGGCGAACAGCGTCAGCAGTGCCGTCGCGATCGTCCCGGCGACGAACGAGCCGATCGCCGCGGTCGCGAGCGCCGCGGCGCCCCGGCCGAGCTTGGCCATCTTGTTGCCTTCGATGGCGGTGATGACCGACGCCGATTCGCCCGGGGTGTTGAGCAGGATGCTGGTGGTCGAGCCGCCGTACATGCCGCCGTAGTAGATGCCGGCGAACGTGATGATCGCCGCGGTGGGGGAGAGCGAGTAGGTCAGCGGCAGCAGTAGCGCCACGGTCATCGCGGGACCGATGCCGGGGAGGACGCCGACAGCGGTGCCGACGATCACGCCGATGAAGGCGAAGAGGAGGTACTCGGGCTGCAGCGCCGTCGCGAAGCCCTCCATGAGGGAGTTCAGTGCGTCCATGATCTCCTCCGATCAGCCGAACAGGGGACCGGGGCCGTACCACCAGTCGAAGGCCATGCCGCGGGGCAGCGACAGGCCGAGGCCCTCGCCGAACAGCAGTTGGGTGCCGACGCCGAGCACGAGCCCGGCGAGGAAGGCGACCCACGGGCGCTTGGCGCCGAGGGTCCAGGCCGCTCCGCCGAACAGGAGCGCGGCGACCATCCACCAGCCGAGGATCTCGAGCAGGACGATGACGCCGACGACGAGTCCCACGAGCTTGAGGATCGTCCACCAGTCGGTCGCCGCGTTCGGGTCGATGTCCTCGCCGTCCTCGGGGGCGGCGACCTTGCCGCGCACGGCGGCGACGACCAGGAAGGCACCCGAGGCGAGGAGGATCGCCGAGACGAGGAACGGGAACACCTGCGGGCCGATCACCCCGCCGGCGGGAACGCGGATCGAGAACGCGCCGACCAGGGCGAACACGCCCAGGGCGACAATCACGCCGGCGAAGATCAGGTTGCCGATGCGGTCCGCCCCCCAGCCGGGGCGCGCAGTCTCCCGCGCACCCCGGTCCAGAGTGCTCTCGCTCATGACACGAGACCGATGTTCTTCAGGGTGCTCGTCACGTCGGTGACGTTCTCGTCGACGAAGGTCGAGAACTCGTCGCCGGTGAGGAAGGCGTCGGTCCAGCCGTTGGTCTCGAGCGCCTCCTGCCAGGCGGCCGACTCGTGCATCTCGGTGACGAGGTTCACAAGGCCCTCGGCATCCGCGTCGCTGATGCCGCCGGGGGCCAGCAGGCCGCGCCAGTTCGTGTACGTGATGTCGAAGCCCTCGTCGATCATCGTCGGGGTGTCGGGCAGCAGCTGGGCCGGCTCGTCGCTCGAGACGGCGAGGGCGCGCAGGTCGCCGGACTCGACGTACTCGGCGAACTCGCCGACACCCGAGATGCCCGCCGCCGCGTTGTTGCCGAGCAGCAGCGAGACCGCCTCGCCACCACCGGCGTTCGGGATGTAGTTGAGCTTCTCGGTGATGCCGGCGCCGTCGAGGCCGGCCTCCTCGAGCAGGAGGCCCGCGAGGATGTGGTCGGCGCCACCGGCGGAGCCGCCGGTGATCGTGACCGACTGGCCGTCCGCGACGACTGCGTCGACCAGGTCCTGCAGGGTCTGGTACTCGCTGTCGGCCGGAACGACGACGACGAGGGGCTCCTCGGTGAGGCGCGCGATCGGGGTGGTGTCCTCGATGCGGTTCTCGGCGGCGTTCGTCTCGACCGCGCCGACCATCACGAGGCCGGTCACCATGAGGGTGTACGGGTCCTTCTCGTTCGCGAGGCTCGCGAGGCCGACGGTGCCGCCGGCGCCGCCGATGTTGGTGACCGCGGCCGTGCCGACGAGGTCCTCGTCGGTGAGTACCGCCGAGACGGCGCGGCCGGTCTGGTCCCAGCCGCCGCCGGGGTCGGCGGGGACGATGATGCTGACGTCGTCGACCTGGGCAGCCGCCTCCTCGGACTCCGCGCCGCCGCCGCCGACGGCAGCGCCGCGGGGGTTGCAGCCGGACAGGGTGAGGGCGGCGACGCCCGCGAGGGCGATGATCGCGAGGGACTTGCGCATGGGGGGACTCCTCTTCGAGTTCCGTCGAGGCATCCTCGCCCCGACGTCCGTTCGGACAGACGCTAGGCACCGCGCCGAGGGCTGTCGCGCTTGCGCAACTAAGAGCGAGTTCGGAAAGTATTGGTCCCGCTCGCGGTGGGCATGTCCGGGCGCCGCAGGGGAGAATGAGCGCGTGCCCCGAGCGATGTCGCTGAGATGGCAGCTGCTGCTGCTGCAAGCCTTCATCGTCTGCGTCGTCATCGTGATCGCCGGGGTCGTCGCGATCTCCCTGCAGGAGCGCTCCATCCGAGAGTCCTACCGGGAGCGGATGGTGGGGGTGGCCCTCTCGATCAGCAGGCTCCCCTCCATCGCCGAGGCGTTCGACGACCCCGACCCGAGCGCCACGATCCAGCCGCTCGCCGAGGTCATCCGCGAGGCATCCGATCTCACCTACGTCGTCGTAACGGATGCCGCCGGCATCCGTTACTCGCATCCGAACGAGGACCGCATCGGCGAGGCTGTGTCGACCGACCCGTCGGCACCGCTGTCGGGCCAGGTGTGGTCGGGTACCGAGACCGGGACCCTCGGCGAGTCGTACCGCGTGAAGGTGCCGCTGTACGCCGGCGGCGCCGTCTCGGGCGAGGTCATCGGATCCGTCTCGGTCGGCGTGCTCGAGTCGGAGCTCGCCGCCGACGTGCAGTCGCGGCTGCCGTGGCTGCTCCTCGCGCTCGGCGGCTCGGCCGTCGTCGGCGTGTTCGGTGCAGCCGGGGTCGCGACCCTCATCCGTCGTCGCATCCTGGGCCTCGAGCCGGAGCAGATCGCCGAGCTCGTCGCCGAACGCGAGACGATGCTGCACCGTCTGTCGGAGGGGGTGGTCCGCGTCGACCGCGACGGGGTCGTCGCGAGCGCGAACGACGCCGCCGTGCGCCTGCTCGGGGCGGGACCGCTCATCGGCGAGCGAGCCTCGGACGTGCTCGAGGGACCGATCCACGAGGTCCTCGTCAACGGGGAGCGCGAGGGGCGCCTCGTCCTCGCCGGGGAGCGTCCGCTCATCGCCCGAGCGACGGGTCTGTACGACGACGACGGCAAGCCGGTCGGCGGCACCCTGCTGCTGCGCGACCACACCGAACTCCACCAGGCGGTCCGCGAGATGGATGGCCAGCAGTCGCTCACCGACGGACTGCGCGCGCAGGCGCACGAGTTCGCGAACTCGATGCACGTCGTGTCGGGGCTCCTCGAACTCGGTGCCTGGGACGACGCGCGCGACTTCATCGCGCGGATGCAGCCAGGCGGCTCGCTCGACATCGGCGCCGCCAGCGAGCAGCTGGGGCCCGAGCTCGCCGCTCTCCTCTCGGCGAAGCTCGCGCGCTCGCGCGAACTCGGCATCACCTTCTCCATCGACGCCGAGGGCATGGTCCCCGCTGCTGTGACCGGGGACCTCGTCACGGTGGTCGGCAACCTCGTCGACAACGCGTTCGACGCGTGCCGCGCCGGCGACACGCTCGCGCTCGCCGTGCACGCCGGCGCCGAGGGCGTCAGCGTCGTCGTCGAGGACAGCGGTCCCGGCGTCGATCCCGCGCTCGCCGACCGGGTCTTCGACGAGGGCGTCAGCACGAAGGATCCGAGCGCCCGCACCCGCGGCGTCGGCCTCGCCCTCGTCCGCCGCATCGCCCGCCGCCACTCGGGCGACGTCGTCCTCAGCCGGTCCGCCCTCGGCGGGGCGCGCTTCGCCGTCGTCCTCCCCGTCCCCGCGAGGGTCTCGTGAGCCTCCGCGTCCTGGTCGTCGACGACGCCCCTGCCGTCGCCCAGCTGCACGGCCGCTTCGTCGACGCCCATCCGCAGTGCGAACTCGTCGGCACGGCGGCATCCGGTCCCGATGCCGTCGACGCCATCCGCTCCCTCGAACCCGACCTCGTGCTGCTCGACGTGCACCTGCCCGGCTTCTCGGGTATCGAGGCGCTCCGCGCGGTGAGAGCGGATGCCGCCGTCCGCCAGCCCGAAGTCGTCGCCGTCACCGCGGCCCGCGACGTCGAGACCGTCCGCGACGCGCGGCTCATGGGCGTGCGGCACTACATCGTGAAGCCGTTCACCGCCCACGACCTGCACCAGCGGATCGACGACGTCATCGCCGAGCGGGGAGCCGCGGCATCCGGCGGCACGCTCGACCAGACCCGGATCGACGCCGTCATGCGGCCCTCTGCCCGGCGCTCGCTGCCGAAGGGGCTCACACGCGAGACGCTCGAGCTCGTGCACGACGCGCTGCGCCGCCTCGGCGGCGGGACTGCCGCCGACCTCGCCGCGGAGCTCGGCCTCTCGCGGGTGAGCTGCAGGCGCTACCTCGAGCACCTCGCCGACGAGGGCGCCGCCCGCCGCACGATGGACTACGCGACCGCCGGGCGGCCGAGCACGCGATACGTCGTCTAGGACTCTCAGCGTCGGGCGACGTACTCCTCGATGATCACTCCGGAATCGAACGCTCGCGTCCCCACGAGATCGAACGTTCGTGGCTCGAACGCGGATTCCCCGAACAGGGGGATGCCGGAGCCGAAGACCACCGGATTGCGCTTGAGGATCAGCCGATCGATCTCGGGGAGCAGCGAACCGGCGAGCTCGCCACCGCCGCAGAGCCAGATGTCTCCACCTGGCTCGCCCTTCAGCTCCCGCACGGTGCGGAGCGGCTCATGGGTGACGGCGATGTCAGGGTCGAACCCGCCGCCGTCCGCGCGCGTCGCCACGATCTGTCGCAGGTGAGGATAAGGACTCGTCACTCCGATCTCGAGTGCAGGCCTCAGGGTGTCGCGGCCCATCATCACGGTGTCGAAGCGGCCCGCGGTGACCCGGATGCCGAGGGCGTCGGCGACGTGGGCCGGGAGCGTCTCCGGGAACTCGGTCAACAGGACGGTCATGTGGTCGCCTGCCGCCAGGAACGCGTCCGTTTCACCGTCCGGTCCCGCGATGGCACCGTCGAGGCTGACGGCGACGTAATAGACCAGCTCGCGCATGGCATCTCCAATCACTACTTCTGTCGTGGTCAACGTACGACATCTGTCGTGGAATCGCTAGAGTCACCTCATGGTCCGCAACCAGGAACGACGCGCCGCCCTTGCGGATGCGGGGATCCGCGTCCTCGCCACCGAGGGCGCCCGCGGCCTCACGCATCGCGCCGTGGACGCCGCCGCCGGCACACCTCGCGGAACCGCGTCGAACTACTTCGCCACGAGAGCGGACCTCATCGCCGCTCTCGTGCAGCGGATAGGCGAACGGCTCACCCCAGACCCGGCCGTCTCCGCGCTCCTGCGCCATCGTCAGCCGGGCCGCGAGGTGTTCGGTGACTACGTCCGCGACATCGTCCGTCGTCTGATGGCCGACCCGCACGTCACCCTCGCCCTTTTCGAGTTGCGGCTGGAGGCCGCGCGTCGTCCCGACGTGGCGGGCGCGCTCGCCGAGTGGCGGCGTCGGTCCTTCGAGGACGACGTCGCCTTCAACCGCACAGCCGGACTTCCGGGCGGCGCCGTCGAGATCGCCCTGTTCCACTTCGCCGTCGACGGGTTGGTCTTCGACCGGCTGACCCAGCCGCTCGATGACGGCCTCGACATCGACGACGCGGTCGACGCACTCGTCTCCCGGTTGCTGCCGTGACCGGGCCGAGTGGGACCACGTTCACGGAGGTGACCCGTGTCGCGTGCGCGCCGGAGGTGCTGTTCGACCTCTCGCTGTCGATCGACGCGCACCTCGACTCCATGCGGCGGTCGCGCGAGCGCGCCGTCGCCGGGGTGACGAGCGGGACGATCAGGCTGGGGGAGAGCGTCACCTGGCGCGCCCGCCACTTCGGCGTGATGTGGACGATGACCTCGCAGATCACCGCGCTCGAGCGCCCGCGTCGGTTCGTCGACGAGCAGGTGCGCGGACCGTTCCGGGTCTTCCGTCACGAGCACCGGTTCGAGCGGGACGGGGACGTCACGGTCATGACCGACACCGTCACCCTGCGCTCGCCGCTGCTCGGGGTGCTCGTCGAACCGCTCCTGCTGCGCCCGTTCATGCAGCGGCTGATCCGTACGCGGAACGCGGTGCTGGTCCGGAAAGCCGCCCCGGCCTCGGGTGGCCGGGCGGCCTGACGCGGCGACTCTGCCCGTCCACCGGGGATTTCGGCGTCGCGCGCGATAGCGTGGGAGCGCGTCCGTCGCGCACCGAGAGGAATCCATGAGCACTGGCAGTGAACCGACACACGCCTCCGCGCACGTCACCGGTGGGTCGGCACGGTTCACGACGGTCGACGGCGCCGAACAGACCCTCGACGCTCCTGACGCCGACGGCGTGCGCCGCCTCATCGTCGACCGGGTGAGAGCGGATGCCGCGGCCACCGGCACGGCGATCGAACTGCGCACGAGCGGCGACCGCGGTGAGCATCGCCTGATCGTGGGACCTTCGGGCGAGATCGACGTCGAGGTGGACGACCGCACCGTCACCCGTGCGGAGCTGCGCCAGCAGGCGTGGTGGACCACGGACCCCGAGCCGGTGCACGAGGCCGAGGCTGACGAGGACGACGCTCCCGCCGCGGAGGCTGAGCCCGAGGTGGATGGCGCGGAGCCCGCGCTCGTCGCCGAGGTGCCGGCGTTCTTCCCGCCGTCGTCGAACCCTCTCCCGGAGTCCGCCGAGCGGCCCCCCGTCTTCGACAGCGGGGACGACGACGACCTCGACGAGGACGACGCGGCGCCGGCCGAATGGGCGCCCGCCCGCGTGACCGAGATCCCCGCAGCCG
>JAAIGE0100787720.1_pt1 | contig 10321 bp, 7 predicted proteins | sample 6487951 | NCBI WGS metagenome assembly JAAIGE01 (sample SAMN13974128, study PRJNA590717) | phyllosphere metagenome | biome: tomato field; feature: multiple bacterial spot infested tomato fields; material: tomato leaves; isolation source: leaves from tomato fields | host: Solanum lycopersicum ... | reverse complement strand
CGACGGACAGCATGCGCCGCTCGACCTGGCGCAGCTGGTGCAGGAAACGATCCAGTTCTTCGTCGGCCAGGCGACCGCCAAGGACATCGACCTTGGCTTCGAGCTGGCGCCGGCGCCGGTCGAAGGCGACGCCTTCCAGCTGCGCGATCTGGTCGACAACCTGGTCGACAATGCGCTGCGCTACACGCCGGCCGGAGGGCGGGTGACCGTCGGCTGCGCCCGCGAGGGGGAGGCCGTGCTGTTCACGGTCGAGGATTCCGGCCCCGGCATCCCGCCCGCGCGCCGCGCCGCCGTGTTCGAGCGCTACGTGCGCCTGGACGACCAGACCACGGGCAGCGGCCTGGGACTGGCCATCGTGCGCGATATCGCGCTGGCGCATGGCGCGACCGTGCTGCTCGACGATGCCGAGGGTGGCGGTACCCGCATCACGGTGCGTTTTGCTGCGTTGCCTGCATGAAACGATCGGTGAGAATTCAAGCGATATCGGACGCTATACTGTGGAGTTCCCGAAGGCATCTTTAATCGAGATACGGGCGGGATTAACGTATTTTCATAGGACACCACATGCCTAGTTATATGTCTTCTATCGCCGGCTGGTTCAAAGCCGGTTATGAGGGACGGCACTTAGAGTTGATATTGCTTGAGATTGCAAAGCTGAAGCCGAAAGTAATTTCCGGCTATCTTGCGAGGGAACTGGGCATCGATATTGCCGAGTTCGACAATGCGGAATACGCGATCGAAGTAGCATTCAATGGCCAGCGATCTCAGCGCCGCGCCGACATGGCAGTACGTCGCGAGGGCGAAGCTGATCCGTTCGTGCTTATCGAAATTAAGTACTTCGACAAGCCGCTGGCGGAAACGGAACACCGCGCCGAACAGTTTGCGGACTATCGCTACTGGAAGGGGAGGAAACGCGGTCGCCATGTCCTCGTTCTGTCGCGTGAACTGTACCAAGCTCGCGGGATCGAAGTCCGGCGCTGGGATCACTTGGCACGCGCGTTGCGCAAACCGGCGGAGCAATCGGATCTCATCGCCATGTTTGTCGAATATCTGGAAGAAGAGGGAATCGTGATTCAGAACATCAACAGCGCTGCGCTTGAGCGTTACTTCGTGCGCCTGGTGTGCGCAAACCGAAATGTCGGCCGCGCTGCCGACAACCTAGATGGACCCGTTGAATTCGCTAAGGTCTTGAAGAACCTGCAAATGTTGAGCGGAGCATTCACACCTAAGTTCAAGCAAGCGTGGAGCGATGCTGGCGAGCAGATCGATGGGCTGGCGACACGGTCCAAAGTTGCCAGCATCGATTTCCGGATTCGCAACAAGCTGCGCACCGTGAGCGATCCATCCAAATATCGGGATGAGGATGGTGAGCTGCCCCAGGGCCTGAAAGAGGGCGGCTACATTGAGGTGTTTGCAAGGCATTCGCTGGGCCATGCTGAAGACCGTCTGCGTATTGAATACGGCATCATGTTCACCGTCCCGTCCGATAGGAAACCCGTTCTGTTTGTCAGTGGCTACGGAAATCAGATGACTCCGGCATATCAAGACTTCGAGATTGGACCAACCCTAGTGACGGACAACGCTGAGTCGATGGCGGAGCGAGTCGAAGGCTACTTGCGAGACGCCATGTGCGCTGTTATTTCGGATTTGCTTGGAAGCCCGAAATCTCTGAATGCAAAGCAAAGGCATGCGTTGCGCTCACTGCAAAAGTCGCTCCCCGCGACCGAGATCGTTGACGCAGAGGACGCCGCAGCATAATCCCTGTTGTTGCATTGATTCCTTCCAACCCGTTGTGGTCTGTTGCAGACGGCATCCATCGAAACCAAAACGTCGTATTTGCGCCGCTGTCAGGAGTTTGTCAGCTTTTCCTCAGGGAAATGACAGCTTCGTAGGATATCATTCTCCATGGCAACATTATTGGCGGAGTCCGTCCGCCGTCCAGGAGAATCCCATGCAGCAGCGCCAGTCCGGCTTCACCCTCGTCGAGATCATGATCGCCGTCGTCATCATCGGCATCCTGACCGCGGTCGCGCTGCCGTCTTATAGCAGTTACGTGATGCGGGCGCGCCTGGCCGAGGCCCACAGCGCGCTGGCCTCGACCCAGCCCAAGCTTGAGCAGTTCTGGGCCAACCACCGCACCTATGAGGACTTCGACGACGAGGAGCTGGACCCGCAGCTGATGCCGGCCGAGACCGCCAACTTCGTCTACACCCTGGAAAACGCCAGCGCCACCGGCTATCAGCTGGTGGCCACCGGCCAGGGCGCGGCCGCCAGCTTCAAATACACGCTCAACCAGGCCGGCGCCCGCGCCACCACCGGGGCGCCTGAAGGCTGGACCAAGAGCGATACCTGCTGGGTCGATCGCAAGGACGGCTCGTGCACCCAGTGACGGCGCGCGCTTGCGGCCTGCCCCGGCGCCAGTCGGGCTTCACCGCGCTCGAAGCCATGATCGCGGTGTCGATCCTCGGCATCCTGATGGCGGTCGGCATCCCGCGCCTGTCCGGCTGGCTGGCCGCGACCAAGGCCGCCGGCGCCGGCCAGTTCTACGTCGAGGGCTTCGCGCTGGCGCGCACCCAGGCCCTGGCCCACAACAGCAATAGCCGGCTGGTCTTCATCGACAACCCGGGCGGCCAGCCCGACTGGCGCGTCGATATCTGCTTTCGCGCCACCGGCAATGCCTGCGACGACGCCAGCAACGACTGGTCGACGCCCACCACCGCGGCCAACGCGGCGCCGGGCGAGTCGGCGGCATTCCGTTCGATCCGCCGCAGCGCGGCCGGCTTGCCGCCACCGAGCCTGCTGGCGGTGACCCTGGGGCCCGACGACGAGGCCGACGCCGTCTACTTCACGCCGACGGGATGGGTCGATGGCGGTATCGCGCCGCGCGTGACGCAGATCGACCTGACGCCGGCCGAGGGGAAGGAAAACGAGTTCAGGCCATCGGCCGTCATGCTGACGCTGGCCGGGATCGCGACCACCTGCGATCCGGACGTCGACGCCGGCGATTCGCGCAGGTGCCCGCAATGATCGCGCGATCTCACCCACGCCGGCAGGGCGCACAGCGCGGCATCGCCATGATCGAGTCGCTGATCGCCATCCTGATCCTGGGCATCGCCCTGGTCGGCACGCTCGGCATGCAGGCGCGTTCGGTGGCGGCCCTGTCCGATGCGGGCCTGCGCGCCGAGGCGACCATCGCGGCCAACCAGCTGCTCGGCATGATGAATACCGATAGCGCCAACGCCGGCGCCTATGCGGTGGCCAGGACCGCGGCCCCGGGCGAGCGCCTGGCGCCGTGGTACGCCGGGGTGCGCGAGCGGATCCCGGGCGCCACCATCGAGGTCGCCGTGACGCCGGTCGCCGGCACCACCCGCACCGAAGTCGACATCCGCATCGGCTGGCAGCGCACCACCGACAGCCAGGTCAACTCCCATCGCGTCACCTCCTACCTGTCGCCGGCGACATGAACCTCCAATTCACCCGCCGCGCGCGCGGCTTCTCGCTCGTCGAACTGATGGTCAGCGTGGTCATCGGCCTGCTGGCGATCCTGTTCGCGACCCGCATCATGACCGACGGCGAGCGCAACAAGGATGCGGCGATGGGCGGCTCGGACTCGATGCAGAACGGGATGCTGGCCATGTTCCAGATCAGCGCCGACGCCGAGCAGGCTGGCTTCGGCCTGAACGATCCCCTGGTCACCGGTTGCAATACCGTGTTCAGCGACAGCCAGGGCTATGAGCTGGCGCCGGCCCAGCGCGATGGTGTGCCCGTGCGTCCGCTGGCGGCGACCGTGATCGAGCCTGGCGGCGAGGGCCCGGACCGCCTGACCCTGTATGCGGGCGGCGCGACCGGCGGCGCCACGACCCTGCGTGTGACCCAGAACTACATCGGCGGCAACACCATCACCGTCGACCGTCGCCCCTGGGGCTATTTCGCCCTGGGCGACGTGATCGTGGTGGCGCCCGAGCAGATCGGCGAGAACTGCGCAATGGCCCAGATCTCGGTCGAGCCGTCGACCCAGCCGCCGAATCCCATGCAGCTGCAGTTCGGCTCGGTCGAGCAGCGCTTCAACCGCGGCCAACTCGACGTCCTCTACGACGGCAATACCACGCGCGTGTTCAATCTGGGGCCGGGCGCGCGCCTAGCCTTCCATACCTGGTCGGTCGACCAGGGCTACCTGCGCCTGCGTGCGACCGACATGGCCGGCGCCGCGAAAGACAGCCAGGCGGTGGCCGACAATATCGTCATGCTCAAGGCGCAGTACGGCTTCGATACCCGCGAGGCCACCGACTTCAAGCCGGGCCTGGGCACGACCGTCGGCCAGTGGTCGTCCGACATGATCGATGCCGACGGCGACGGCGTGAACGGCGGGGCGGGCGACTATGGCCGCATCGTGGCGCTGCGCATCGCCGTGGTGGCGCGCGCCAGGAATCCCGAGCGGCCGGTCGCCGACGCCGACGGCGAAGCCGTGTGCAAGGCCACCGTCGAAGTGGAAAACCAGGAGCCGGTGTACCTGTTCAACAGCGCGCAGCCGGAGGGCGTCGAGGCGGCGCCGGTGAAGGTCGACCTGGCGGTCGAGGGCGACACGGTCGACTGGCAGTGCTACCGCTATCGCGTGTTCGAGACCATCGTCCCGCTGCGCAATGCCGGGTGGAGGAACTGATGCCGATCCTGCACCGGACCCCGAAGCAGCGCGGCATCGCGCTGCCGGTCATGCTGATCATGATGCTGGTGATGCTGGTGACCGGCATCTACCTGCTCAAGTCGACCAATTCGACCACGCTCACCGCCGCCAACCTGGCCTACGACGCCTCGCTCAGCCGCGCCGCCGATCTGGGCCTGCATACGGGCTTCGAGTGGCTCAAGGAGAAAGCCGCCACCAACAAGATCGACCTCGACGGCAATCTGCCGGACGAGGGCTATTCCGCCATCCGGCCGCCCGGACTGAACATCCGCGACGGCGGGTTCTGGGATGACGCCATGACGGTCGATGGGCCCGGCGAGACCAGCGTCGAATACGTCATCCACCGCATGTGCCGGAGCGAGGGTCCCTACGATACCAACGATAATACATGCGTCCAGACCGCCGCCAACACGGCGGTCCTCGGCACGCCGGTCGCGATCGGCGAAAGCCTGGCCTCGGACGCGCCGAGCTACGCCGGCAGCCCGCAGCTGCACTACGTGATCACCGCCCGCATCAAGGGGGCGCGCGGCGGCACCGTGGTCAACCAGATGGTGGTCCTGATCGGCGTCTGAGACGCTGCAATACTCTGATGGAATGCGCATGAAACGCCTGCTTGCCCTGTTCGTCCTGATCTTCGCGCTCCCGGCCTGGGCCGAGCCGACCGCCATCGCCCAGCTGCCGCTGATGAATATCAGCGGCAGCGGCACCGTCCAGCCGAACCTGATGCTGCTGTACGATAACTCGGGCTCGATGAACTTCAACTACACGCCCGACTACGTCAACCTGCGCTCCACCTGCCGCCTCGGCAATACGATGGACGACGACACCACCGCCTGCGTGGCCGGCCATCCGCCCTTCGCCAGCGCCGACTTCAATCGCCAGTACTACGATCCGAAAGTGCGCTACATGCCGCCGCTCAAGGCGGACGGCACCTATTACGGCGAGCTGGACGCGCGCGCGACGAGCGACTGGAAATCGGTGCCCAACGACGTGTTCGGGGTGAACCGCACCGACCTGCTGGGCAACCGCAACGACGCCTCCACCACCAACCTGGTGACGGGATTCCCGGACCTGAACTGGTGCGTCGGCCGCAACAACAGCTGCGACTACAACCGCACCGGCTATACCTATCCGACCAATTCGCGCGCCTACGCCCAGTATTTCACCGCCAATCCCTATTACTACACGATCAACGTCGCCGAGTATTGCCTCGACGCCACCCTGACCGATTGTCGCGCCGCCAATGCCAACGGCGGCCCGCCCACCGACCGCTACACGGTGCCGGCGCGCGTGCGTTTCTGCGACTCGACCAAGCTGACCAACTGCCAAGCCAAGTATGTCGGCAACTACATCTATCCGCGCTTCTCGGGCAGCAACCAGGTCGCCGCATGGTACGGAACGATCACCATCGGCAGCTCGGCCGGCACCCAGGCGCGCACGATCGAGAGCGTCACCGCGACCGGCGTCGGGGCAACCGAGATCATCACCGCACGCGAAGTCAGGGCCGACACCGGCACCAATACCGCCGACAAGCAGCTTGCGCTGGCGCGCGACCTGGCGCGCTCGATCGTCGACAAGACAGGACTCGCCAACCAGTTCACCGCCTGCCTGATGTCGCCAGGAAGCAGTGGCGTGCCTTCCTGCGCCTCGTTGGGGATCACGCTGGCAGGCAACAACGTGGTGGGCGTGCTGCCGATCGCATGCGCCGAAGGCGTTACCGGCAAATCGATCGGCGACTGCGCCCTGGTGACCGACAACAGCCGCGCCGGCACCAGCCTGATGGTGGCCAGCGGCACCGGCGCCACCGCGCTGCTGCGCATCAGCGGCACCACCAACGGCAACAACACCCAGGTGATCAGCAATTTTTCGCTCAACAAGGTGTCGCTGTTCGCACGCTCCCTGAGCCTGGAGCGGGGCAAGAACGCGACCTGGGTCGCCAGCCGCATCCGCGACTACATCAACGAGTCCATGGCCGGCAAGGGCACCATCCGCGCCTACGTCGGCGGCGAGGCGAATTCCTCGCCGACTTGCCGCGCCGAGCAGCCGACGACCTTGTGCGTGATCGATTCCTCCGGCAACGCCGATGGCCAGAGCGTGAGCTACGACGGCCCGACCAACAACGTCCAGCTGTTCTGGCCCTACCTGACCCTGACCAGGGTGGCGGCCGTGACCGATTCGATGGCCATCACCACCACCGGCCTGGGCAGCTCGGTGTTCGTGCGCACCGACATCGTGCCTACGCGTTCGGTCTACCCGCGCTACCCGAACCGCAGCGACTGCACCGGCACCTTCTGCACCTATGCCCAGGAGATGACCAACTTCGCCAACTGGTACGGCTACTACAAGACCCGCAACCAGATGATGAAGACCTCGGTGGGCCAGGCCTTCGGCCCGATCAACGACAAGTACAACGTCGGCCTGGTGTCGTTGTCGGTGGCCGCCGAGGAGGGCGACATGAACCCGCCGAAACCCTTCGCCGGCAGCGACCGCACCAAATGGTATGCGGACCTGTACGGCATGAACACCTCGGGCGCGACGCCGGTACGCCTGGCCCTGCATGCGATCGGCAAGATGTACGCCAACAAGGCCCCCTATGAGGTCGAAGGCGATGCGCGGGTGGTGAAGTTCGCCTGCCAGCAGAACTTCACCTTCATCACCACCGACGGCTACTGGAACGGCGGCGCGCCGGGCGGCATCGCCAGCAACGACAACAAGCACGACCCGTCTCGCTTCTGCCTGCAGTCGCAGGGCTGCGTCGACAAGCGCGGCCAGAGCGTGCCGTCGCTGGCCGACATCGCCCTGTACTGGTACAACGGCGGCTGGGACGGCCGCGATCCCAAGCCGGACATCCCATCCCTGCGGCGCGACCTGGAGGGCAAGGTGGGCGCGGTGCCGGCCGCCGGCGGCGAGAACAACCGCCTGCACATGCGCACCTATGCGCTCGGCCTGGGCGTGGACGGCATCATGAACTACGAGCCGAACTACGACGTGGCGCCGCTGCCGGGCGGCGACCTGTACAAGGTGATCAGCGAGGCGAAAGAGGGCTGCCCCTGGAACGGCGGCGGCGCCTGGGTCTGGCCCAATCCCGAAACTGGCGTCAACAGCGGTTCGGCCGCCTACCAGTCGCGGGTGGACGACCTGTGGCATGCCGCGATCAACGGCCACGGCAAGTATTTCTCGGCCTCCGACCCGCTGCAGGTGGTCGAGGGCCTGCGCTCGGCGCTGGCCAATATCGAGGTCAAGACCGGCGCCGCCGCGGCCGCCGCGACCTCGACCCCCAACATCTCGCAGAACGACAACGACATCTTCTCGGCCACCTTTACCACCGTGCGCTGGTTCGGCCGCCTGGCCAAGCGCAGCGTCGACGTCGCGACCGGCGAGGTGAGTACAACCGAATCGTGGAATACCTCCGACACCCTCGGCACCAAGGTCGACGCCAGCAGCGACGAGCGCAGGATCTATATGCGCAGTGCCAGCGGCGCGCGCGCCAACTTCCTGTACGCCGAGATGGACCTTGAGAAGGCCTGGTTCGACAACAAGTGCAATGCGCTGACCCAGTGCGCCAGCATGTCCGCCGCCAACCGCCAGATCGTGAACAACGGCGCCAATATCGTCAACTGGCTGCGCGGCCAGCAGCAATATGCGGACGACACCGTGCTGCGTTCCTATTCCCGCACCACGGTGGGCGAGAACAGCGGCAACAGCTCGGTACCGATCGTGCTGGGCGATATCGCCTCGTCCAAGCCGGCCTACCTGCGCGAACCGCGCCGCAACTTCGACCGCGACGGCTACAGCGCCTACAAGATCGCCAACGCCAGGCGAGCGGCAACGGTGTTCGCCGCGGCCAACGACGGCATGCTGCACGCGTTCAACGCCAGCAGCGGCGAGGAGACTTGGGCCTATGCGCCGCGCATCACGATGAAAAAGCTGCACCTGCTGGCCAGCACCACCTATGGCACGAATCACATCTTCTCGGTCGATGGTTCGCCCGAGGTGGCCGACGTCAAGATCGGCGATGAATGGCGCACCGTGCTGGTGGCCGGCCTGAATGCGGGCGGGCGCGGCTACTACGCGCTCGACGTCACCAATCCCGACGATCCGCAGCCGCTGTGGGAACTGTGCGCCGACAGCACCGTGTGCAGCGGCATCCACAATGAGCCGCAGATCGGCTACTCGTTCGGCAACCCGCAGTTCGGCACCATCAAGGACGAGGCGAACGGCGAAGAGAAATGGGTGGTGTTCCTGACCTCGGGCTACAACAACATCCCGGGCACGGACGGCGTGGCCGGCGGCGACGGCAAGGGCTATCTGTTCGTGGTCGACGTCGCCAGCGGCCGGATCCTGCGCAAGATCAGCACCGACGTCGGCAGCGTCGGCACGCCGTCGGGCCTGGCCAAGATCACGGCGATCACCAACGATCCGAACAACGATCCGCTGGTGACCTACGTCTACGGCGGCGACAACACCGGCAAGATGTGGCGCTTCGACTTCACCGTGCCGGGCACGACCACCCGCCTGCTGATGGGCGACGCCGGCGTCGACAAGCCGTTCACCACCCGTCCCGAAGTGACTGCCTGCCGGGTCGAAAGGCCGGTTCTCGACGAGGATGGCGACGAAGACGAGAGCGGCAAGACCGTGGCCGGCGCCCAGCGCGTGGTGGTGTTCGGCAGCGGACGCCTGCTGGACCTGATCGACGTCGAGAACACCAAGCGGCAGAGCGCCTACGTGCTCAAGGATGGCGGGCAAACGATCGGCGCCAGCGGCTGGCCCGGCTCGTCCATGGTCAAGATGCAGCTGGCCCGGATCGAGGACGAGGCGGCCCAGGAGGACGCGGCGAACCAGAAGGCGGTGCCCTACAGTATCTCTGGCGAGGACGTCGACCTGGCGCGCCAGGACGGCTGGTACATCGACTTCGACCAGAACACGGGCGAGCGCGTCAACCTCGACCCGAAGGTGGTGGCAGGCACCGTCAACGTGGTGACGAACCTGCCGAGCTCCTCGACCGAGTGCTCGGTGGGCGGCACCAGCGTCATGTACCAGCTCAACGTCTGCACCGGCCGCGCCGCCTCGCCCGACGGCGTCGCCGGCTATCCGCTGGCGGCATCGGCGGCGGTCGGCTTCATCGTGGTGCGCCTGCCGTCCGGCGCCCTGAAGACGATCACCACCACCGCCGACGGCAGCATGGTGACCGGCCGCTTCCCGCCGTCCGAGACCACCGAGGCGCACCGCGCCGGCTGGCGCCGGGTGCGCGACTAAAGGCATGGAGGGCGCCGCCGCCGGGGCGGCGCCATTCAATTCACACGGGAGAGGGCGGAGACGGTAAAATTGAGGGTTTTCTTACCAGGGCCGTCCAAAGGGCTCGACTATGGCCAACGACACCGACATCTCCGCCGCGAACGATACCCCCGACGCCGGCGACGACACCACCAGCACCACCTCCCGCCAGGGCGGCCTGACCGCGCGCGAAGTCGCGCGCCGCCGCACCTTCGGCATCATTTCCCACCCTGACGCCGGTAAGACCACGCTGACCGAGAAGCTGCTGCTGTTCTCGGGCGCGATCCAGCTGGCCGGCACCGTCAAGGGCCGCAAGAGCGGCCGCCACGCGACCTCGGACTGGATGGACATCGAGAAGCAGCGCGG
>JAAIGE0100421822.1_pt1 | contig 10321 bp, 11 predicted proteins | sample 6487951 | NCBI WGS metagenome assembly JAAIGE01 (sample SAMN13974128, study PRJNA590717) | phyllosphere metagenome | biome: tomato field; feature: multiple bacterial spot infested tomato fields; material: tomato leaves; isolation source: leaves from tomato fields | host: Solanum lycopersicum ... | reverse complement strand
GGAACGTGCGGTCTTTGCCGGAATATCCGATCTGGTCACCAGGGGGCGGGGTGGCGGCGTTCCCATGACAGGGTGCGTTCGAGCTGGCGGGCTATCGAGACGAGCGTCGCCTCGCCTCCCGGTCGCCCCACGAGCTGGATGCCCATCGGCACGCCCTCGGCCGTCATGCTCGTCGGGAGGGCGATCGCCGGCAGCCCGGACACGTTCACATACGACGTGAAAGGCGTGTACTCGACCTGCTGCCGGAAATTGCGGTCGCCGTCTTCCGCGTCGTACCACCCCAGCGGACGCGGTGTCAGGGCCATCGACGGCGTGAGCACCGCATCCAGACGCGCGCCCGATGTCGAGAACCAGCGCGAGATGAGCGATCGCTCCCAGGCCGCGAGCCACGCCAGCGCTTCGACGAGCCGAGCGACCGGCAGACGACGCCCCTCCCGGACGAGCCAGGCGGTGAGCGGCTCGACGAGCTCCAGCGCGGACTCGTCGAGCGGCAGCGCTGAGGCGCCCGCCTGCCAGACCGCGCGGAACGCGGCGCTGTACCCGTCCACCGGGGGCATCCCCACATCCTCGACCCCATGACCTCGGTCGGTCAGCATCCGGATCGCGTCATCGACGGCTCGACGCGCGTCCGGGTCCAGGCGGATGTCGTGATCGGCCGCCCACGGGGACTCGAGGCACACGCCGATCTGGAAGCGCCCTTCACCCCGGACGGCGGCGCCCAGCAGACGCCCCGGATCCGGCGGCCCGACGGTGTGCGCCGACGGCAGCGCTTCCCCCACCCGGGCGGTCATCGCGTCGACGAGCATCGCGGCGTCCGCCACGGTGCGAGCGATGGCTCCGTTCGTCACGAGTCCGGCGAGCGCGTCGGGGTCGGCTGCGATGAGCCCGCGGCTGGGTTTCAGACCGACGAGGCCCGTCGCCGCCGCGGGGATGCGCGCCGACCCGCCGCCGTCGGTCGCGTGAGCGAACGGGAGCAGGCCCGCGGACACCGCCACAGCCGCACCCCCGCTCGACCCTCCCGCGCCCAGGTCGAGTCTCCACGGGTTGCGTGCCGGCGGCCGACCGAGCGGCTCGGTGTAGGACGGGAAGCCGAATTCGGGCGCCGTCGTCGCGCCGAGGCTGATCCCGCCCGCGGCGTCCAGGACGTCGACCACGGCGTCGTTCTCCGTGGCGAGACGCTCCGCGAAGGCGCGGGAGCCTCCGGAATGGGTGTGCCCGGCACGGCGGGCCAGCTCCTTCTCTGCGTACGGCAGGCCCCAGAGCTCGGCCGTCCGCGGCACCGACTCGGGCAGTCGACGAGCCCGATCGAGCGCTCGATCGGCATCGACACGACTGAGCGCCCCCAGCTCGCCGTTCCAGCGTTCGATGCGCCGCAGGTAGTGCTCCACGAGTTCGAGGGGAGTCACCTCACCCCGGGACAGCCAGTCCCACTGCTCCTGCGCGGTCAGATGATGGAGCTCGAACGCCATGGGATCCGACGCTACTTCAGGCTCTTCTGCAGAAGCACAGTGCCGAGCCAGCGCTCGAACTTGAATCCGACCCGCCCCATCCGGCCGATCTCCTTGAATCCGAAGGACTCGTGCAGCTTGATCGACCCCTCGGCGCCCTTATCGGCGACCACGGCGAGCATCTCCTTGAAACCGGCCGCGCGGGTCCGGTCGATCAGATCTCCGAGCAGCACACGACCGAGGCCTTTCCCGGTGGCGGACGGGCGCAGGTAGATCGAGTTCTCGACCGTGAAGCGGAACGCCGCCTTCGGCTTCCACTGAGCGACCAGGCCGTAGCCGAGCACGGTGCCGTTCGGCGACACGGCCACGATGAACGGCATCTTGAGCTTCCGGATCAGTGCGAACTTGTTCCGCCACTCCTTGAGCGTCATCTGATCCTCGTCGAACGTGACGACACTGTTGACGACGTAGTAGTTGTAGATCTCGCGGACGTCGGGGAGGTCCGCCTCGGTGGCCTCGCGGATCGAGAAGGTGAACGGCGCTTCGGGCTCGGCCTTCTTCCGCAGGTGGACGGGCAGCTGCCGTCGCGGCTGGTATTCCTCTTCAAGCATCCTCGCGCCCCCTCATCCTTCCCAGACCTCGGGTTCGATTATCGCCCGCGGCACCCGGGACGTTCATTCGTCGAGCAAGCCGGCGATCGAGCGTGCCGCGAGTTCGATGGACGCGTCCGCCGCGGCATTGTCACGGTCGGCGAGCCACGAGGTCGCGATGCCGTCGGCGACGGCGATTATCAAGGCCGCGATGTCCGAGGTGCTCGCCGTCCAGCGGAGTCCGGCGGAATTTGTCCATTCGTCGACGTTGCGGGCGACCTCGCGACGGTACTCGGACTGCTCCCACTGCGACAGGTGACTCAGAGCGGGCTCGCGGTGCGACATCGCCGTCAGCTCCGCGAGAGCCAGAGCCCGATCCGGATGGGCAGTGACGTGGGCGAGTCTCGCGCGCAGACCGAACGCGATGCGGGCAGCGGGCGAACTCTTCTCGGGCGGAGAACCGAACGCCACCGAGACCGAGGTCCGCAGTTCCTGCTCGAGGATCGCCGCGAAGAGGTCGGCCTTCGATCCGAAGCAGTAGTGGAACGATCCGTGCGGTAGACCCGCTCGCGCCGTCACGGCCCGAGTGGTCACGGCGCCCACACCGTCGTCGGACATGACGGACACCGCAGCGTCGATGAGCTGGCGTCGACGCTCGTCTTGGGGACGGTGTTCGCGAGGTGCCACCACCTGAGTGTACGTAATTTGGCCATCTGGCCAAATCGAGCCGTATGCTCACCGCATGAGCCCCGCCACCCCACCCTCGTCTCCTGCCTCCGCCTCGCGGCGGGTCCCCCGCGTCACCGTCCGTCAGGCGCACGTCGGAGAGCGCGCCGCGGCCGCGCCGCTGGCCGACGCCTTCGAGAGCGATCCGGTGCTCGCCTCATTCGTTCCCGCAGGCCCCGCACGACGCGAGCGACTGGAGACGCTCTTCTGGGCGATGCTGTCCAGCGGGCCCGTTCAGGCGGGAACCGTCGACGTCGCCCTCGACGCCGGAGGAAGGATCGTCGGCACCGCGGTGTGGGAGGAGCCGGCGTCGAACACCACGTCCTCGGCGGGGCACTTCATCGCGCAGATCCCGAACTATCTGCGCGCGCTCGGTCTCCGCGGAGCCATGACGGCGGCACGGCACCGTTCGGTGCTCCGACGACCGCGCCCCGCGCTCCCCCACTGGTACCTCGCCGAGATCGGCGTCTCAGCCGACGCGCGCGGCACCGGGGCCGGCTCCGCACTCCTCGAACACCGACTCGAGCTGATCGATCGCGCGAATGCGGCCGCGTATCTGGAGTCGTCGACCCCACGCAACCGAACCCTCTATCGGCGCCACGGCTTCGTCGACCTCGGCCGCATCACGGGTCTCCCATCGGGCGAGCCCGAAGCGATGTGGCGTCCACGAGTTCGCGTCGACGAGTGATCCGGCGACCTCGAGTCCACCGGGCGAGGGATGTCAGCCCGCGGCGCGGCGAACCGTCTCGCGGAGACGCGCCTCCACCTCGTCGGTCATCTCGGTGACGGCGAAGGAGGTCGCCCAGATGGCGCCGTCGTCGAGAGCGGCGACGTCCTGAAAGCCGACGGTGCCGTAGCGGGTGTCGAACTTCTCCCGGGGCTGGTAGAACACGAGGACCTTGCCGTCGCGGGCGTAGGAGGGGAACCCGTACCAGGTCTTCGCGTCGAGATCGGGGGCCTCGTCCGCGACGATCCGATGCAGGCGCTCGGCGATGGTGCGGTCGGGATCGGTGAGAGCGGCGATGGCCTCCACACAGGCCTGGGCTTCGCGCTCGCGCTTCGCCGAACCCTTGCCGCCCTTCGCCTCGGCGCGGAGTTCGGCGGCGCGCTGCTTGACGGCGGCGCGCTCGACGTCGCTGAGCCCACCGTTCGAGGTGCCGTCGACGGCCATGATGAGTCCTCCCGAGGGCGACCCCGGCGGCGTCGCACGGGTCGAGACTAGCGTCGCGACCCCGGTCGTGGGGCGCGTGCGTTTCGCGCATCGAGTGGAGCGAAAGGAAACCCCTGCGTTTCGCTTCGCTCAACGGGCGGGCGGGAGCCCTAGCGAACGGTCCAATCCACCGGGGGTGCGCCCTGCTCCTCGAGCAGGGCGTTGGCGCGGCTGAACGGCCGCGATCCGTAGAACCCGCGGGACGCCGACAGCGGGCTCGGGTGCACCGATGCGATGACCGGCACCCCACCGAGCAACGGCGTCAGCTTCTGCGCATCGTTGCCCCAGAGGATCGCCACCAGAGGTCCACCACGTTCGACGAGCGCGCGGACGGCCGCGTCCGTCACCGCCTCCCACCCCTTGCCCCGGTGCGACCCCGCGACCCCGGCGGACACGGTCAGAACCCTGTTGAGCAGCAGGACGCCGTTGTCGGTCCACGATGCGAGGTCCCCGTGGGCGGCGGGGTCGACGCCGAGGTCGTCGTGCAGTTCCCGGTAGATGTTGGCGAGACTGCGCGGCAGCGGTCGGACCTCGCGCGATGTCGCGAAGGATAGGCCGATCGCGTGCCCCGGGGTCGGGTACGGGTCCTGTCCCACAATGAGCACGCGCACGTCGGCGAGCGGCTGTCGGAACGCGCGGAGGATGTTCGGGCCCGCGGGCAGGGTCTGCCGTCCCGCCGAGTGCTCCGCCCGGAGGAAGTCACCGAGAGAGTGGATCCGCTCCTCGACGGGGCTGAGGGCCGCAGCCCAGCCGGGGTCCATCTCCCCGGATGCTGCGAGCTGAGCGAGCGAACGTGCTCGATGCTGCGCCGTGTCGGCCGCTTCCCCGCCGATGGTCATCAGCCGGCAGGAGGCGCCGCGATGGCGCTGACCGTCGCCGATCCGTCGCCCGTGGGCAGCACTCGCCACACGTTTCCGGCGCCGACCACGCGGGCCCCGTCCTGCCCGCCGACGACGAGCGAGGTGCCTTCATCGATCGCCACTCCGCCGTCCGCGATGCCGGCCGCGGCAGCAGCGACGAGGCGTCCGAGTGTTCCCCATTGAGCGGCGTGCACGTCGATGCTGAGGTCGACGAGTCCGATACCGGGAACCACGGTGACCTCGTCGAGCTCCTCGCTTGTCTCCTCCGGAGCGACCGCGACCCCGCCGATGCGCCATCCGCCGAGGATGGCCCGCTCCGCCGCGATCATCGCCCCGGCCGAGAACCCGAGGTACGGCACGCCGTCGCCGACGAGTTCACGGAGGCGCTCGAACAGCGGCGACAGGCTCGTGTGATAGGCCGGGGTCAGTCCGCCGCCGATGAGGATGCCGTCGACGTCCTCGAGGATCGCGGGATCCGCCGGGTAGTTCTCGACGAGCACCGTGACGCGCTCGTCGAACTCGCCGCCGTGCGACGCCTCGGCGATGAGTCTCGCCGCGTGCTCGATCCCGTCGCCGTCCCGCACGACGATGACGGCGATGCGCGGGCGTCCGCCGTATCCGACCGCCTCGGCACGGGCCGCCGCATCGAGGATGAATGGCGCGAAGGTGGAGTCCGACCCCGCGTCGGTCCATCCGCCGCCGACGAGGTGGATGGTCACGAGTGGGCTGCCGTGCCGTCGGCGATGGTGGCGCGCTTCGGCACCGGCGGGAGGGCCGACCAGGGGAAGACGATCCACTTGTCGGTGTCTTTCCACGAGAAGTCGGGGATGAAGATCGTCTGAGGCTTCGTGTACAGGCAGACGCTGCGCACCTCGGCTCCCATGTTCTGCAGGATCTCCACCGCGAGCTTGAGGGTCTGCCCCGACTGGGACACGTCGTCGACGAGCAGCACGCGCTTGCCCGCAAGGGCCTCGCCGTCGAGGAAGGGCGGGAGGACGAGGGGCTCGGGCAGGGTCTCGTCGACCCCCGTGTAGAGCTCGACGTTGATGCTGCCGCAGGTCTTCACCCCGAGCGCGTAGGCGACGGCGCCGCCGACGATGAGGCCACCGCGAGCGATCGCCACGACGACCTCGGCGTCGAAGCCGCTGTCCGCCACGGCATGGCCGAGGGCGCGAGCAGCGTCGCCGAACTCGGCCCAGCCGAGGCGCTCCTTGTCGTCTCGGAGTTCGCCCTGCGCGGCGGGTGAGTCGTCGACCTGCTCCGCGGCGGCTCGAGCGTTCGTGAGAGCGGTGTCGTCACCCGCTCCCGGCACGGTCGTCTCGGACTGGTTCTCGGGCGCTTCGGTCGGCATCCGACCACGGTACCCGCTCCGCCGCTCGCCCCCACCCGAGGTCGCACTGTGCGCTCTCGATACGCTTCGCTACTCGAGCCGTCTCGGTACGCTCCGCTACTCGACGTCCGGAGGTCGAGTAGGGGCCGCGAAGCGCCCCGTACCGAGACCGGCCGAGTAGCGGAGCGTATCGAGGCCCGCCGCCCGAGTTACCGGAGGCGTGGCAAGGCCCCGCTCAGGCGAGAGGCCCGCCGGATCTCCTCGGGCGAGGAAGGTCCGGCGGGCCCTGGCCGCGTGAGCGGCCGCGTCGAGGTCAGTCCTCCAGGCGGGCGTCGGCCAGGACGCGGCGTCGGGCGAGGACCACCGCCGCGGCTCCCGCGATCATGAGCAGACCAGCGGAGGCCAGGAACGGTGTCGCATCCGCACCCGTCGCGGCGAGCTGACCGGCCGGCGTGGTGCCGGGGGCCACCGGGGTCTCCGGCTGTGCTGCTCCGTACCCGTTGATCGCCGAGGTGTCGTTCGCGAGGGACGCGGTTGCGAAGGCGATGGCCCTCAGCATGATGCCGAGACCTTCCTCATTGACGTTCTCGAGCACATCCTCGGGCGTGTGATAGTTCGGGTCGTACTGCTCGCCCTCTTCACCGCCGAAGAGCGCGACCTCCTCCGCGGTCTTCTCGCCGTCGGCCCCGGTGAAGAGACCCGACGCCGGGATCCCGTTCAGGATGAAGGCCTCGTAGTCGCTGCGTCCGTCGAACTCGGTGTCGACGTAGGGCTGCCCGATCGAGTCGAAGTAGTCGGTGAAAACGTCCTCCGTCTGCACGGAGCCCTCGGGCACCTCGACCGGAGCTTCGAACGTCGACTGGTCGGCGTCGTACACCGAGATCACGTAGTTCGGCGAGGCGACCATGTCGAAGTTGAGGTAGGTCGCGATGCGATCCAGTTCGGCCGGGTCGTTCGCGACGAGGTCGTCGACGTAGTGCGCGGAGCCCAGGAGACCGATCTCCTCGGCACCCCACCAGGCGAAGCGCACCTTGTTGTTCAGGTCGCCGGACTGAGCCAGCTGAACGGCGGTCTCGAGGATCGCCGCGGACCCGCTGCCGTTGTCGTTGATGCCAGGGCCCTCGGGGACGCTGTCGAGGTGGGCGCCGAGCATGACCACGTTATCGGCGGTACCGCTCGAGGTCTCGGCGACGATGTTGAAAGTCTGCTCCTGCTCGGTCGTCTGGTCGATCTGCAGCGTGGCCTGGAGTGCGGGATTCGCCACCAGAGCGTCGAGGATCGCCTGACCCTGAGCCTGCTGGACACCCACCCCGGCGATGAAGTCCTCATCGGGCTCACCCAGCGTGCCGTTGAGGTCCCCCGACGTGTTGTTGTAGATGACGATGCCCACGGCTCCGGCTGCTGCGGCAGCCAGATTCTTCTCCGCGAAGGAGCACTCACCGCGACTGACCACCGCGATCTTGCCGGTCGCGTCGACGCCGTTCCACGCCGCCGCGTCGCAGCCGAGGGCCGCTCCTGGCACCACGACGCCGGCGGTGACGCCTGTCGCCGGATCCGTCGAGGGCGTGTAGCTCAGCGGGATCTCTTCCGGATCGACATCGACGCCGTCGATCGCGAGGTTGTGCGAGTCGATCGTCTGCTGAGTCACCTCGAAGTACTGCCGCTCCGGCGTGTACCCCGCTTCCGTCAGAACGGACTCGATGTAGGCCGCACCCGCCTCATATCCGGGAGTGCCGACGGCGCGGTTTCCGCCGTTCGCGGCCGCGATGGTCTGCAGGCGCTCGAGGTGCTCGGCGACCGCGTCGACCGTCACCGTGTCGGCGAAGGCGGTCGGGTCGACCGGAGCCGCGACGGCGATTCCGGCCGGCGCCAGGGCCAGTAATCCTGCGCCGATACCGGCCATCAGGGTGGGCAGGGGGGCTCTACGGGGCATGGACGCCTCCTCGACGAGACGGCCGGCGACGCGTGGGTCGTCCGACCTGCTGGGGCCGCCTGCGATACGAGTCAGCGGCGACCGGGATCTCCTCGACGCTAAGCGTCCGGTTTCGGACACGCAAGGATTCGCCCAGAATCCTGTACCCCGAAACACGGAATTTACATTCCTTCGTCTCCGGTCAGGACGAGGTGCGGCGCTCCGCCAGGCGCTCTTCGAGACGCTCGATCTCGGCACGAAGCGAAGCCAATTCGCCCGCCGTCTTGCGGTCGCGCACGGGCGGCGCGGTGTGCCCTCTCTGGATCACCTCGACGAACCAGGTGCTGAAGCTCGCCGTGACGACGGCGAAGAGGAGAACGCCGCAGACCATGAGCGCCACGGCGATGATCCGACCGGGGACGGTGACGGGCACGACGTCGCCGTAGCCCACGGTGGTGACGGTGGTGCAGGCCCACCAGATCGCCTGTCCGAAGTCGGTGATCTGCGAGCCCGGCGCGGCCCGCTCGACGTCGAGGACGGCGACCGAGGCGGCGAACACCACGAGCGCCGTGCCACCGGCGACGTAGAGCCCCGCCCGGCTGCGCAATCGGGTGCCCGCATGCCGATCCAGCACCACGAAGACCGTCAGCAGGCGGAGGAGGGCCAGCGGGCGCAGGAGCGGAACCACGATGAACATGAGGTCGAGCCAGTGGCTGAGCATGAAGCGCCACTTCTTCGGGACGAGGATGAACCGCACTCCGTAGTCGATGACGAAGAGTCCCCAGGTGCCCCATACCGTCCACCGGCACAGCTGGTGGATCGCGTCGGGGAGGTCGAGGCGGAGGATCGGCAGCGAGTACCCGAGCATGAAGAGCAGCGCGGCGACGAGCAAAGGCCAACCGGTCCACTCGACCCAGCGCTCGTAAGCGGGCGAGGTGTTCGTCTTCACCACCTTGTCGAGCGCGTCAGCCGTCGAGTCGAGCACCGGCTCGGACCCACCCGGCGTGATCTCGTCGGACCCCGCGACTCTTCTCCCCACGGGGCCCCAACCTAGGGTGCGTGCTCTCCCCGCACCTTCAACGGCTCGCGGATGACCTTGAACTGCACGGGCTGCGCGACAGGACGCACCGTCACGTGATCGAGATTGACGTGCAGCGGCAGGTCGAGCGAGAACCCGACCACGTCGGCCACGTCGGATGCGGTCAACGGGTTCTCAACGCCCTTGTAGACGGAGGCCGCACGATCAGCGTCGCCGCCGAACCGGTTGAGGGAGAACTCCTCCGTCTCGACCATGCCCGGTGCGATCTCGACCACCCGGATCGGCTCCCCCGCCAGCTCGAGGCGGAGCACCTTGGCGACGCTCGTCTCTGCGGCCTTGGCGGCGTTGTATCCGGCCCCTCCCTCGTACGCCTCGGCCGAGGCGATCGAGGTGATGAACACGATGCTGGAGCCGCCGTTCGAGCGCGCCCCCTCACGCAGCAGCGGGAGCAGGGCCGCCGTCACCCGCTGGGGGGCGATCACGTTGGCTTCGAACATCCAGCGCCAGGCCTCGACGTCGGCGTTCGCGACGGGCTCGAGCCCGCGAGCGCCGCCCGCATTGTTGACGAGCGCATCGATACCGCCGCTCTCGGCGAGGTGCGCGCGGAGGGCCTCGACTTCCGCATCGGACGTGAGGTCGGCGACGAAGTACTCGGCCCCCGTCTCGGCGGCGAGGGCTTTCAGACGGTCTTCGCGGCGGGCGACCCCGGTGACCCGCCATCCGCTCTCGCGGAGGCGGGCGGCGATGGCCCAGCCGATCCCGGTGCTGGCTCCTGTGACGACTGCGTGCTTGGTCATGTGCTTCACCGTATAGACGGATCGCTGGAGATGCCCGGCGACGAACGTTACGCGTGGTGACGACGCCCGTTGCCTCCATCCGACGCCCGTCCATAGGCTCGCGGCATGACTCACTCCGAATGGCGCTTCGAGACCCAGCAGATCCACGCCGGAGCCTCGCCCGACCCGGTCACCAACGCCCGGGCCACCCCCATCTACAAGACGACCTCGTACGTCTTCAACAGCGCGCAGCACGCGAAGAACCTGTTCGCGCTGGCCGAGTTCGGCAACATCTACAACCGCATCCAGAACCCCACTCAGGCCGTCGTCGAAGACCGCCTCGCGGCACTGGAGGGCGGCACGGCAGGTCTGCTGCTCGCGTCGGGCCAGGCGGCCGAGACCTACGCGGTCCTCAACATCGCGCAGGCCG
>JAAIGE0100120171.1_pt1 | contig 10324 bp, 6 predicted proteins | sample 6487951 | NCBI WGS metagenome assembly JAAIGE01 (sample SAMN13974128, study PRJNA590717) | phyllosphere metagenome | biome: tomato field; feature: multiple bacterial spot infested tomato fields; material: tomato leaves; isolation source: leaves from tomato fields | host: Solanum lycopersicum ... | reverse complement strand
CCTACATTTTATCCGATAGAAGATACAGGGATAGTCGTTGCGTATACTATCGATATGGGGGATTTACGTCGAACAAGCGGGTGAATTTCCTTGGCGTAGGCGAGGAGGTGCTCGTCAGTCCTACTGGCCTTGAGTTAAGGGACGTACGAAATCCCTATTTCGAAATCCCACCTTGGGTTTCTGATCCATTTCCGGATACGGAGGAGGGCGTCGACGATGATGTTGTCACACTTAAGAACGGACGCTACGCTATCCAAAAGGCGCTGAGCTTCTCGAATACTGGTGGAGTCTATCTCGCCACAGACCATGAAACCGGTCATAAAGTCGTGATTAAGGAAGCGCGTCCTCATGTCGAGCTGGCAGCCGATGGAAGTGACGCGGTGATCAGGCTGAAGGACGAAGAGCGGATTCTGCGGAGCCTCGGTGGCCTTGGTATCGTTCCTGAAGTCTACGATTCGTTTGAAGACTGGGAAAACCGTTACCTTGTTATCGAATTTCTTGACGCTGCATCGCTTCGCGAAACGATGCTAACTAATTCGCCACTTATATTCGTCAACTCTAGCAAGGAAAAGAGCCGATTATACTATGAGAAGTACGTTGTAGTATTCAAAAGTTTGATCTCATCCGTTCAAGAGCTGCATCGGCGCGGCCTCGTAGTCGGTGACATGTCACCGGTCAATATCATGGTAGACCGTACGACGGACCGCGTTCGCCTCATTGATTTCGAAGGTGCGTTCTATCCATCAACAGATAGCGTCAAGAAGCTTCACACGCCTGGCTTTCGGAAGAGGCAGGACGACCCGACGATGACCGATCACTTCGCCGCTGATCGGTACGCGGTCGGTATGATAATGCTCTATTGCATGTTCCCGTTCTCCGCAATGTCGTTCCTGCGCACGGACCTCTTCACTAGGATCTTGCCGACTCTTCTAGAGGACATCGGTTGGTCGAAGACCCCGCTACTGGGTATGATACGCGGCTTGGTCGACGATACGCTGACACTGGCCGAAGCGGTAGGCTGTCTGGATGCAAAGGTCGAAGTCTCAGCGCCGCTGGGCATGCAACGTCGCCCCTTAATCGGCCTGCATTCGTCGTTGCCGCTGGACGCGGCCGAGCGGGTCCTGTGGGACTTCTTGCAGGCGAACCATCGGAGTTCCCGCAATCTTTCGCTGTTTCCCATTGACCCCTTTGGGAAAGAGACGAATCCACTGGGGCTGGGCTTCGGAGCTGCAGGAATATTCTATGCCCTTGGACAAGCTGGTCGTAAACTGCCCGAGTCGGCCGAGACGCGCTATCGTGATGAGATGCGTACAATCGATCCTAACAAACTGGCGCCCGGACTGCTCGTTGGAAGTGCCGGGATGGCGTGGGAGCGGTTCGCCGCGGGAGACGTGGAGGCTGGAGCGCGATTTCTCGCCTCTGCTAACACCAGTGGCCTCCGTCACGCACATCATTCGCTGTATCACGGCGCGGCGGGCATCGGGATGGCGAATCTCGCCGCATTCCGGCGCACGGAAACACGATCCTACGTCGACATGGCCATGACATACGGCGACATGCTCGCTCGTACGGCGATAGAAACCGACCGCGGTATCTGCTGGAAGGACGACGCAGCGATCAGATTAGGGCTCGGTTACGGCCAGAGTGGCGTCGCGTTGTTCCTCCTGCGGTTGTCGCAGGTCTTGGGTGAGTCCCGCTGGGAGGATCTGGGCCGCCGCGCTCTCGAATATGATTTGTCTTGGGCCGGGCAGCTTGAAAACGGGGTGAAGACGTTTCCCGCTGCGACTGATATCGAACACACATACGAATCCTACATTGAGGAGGGAACTAGCGGCATCGCAAAAGTGGCAATTCGCTATGGCCTATGCGATGAGGTCTCGCATCTCGTTCTAGATGCTCACCGAAAATATTCAGGTTTTAGCGGGCTGCTATTCGGCTTGGCGGGTTTCGTTGATGTTTTAGTTGATGCTTATCTATACTTCAATGACAAGCGATTTCTAGAGATGGCCGAGCGACCCTTGGAGGGCCTTCTGGACTTCTACGTCTTCGAGTCAAAGAATGGTTATGCTGTTCCGGGTGATGGCCTGTTTCGCATCTCGTGCGACTTTGCGACTGGCGTTGCGGGGGTGGCGTACGCCCTTCATCGGCGTGTATCGCTTTCTGCCGACGACCTGTGCCTCGACGAAATCGATAGCGATGGTGACGTCAATTAATGTGGAATATCCTGATCATCCTCGGCAACCACAGGTTGGGCTATCTTGCCACGACCGGCTTCGCCGTTGTTCTGGCATGCGCCGAGGCCTTCGTTCACCCCCTCCTGATCAAGCGCATCTTTGATGTCGCCACCGCGCGCTCCAGCTTGAGCGATGTACTTTACCTCGGCTTTGGATATCTTGCCTTCGGTCTCATCGTCACGCAACTGAGCCTCGCGGGCACACTCTGGAATGCGCGAGTCGATAATCGGATTGTTGGCGACGTCAGCACGAAGTTGATGAGTGCGTTCTACGAGCGAAGTTACAGCCGAATCATCTCGGATGGGGATGGCTATTACATTGCAAGAATCCGATCCGATGTGAAGGATGGATTGGTCCCGTTGCTGTCCCTAACACGGGGTCTCGTGACAAATATCGCAACCTTCCTGTCCCTCGTTACCGTCCTACTAATCATTTCACCGTCCGCCTTCGCAATGCTAGTTGTAATCATTCCAATCGCCGCATTCGTCAGTGTGACTGTCAGCAAGCGCATTCAACACATCACTAAGACCGAGCGTGATGGAGAAGCGGTACTAACCGATTGGCTATCAAGGGCAGTGGCGTCATTCAAGATCGTTACCGTTTTCGGGTTGAAGTCGAAGGTCGTGGAGGCGGTTCACGGTAGGACCCTAAACGTGCTAGACGCGGTCTATAAACGAACGCGCGTTATCGGATTCCTACGGACCAGCGGCGACGTGGTCATGGTCATGTCGGATGCGAGCTCAATCATAGTGGGATCATACTTGGTCCTCATTGGCAGAATGACAATCGGATCGTTCATTGCTTTCATGAATGCGTTCTGGAGATCGTCAACGACCCTTATGGGAATATTCAAACAGCTTGCTGACTGGAATTCGTACTCGGCTATTTTAGCGCGCATTGTTGATTTCTCTACAGAAGACCTTGCCGGACGGCGCGTAGCGCCCAGTAACCGGCTTGTGGTTAACTGCATCTCCTTCAAATACGGCGACACGGAAGTCTTCAGGGATATTTCTTTTGCGCTCGCAGCGGGTGACCGCGCGCTCATTCTTGGTCCAAACGGTTCGGGCAAGTCGACCTTGGCGAATTTGATTGCTGGCAATCTCGATCCGACCGATGGCGTGATCGACATTCCCGCTCGCGTGCGTGCCGTCACGCTGCCCGTGCGATTGCCGCCACTGGATCTCAGCGAATTAGGGATCGATCCAAAACTTCTGCACGCCTTTGGCTTGTCACAGGTCCTCACGACAGGGATCTCGCTGGAAAGGATGTCGGCCGGCCAGCAGCAGAAGGTCGCAATCGCGCTCGCGCTTTCCGACAGTGCAGATTTGTTCGTTCTCGACGAACCGCTCGCGAATCTCGACGATGCGAGCCGTGATGTCGTGATGCGAGAAATAGACCGGAGAACCGGGTCAGCAATCTTGATTGTCGTGATGCACGATGCGGAGCGTTACGCTAAATACTTCAATGAAACCATTTATCTCTGAAGTCCTTTGATTGGTCGTTTGCGCTTGGTGATTATGGCCCATCCACGACGATTTTAACCGCTTAAGACGTTAGTCTTGTCTTGGCTTCTGGCCCAGGCTGCTCGACGCACCGGTGGATGCTGGGTGGTCACGAAAAGTATTGTCGTTGCCCCCTAAATGCCTGACGAGGCTTCGCGGATTTGGTTGATGTACATGCGCGGCGAGCGGTAGCCCGTGCCTTGTGTGGGTGGACTTCGTTGTAGTGCGTCAGCCAGGCGGGCAGCTGCTGGGTGACGGTTTGTGCGTCGGGTGTGGGGCTGACGCGGACATAATCGCGCTCGAGCGTGCGGACGAAAGCCTCCGCCATGCCGTTGGACTGCGGGCTGCTGACCGAGGTGGTACGCGGGACGAGGCCGATGTCGCGGGCGAAGCGCCCGGTTTTACCGCCGATGTAGGAACTGCGGTTGTCGGTAAGCCACTCGATCGGCTCGACGAGGCGGTTTACGCGCGACGTTGGCGACCATCAGGTCGCGAACATCTTCGGCGGTGATGCCGCCGGTGGTAGCGACGTGTTCCATGGCTTCCCGGTCGCAACAGTCGAGCGCGACGGCGACGCGCACCTTCTCGCCATTGTCGGGGCCTGTCAGGAATCACGTGTGCGGCCGGGCTGATGAACATTACGCCGCCATGGCCTTGATGAAGCGATCGCCAAAGATGACGGCGAACTGGGCCTTTGCCATGGTCCACTCACGTGGCGGCAATTTCCCACTCTTTCTCCGAGCGGTCCAAGATCAGCTATGGGGCAACGACGCCCGCGGGGTCGATGCCGTGCGTTGCGCCTTCAGGCAGGTCGCATCGATCATGACGGTTTCGGTTCGGCACCTGCCGTCGCCACCTCCTCCATCATGCGCGTAAACACGCTTGCCTCACTCCAGCGCCTCCACCGGGCTTTCGGGTGTCTTGAGCGCTGCCGTCTCGAGCTGCCGTAGTTCCTGCGCCATTCGGTCCCGATTGGTTTTCTTGTCTCATCCAGGCAGATAGTCATTCGCATCCGCCAAGTGAAACCATCCTGATTCCTCGGCCAGCAGTTCGAGAAGGGCCACGTTGCCTGCTCCGTAAACTGCAATGATCCTATCGTCCGGCGACGCTAACATCCGAAGGTTGTTGAGAATACGGAGATTTCTCGCGTAGAATGTGCCAACCCAAGCAGCGCCAGGGTTCGTTGTCTCGTCCCCGAGGGTGGCGACGTAGTAATAGTCGCTACGAAGCTTGCGGCGGGTTTCGGCCTCGTTGAGCTTGCGGAGCCAAGCGGACACCGGAGCGCCCTCCATGAAGGCAGAATTTTCTACAGCTTCCGCTTCGTTCTTATTTATCATGTCTTTAAATGCGGCGATGTCTCCGTTCTCTTCTACCCAACGTTGAAAATCGTAGTCTCGCTGGTCTCCCGGGGGAGCATAACTCCAATCCACCGCATCTATGCGAGAAAGCCCAATCTTGGATGCGACCCGAAATCCTATTTGCTCGGTTTCTGTCGCTTGAGCTTGATAACGCCCTGCCCGGTAGGCCGTGTATCGTTCGTCCAAAAAGGCTTGCCTGTTCGCTGTCCACACGACGGCAACACGCGTTGGGCAAAATGCAGACAGCGCGGTGGCTACGATATCCAACTCAGCCTGCCTAGCGGGGCTTCTGACATCCGGAACCGTCGTATTGATTATATTGTGGGTAGGATTATGAAAACGAGGCGTGCCAACGAAAAGCAAAGAAGGTCGTGCGACGTCGTTGTAGACAATGCGGTTTGCGTCCTTCATAATTGTAGGCTCCATTAACCGTTGCAACGCAATAAATAGTCAGTTTTAGTTGGCTTATTATGTGTGAATACACTTTCATCATAATAGAATCTGTATTTTATATTTAGATCTTTTCTTGAATCTACTGCAATCTGTGGACTGATAACTTTATTTCCATCTTATTAATCGATTTTCAATCAAAAGGCATTCGCGTTTAGAGCGCCGATCGCACGCAACAAAGATGATTGTGCTACCAGCACATCTGACCGTGCAGAGGCGAGGGAGAGTTGCGCGGCGCGGAGGCTTTGGTCGGCGACGAGGATGTCGATCGTCGAACGCAGGCCGAAGCCATATTCGGCGCGTACGCCCTTCAGCGCCAAATCGGCGGCTGACAGGCCGTCGGTGGCGGCGCGTAGTCGTCCCTGCGCGGAGTTCAGCGACGCCCAAGCCGCATCGGTAGCGCGCCGCGCCTCGCGCGCGGCGGCGTCGATCTGGAGCCGCTCGGCCCGCGCGATCGCTTCGGCCTGTCGCACCCGCGACGATACCAGGCCGCCGGTGAGCAGCGGAACGCGCAACGTCAAGCCTGCCGATGTCGCGGCGGCGAAGCCCTGCACGCGGTCATCGGCCAAGCGACCGCCGCGCCCATAGCTTCCGGCAAGATCGAGCGAGGGCGCACCTTCGGCACGCGCCTGGTCGATCCGGGCCGAGGCGGATTCGGCAACCCGTTGCTGCTGCATCAGCAGCGGATTGCGGACATTCGCCTGCGCGCGGGCCGCCGCCAGGGTCGCCGGAAGTGCTGCGGGTGGCGGAACGTCCGGTGCGAGCGTGCCGGCGTCCTGTCCCACCGCCGCACGATAGGCCGCGGCGGCGGCCGCCAGCGCCCCTTCGGCATCGGCAAGATTCGCCGCGACGCTGGCGCTCTGAGCCTCCAGCTGCGCGACGTCGGTTCGGGTCGACTGGCCGAGATCGAAACGCGAGCGCGCCTCGGCCACCTGTCGGTCCAGCCGGTCGATGCCGACCCGTGCGACCTCGACTGCCTGCTGGTTGTAGAGGAGGTCGGCATAGGCGGTAACAACGCTCAACAGGATCGTCGCCTCCGTGTCCCGCAAGCCTTCCGCGCCGGCTGCAACGTCGCTGTTCGAGGCGCGCACCGCCGAGCGCACCCGCCCGCCGGTCCAGATCGGCAGCGTCGCGGTCGCCGTGGCGAAACCGGCGTTGCCATAGCCGAGCCGGTCATAGCCGCCGCTGCCGGTCGCGGCGACGACGGGACGACCAGCGGCACGCGCCTGCTCGGGCGTTTCCTCCAGCGCCTCCTGCCGCGCCCGCGCCGCGGCGAGTTGCGGGTTCGTGGCGTAGGCTTGCGCAATCGCTTCGCGGAGCGTCTGTGCGGACGTTGGCGCGGCGTAGAGCAGCGCGACCGCGAGTAGCAGGCTTCTAGTCATGGCGGAGCGCCCAGGCAGGAGCGGCGCGACTGGCGCGGAGCGACTGGCCGAGCACCGTCAGTACCGCGATCGCGAGCGCGAGCAGGCTCGCACCGATGAAGAACAGCGGCGACAGCGCGATGCGGTCGTCGAACCCGGCCAGCCAGGTGCGCATCGTCACGAAGGCCAGCGGCCAGGCAATGAGGTTGGCGATCAGCACCGGGCGTAGGAATTGCCCGACCAGCAATTTGACGATGTCGGCGGACGACGCGCCCAGCGTCTTGCGGATGCCGATCTCTTTCACTCGCCGCTGCGTGTTGAACGCCGCCAGTCCCCACAGCCCGACGCAGCCGATGAGGACGGCCAGCCCGGCACCAATGCCGAAAAGCCGCGTCGCGCGATCATCGGCGTCGTAGAAGTCCTGTAGCAGGCGCTCGCCGGTGTCCGCCCGGAAGGGGGCCTCCGGGGCGATCCTCTGCCAAGCGGCGCGAACTGCATCTTTGACGACTCGCGGATCGCCGGTGAACCGCATCGTTGCGACCGGATAGGGGACGATGCCGTGCGTGTAGGTGTAATAGACCGGGGTGGCCGGCAACCGCGGCGAGAAGAAGCGCAGATCATCGACCACGCCGACAATGGTCATTGGTCGCGGCTGCACCACGGTCTTGCCGATCGCGTCCTCGGGCGAGCCGAAGCCGAGGGCAGCGGCGGCCCGGCGGGAGATCACGATGTTGCGTGCCGCGCCCTTCTCGCCGTTCGCAGTGTCATCCATGCCGTGGGCGTCGTCGAGAAGGCGGCCGGCGACGGGCCTGGTGCCGAATAGCCGGAAGAAATCCGACCCGACATTGATACGCCGGACTGCCGGCCCCAAGCCGGTCCGGCCGGCGAGGAGTAGATTGTCGGCATTGTTGTTGCCGACGTCGCCGACGCCGGTGTCCGACGTGGTCACCGTCGATACGCCGGGCACCGCTTTAAAGGCCGCTATCAGCGCAGGATGCTTCGCCTGGTCGACGTAGCCAAGCCACGGTGCCACCAGCAGCCCCTCGCGCTGGAAGCCGAGATCGGCGTTGCGGACGTGGCGGGTCTGCGTGACGAGAACGGCGGTGCCGATCAGGAAGGCGATGACCAGCGCGAACTGGAACACGACCAGCGCCTCGCGCGCCCGTGTCCCCGCTCGCCCACCGCCGGGCGACCGGGCAGAGGCGAGGACGGCCGCTGCGGGAAAGCGGGACAGCAGCACCGCCGGATAAAAACCCGCTGCCATGCCGACGACCAGCGACAGCGCCAGCAGCACCGGCACCGCGACGGCATAGGGGATCGCCAGTGCCAGTCCGCCTGCGGCGTTGACCAGCGGCAAGCCAAGCTCGGCGAGGATCGATCCGAACAGCGCGGCCACCGCGACGGCGAGCACCGCCTCGCCGAGGAACTGGCGGATCAGCGTGGCGCGGTCGGCGCCCAGCACCTTGCGCATCGCCACCTCCCGCGCCCGCAGTCCTGCCCGAGCGCTGGCCAGGTTCACGTAATTGACGATCGCGATCAGCAGCGTCAGCGCGCCGACGAGGCCTAGCGTGACCACGGTGAGCTTGCGGCTGGCGCTTTCCTGACCGGCCGGTTGCAGGTGCGCGCGGTCGAGCGGTAGCAACGGCAACCCCATGCGAGTGGCTGCGTCGCTGCCCAAGTCGCGCGCGCCATGCCGTGCCACGAACGCGGGCATCTTCTGCTCGAACGCCTTGGCTGCGGCGTCGTCCGGGAAGCGCAGGTAGGTCTTGAGCGAGGTGCTGCCCCAGTGCGTCCACCATTCGCCTAGATCGCTGGTCGGCAGCCGTGCGAGGATCGAGAACTTGAAGTCGGTTGCCTGAGGTAGGTCTTCGAACACGCCAGTAACCCGGTAAGGCAAAGTCTTATCGAGAGCGAGCGTCAGGGTCTGACCGATCGGATCGGCGTTACCAAAGTATTTCTTCGCCGCGGATTGACTGATGACCACGCTCGTCGGGTCCGCCAGCGCAGTCGCTTTGTCACCGGCCACCATCGGAAGGTCGAACACCCGAAAGAAGCTGGCATCAACTTGACCGATGTCGTCGAACGTCGCGACCCCATTGCGCACTACGCTTCCGCCATCCTTGCCATCCATGTCCCTGCCACCCATGAAGCGGGTGCCGACCAAGCCCGGCAAGTCCTGCCTCAATTCATCCAGCAGCCCGCCCATTGTAAAGGGATACGTGCCGGCGAATGGGCCGTCCGCTCGTTTCCATTCGGTCTGGACGACATAGATTTCGTTGTGGTGCGGCAGCCACTTCTCAAAACTGGTCTCGAACCGCACATAAAGCGCGAGAACGAAGAAGACTGCGATCCCCACCGCCAGCCCGCCGATATTGAGCGCGGCATACAGCTTATGGCGGGTCAGCGACAGGAAGGCGAAGCGGTTCATCGAAGCGGTCCCTTCAGATCGCGCGCATGGCGCTGGCGACGATGCGGCCGTCGAGCATGTCGATGCGGCGCTTCGCCATGTCGGCGTGGCTGGGCGAATGGGTGACCATCACGATCGTCGCGCCCTCTGCGTTCAGGCCGGTCAGGATGTTCATCACCTGCTCGCCGTTCGCGGTGTCGAGATTGCCGGTCGGCTCGTCGGCGAGGATCAGCTTGGGATCGCCGACGATCGCGCGGGCGATGGCAGCGCGCTGCTGCTGGCCGCCGGACAGCTGGTGCGGGAAGTGACGGGCTCGGTGGGCGATCCCGACCTTATCCATCGCCGCCGCGACCCGCGCCTTCCGTTCGCCGGCGTCCTTACGATAGGCGAGACCGAGCGCGATGTTCTCCTCAATCGTCAGCTCGTCGATCAAATTGAAGCTCTGGAACACGAAGCCGAGCGTGCTCCCGCGGAACGCCGCCAGCGCTTTCTCGTCCAGCGCGGCGAGGTCGCGGTCGCCAAACAGGTAGCGGCCGGCGGTCGGTCGGTCGACGGTCCCGAGCGTATTGAGCAGCGTCGACTTGCCGCAGCCAGACGGGCCCATGATGGCGACGAACTCGCCCGCCTCGACGTGGAGGTCGATGTCCTGGAGCGCGGTGGTCTCGACCTCGTCGGAGACGTAGCGGCGCTGGATGTTCTCGAGACGGATCACGTAGGTCCCTTTCAGCGGATGTTGAGAATGTCGCCCTTCACGGACGCGGTGTTGCTCGTCACAATGCGCTCACCGGGTTTCATGCCCGACAGGATCTCGACCTGCTCCGGATTGCGGCGGCCGGTCTTTATCGAGCGGCGACGGGCGTGGCCGCCATCGTCATCGACCACGAACACCGAGGTGCCGCCGCCGGATTCCAGCCAGCCGCCGATCGGGGCAACGAGCGCGGTCGCGGTGCCGCCCAGCGTGATGCGGATGTCGAGCGTCTGGCCGCGGTTGAGCCCGGCGGGCGGCGTGCGG
>JAAIGE0100203202.1_pt1 | contig 10326 bp, 8 predicted proteins | sample 6487951 | NCBI WGS metagenome assembly JAAIGE01 (sample SAMN13974128, study PRJNA590717) | phyllosphere metagenome | biome: tomato field; feature: multiple bacterial spot infested tomato fields; material: tomato leaves; isolation source: leaves from tomato fields | host: Solanum lycopersicum ... | reverse complement strand
TTGATGAAAAATTGTATGAAAGCAGATTTAAAATAGAGCAGGCAAATGCCTGGTTAGACGGATTCAAGGCTTTGCTGATAAGATTTGAAACATTGGATATTACCTGGAAGAGCCTGCACTTTTTAGCGTTCTCCTTAAGACTAATCAAAAAAGTAAAAGTTTAAACAACTTCAGTTTAAAAAATCAGTTGAATATGAAATTTTATAACAATATTTTTTTGATTATAAAAGTCATCTGAAAAATTTCCACTTCGGGATAATCGCCAGCATCCCGAAACCGGTAAACAGGAAAAGATTGGTTACATCTGTATAAAGAAAGGTAGACAGATAATAATTATGCATAAAAAAATGCAGGACCAGGAATGCAGGAAAAGTGAAAATCCCGATTTTCCTGTAGAAGAACATCAGGACCAGGCTTACGGCCATCAGTGCATCAATGGTAAAAATAATGAAAAAATACCATCTCGGGATGTTCAGGTATTCATGCTGAAGGTATTCGTCCAGATCAATCCCGAACCCCATAATCGTAAATAACATCAGAGCGGCAAATGCCAGGATAAATCCCCATCCTTTTTTCGGATCTTCATCAAAATAGCTGTATTCTTCCATAGGTACAAAAATAAAGAACTTATGAGAAATTTCATAAGTTCTTTTTATATAATTCGTTTTTAAAGCCTGACTGATTAAATAGAAATGGCATTGATCAGCCTGTTTTTGTCACTTAAGTACTCCTCCATAGAAATCATACTTTCCGTTCTCATAACGTCCTGAATGTCATCAATCTGATAGATGATTCTTTTTGCATCATCCGTATTCTTGGCTTTTACCTTGCAGAAAATATTGTATTTCCCGGAAATAACGCTCGCTTCAATGACGTTGGGAAGCGTTGAAAGCTCTTTTAAAACCTCCTGCGTACGGTTTGATTTTGTCAAAAGGATTCCGATGAAAGCCGTGAAGTGATAATCCAGCTTTCCATAATCGATATTAAGAGATGACCCCAAAATAATACCTGCATCCTCCATTTTTTTCACTCTTACGTGAATTGTTCCAGCAGAAACATCCATCTGCTTCGCAATTTCTGTAAACGGCATCCTTGTATTTTCTACTAAGAAATCAAGAATTTTTTTGTCTATTTCGTCCAGTTGATAGTTCATAATAATTAAATTACAGTTTTCTTAAAAAATCAATGTATTTTTTGCAAATTTAAAAAAAATTATTTAACTAAAAAAATTATATTAAACATTAACAATAATTAACACAGATGATAAAAATCATTAAAAGATCACAATTATTTAGCTGTTGATTTTATAGAATCTGTTTTTATTTCATTTTTATTCTGCTGTATTTTTTTATCTTTTCCTTTCTTTTTAAAGAAAGAATTGAAGCTCTTGCTCCATACAATACCTCCGCCATAGGCCTGATTAGCAGTTCCGTTTGATCCGGCACCGTTAACAACACCGATATTGGAAGGTTTGGAGTAGCCTCTCAGCAGCAGGCTTCCGTCATTCTTCTTAGAGATATCATACTCAATGGTTCCCTCACCAGACAGGTAATTGGTTTCCGTATTTTCAGTCTTGGTCAGTGGGATTCCCAATCCGGTCTTTACTTTAATCCTTGGTGACAGTGCAAAGCTTACCCCTGCATTGGCCCTGTCCCCTATATTGGAATACTGGTCGCCTTTTACATAATTCAGGTCAATCTGGAATTCGTTGCTCATGGTATTCAGTACGGACCCCAACTGTTTCAAGAGCAGATTATAGCCGGAAGATTCCGCCACTCCGGCAACGTCCACGTCTACACCGCCGGTCCTGGAAACATTAAAGCTGTTCAGCAGCAGAACAGACCCGAACTGCAGTACTTTTTCTCCATCCTGGCTCATTTTTGCGGCCAGTGTTTCTTTTACCTGGCTTGAAACGTCCAGCGCAGTAACATTAAGGTCTATTTTAGGATCTACCAGTGATTGGGTAATATTGGCCTGAAGCAGGACACTCACAGGCTGCAGTCCTCCCATATTAAGGTATTCCCCCGCATTGGAAACCATTCGTACATAATTGGCCGTTATGTCAAGCGCAGGTTTCATGGCATCGCCGTCCCACCGGATGCTGCTTCCTTTTTCGATCTGGAATGTTTTATTCAGGATTGCCTTTGAAATAAAGGTTCCGTTTTCCACTTTGTACGTCCCGTTCATGGCAATACTGCCCTGCCTGCCCATCTGGAATCGCAGCTTTTCAGCCTCTCCTTTTACCATAATGCTTCCGACATCATCACCGATCAGAACATTTACCGTAGTGCCTTTATCTACATCTAGTGCGAAGTCAATATTCATATTGGCACCTGTTTTTTTCTTTTCTTCAAGCGTAACCAGCCCGTCTTTCCCTTCTTTCAGGAATCTCAGCATTTTAAATTCTTCTACATTGGAAGTGGAGCCTGAGTTGAAGGTAAAAGTACTTCCGCTCAGCGCTTTCATATTGGGGGTAGATATGCTTAAGGCTGAAACCGGTCCGTCTACATACAGGTCTCCCTGGCCATATACCCTTCCCCAGAAAAGGTCATAATCTTTCTGGGTGGTATTTAATACCAGCAGGTTATCTGCCCTCATAACCAGGTTGACTCCCAGCGATGAGATGGTTTCAAACTGGATCGCACCGGAAATATTCCCTTTGGAATTTGTCCTCCCGTCATGAACTTCGATATTATTGAGGATTGCCAGCCCTTTCGTTAGTGGGATTACTGTATCGTCAAATGAATAATCCACTCCCGTAAACAGAAGCTTTAAGCCAAAGCCTTTCAGGGCGATATCGCCGCTGTAATCCAGATTGCTGAACTTCCCGCTTACTTTAAGGTCCCCCGTTGCTTTTCCTCTTAAATTCCCAAAAACGGTAGTAACGAACTGCTGGGCAAAAGCCACATCAAAATCCCTCATTTCGGCTGTAAGGTCAATGGTAGGGGAAGCTGTATTATTGTTTACCGTTCCCGTTACGTGAAGGCTGTTGTTCCCGATGACACCGGCAGAATTCACTTTGATGTCAACGTCATATACATTAAGGGAAAAACTGTTGGTTGCGGAGACCGTAATATCGCCCATGTCATTCCCGTTCATCATGATATCGTCAATGGTCATATCCACCAAAGGCTGCAGCGTACTTTTATCCATTTTAATCTGCACATTCCCGTTAGCCAGGCCCTTTAGGTTCATGGTATTTCCGCCCGCCTGCATTTCCAGCAGCTTTTCAACTGCAAAATCTTTAACTTCTGCATCCAGATAGAAATCTTTGGCAGATTTAAACTGGGCTTCCTTTATAAACAATGCACTGTTGTCTGAATAGATCCTCAGGTTCCTGATGTCGAAATCCTTTTCTTTTTTACGGTAGGTTATGGAATGGTCCAGCTCTGGGCTTGTATCAATAGCCCAGGTGACATCGTTGAATTTAACTTCAGTAGGATCAAACCTGAATACATAGTCGCCGCCCGCATTGGTTGTCTGGTTGACATTGACGGCATAAGATTTCAGGTTGTCATCCAGCTCATCTTCAGGGCTTCCGTGCTTGAACTGTGCTGCCAGGTGAAGAACGCTGTTGTTTTCATTCCTGCCGCTTAAAGTAATATCTTTAATGATATTTTTATTGTATTCTACCCTGTTGATCTTAGCAAAAATCTGCTCATCAAGATTTGCCGTATTGATTCTTACCATCACACTGTCTACCAGCGCGCTGTCCCTGGTAATATTGTTCCGGTCATTTATGCTGTAAGAAGGGTTAGCTGCTGCCAGTGCTTTGTCAGCTTCTGTAATTTCCTGAACTTTGGTCATGACATACTTGAGTGAAGCCGCATCTGCATTTAAAATCAGGTTGTTTGAATTTCCGTCGTACTGCCCTTCTACTTTTGCACCCTGGGGAATTTTCAGGTCCGGCATGAAATAGCTTACCAGCCCCTGCTGGATATCAAAATTCAAAGTGAAGCTCTGTCCCCTGTATAATTTCCGGGGCGCAGGGCCCACCAATACTTTATTCAGTCCGTTTTCCACCATGCCTGCAAGATCAGCAAGGTTATACCTTCCGGAAATTTTCCCGTTGACGGCACCCGGAGCATCCACGTCAATCACCCGGCCGCCGTTTTCGGTAAACGTCTTTATTTTTGCATAGGGGATGGCATATTTCTGTGTAGCCGTGGCAAAATTAATATTGTTTGCCTCAACATCCAAAATAAGGTCATTGAGGGAAGACATGGCCATCTTACCGTTCACTGTTCCGCTTACGATCTGATTTCCGGGCTTATCCGTAAAATAATTCATGTTCAGATACCTGACATCAGCATCCACATCCATGGCGATCCTTGAAGTGCTGAAGTCAATCAGGCCTTTGATGACCGCTTTCGCCTGTTCGTCATCCACCGTAATAAGTCCGTTGTATTTCTTATGATCCAGCAATCCGTCAAGATAAAGATTATTGATTTCCTTGTTCATGATCTCAATACTGGTGATCCGGGATTTTGTGGTCAGCCTCATGGTATTTACATCGAAGCTCTGTCCGTTAACATCAAACCTTCCCGAAATAAGACCTACGGATTTGTTTTTGGTAATTACCGATGTGTTCAGGTCTCTTACTTCGGCAATCCCTGCATATTTAGGCATAGGCGAACTGTAATCCGTCAGGGAAAATCCGGTGATCTTTGCCTGCCCGATCCCTGTCATCAGGTTTCCGCTTGAAATATATACTTTATTAGGGTTTACGCTTGCCGTTCCGTTGTACTTCAGCTTTCCGAAATCATCTGCAAAATTCTTCATTTTGGCCGCAATAAATGAAGGCATCATTGCTTTCAGATCCTTATAGGTAAAATCTGCTGACAGGTTATTGGTTTCAATGAGGAAGTTGCCTTTCAGCAGCCTGTTGATTTTCATTGTCTTTGTGGCAATATTCACATCGGGATTCCGGATCAGGAAATGGTCCAGCTTAAAATTATTCAGCGGCCCCGTCATCTTCCCTGAAATATTGAAAGGCTTGAAATTATCCCAGTTGGTTACAAAATAACTGATGTCATAGCCGCTGAGCTGGCTGCCCAGCTGCATGTCCATTTCCCATTTCACCTTATCAGCAAAATCTGACCAGGAGCCATTATCGTGAAGATTGAATTTTATATCGCCCTGTAAAAGGCTGTGGTCTGTATTTAACGTCAGGTCTTCCAGGAACAGGAAATCCTTGGTCATAGACAGTTCTGTTGAAAAAGTATCTACAAAATGTGATTTCCCCCATCTTTTGGTGGTAAAGGACATGTTGTTGATCTGTGCTGAAATATTGCGGCCGTTGACTTTTACATTCGGGGCTTTGAGATTGAAGTTGGTAGCCGTAAGCCATTTGCCTTTTTCTCCAGGGGAATTTAAATTGACAATGGAAACTTTGGAATCAAGAACCTGCAGCCTGGAATTCAGCTGGAAAGGCGGCTTGTTCGGATCCGGCTTTTTCCCGCTGTCGAACAGCTGGGTAAAGCGGATAAAATTTGAAATGCTGTCGCCTTTATAGGTAATGACTTTTATATCCGCATTTTTAAGCGTAAGGGAGTTGAAACTTAATGAGTTGTTTTTACCAATATTGGTGGCGAGCGAAAACCAGTCTGAATTGGCAGTAAATTCTTTAGCGGTAATAAAATCGGCACCTTTGTAATCTTTTATTTTGAGGCCTTTGATCTGTACATCCCCGAAGAAATCCACATCTACGCTTTCGGTTGACATCTGTGCCTTGAAATCCCTGTTGACAATCTGCAGTGCCTGGTCGGCAGCCCACTGTTTAGTAGCCGGAAGATTGATGATCACAAAAACCGCCACCACAAGACCGAGGCTCAGCCAGAACAGAACCAGCAAAAGCCTGGCCCACCAGGAATAGCTTGTTACGTCCTTTACCGCCTGCTTCCCGAACTCTCCAGCCGTTTCTACCGGATGTTTAATCGCATCACTGGCAAGTTCAGAAGCTTCTTTCACCGTCTCCTTTACCTTGCCTCCGGCATTCTCAACAGCTTTCTGCACCTGGTTGCCCAGGTTTTCAGCTGCTGACTTTTTATTCTCATTCTCGTTATTATTCTCTAACTTTGCCATTATTATGAGCGACTCTATAATTTTAGGTATTGAATCGTCCTGTGACGATACATCAGCAGCGATTATCAAGGGAAATTCTATTCTGTCGAACATTGCGGCAAATCAGGCGATCCATAAGGAATATGGCGGCGTTGTCCCTGAACTTGCGTCGCGTGCCCATCAGCAAAACATCATTCCTGTTGTTGAAAAATCCTTCACTCAAGCAAATATACAACAAAATGCAATTTCTGCGATAGGATTTACACGCGGGCCCGGACTTTTAGGATCACTTCTTGTAGGAACTTCGTTTGCTAAGTCACTGGCAATGAGCTTAGACATCCCTTTAATTGAAGTCAATCACCTGCAGGCACATATTTTAGCGCATTTCATTGAAGATGCAAATCCTGTGCCGCCTGCATTCCCTTTTTTATGCCTTACCGTGAGCGGCGGCCATACCATGATCGTACTGGTAAAAGATTATTTCGATATGGAAATTATCGGGAAAACCACTGATGATGCTGCCGGGGAGGCATTTGATAAAATCGGGAAAATTTTTGACCTGGATTATCCTGCCGGCCCGATTATCGACCGGCTGGCCAAAGAGGGGAACCCGGATGCATTCACGTTCAATAAACCGAGACTGGAGCAGTATGATTATTCTTTCAGCGGCATCAAGACTTCCGTGCTGTATTTTATCCAGAAAGAAGTAAGAAAGGATCCTGATTTCATCAAAAACAACCTTAATGACCTCTGCGCTTCGGTGCAGCGCTGCATTGTTGAAATTTTAATGGCTAAACTGGAAAAAGCAGCGAAGGATTTGAATATTAAAGAAGTAGCCATTGCCGGAGGCGTTTCTGCCAATTCTGCCCTGCGGCTGGCCATGCAGGACAACCACCAGAAGCTCGGATGGAACATCTACATCCCGAAATTTGAATATACGACCGATAATGCGGCCATGATTGCCATGGTAGCGCAGTTAAAATTTAAAAGAGGGGAATTTACGGATCTGAGAACTTCTGCCACCGCAAAATACGATTTATGAAAATACTGTTAGAAGAGAAAGTACTGGGAACGCAGTCTAAGAAAAACTCAAAATACTATTGGGTTCTGGAAACCGTTACAGGAAAAAATGACGTGACCGAAAAATCTGAAGACGAAGATTATTTAATGATAAGCTCGGAAATCGGATATGTTCAGAATATAAAGGAAGAGATATTAGAGAAAATCAATTCAGAAAATGTGTTCAGTTTTACTTATGAACCTAAAGAAGGTGATTATTTATCCATTAAAAATAATTTAAGGAAAAACGAATATCTGAATTTAATTTTTATGAATAACAAGTGGATTGAAGAAATTTACGCATGTTCATACAGAGATTGCGAGGGCGATATGTACACCACCATCAAAACGGGTGTCGCATTTTTAAGCGAAAATGAAATTACGTTTTAATATTCACATATAAATAAAATTCAGGCAGACTCTAAATACCAAGATATGAAACTTTTTTTTGGCGAAATCAATAACGGAAAAGCCATCATCAACGAAGAGGAACAACAGCACATTGTAAAGGTTCTCCGGATGAAAAACGGTGAACAGATCCACGTAACCGACGGCAAAGGAAATTTAGCTTCCGGAACCCTGTCTATTGAAGGGAAAAAAGCCAATATGGAAGTTGCTGAGATTAAAACGGATTACCCTGATTTTATCCCCAGGCTTCACATTGCCATTGCCCCGACCAAAAACATTGACCGTATTGAGTTTTTTGTAGAAAAAGCGGTGGAAATGGGTATTTCTGAGATCACCATTTTACAGACTGAAAAAACAGAACGCAAAAACATCAATATTGACAAACTCAGGAAACAGGCGGTTGCCGCATCCAAGCAGAGCCTGAGGTTTCATTTTCCTATCCTTAACGATTCTGTAAAACTGCAGGATTTTCTGAAAAACATCATTCCTGAACATACTTTTGTGGCGCACTGCCATGAAAACCTGGAACGGATTGAACTGAAGGAAATTCCCGTATCGGAACACATCACATTTTTAATTGGCCCCGAAGGTGACTTTTCAGAGAAAGAAATTTCATTTTTGGCAGACCATCATGTAAAAGCGGTTTCCCTGGGCAGCCAGAGGTTGAGGACGGAAACAGCCGGTATTTTTGTGGCCGCCTGGAATTATTATAACCTGCAATAAAAGACAGAACCTGCCCAGCGTCCTTAATGCTCCCACTGAATTTCATGATCCTTCAAATATTTCTCAAAAATCTGCTGTCCGCTCCTCATTGAATTTACCGCCCAGCGGATTTTCATCTTCAGAAGTTTTTCTTCATTCAGTTTGTAATCAATATCAGATTTTATCAGCTTCTGCTTAAGCTCGTACATGCAGATGGAAGCTGCTACCGAAACATTGAAGCTTCTGGTAAAGCCGTACATCGGAATGGCCAATGTTTCATCCGCAAAATCTAAAACTTCCTGGGAAACCCCCTGCATTTCGGTTCCGAAGACCAGGGCAATCGGTTCTGTAATTTCATATTCAGGCAGCATCTTCGCATTATTTTCCAGTGATACCACCACGATTCTATACCCTCGGTCCCTGATTTCCCGGAAAGACGTTATATTTCTCGGCATTTTCTCCACCTCAACCCAGGTATCGGCACCTTTGGTCACCCGGAGATTGGGCTCAAAACTGTATTCTTCCTGCAAAGCCACTACTTTATGAAAGCCACAGGCTTCCACAGAGCGCACAATGGCCGCCGCATTCCGGAACTGATAAATATCTTCCACCACAGGGAGGACAAAATCTGAACTTTCCGGTGAAAAATGTTCGATTTTCTGCAATCGTTCTTCGGTTAAAAACTGTTTTAAATACTCAAAAGTCTGTACTAAATCTTTCATCTGATCATCTCTATTTTCAACAGCCGTAGGTAACGTTCACCATGACAGCCTTTATGATAAAATTTACCGTAAACGTTTCATCTGTTTTCAAATCTTTGCAAATTAACGTAATTTTGGGGAATGATCCTGAATGAACCGGGAACAAAACCTGATAAGTCTGTATGAAACGAAAAGTCCTGTTGATCTATACCGGTGGTACCATCGGGATGGAAAAAGATTATGAATCCGGCAGCCTCCGTGCCTTTGATTTCGGAAATATTTTTGAGAAAATGCCTGAAATGAAACTGATGGAATGTGAAGTTTTCGTCCATCCTTTTTCAAAACCGCTGGATTCATCAGATATGGGACCGGAAGAATGGAAAATCATTGCCCACTACATCCGCAAAAATTATGACCGGTATGACGGCTTCCTGATTCTTCACGGTACAGATACCATGTCTTACACGGCTTCAGCGTTGAGCTTTATGCTGAAAGGGCTCAAAAAACCTGTCATCTTGACCGGTTCACAGCTTCCGATCGGGGATCTGCGCACCGATGCAAAGGAAAACCTGCTGACCAGCCTGTATTACGCCAGCCTGTATGAGGAAAACGAAGCCGTGATTCAGGAAGTGGCTATTTATTTCGAGTATAAGCTGCTGAGGGGAAACCGTACTTTAAAATATTCAGCTGAATATTTCGATGCTTATGCCAGTCCGAACTATCCTATTCTCGGGCAGTCCGGCGTACACCTGAACATCATTAAAGAAAATCTTTACCGCCGTGAAAAAGATATTGAATTCCATGTAGACGACCATATTTCCGAAGATGTTATTTTCTGGAGGATTTTCCCGGGCATGAACCTGAACCACTTTAAAGAAATCCCAAAAATGAAGGTGCTGATCCTTCAGGTATTCGGTTCAGGGACTATTTTCAGCAGTGAGAAAACAGTAGAGACCCTGCAGCAGATCCGGGACAACGGCACTGAGATTGTGGTGGTAAGCCAGTGTATTTCAGGCGGTATTTCATTCGGCAAATATGAAAACAGCAATATCTTTTCAAGGATCGGAGCCATCAGCGGAAGAGACATTACTGCGGAAAGTGCCATTACAAAAGCGATGCACCTTATTGACAATCCGGGCTACACAGGAAGCTTTGCTGAGAACTTTGCCAAAAGCCTGTGCGGAGAAATTTCCAATTAATTGCATGAATAATTTGCTAATTCAATAAATTCTCTTATTTTTGCAGTCTCGAATAAAGAGAGGTGTCCGAGTGGTTGAAGGAGCTACCCTGGAAAGGTAGTATACGGGTAACTGTATCGAGGGTTCGAATCCCTTCCTTTCTGCAAATAAAAGCGCTGATTTTCAGCGCTTTTATTTTTTTTCAATCGGGCTGA
>JAAIGE0101591989.1_pt1 | contig 10330 bp, 6 predicted proteins | sample 6487951 | NCBI WGS metagenome assembly JAAIGE01 (sample SAMN13974128, study PRJNA590717) | phyllosphere metagenome | biome: tomato field; feature: multiple bacterial spot infested tomato fields; material: tomato leaves; isolation source: leaves from tomato fields | host: Solanum lycopersicum ... | reverse complement strand
TTTCCTTTTCACACCGGCAGCAGTTGCTCCATGCGCTCGCGCACGGCGGCAGCGCGTTCGGGGCCGGCCAGCAAGGTGATTTCATCCAGCAGCGCCTCGCTCACGTCCAGCATGCTGTCGCGGTCGCGCGCACCGCGCAGCGCTTCATGGAAATTGCGGGCCAGGTCGGCATTGCGCCGCGCGAACATGCGCTCGCAAATGTCGAACAGGTACATGCGGGCGCCGGCCAGCGAACGCAGGGCGTTCGAGGGTGCCGGGGCTTCGTTCGTGGCGGCCGGCGCATTGGAAGGCGCGGGCGTTGTGCTGGGGCTGGCCAGGTAACCCTGGCGCATCAGTTGCTCGACGATCTGGGCGCCGATGCCGTTGTACATGGCCTGCAGGTCCTTCATCGGCCGGCCATCGGCCAGCAGCAGCAGGGAGCGTTCTCGCAGGCTCAGTGTTCGCACGCCGGGGGACAGTTCCAGGCGGGCCTTGTCGGTTCTCAGGAGCAGCATGGAAAGGGCAAAGATCAGGCGGGAGCCTGATTGCACCGCACTCCCGTGACGTGGCGATGACGCCAGTAGGGCCACGCGGCTGCGTGCGGCCAATTCCCACGGTTCTGATGCCGGGTGCGGAACTTGCCGCGAAGGCCGGTGGTATTCTCGTGAGCTTCGCCCAGGGGGGAGAAGCATGCTGACGGAACACCCAATGAACAAGAAAACAATTGCAGGCGCCGCCGTGGCGCTGGCTGTCGTGGCCTATGGTGGCGCGACCTGGTATCTGGGCCAACGGGCCCAGTCGAGCTACCAGGAGGCGCTGGTCGATCTGCGCCAGGCCCTGGGCCCGGAGGCCATCGTTTCCGAGGAATACCACAAGGGCTTCTTCTCATCGCAGGCCAAGCTGGTGCTGCAGTGGACCCCGCCCCGCACGGCCGAGCAGGTGGAGGCCAATGTGCCGCCATCCGCGCCGTTGCGCCTGGCCGTGAACAGCACCGTGCACCATGGCCCGCTGGCGGGCCGCCGCCTGGCGGCCGCCGTGGTGGATTCGCGCTTTGCGCTGGAGGGGCTGGACGCGCAGGCCACCAAGGACCTGGCCAAGGTGACCGCTCCCACCCTGACCACCGTGCACCACCTGACGGGCCGGCACGACCTCCATTTCCAGTTGCCCGCGGGTGAAGTCGGCAACGAGGAGATGACGTTGCGTTGGCAAGCCATGGTCACCGACATGACCCTCAGCGGGGACCGCAAGCACGTCAAAGGCAGCTTCCAGTGGCCCGAATTCGCGATGGTTGGCGTGCCCGGCGGTACCCCGGACGAGGACGACGAAGAGGCCAGGCCGGCGGCCCGCATCACCATGGCCATGAAGGGCATGGACGGCACGTTTGAAAACGAGGTGATTGAAGGCATGTGGCTTTTCGGGCCTGGCACCGGCACGGTGCGGCTCGCGGAGATGGACGCCAGCAGCACCCCGGCCGCAGGCGGCGCGGCAACGTCCCTGTTCTCTCTGAAAGAAGTGGCCGGGTCGTCCACGATCGAAAGCAATGGCGCCACGATCAGCATCGCCACTGCGCTCAACGGCAAGGGCAGCATGGGCCCGCTGAATTTCGAATCGGTGGGCTTCGAAGAAAAGTTCCAGCGCATCGACCTGGAAACGATCAAGCGCTTTCAGCAGGCACTGATCGAGGCCTACCGCACACAGGGCCTGGCGAGCGCGGCCTCCCAAACGGAAGAGCGCATTCTGGCTTTGCTGGAAGAGAGCGCTCCCCGCCTGGTGGCAGCCCTTCCGGCTTACTCGATGAAACTCATGGCCACCTACCAAGGCCAGCAGGGGCAGATCGAATACGGTGGCGAAGTGCAGCGCGCTCCCTCGGCCGAAGAGGTTGCGCAGACGGGCTGGAAGGCCGCGTTGATCAAGGGCTCGATGCTGAATGCCAGCGCGCGTTTGCCCAAGGCGTGGATTGCGCCCATCGCTGAGGCTGCAGGCAAGAAAGACATGAAGAGCGAAGACATGGACGCCATGATCGGCATGGCCCAGGCTGCCGGGTTCCTGCGGCAGGAGGGCGACAATCTCACCAGCGTGGTGAAGATGGAAGCCGGCCAGGTCAAGCTCAACGGCAAGAGCATCGACCTGCCAAAGGGGACTTTCTAAAATAGCGTGCTTCGGTGGCTTCGGCCATCGGTCGGCTGCTCGCCAGGGCCCTTCGGGCCCTTTTTGTTTTCCCGGCGCCGGGTCGTTCGTGGGGCTGCAGGCAGTGCTTTTCCTTGTTGTTACCTTCATCGGAAATTCCGGATTCACGGCCATGGGCGCTCTGCGCCGGTGGCGCAAAGGTCCATTCACGCTGCCATGACCTTGCTGCTCGCGCCCATGGAAGGGCTACTCGACTTCGTGCTGCGCGACGTGCTCACCCGCGTGGGTGGGGTGGATCGCTGTGTGTCCGAGTTCATTCGCATCACCGGCACCTTGCTGCCTGACAAGGTGTTCCTTCGCTACCTTCCGGAACTGCGCCATGGCGGCAGGACGCTGGCGGGCGTGCCGGTGCGGGCGCAGTTGCTGGGCTCCGATCCCGTCAGCATGGCCGAGAACGCGGCGCGCCTGGCAGCACTGGGACCCGAGGGGATCGACCTGAACTTCGGCTGCCCGGCCAACGTGGTCAACCGCCATGGGGGCGGTGCGGCGCTGCTCAAGGAGCCGGAGCGCATCGCTGCCGTGGTCGAGGCGGTGCGCCGCGCCGTGCCGCCGCACCTGCCGGTGTCCGCCAAGATGCGGCTGGGCTACCACGATGCCTCCCTGGCCCGCGAATGCGCACAGGCCATGCAGGCCGGCGGCGCGTGCGAATTGGTGGTGCATGCGCGGACCAAAGCCGACGGCTACCGGCCGCCGGCCTATTGGGAGCAGATCCCCGCTGTGCGCGATGCCGTCTCCATCCCGGTGGTGGCCAATGGCGAGATCTGGACCGTGGCCGATGCGCAGCGCTGCCGCGAGGTGTCGGGATGCAGCGCCCTGATGCTCGGGCGGGGCATGGTGGCCGATCCCGGCCTGGCCCTTGCAATCCGCTCGGCGGACGCAGGCGACGCCGACGTGCCTGCATTGCCTTGGTCGGCGCTGCAGCCGCATCTGTCCGATTTCTGGCGTCTGGTCTGCGAAGACCTGGAGCCCCGCCAGCGCGCGGGCCGGCTCAAGCAATGGCTCAATCTGCTGCGCCGGCGGTTTCCGGAAGGGGAGGCGGCGTACCAACAGGTGCGCACCATGACGGATCAACAAGACATCACGCAATGGTTGCACCGGCAGCCGATGCCCGATCCGGCTTGAAACCAACTTGCCCTGAGGGTAGGGCGGGCCTGCCTCGGCTGAGTGCGGACCAGACGGTTCCGTCAGGTCGCACCTGAGGCATGGGCCTGCGAAGCAGGCCGCCTGTTTCGCGCTACAAAAGGTGATCCGGTGCCAATGGACCCAGGAGCTTCAGCAGCAAACGCAGTCCCAGACCAGTATCGGGGTCCGTCGTGGCGTCTTCGAGGCCGCTGCCCTGGGGGGCTCGCCAAACCAATCCCTGGTCGGTCTTCTCCAGTCGCCAGGCGCCTTCGCGCATGGCGGTTTCGATCTGCTCTGACGCCATGCGGGAGAGGGCCCGGCTTTGGATCAGCAGGGCAATCTCGGTGTTCTGCAACTGGGAGCGCAGATCCAGGTTCATCGAACCCACCACCAGCAGCCGGCCGTCCAGCACCAGCACCTTGGAATGCAGCATCGACCGGGACTCGCCCGTGGCCGCGGCCCCCGATGAACCGAACGTCGACTTGAGGCCTGCCTGCTCGCTGCGCAGTTCATACAGCTGCACGCCCATGGACAGCAATTCATCGCGGTGCCGTGCGTAGCCCACATGGGCAACCGGCGCATCGTTGGACGCCAGCGAATTGGTGAGCACCCGCACTCGGACTCCCCGTGCCACGGCATCGGCAAACGCCTTCTTCATGTCCTCGCCGGGCACGAAGTAAGGCGAAATGATGAGCAGGTCCTGCCTTGCCTGGGCCAGCAACTGCAGAAGGCCGTCCACCACGGTTTCTCCTTGCGCTGCATGTTCTGCAGAGGCTTGGAGCGCCTGCGTCCGCGGTGTCGTGGGTGAGGGCGAGTTGTTGTCGGAATGGGAACCGGATGCGCTCACCTCGACGGCTGCCCCTGGCTTCATGTCGCCTACGGGAATGCCGCGCTCGCCTTCGGTGGGAATCTTCGCGGGTTGGTCCGCCAGCATGGCGGCCGGCGCCCAGACGAAGGCTGCCGCACCGAGGTCCATGGCTTGTTCGTTCCAGACGCGCTCACGTTGCGCCTGCGTGGGTCCATCGCTGGATGGGCGGGGCTCGCCGTCCGGCGGCTTGGGCCCATCCCGCCGGTCGGAGGCCGCAGTGCGCGTCCCTGAAGGGGGGCCGTTGCTGTTGTCACCATCACCCTGTCGCTGCTGTTCGGACGCTGGCGCCTTCGAGGTCTGTTCGCGCAACCTTGCCAGTTCCTGCTGGGTGATGAGCGACTGCACGGGGTAGGCGCGCTGGTTGTTCCAGTAGCTGTCGAAGCTGCGAGACAGATCCTGGACGATGGGGCCCACGGCGAGCACGTCCAGATCCACGAAATTGCCCGAATCGGCATTGCCGAAATAGGCATCGCCCAGATTGCGCCCGCCCGTTACGCCCATCACGTTGTCCGCGATGAACAGCTTGTTGTGCATGCGTTGCTGCACCCGGGAAAAATCGGTGACAGAGCCCCACAAGCGCCCCAGCATCGAACCACGCGGCCCAGCGACCGGGTTGAACATCCGCATTTCCACATTGGGCTGGAACGCCATGCCCATGACCAAGGCATTGCGCCCCGTGCTGTGAAAGTCGTCCAGGAGAATGCGAACACGTACCCCGCGCCGTGCCGCCGCTGCAATGCCGCGCAGCAACCGCTCGCTGCTGGCATCCGCATGGATGGCGTAGTACTGCAGGTCCAGTGTTTTCTGTGCGTTCTCCACCAGGGCGAGGCGGCTGCCATAGGCTTCCTGGGGGCCGCTGAGCAGGAGAAAACCGGAGTCGTGGCGTGCTTGGTCAGCGCGGCGGCGATCCTCCAGCACCTTGGACAAGACTGTATTGCTGGCAGGTAACTCTGCTCGTGAGACAGGACGGTCGACTCTATCTGGCAGACCGGCACAACCTGAAATGAAGAGCAATGCGACGAGTGCTGAAATACCGCGCGAAATATACAAACTGGGATGTCTCACTCGTGAGGTTTTTATGGATGTGCCGGTGCTGTGGGCTGGATGGTTAGTTGGTCAGTTCGAAGCCGTTGCGGTACAGCTTGAGTCGGTCGATGGTTTGCAAGATCGTGCTCTGCCTGTCTTTGAAATAATGATTCTTCGCATCTCTTCATTTTGAGTGGCTGTCGATACATCATTCCGCTTGATGGTCAAGGTGAGATTTTCTGGATAACTTCCATCTTTTTTTCGAGAAAATCCGGAACTGTCAAATGTTAAATAAGGATCGGCGCCAGTGGCCGTACCGTTTCCCGATATGGTGAAATAACTTGCTGGGGCCTCTTGCTTCATGACAGTTCCATCCCCGCTTTCGCTGTAGGTCTGGCTGCGATCCTTATCAACGAAAACGATCCAACCAGTACCCCAATCGGCACCACTGGCTGGAATGACATAGGCACTGGCATTTTGCTTCATTGCCTCTGCTTTTGCAGTATTGATGGCTACCAGAAGAGAGTTGGCAAGCGAAGATAGCTGAGAATTCCGCTGAAAGGCCTGGAACCCTGGCACGGCCACCAAAAGCAGTATTGCAGCAATGGCCATTGTTATTACCAGTTCAATCAGGGTAAAGCCATTCTGCGATTTTGATGTTTTACTCATGGCCAGCAAAGCCTGGGATTGCTTGTGTTGCCGCTGCATTTTTTTGTGCCATTGCTCATTAATTCCAGATTGCCGACGACTGGATCTGACTTTACTGGAGTTGCGATCACTCTAACGCATTGTGAAATGGGCAACGTCCCGGTGCCAGTTGCAGGGCATGTACTGGCAGACAGGAGGTATGCCGCCGCAGACAAGCCTCCATCGCCAGAAAATGTTTTAAAGGGAACCGTGGAGGCCGTGACACCCCCGCAGGCAGTGGATGGAGAGGGGGCTAAGGCAGCAACAGTCCCGCTGCTGTTGCTGAATGCCAAGTAGCAATTATTTTGTGTCATGTATCGCTCCTGCTGCTGAAGGAGCTCTGCCAAGGCGGCCCGCCCTTGCGCTCGCCGGCCTTTCAGAATGGAGTCGTTGTAAGCAGGATAAGCAACTGCTGCCAGAATGCCAATCACTGCCACCACGATCATGAGTTCTATCAGGGTGAACCCCCGGTTTGCTTGCGCGTTCATAGCTTGACTCACTTGTTTTTCATGTCTTGGTAGTTGTTGATCTGGCGCCAGCTTAGACGACCCACGGCCTCGGTGATGCTGACGACCTGCGTGCTTGTGCTGGCGCCGGATTGCCCGATCGTTGTGCTCCTCAACGTCGTGGTTCTCCATCCCCGACCGGTGCTGTCCAGTGGAGTGGGCGGCGTTTCGGATTCATTCACGAAGAACATGCTCGGTCCCAACAGACCCACGGTTGAAAGGTTGTATTTCCCTGAGCCATCGCCAATGTTGACCACATAGGCATTGCTGGTTCCGGGCGTGTTGGTGCAAGTTCCGGTAGCACCAGTGGCGCCAGGAATGATCGTATTAAAGGTGGCATAAAGGCTGCCTTGGTCACCAATGGCACTGACCAATTTTTCTCCAGAAACCGGCATATCAAAATACCACCCAGAACGTTGTGTTGCATCGGTATCCGACATGGCCCGGCCCCATTTGAATGCACCCACCGTGATGACCCTTGTGCCGGTATTGATGGCGCCTTGTTTCAGCCGCGCCCGTCCGCTGATGACACTTGCCGCCGCAGGGGAACTGTCTGCAGCCGTAAGACCATTGTCGTAAACGGCATAGAAACTGTTGGTTGCAGTCGACGTGTTGTCTGTCGTCTCCAGATATTTTCCTGTGCCGAAGGCGACATAAAAAGTTTCCAAGCCGGATACTGTTGGTCCCGAGAATATGGCTGGTGCTGCAGTAATCGGTTGGATGGTATTGCTCGAATCTTTGGCAATATACAAGGGGTAGGGCACAGGCGACCCTGCAGTGCCTTTGTTGAATGCCGTCAATTTATTCATATTCCAATCGCTGGTAGGCAGATTTTTTGAAAAATCAAGTTTCCAGAGGTTGCCATGAAAGTCTCCCATGTAGATCTGCGTGACCTCGCCAGCACTGCCCCAGAGCGGCTGAAAATTGGCAAGCCCCGTCGCTTTGGTGGAGCTCAGCGTGCTATCGATGGGCAAGGATATCTTGAAATAATTGGTTCCCAAGGTCCACGAGGTTCCAGGCTGCTTGTCCAATGCCAGCAGGAAAAGGGCGGGCTGTCCGGTCGTACTAAATACCCCATTGACATCGGGCACGTAATTGTTCGCACCGCTTGCCACGACTGCAAACCAACGATAGGTGCTGGTGCTGGCGCTCCCGCTGGTTTTCAGCTTTAGAATCTGCGGTTTCCCGATTACCTGGCCCATATCTGCATCGTCGGAACGCTTGAATTCCCACATCACGTTGGAGGCAGCAAAATTAGACGGGTCAGACACATCCAATGCAAAAACCCCGGAACCTCCTCCACCTGTTCCCGAGACCAGGACAGTTTTCCAATCGGATGCCGTGCCATTGAATGCCACTTGCGCCTCTCCCACAACTGGTGGCGCATCGACATAGCTTTGATGGTTAGTCACATAGCTCGTGTTTGTCAGTGCTGAGAGTTTGGGGCCCATCCAGCTGGGAATATAGGCAAACAATTCGTCGCCAGTACCCGCGTTGAATGAATGCAGCATGCCGTCATTTGCTCCAACAAAAACAGCTGGCGTGCGATTGCTATAGCTACTCCGGAAGGCAGCATACCCGGCGCCGGAATAGGCCGCGGTAGGTGCACCTGAATACACAACGCTGGAGTTGACGATGTCTCCGAGCAACGAACTGCGCACCCGGAAAGGATTACCTTCCTTGGTTCGGTCTCCCCTCAAAAAGCTGACACGCGCTGAACCTTGCCCATCTGAAGATGCGGTAGGTTCTGCTTTATTGAGATAGCCTTGCAAGGCGCTTTCAATCGTTGCCCAAGTAAATGACGCCGCCACTGGATTCGCATTTCCGGCGGTATTTCCCACAAAAATCTTGCGATTGGCAGCGGGCGAAGCCATCACCGACAAACGGTCTGCCGCGCTCCAGTTCTGAGAACCCACGTTAAGGCTGGTGCCGGAGGCTGTCAGAGGTTCAGCGACAACGTCTCCGCTCCAGTTACTCGTATCAAACTTGGCAGAATACACGACGCTTCCCGACGTGCTGCTGATGGTCGTGGTAGAGGCTGAACTGCCTGCGATGCTTCTGGCTTGGGTCGACGCCCTGCTGAAAATATCGTCAAAGGCTGAAAGGACGCCACGTGCACTACTTTGAAGGTAGTAGGTGCCAGCCTCGCCAGGATCATTTTGCTTTTGCCAGACATTGTTGTCGTTGGTGCCGTCTTGGCGCTTGAAAGGATTGCCATAGGTGTTATACGGCCTGGCTGCAGCGTTGCTGGGATCCGATTCGAAGCCGCCATACTTGGAGGCCATGAAAAACTGATTGGCAAAACGGCGTGTTGAGACGTTGTTTTGGTCCCCGTACTCGTTGACGTCGAAAAGGAACGTTTTGACTCGGAGTCCTGGACGCTGTTTTGCAGGGGCTGCGGTCCAATCGGTTCCACGAATGTCGTGCGTGTGAGACCAATATGCCGACCCCATGATCTGGCTGGTTTGGGTACCACTCGGCACGCTACCGTTGGCCCCATTGGGATTGCCAGTGGTTCGGGTCACATTTTGACCATCTTGATAGGTCGTTGCTTGATTTCGCTCAAAAGCTTGAACCGTGCTACGCCATGCATTAATGTTTGGAATATTATTTGACAAATCAGGCGTTGGCAGCCTGTTTCCGTCATGGGTGTTCACGTCTCCAATGACAACCACGTTGCTTTTCAAGCAAGAATAATCCGATGCATTGCTTCTGTTGTCATATGGGTCGGTCCAGGTCGAGTAAGCCGGATAACCATCGTACATATCAGATGAAATATTGCTCGTCGCAGCGGTGCTTGGCTGCAAGCCTTGCAGGTATCTGATCGTCTCGTAATGGAGTTCACCGACAGGGTCATACATTTTGTAGCGACCAGGTACAGGTCCGGTTCTGCCAAATTTGTTCAGATAGTTGATGACGCCGCTAATGTTCGGCGTTTGACTGGTATTGTTGTCGGGATTGGATAGGAATACTCCGTTGTTGGCATTCCATTCTGCATTGGGATTCCCGCCGCTGGGGGTGTTGTCTTGTCCCGTGGTGCTGAAAGTTTTGCTGCCGACATATTTCATCGGTGCTCGAAGCACCCCGCCATAGCGGCCGTTGTTATAGCTTGCCGTCTGGTCCATAAGATAACCAAAGGCAGCCAATCGCATCTGATCACTGTATTTCTGAATAACACCGGTTGGCTTGTAATTGCCATTGGGGTACTGCCTGCACAAATTGTATGCAGCACGCACGTCTTGCAAAACGCCAGAGGTGGTATCGCAGACTTGAACGCGTGCATAGAAAAAGCCATCGCTATTCAAGTTTGCGTTCACAGGCGGTGTCCACGATCCGCTGTAGTTTCGGTAGTAACACTGTTTAGCAGTGCCGCTCTTCGGGTCGCCAAAGATGTCATTGGTACAAGCCACGCCATTCGATGCGGGAGCCACCTTCCAGTAATTCACACCATTGACTTTGACTCCATACCAAACCTCTTTCGTTCCTGTAAAACTGCAGGTATTATTTTCAGTAGCGCATTGAGTTGTACTGCTGGGTCGATCTGTTGATGCATCGCTGACCGGTCCCACGGATGAATTAGTGGTTGGCGCGCCCAATTTATATGATGCCGGGCCTGTCGAGCAGTTTCCGGTATTGGAAGTGCCAAAATAGATTCTATTCAGGGTATTGGCTACCCATATATCGTTTCCATTGGCAGCTGTGATCATTGCTGTAGGGACAGCTCCCCAATAAGTCCCTGCACTTCCACCATTTTTTTGCAGTTGCTTGGCCGGAAAATTGCTGGTATTCCACATGCAGACCGGGTCCCCATTGGGAATGACTGCCCGTTGAAGTATGGTCAGGGAAGAGTTGGTAGTGGCTGTATCAATGTATCGATCACCGCCTGACAATGCCAAGCGGAGCATATCAATGGCTGAACTGCTGGCCCAGTTCAAAAAATTGCCGCTGAAGGCAT
>JAAIGE0100981345.1_pt1 | contig 10331 bp, 10 predicted proteins | sample 6487951 | NCBI WGS metagenome assembly JAAIGE01 (sample SAMN13974128, study PRJNA590717) | phyllosphere metagenome | biome: tomato field; feature: multiple bacterial spot infested tomato fields; material: tomato leaves; isolation source: leaves from tomato fields | host: Solanum lycopersicum ... | reverse complement strand
TCGATGCCGAGCAGTGCGCGGTAGAAGGCTGCGGATCGTCCGACGTCGGCCACGGCGAGGGTGATGGCGTGCATGCCGGGCAGGCTACGCCCCGGCCGATCCACTCGACCGGGCCGACCTCGCTGAGCCAGCTGACCCCGTCGAGCTCTTCGACGAGCTCAATGCCCGTCAGGCCGCAGCAGGCGAGCGCGTCTTCGCGAACCCCCGCAACGCGGCGAGCGGATCGCTGCGCCAGAAGGAGGAGGGCAAGAGCCCCGACAAGCTCGCCCTCATGGCCGACCGTCTGCGCCGCCTCCGCATGCTGGTGCACGGCATCGGAGCGTGGCCCGTCGCCCAGATCGAAAGCGAGACTCCGATCACGGCGCAGTCCGAGGTCTACGGTCTGCTGGCCGAGTGGGGCCTCCCCATCTCGACCCATTTCAAGGTGTACGACGACATCGACGGCGTCTTCGACTACGTCAAGCGCTACGGCGCGGGGCGGGCCGGGGTCGAGCACCAGATCGACGGCGTGGTTGTCAAGGTCGACGACCTCGCCCTGCACGTCGAGCTCGGCGCGACCAGCCGAGCGCCCCGCTGGGCCATCGCGTACAAGTACCCGCCCGAAGAGGTGCACACCAAACTCGAGAACATCGTCGTCTCGGTGGGCCGTACGGGGCGGGCGACCCCGTTCGCGGTCATGACACCCGCGCTCGTGGCCGGCTCGACCGTCCGCCAGGCGACGCTGCACAACCAGCAGGTCGTCAAGGCCAAGGGCGTCCTCATCGGCGACACCGTGGTCCTCCGGAAGGCGGGCGACGTCATCCCCGAGGTCCTCGGACCCGTGGTCGAGCTGCGCGACGGTACCGAGCGCGAGTTCGTCATGCCCACGGAATGCCCGGAGTGCGGAACCCCGCTCAAGCCGGCGAAGGAGGGCGACATCGATCTGCGATGCCCGAACGCCCGCTCCTGTCCCGCGCAGGTCCGCGGACGCGTGGAGCACGTCGGATCCCGTGGCGCCCTCGACATCGAGGCGCTCGGCGAGGTGGGCGCGGCATCGCTCACTCAGCCGGTCGTGCCTTCCACACCGCCGCTCGACACGGAGGCGGGACTCTTCGAACTCACCCTCGCCGACCTGTTCCCGATCGAGGTCGTCGTTCGCGACTCCGAGACGGGCATGGTCACCCTGGCCGACGACGGTCGGCCCAAGCTGCTGTCCCCGTACCGGCGCCGCCGCAACGTGAAGAAGGACGGCGCGTTCGACCCCGACGGCCCGTTCGCCGGAGATGAGGGTTCGGTCCCCTCGAAGCGTGCACTCGACCTCATCGCGAACCTCGAGAAGGCTAAGACCCAGCTGCTCTGGCGCAAGCTGGTCGCGCTGTCGATCCGTCACGTCGGGCCCGTCGCCGCACGAGCGCTCGCCGACTACTTCGGGTCGATCGATGCCATGCGCGCTGCGAGCCGGGAGGAACTCGCCGCCGTCGACGGTGTCGGCCCGATCATCGCCGACGCCCTCATGGATTGGTTCGCCGTCGACTGGCACGTCGAGATCCTCGAGCGGTGGGCCGCGGCCGGCGTCGAGATGGGGACGCCTGGTCACCCGGGTCCCGGTGCCGCGCGAGCCGAGGGCGGCGTCCTTTCCGGCATCACGGTCGTCCCGACGGGCGCCCTCGAAGGGTTCAGTCGCGAAGGCGCCGTCGAGGCGATCCTCGAGGCTGGGGGCAAGGCCGGGTCGAGCGTGTCCAAGAAGACGGACTTCGTCGCTGCCGGCCCCGGGGCCGGGTCGAAGCTCGCGAAGGCCGAGGCGCTGGGAGTCCGGATCATCGACGCCGAGCAGTTCGCCCTGCTCCTCGCCGAAGGGCCGGCGGCCCTCGCGGAGGACCCGGACGATGCAGGGGCTGCCGTCGACGACAGTGGCAGCGACGCTGCACCTCCGCCGTCGAGCTGACCCGTTCCGTCGAGGCCTGACGTTCGCTCGCACTTCGTGATTTGGGGGTCGTGCGAACACCGCCCGTGTCCCTAAAATGGGGGACACCACCCCGGCGTCGATCCGACGCCATCCGAGTTCGGCGAGGGGTCGTCGGATCCGGTGGCGGGTGGTCACGAGGGGGCTGAGGGGCGTGCGAGCGAGCGCAGTTGTCGTCTCCATCGCGCTCGTCGCGGCCGGAGTCTTCGTGCCCTCCGCTGTGCTGGCCATCAGGTCGGTCCCGTTCGCCACCGATTCCGCGGCTCCTTCGCTCGCGTCCGTGTCGTCGGGTGTGCTCTCCGTGGGCGGGCTCAGTGCTCGAGCCGCGACCGGTGTCACCGGCACGGGAGTCGACTCCGCGAGCGGCCAGCTCGTCACTCCTGAGCCCGAAGCGGCCGACATCGCTGACTGGTGGGACGGGCTCGACGAGTCCGATCAGGCGAGTGCGGCCGCGGCCGAACCGACCGTCGTCGGCAACCTCGACGGCGTTCCGTACGACGTACGCGACAGGATCAACCGCCAGACGCTCCGCTCCGACCTCGCGGAGCTGCGCCGATCACTCGACGACGGCCTCGGTACGGCGAGCGCGGTGGCGGCGGCCCAGCGTCTCGCGATGCTCGAGCAGATAGACGAGGCGCTGACTCCCAGCCCGGGCGGACCCGCCCGTCTCCTCCTGTCCCTCGACACGGAGTTCCCCGGTAAGGCCGCCATCGCGTTGGGCGATCTCGAGACGGCCGATTACATCAGCATCCTGGTCCCGGGGGCGCTGCTCTCGGTCCGTGAGCACATGGCCGAATGGACCAAGGTCACCGACGACCTCTTCGCCGAGCAGCGGTCGTGGGAGCGCACATTCGGAGAGAACGGAACCGTCGCCACGGTGTCCTGGATCGGCTATCACACGCCCGATCTGACGAACGCCATCTCCCTCGATCTGGCCGAGCAGGGCGCGAGCGCCCTCGCGTCCTTCGTGAACGGGATCCGCGCGCGGCACCCGGGGTCGGGCCCTTATCTCTCGGTCTTCGCGCACTCCTACGGCTCGACCGCGACGTCCATGGCGTTGTCCCGAGGGTGGATGACGGTGGACGCCTTCGCGATGATGGGCTCGCCGGGCGGTGAGGTGAAGGACGCGGCCGAGCTCGGTGTCCCGAACGACAACGTGTGGGTGGGGGAGGCGCCCTGGGATCCGGTCGTCAACACGGCGTTCTTCGGAGTGGACCCGGGTAGCCCGTCCTTTGGTGCGAAGCGCATGAACGTCAGCGGGAGCGCCGACCCGATCACGGGGGCATTCCTCACCGCATCCATCGGGCACGACTGGTACCTGGAGCCCGGAACCGAATCCCTGCGCAATCTCTCGCTGATCGGAATCGCGAAGGGCGAGTTCGTGACGGACGGCAGCGACGACGACCAGCTCAAGACCCTGTCCCTGCTCGGCTGAGTGACACCTGCCTGAGGCCGATCCCCGAGGATCGGCGGCGCGAGCGGGAACGAGCCCGACGCCCGCGGCGGCTAAGTTTGACGGGTGTCTGATTTCTCCCGTGAACAGGTCGAGCACCTGGCAGGACTGTCGCGCATCGCGCTGACCTCCGACGAGATCGACCACCTCGTGAGCGAGTTGGGTTCGATCGTCGACAACGTCGCCAAGGTGAGTGAGGTCGCCACCGCCGACGTGCCCGCCACGAGCCACCCCATCCCTCTGCAGAACGTCACGCGTCCCGACGTGGTCGGCGAACTCCTGACGCAGGAGCAGGCCCTCGCGGGCGCCCCGGATGCCGCCGAGGGCCGTTTCCGCGTCTCCGCGATCCTGGGGGAGGAGCAGTGAGCACCGAACTGATCCGTCTCACCGCCGCGCAGCTCTCCGACAAGCTCGTCTCGGGCGAGGTGTCGTCCGTCGAGGCGACCCGTGCCCACCTCGACCGCATCGACAGCGTCGACGGCGCGATCCACGCCTACCTGCATGTCGCGCACGATGCGGCTCTCGAGCGCGCCGCCGAGATCGATGCCCAGCGTGCCGCCGGCCAGTCGCTGAACGCCCTCGCCGGTGTGCCGGTCGCCGTCAAGGACGTGCTCTGCACGCTCGACATGCCCTCGACCGCCGCGTCGAAGATCCTCGAGGGCTGGATCCCGCCGTACGACGCGACGGTCGTCGCGCGTCTGCGCTCGGCCGGAATGATCCCGCTCGGCAAGACCAACATGGACGAGTTCGCGATGGGATCCTCCACCGAGTACTCGGCCTACGGGCCCACCCGCAACCCCTGGGATCACGGACGCATCCCGGGAGGATCCGGTGGTGGCTCGGCCGCCGCGGTCGCCGCGTTCGAGGCCCCGGTGGCACTCGGCAGCGACACCGGCGGGTCCATCCGCCAGCCCGCGTCGGTCACCGGCACGGTCGGCGTCAAGCCCACCTACGGCGGCGTCTCGCGCTACGGCGCCATCGCGCTCGCCTCCTCGCTCGATCAGGTCGGCCCCGTGAGCCGCACGGTGCTCGACGCAGCGCTCGTGCACGACGTCATCGGTGGACACGACCCCCGCGACTCCACCTCCCTCGACGAGCTGTGGCCGTCGTTCGAGGCCGCGGCCCGTAAGGGACAGCAGGAGCGTTCGCTGAAGGGCGTCCGCGTCGGCGTCGTGAAGCAGCTCGGCGGCGAGGGCTTCCAGGCCGGCGTCACGCAGCGCTTCACCGAGGCGCTCGCGCTCATGGAGCGCGCCGGTGCCGAGATCGTCGAGGTCGAGGCCCCGAACTTCGAGTACGCCATCGCCGCGTACTACCTCATCCTCCCCGCGGAGGCGTCGAGCAACCTCGCGAAGTTCGACTCTGTGCGCTTCGGACTCCGGGTGAGCCCCGAAGGCGGAGGAACCGTCGAGCAGGTCATGGCCGCCAGCCGTGAGGCGGGCTTCGGTCCCGAGGTCAAGCGCCGCATCATCCTCGGCACCTACGCCCTCTCGGCCGGCTACTACGACGCCTACTACGGCAGCGCCCAGAAGGTCCGCACCCTGATCCAGCGCGACTTCGACGCCGCGTTCGAGAAGGTCGACCTGCTCGTGTCGCCGTCGGCGCCGACCACCGCGTTCGAGTTCGGGTCGAAGACGGCGGACCCGCTGTCGATGTATCTGAACGACATCACGACGATCCCCGCGAACCTCGCGGGCATCCCGGGCCTCAGCCTCCCGATCGGTCTCGCCCCCGAGGACGGCCTCCCGGTCGGCCTCCAGGTCATGGCGCCCGCTCGCGAGGACGCTCGCCTCTACACCTTCGGCGCCACGATCGAGGCGCTGCTCGAAGAGGGCTGGGGTCACCCGATCCTCGACCTGCTCCCCGCTCAGCCCGTCGCGGGCGAGGCGGCACACATCGCACCGGCTCCCGGCCAGGGAACCGAGCCCGAAGGGGGAACGCTCTGATGGCGAAGGCCGAACTCCTCGACTTCGACGAGGCCCTCGAGCTGTACGAGCCCGTGCTCGGCTTCGAGGTCCACGTCGAGCTCTCCACCGTCACCAAGATGTTCTCGCCCGCACCGAACCCGGCCTACGCCGGAGCGGGGGAGAAGGCCGAGCCCAACACGATGATCGCCACCGTCGATCTGGGGCTCCCCGGATCGCTGCCGGTCGTCAACGAGCAGGCAGTGCGCTACTCGATCTCGCTCGGCCTGGCGCTGGGGTGCCAGATCGCGCCGTCGAGCCGTTTCGCGCGGAAGAACTACTTCTACCCCGACCTCGCGAAGAACTACCAGATCTCGCAGTACGACGAGCCCATCGCGTTCGAGGGCGAGGTCGAGATCGAGCTCGACGACGGCACGCTGGTGAAGATCCCGATCGAGCGCGCCCACATGGAGGAGGACGCCGGCAAGCTGACGCACGTCGGCGGCTCCACCGGGCGCATCCAGGGCGCCGAGTACTCCCTCGTCGACTACAACCGCGCCGGCGTCCCGCTGGTCGAGATCGTCACCAAGCCGATCTTCGGTGCGGAGCACGCAGCTCCGGCGCTGGCGAAGGCGTACGTGGCGACGATCCGCGACATCGTGCGCGGCCTCGGAATCTCGGAGGCCAAGCTCGAGCGCGGAAACCTCCGCTGCGACGCCAACGTCTCGCTGCGCCCGCGCGGCCAGGAGAAGCTCGGCACCCGCACCGAGACCAAGAACGTCAACTCGATGCGTTCGGTCGAGCGCGCGGTGCGGTACGAGATCCAGCGCCAGGCGGCGATCCTCGCGAAGGGCGGCACCATCACGCAGGAGACGCGCCACTGGCACGAGGACACCGGTCGCACCTCTCCCGGTCGCCCCAAGTCGGATGCCGACGACTACCGCTACTTCCCCGAGCCCGACCTGCTGCCGGTCGTGCCCGCGCCCGCGCTGATCGAGGAACTGCGCGCCGCGCTGCCGGAGCCCCCGGCCGCTCGCCGTCGTCGCCTCAAGGCCGAGTGGGGCTTCACCGACCTCGAGTTCCAGGACGTCGCGAACGGCGGGCTGCTCGACGCGGTCGCCGACACGATCGCCGCGGGCGCCGCCCCCGCCTCGGCGCGCAAATGGTGGACGGGCGAGATCACGCGCGTCGCCAATGCACAGGAGCGCGACGCCGCCGACCTCGTGTCGCCCGCGAACGTCGCCGCGCTGCAGAAGCTCGTCGATGAGGGAACGCTCACCGACAAGCTCGCGCGCCAGGTGCTCGAGGGCGTCATCGCCGGAGAGGGCACCCCGCAGGAGGTCGTCGACGCCCGAGGCCTCGCCGTGGTCTCCGACGACGGGGCGCTCATCGCCGCGATCGACGACGCCCTCGCCGCCCAGCCGGACGTGCTCGCGAAGATCCGCGACGGCAAGGTGCAGGCCGCCGGCGCCGTCATCGGGGCGGTCATGAAGGCCATGAAGGGCCAGGCCGACGCCGCGCGCGTGCGCGAGCTCGTGCTGGAGCGCGCCGCGCAGTAAGACACCGGATGCCACGGCCCCGACGCTCCGCGCGCGCGGGGCCGTGGCATCCGTCGTTCGCGGGCGTTCCGCGGGGTACCGACGGGGGATCGTCGACCCGCCCTCGGTCAGCCGAGCCGCGGAATCGCGACGGAGCGGGGCAGATCGCCGTAGGCGGATCGCTGACTCGAGGGGTCGTCCGCGCCGACCTCGATGTCGGAGGTCCGGGGGACAATGGATGCCATGGGACGCGGAGACGGCACGGGGCGCATCGTCTCGCGACCCGACGCCGACGACACGGGCACCGGCATCCTGCACGTCGACATGGATGCCTTCTTCGCGTCGGTGGCCGTGCTCGACGACCCGTCGCTCGCGGGCAAGCCGCTCATCATCGGCGGTTCCGAGGGGCGCGGCGTCGTCTCGAGCGCCTCGTACGAGGCACGCCGCTACGGCGTGAAGTCCGCCATGCCCGTGGCGATCGCACTGCGCCTGTGCCCCACCGCGATCGTGGTCAACCCGCCGTACCACCGCTACACAGAGATGTCGCGGCAGGTGATGGCGATCTTCCACGACGTCACTCCGCTGGTCGAACCGCTCTCGATCGACGAGGCGTTCCTCGACGTGCGCGGGGCGCGTCGGCTGTGGGGGAGTCCGGGCACGATCGCGCGCGACCTGCGAGCCCGCGTGCTCGCGGAGACCGGTCTCACGTGCAGCATCGGCGTCGCGGCCACCAAGCACGTCGCCAAGATGGCCTCCACCATCTCCAAGCCCGACGGCCTGCTTGTCGTGGCGGCCGCCGACACGGAGGCGTTCCTGCGGCCGCGGTCCGTCCGCGCCCTGTGGGGAGTGGGGCCCAAGGCCGCCGAGGCTCTGGAGGCCCGCGGCATCCGTCTCATCTCCGACATCCTCGACACACCGCGGCACGCGCTCGATCAGGTTCTGGGGGCGGCGATGGGGGAGCGCATCTGGCACCTGTCGCACGGGATCGACGCACGCGAAGTGCACACGGGTCGGTCCGAGAAGAGCGTCGGCCACGAGGAGACGTTCCACACCGACATCTCCGACACGCGCACGCTCCACGTGGAGCTGCGCCGCCTCGCCGACCGGGTCGGAGCGCGCCTGCGGACGCAGCAGTACGAGGCCGCGACGATCTCGATCAAAGTCCGCTTCTCCGACTTCACCACGTTGAGCCGCTCGCGCACGCTGCCCGAGCCCACCTCGGTCGGACAACGCATCGGCGACGCGGCGATCGACCTGTTCGACTCGATCGACCGCCGCCAGGCCGTCCGGCTGGTGGGGGTGCGTGGCGAGAAGCTCAAGCCGGCGGCCATGGCCGCGACGCTCTGGGACGACGACGCCGAGTGGCGACGGGTCGAGGGCGCCCTCGACGGCGCGGCTGCGCGGTTCGGCCGCGGAGCCGTCACCCGCGGGTCGTTGCTGGGACCGTCGCGAGGGGGCGGCGCCCTGCCGACGAACCCGCGGCCGTCGTACGACCACTGACGACGAGCGAGACCCTCGCACGAGCCGTGACGGCGCGCAACGCCCTGCGGCCCGGCGAGGCGGGCCGCTACGGTGGGGGCATGCCCAACATCGCATTGGAACTCGGCAAGCAGGCCACCAGCTTCGGCGTCACCTCCGCGTACGGGGAGCAGCAGGACGTGGACGGCGTGCGCATCGTCCCCGTCGCGCTCACCTGGGCGGGGTACGGCGGCGGCTCGGACGAGCAGGGCAACGGTGGAGGCGGGGGAGGCGGATACACCCTCCCGCTCGGCGCCTACATCCGCCGCGGCGACGACCTGCGGTTCGACCCGAACCTCGTGTCGCTGCTCGCCGTCGGCATCCCGTTCGTGTGGGTCGCCGGTCGCGCGCTCAGCCGTGTCATCCGCGCCCTCAAGAAGTAACACGGACCCGGTCGACGAGGCCCTCGCCGCGGCGGTGGCCGCGGTCTCGGCGCGCATCACGGCGGTCGGCGCACCGAACCCGGCCGTCGTCATCGACGGACGCAGCGGCGCCGGCAAGAGCTCGCTCGCACGGCGGCTGGTGTCGGCGTGGCCGGGTCGCGGGCGCGTGCAGCTCGTCGCGCTCGACGACGTCTATCCGGGGTGGGACGGACTCGCCGAAGGCGTGGACTACGCCCGGGAGGTGATCCTGCTGCCCCATGCCCGTGGACTGCTCGGCGTCTGGGAACGGTGGGATTGGGAGGCCGGGACGCGCGCCGAGGCGTACGCGGTGGACCCTTCGCTTCCGCTGGTCGTCGAGGGGGCGGGCATCCTCACCCCCGAGGTCGCGCGGCTGGCCGACGTCTCGGTCTGGGTGGAGGCGCCGACCGACTCGCGCCGGCACCGCGCGCTCGAGCGCGACGGCGACACCTATCGCCCGCACTGGCGGCGCTGGGCGCTCCAGGAGGACGCCCACCTCGACGCCCACAGCCCGGCTGAGCGTGCCGACGTGCGCGTTCGCATCCCCTGACACCTCCGCCGAGGCCGACCCGACCCGGGCTCAGGGGCGTTCGAGAGCGGCCATGAGGCCGTCGAGGCGATAGCCGATCCAGTCGTAGACCCCGAACCGCGGATCGTCGGGCTGGTGATCGTCTTCGTCCTGGATGCCGAGTCTCGTGGCGAGCACGAGGCGCACCGCCGACAGCGTGCGCATCCACGCGAGGGCCTCCCCTTCTCCCAGGGCGACGGCGATCGTCGCATCCGGGTCGCCCGCGGGGGTGGGCTCACCGCCGTCGGCGCCCAGCGTCTGAAGGACGGTTGCGGCATCCTGGGAGCGCCGCTCGATCAGGTCGCCTCCGGTGAGCCGACGGAACTCGCGACTGGCGGCTTCGTCGTCGGGGTAGGCGTCGGGCATCAGTCGCGCCACGGCCGGGTCGTCGTCGGTGCGGGAGTCGGCGAGGAGATCGCGGAACTGCCCGACGATGCCGGCGAGGTGGAGGGCTTCGAGACCGCTGATCTCGAGGACGACGATCCGCTCGCTCACGAGGGGTCCTTCCTGACGGTGGCCCAGAGACCGAAGTCGTGCATGGCCTGGGTATGGGCTTCCATGACCTCGCGCGGACCGCGTGCGACGACGGCGTGACCGTCGTGGTGCACAGCCAACATGAGGCGGTGGGCCGTCGCGGCGTCGAAGCCGAAGTAGGTGCGGAAGACGTGGCTCACGTAGCTCATGAGGTTCACGGGGTCGTTCCAGACGACCGTGACACGATTGCAGCAGTTTGCCGCCGTCCCCTGGTCCGGTCCTTGCGTGCCGCTCCAGGGACATTGTGGTGTCGTGCAGCCTCTATTATAGGGCTGCGCCAAGTGGGTCGTGGCCATGGTGTCGGCTGCGGTCAGGACAACATTTGTTTTTCCGAGGGGCGCGATGGCGAAGATCGTGATCGAGGAGGGCTATGCCCCCAGTGACGCCGAGCCCTTCATGAACGAGCGTCAGCGGGAGTATTTCCGCCGCAAGCTCCAGGGGTGGAAGCAAGACATTCTGCGCGAGGCCCAGGACAC
>JAAIGE0100912753.1_pt1 | contig 10332 bp, 12 predicted proteins | sample 6487951 | NCBI WGS metagenome assembly JAAIGE01 (sample SAMN13974128, study PRJNA590717) | phyllosphere metagenome | biome: tomato field; feature: multiple bacterial spot infested tomato fields; material: tomato leaves; isolation source: leaves from tomato fields | host: Solanum lycopersicum ... | reverse complement strand
GCCGAGGATCAGTCCTACGAGGCTGTTTGCGTTATTTACCTTCGTCGGCACGATCGCATCGTATTGGTTATTTAGGTAAAGTACCGTCACGAGAAAGACGATCATTACCACCACAAGGGTAGCGCAGCGCAGGCCGGCAAAGCTAATCACTGTTTGTCGCATTCGAGCCCTCCATACCGACCGGCTTATAGCTCACCAAAATTAATATCGCACTCCATCATGGGGGGCTGTTCATCGAACGACCAAACATTGGCGGCGAACAGATCGTCACAGCAAAGCGGGCCGTCTCCGATGCCGGCGATAGCGTGCAGCCGTTCCGCTGCCCCCCGATGGAATACCTCGACCGGGAAGGCGGTTACGCCATGGCTCAGCAGCCAGAACGTGCGCGTGACCCCATTGATGAAATAGAGCCGCGCGCCATGTCCTTCCGGGTTTGCGCCCGAGGTCGCAAGCGGAACCGGGTTATGCCGCCCGTGCGAAAACCCGCGCTCAGCGTCACCGAACTTATAGTCTAGCGACATATCGCGTTTGAGCGCCGGGGAGCCCGCCCGGTTGTTGTGAGGCCACGCCAAGCCCGAGGCGATCCATGCGCGATAGAACCGCGCAGAGTCGACCATCACCACGAACCGATCATCATCGGCAGCGCCCCGGCCGAGGCCAAGATAGCGCGGCCCTCTCTCCGGCACGTCCACCATCCACAGCGCGCGGTTGTTGCGGACTTCGAGCAGATCGGCCGGCTTGGCGATCGGTACTGGATCGGCGCTGTCGAGCATCACCAGCTCACCCCGCATTTCACGACGCCGCAGCGCGTCCCACACCCACAACGGGATGCGTGTCGGGACTTCGAGGCCGCGACGGTCACGACGCCAGGTTGGTTTGAAGGGCCACACGGTTCGACCGATCGCGATCATCGAGCCGCAATGAACTCACGGATCAGGTTGCGGCCAGTAAGCAGGCCGCCGAGATTGATCGACACGAGGAGAAGGAAGATCGTGACGAACATGCCGGGGGGCGTGTCAGAGATCAGGCAGAAACCCACGAACTCAGCGATGAAAAGGGCGAAGGTCAGCCCTAGCGTGAGCCAGTTGCGGAGATCAGCGCGGCCAATACCAGACATGAAATCGCCTCCAATGATCGCAGGACTAGAGAGGCATACGCTGGATCGGTCTAGCGGGCCACCCGGATCGGACCCGCATAGCCATAGCGAACCACCGATCGAGCGACCCACGAATAGGACATGCAATGGATGCCGTCCTTCCGAGGCCGCGCCCACGCCAGATCAATGACGCTATCCCCCCAACGGTTGGCGACCCACTGGACGCTTGCCGCCGCCTGTCGGTTGTAGGGCAGCAGCCAGACCACCCGGCCAACACGCAGCGTCTTCCTTATGGCGTCCAAATTGTACGGGAGATCGGGGTTGTCCGCATCGTTTGCGCCGGCCGAGATCACCGCCGCGTTGTAGATCACCCCGCGAGGTGCGCGCTTGAGGATCGAGGCGGACGGCACTCGGTTTTCCGCGATGACGGCGCACCGTTCGCCGATCGCCGCGCGAACCGCCGCAGCGGTTGCGACGGCATGACTATCGCCGAGGATCAGGCAGGGGATCACAGGCCGAACCGAGCTTCAATATCGGCCGCAAGCGCGTCCTCGTAAGCAATTTCGGCTTCGGCCGCCGCGAGGTCCACATCGCACTCACGAGTTGGATGGGGCGCGACGTGCTGCAAGAGGTAGCGTCGCAGGATCGGCAGGGCTTCCGCTGTTTCGGACCAGCGTTCCAAGGCCGGCGTATCGGCGAATGCGCCTGTCCCGACCATTTCGAGGATCGCGCGGTTGCGGTCGATGGGGCCGAGCTTTGGCGGGACGGACAGGTCCGAGGCCGTGGGCCACCCGTGCCACGCCCGGCCCATATCAGTTGTCCAGCGCCGTGATCGCGCGCGGCGTGTAGCTGTCATCACCGCCAGAGGTTGCGATCGAGCGGGCGACATAGCCGGCGCGTGCCGCTTCGCGCGACGCCACACGCGGTCCCTTCGCATCGAGCCTCGCCGCAACGCGCGGTGCCGGGGTGGCCGGCGCAGGCTTCACCGGCGCAACCGCCTGCCGTGCCACGGTCAACGTGTCATAGGTGCGATAGCGATGCGTCAGCCATGTCCCCCAGCGCGCAGCCTTCGCCATGATTTTCGCGCGGTATGGAGCGTTGTGGCGGGGCGTCCGCGAATGATAATTGGCAACGCGCGTCCACACGTCACCGCGATCATTCTTGATATGGCCGCGCAGCCGCCACGCGGCCAGATCGTAGGAAAAGCAGCCGGCCTTGAGCACGTCCCCGGTGCCGATCCCATAGCGGGCCAATGTCCGGATATAGGCGGTGTTGAACTGCATCGAGCCAAGATCATAGGTGGCATTGCGGTTGCGAACCCATTGCCCGGCTTTGCCGCCTTCCTGTTCCGCGACCGCGAGGATGATATTGGCGGGCACGCCGTACTTGGTTGCGGCCGAGATCGAGCACACGACCCGTTCCTCAATCGCGGGAGGGAGATCGGCGACCATCACGACGGACGGCCCCGATTCATGAACTCAGCGACTTCATCGTCAGCGCCGGGAGGTGCCGGGTTGGTCTGACGCGGAGCCGCACCGGACGAGATTGTGTCCCCCGTAAAGCCTTCCGACGCGGGGGGCGGCGCAGCCCCGGCCGCCGCGTCAGCGCCGGCCGCAGGAGCCAGCGGTTCCCCATCAGCCTTAGCGGCGTCACTGGCGGCGTTGATGCGCGCTGCCAATCGGCCACCGGCTGTATTGGCGACACGCGCGCCGACCGCATCCTTGACCATGCCTGCTGCATTGCTCGCCAGCACCCGGCCGGTTTCCGCAGCCAACGCCAGAGCCCCGGCGCGAGACGCGCTCAGCGGTTCGGCCGAGGCCGGCGCTTCCGGTTCACTACCGGCCGACGCCGTTGCCGCGCTGGCGGGGACGTTCGCCGCCTCGCCGCCTTCATTGACGGGCGGGGGTTCGCTGGCGGCCGTGGTGGCGCTGCCGTCAGCCGATCCAGAAGCAGCGGACCCGCCGGATGCTTCCGAGGCCGCAGCCGATCCGCCGCCAGAGTTGTCGTTGGCCGGGCCAGTCGAGGACGAACCAGCGGAATCACCCATTGCAGGAGCCAGCGCCGAGCCACCGCCACCACCGCCGCCACCACCGTCCGAACCGTTACCGTTCGTGCCGACGCTGCCCGCGCTTGTGAGCGGTTTTCCATCATTCGAGCTTCCGCCATCGAGATTGCCTTGTGCCGCCTTGAATGCGGCTTGGACGGCACTCGCACCGCCCGCAGCGTTTGCCGCGCCGGCTGCAATGGCCGCGCCACCCGTTGCCGCCGCAGCCGCCGCCATGCTGGCCGCACCCACGGCCGCGCCAGCGCCGAAGCCGCCGATCCCGGCCGCAGCGCCGATGCTGCCACCCGTGATGATGCCGGCGACGATCGCGGGCACCTTGTTGACCAACGCCAAAAGAACAACCGAGAACACGAGCATGATACCCATGTCCTGCAACGTCAGCGATTGCCCGGCTTGCGCGTAATACTGATCGAGGAAGGTTTTACCGACGCCGACGATCAGAACCATCGTCAGGAGTGACGCCCCAACCGCGAGGACCGTCTTGAAATAGTTGATCGCGATATCCGAGGTCCAACGCGATCCGCCAAAACCCAAGAAGATCACACCCGCATAGGCAAGGATGTACCCCGAGGCGAGAAGGAGCAGCATGTTGACGCCAACGAGTGCCAGCACGATCAGAATGGCGAGGCCGGTAAGAAGTCCGACGAGGCTGTCTATCGGGTGCCACGCGGAGGTATTCTCAATCGCCTTGTTGAAGATATCGAAGCCGATATCCACGATGCCAGACGGAGCGAGGTTGTTCGGAAGGCCGGACGCTTCCGCACCAACGGAACGAAGCCCGTTGATTAGAGCCATGCCGATCGCCGGCCCATTGGTCAGAAGCCACCAATAGAATCCGGCGAAGATCACAAAGCGGATCAATTCAGCCGCGAACTCGCCGAGATCGGCGCGACGTAGAGCCATCTGCCCGAACGTCCAAATCATGCTGATCGCCGCGAGGCTCCAAAAGACGATCGAGGCATGATGGATGAAAACCGAGGCCCAAGCCGCCGCCATCGTCTTGTACCGATTGAGCACGTCATCCAACATGCCCTCAGACCCGGCTTGTGCGAATGCAGGAGTGGAGATCACCAGCATAGACGCAGCGAAGACGGTGCGGCGGATCACTTGGGGGGTTTTCATCACTAGACCCTTTTACTGCTGATATTCACGCTTCTGGACGGGTCGAACGTCGTGAACGTGATCCGCTGGGGAATCTGTTTTCGGCGTTTGCCGGGAAGGCATAAGGATCAAAGCCAAGCCGCCGATGACGACTACGGCGATGATGACATACAGAAGGTTCCTATTCATTCGCCCCTCTCCTCAATTTGTGTAGGTGCGCGACTGCGAAGAACGGACCTTATGAGCCTGTTGCCGGGCGGCATCATCCGCAGCTTGCCGATCGAGCGCGTATTGCTGTTGCGCCGCCACGGCCGCGTTTTGCGCCATGAGTAGGCCACGGATTTGTTGAAGCTCGCCAGCTTGCTTAGCGGCAAATTGGTTTGCGTATCCAAGCGCCTCCATCTGCCCCTTAGCCGTCGTCGCGCGAGATTGGAGCGTGTCGAGCATCCGGCTATCGGCTTGGAGTTGCGATTGTTGCGCGTCGATGCCGCGCATCACGTTCGCATTGGCGGCCATCGCGGTTGCCGTCTTAGCCCTATTCGCAGAGTTCAGCGCCGCGCGTTGCTCCGGCGAGCAGCCGTTAGGACCGAAGCATGGCGAGCTACTATAGGCGTTCGGGTTCTTAAATTGGTTCAGATATTGGTCGATCCCACCCGTCTGTTGCTTGAGGAAATTAAGCTGGTTGACCGAGTTTTGCAGGCCGTCGATCGTCTTATTCGCCTGCTGCCAGAGATAGGCAGACGGCGCGACGGTGTTCTGTAGCTGGTTCTGATACTGCTGTAGCTGCGTCCGGTATTGCTCAACTTGCTTGGCGGTTGCTGCCACGCTTTGCAGCGCCGTGATAGTGTTTTGCTTCACCGATGCCACGTCGATGACGGCGAATTGCGCTTGAACCGGGGCGATCCCCAATGGGGCGACGACCGAGGCCGCGAGTGCAATTTTAGCGGCTAAAATCAGCTTACGCATATTCCTACTCCCTTGGCGTTAGTAATCAAATGCACGGTAAGGCTTTGAGAACGTGAGGTCTTTCACGACCACGACGTTGAACCGGAAGCCCGGCCGGATCATCAGCGTGGGGGCCACGTTGAGGTTTTTCTGGATCAACTGCGACGTTGCCTCCCCTAGTGACTGCCCGAGGGCTTGGCTTAGAGCGTTCCCGACGCTGATCCGGCCGTTGAAGTCGAAATTGGATTGCGGCTGACTCAGCGTAGCGCCTGCCGTAATACCAGACATGAACAACGCTGACCCGAAAATACGGAGATAGTGGTTGTTCACCTTGTCCTTGAATCCGGCATAGCCCGCGCTGTCCGAGCCCGGCATCGCGCCAATGTCCATCGCCTTGCCGTCAGGAAAGATGATCCGTTGCCACGCCACGAGAACGCGCGACTGACCATAGGCGACTTGAGCCGAGTACGACCCGACCAGACGCGACCCTTGCGGGATCAGGAGATACTTGCCCGTGGCGGTGTCAAACACGTTTTGCGAGACTTGAGCGACAATCTGGCCCGGAAGTTCGGAGTTGATGCCCGAAATCAGCGTTCCGGGCACGACGAAGCCGGCGCGGAGTTCATACCGACTGCGCGGCGCTTCCGGTGTCGCGTTCAAACGCCACCGATCGCCACCCTCACGATTGCCGAATTGGCCGAGATCGTTGGGGCGTTGGGCTGACTGCCCCCCTGCCCCACCGCCGTTGCCGCCGGCCGCACCTTGCAGCGCCGCGAGCGTGGCGAGATCGGATTGCGAGGGGCCGTTACCTTGTGCGGCATTGGCGGCGATTTGCTGGCGTAGCGCTTCGAGCCGTTCGTTCGTGTCACTGCCACCGATCGCGCCGGGCGAACCCGCGCTCCGGGCCGCAGCCATCTTGATATTCGTGGGCGCGCGAACCGCGTCCGCGAACATCTGCATCTTGGCGTCGCGCATCTGTTCCATGCGGCTCCGGCGGGATTGGACCTCCGGCGATACAGGGGGAGGCGAATAGTTGCCCGCCGAACCGCCCGGCGGAACCGGGGGCATGTCGGGGTTCACAGGCGCGATCGGCACGCCGTTTTCGTCCACGGCTTGCGGGCCGGGCACCATGACCGGGTTTGTTGGAACCGCTGGCGGGACCGGGGCCATCGGGGCGACCTCGCCACCCTCCGGCGCATTGCCAACCACGCGCTTCGCCATATCCTCCGAGGAGGCGGTTTTCGCGGGCTGTAGCTCGGACTCCGGCACCGACTGATTGGACTTTTGCAGCACCACCAGCATGACGACGAACAGGAACAGCGCCACAACGCCGATGACGATATAGACCGGCAGGTTGTTTACCCGCCGAACACCCGTCACGACCTTGGGGCGAATGCCAGACGATCCACCCGGCGACGCTTCGGGCGACATGGGATCAGAGGTTGCGGCCATATTCGATTACTCCTCCGATCACGCTTTGACGACGATGCAGGCGGTAGCCTTGAGGCCACCGCACACCGCCCTTGCGAAAGCGACCGTGCGATAGGGGCCGGCTTGGACGAAGGTGACACCCTTCGAGGACCGGGGGAAACGAGGCGTCAGCGCCGCCAAGCTCGGGCGCGTCGCGGTAAGCGTCCGCCAATACTGGCGGGCAACCCGATCCGTGCGGAAGGCGGCGAACTGGACGCGCCAGCCGGCCGCCGCAGCAGCCCGGCGAGCCTTCGCGCGGGCAAGCTCACCCTGATAGCGTGCGACCTTCGCGCGGGCGGTTCGCACATCGGCGTCCGCTGCCTGATACTCGGCAACCTTGACGGCCATCATGCGAACTTGAGCGTCCGAGGCGGCGATTTCCTCATTGCGGGCGTCGATCGCTTGGCGAGCCTGATAGGCAGATGCCGGCGCACCGGGGGCCGGAGCGAACGTCACAATGCCCGTCGCAGGATCGACAGTAGATCCTTTCCGCATTGCCGCTGTAGCAGGCACGAGAGCGGCTTGAGCAGCAACGCCAGCATCGACCGCCGCAAGCTCCGCTTGGACCTGTTCCGCGTCAGGCGGCAGATCGGGGCGTGTCGCGCGCTCCACAAGCTCCGGCGACGCGCCGGTCAGGTTGAGCGCCCAGCCCGCCGATGGCGCTACCCCGGCCTCGCCGACCGCATACCCGCGCGTCATCGACTGCCCGGCGACCGTCAGCATGACCCGGTAGAAGCCGGGCATAGGCTGATCCACGACATAGCGCAGCGGCATGGCAGACGGGTCAGCGCGGCGCTTCCCCGTTGCTTCAACCACCGCATACCCGCGACGGCGAAGGCCATCGGACAGCGCTTGCCCGAACGTGTCGTCGCCGGCCGCCCTGTCGATCGTCACGCGGGAGATCGCGGGCGGGTACAGCTTGACCAGCTCGGCGAGCGAGTCAGTCGCCATCGCTTGTGCGTCGGATGGTGCGGCCACCACGGCATAGCTTTCGTGGCGGCCCGAGTTGCCAGCGCAGCCAGCGAGAACGAGCGCCAGAACCGCAACAGGAGCAGCGCGCATGGTTATTGCTCCCGAGTGATGGTGACGCGATCCTGACGCTTGCCGACGCCAGCGACGAGCACCGCCTGATCGAACACCTGATCGACAATGTAGCGGTCCCCTTGGACGCGATAATTGACGATCGACGTATCCTTGGCGTTCGATGCGGACCCGCCCTTACGGATCACCAGCAGCGAAGGCGCTTCCGTCTGTTGCATGACGCGCGGCATTTCGATGATCGTCTTGACGCCATCGTTGAAGACGCGAACCGGCTTCCACCGGGCCTTACCCCGCACCGAATAGCCAAAGTTGAGGTTGGACAGGTACTCAGCCGCCGGCCGCTCGCCGGTTGCGCTGCCCGGCACCGCGACCGTCTGTTCGTTCCGCACGATTGCATTGCGCGCCTTGAGAGCGGCCCACTTGGCGGCCACGTCGTCAGGGTATTGGAACGCCACGCGAGGCATGAAGTCGGTGCGGTGCGAGATCAACCGCATGTGGTAGGTTCGTCGATCCGTCGTCACAACGAGCGACGTGGAAAGGCCCACGTCCATCGGCTTGATAATCAGGTGTTGCGCTTCGGTCGGACCAGAGCCCGACACGGCCGGTTCGATCAGCCAGCGCGCGCTATCGCCGACATTGATCGAGTTGACCTGTTCGCCGGGCTGTAGCTGAACGTCGCAGATTTGCAGGACGGCGCAGACGATCGACGGCTCCGTTGCGCCGAACAGGAAGACGACCGCGCCCTCCGCGCCGGCAACAGGACGGATGCCCGTCGCGCTCCGGTCGAGCCACTGTTGCGAGATCGCCAGACCGTCACGCTCTTGCGGCGTCAGCGTCGGGTTGTTCGGGTTGAAATACGTGCCCTCTTGAGCCGCAGCCATGGCCGGGATCGAGCACAGCAGAGCGGCAAGAATGATGTTCCGTGTCATTGTCTCAATCCCTCCCTTTAATTCACGCGCGACCACGAATAGTCCGTGACGTACACGCCAAGCGGATTGTCGTGGATTTGCTGTTCGCTGGTATTTGAAGTCGCAGGCGTCGTGCGGACGGTAACGAGCGCACGCATTTTAGCCGGTGCGTTGATGACGCCACCTTGCCGATCACGCTCGGTTTCGGTCCAATCGACCTGCCAGCTTGTTGCCGTCCGCTGGATCACCGAACCAATCTCGACCGTGACAGTCTCGCGAGCCGCGCGCGCAAATGGCGTCGTCTCCGGATTGCCGTTCAGATAGTCCGTCATCTTTGCCATGGCCGGATCACCGGCTTGGAGCATCGAGAAGACGCGGAAGATGGCTTGCTTTTGCAGCGCCACATCAGCCGTCACCATGCGCGCGCTTTGAACGAACGAACCGACTTGCGCTTGCACCACCCGAGGATCGACCGGCGCGGCGCGATCGGCGCGGGCAACCGCCACGGCCGAGCCGAGATCATCGACCTTCACGACGTAGGGCACGAACTTGGACTGACTGCCAATCGTGATGATCCCGCCGACCGCCGCCAGCACGATCAGCAGCGAGAGGATCGCCACCACCTGCCACATGCGCCGCGAAGCCGCGAGGCCGCCGACATGCTCATTCCACGACCGCCGGGCATTCATGTAGGGGTTCGTCTCCGCAACCGTCGTGGACGCGGCATCACGCCGCCGGAGCTTGTCCATGAAGCTCATGCCGCTTCTCCGTACTTTTGGGTGATGGGGGGTGCGCCACGGATCGACAGCCATTCGTCAACCCAGCGCGGGCCGAACGACGCTTCCAATCCCTTGATCGTGGCGATGGATTCCTTGTCGGTCGCACCGACGAACGCGAGAGCCGTGGGGCCGAGCGCCAGTTCAAACAACCGCCGCCCGTGCTCCGACACATAGTAGTATTGGCGCTTGGGGATCGCAGTCGCGAGAATATCAATCTGGCGTGAATTGAGGCCCATACGGCGGTAAAGCGCCGACGTATCTTCATCGCGAGCATAGACGTTCGGCAGGAAGATTTTCGTTGCCGTCGATTCCACGATCACGTCGAGAATGCCGGAATTGGCAGCGTCGGAAAGGCTTTGCGTCGCCATGAGGACGAGGCAGTTGGCCTTACGCAGAACCTTGAGCCATTCGCGGATTTTATCGCGGAAAGCCGGGTGCCCCAGCATGATCCACGCTTCGTCCAGAATGATCGCGGCCGGCTGACCACGCAGCGCGCGTTCAATTCGACGGAACAGGTAGAGCAGCACGGGGAGCGCGTACTTCTCCCCGAGGTTCATAAGCTCCTCGATTTCAAACACCGTGAACTCAGACAGCGAGAGCCCATCCTGTTCGGCATCGAGCAGATGCCCCATCGCACCATCGACCGTGTATTGCCGGATCGCGTCGCGGATCGCTTCATCTTGGATCGTGACCGAGAACTCCGAGAGCGTCTTACCGCCGCTCTGGTGCATGTTGATGATTGCGTTGCCGATCTCGTTGCGCTGCGCCGGGGTGGTGTTGACGCCGTTGAGCGCGAGGATGGTGTCGATCCAATCCATCGCCCATGCCCGATCGCCCTTGGTTTCGAGATATTGCAGCGGGCAGAAGGCCAGCGTTTCGTCATCCCCGGCAACCGTGAAATGCTTGCCGGCGACGGCGCGCGCGAGT
>JAAIGE0101453824.1_pt1 | contig 10336 bp, 14 predicted proteins | sample 6487951 | NCBI WGS metagenome assembly JAAIGE01 (sample SAMN13974128, study PRJNA590717) | phyllosphere metagenome | biome: tomato field; feature: multiple bacterial spot infested tomato fields; material: tomato leaves; isolation source: leaves from tomato fields | host: Solanum lycopersicum ... | reverse complement strand
TCTGAGTTCATGGTACATGTTCAGCTTCCGGGTGTAGACTGAGGGGATGACGAACACGCGCACGGAGCTGAGTTTCGACATCGACAGCATCCTCTCCGACCCGGAGAACCAGCGTCCCTGGGGCTGGGAGGTGGAGGACGCCTTCGGCATCGTCGGGATGCCACGAACGGATGACGGGTCGAAAGCGCGCGAGGGCGAGTACGCCACACCGTTCACCGCGGACTTCAGCTCAGCGGTCTCTGCGAAGTTCGACGAGGACACCGGGATACTCACGTTCGCCGTCACGCACCTGGACGAAGACATCGAGGACGAGACCGACGACGAGCGCTGGCGCTGCCTCGGCGGGAGCCTTGCGCTGTGGACGGGGAGCGATGCGCTGCCTGAGTCCGGCGACGTGTTCTTCTTCGGTCGCGCTGAGCACCTGGCCGTGAAGAGCTTCGTGCATCAGGGGACGGTCTTCTACGCTGCCCTCTCCGGCAACGAGGACTGAGGCTTGCACCTGAGGCGCGGTTACTGTACGCTGGCCTCATGACTTCCACCACCCAGGACGAGGCCCTCGCTTTCTACCAGCGCGAGGTCGCAGAGACCTTCGAGCGCGGCATCATCACGCTCACCGACATGGCGGAGACTTCCCCCACCCCGAGTGCACGTCTCGAAGGCAAGCGCGATGGCCTCATCAAGGTCTGGGAGGCCCAGGGCGAGCGCATCCGGCACGCCAAGAGCCTGAACGACCTCGCCTACATCATCGGGTTCATCCGCCTGGCATCCCCCACCGAGGTGGACGCGGCCGAGGGCGAGAAGGAGGGCGAGGAGCTGGCCATCGGCTACCTGCGCAGCTTCGCCAAGTACCTCTCGGAGGACTGAGACCAACGAGAAGCGGGCCACATCGAATCGATGTGGCCCGCTTCTCGTTGAGTCATGGGGTCGGGGTCTCGGACTCCAGCAGCCGGTCGGCGGCAGCCTTCGCCCCGTCAACGACCTTCTGGAGCTTCTCGTGCGTTGCGCTGTAGTCCTTCGGCGACGCGCTGGGCTCGGTTGTCTGACCGGAGCCGCACCCGGTCAGCGCAACGGCGCTGGCGAGGAGCAGGGACGCGGGGATGAGGGCAAGCTTCTTGTTCATGCCCCACAGTCTACCTCAGGCGTTGTTACTGCCTGACGTGGGCGGCTCGCTGCTGCTCGGGAAGGGCGGCGAGGAAGGGTTTCGCCAGTTCGGCAAGAGCTTCATCCAGCTTGCTGGCGACAACATCCGGGTCGATGACCAGGGGCGAGTCCTTCTGGAAGTCTTCGATGCACTCCTCGATGTAGTCCATGTCGTATTCAGGCTGGTGAAGCAGCCCGACGATGGCGAAGTTGACGGCGTTCTGGATGGCCTGCTTACGACGGACAAGGTCTTCGGGAGTTGCGGTCATGGCCCCAGGCTACCACGATGCGGGCTTGACAGCAAGGTTTGAGTGTGGGTACGCTTGACACATGCTCACAACGAACGTCCCGCTGGCTCGCGCGCACGGTGTCATCTACCGGTACGACGAGGACACGTGCGACATCCGACTCGCCGACGGCAGCGCAGGCATTCAGCTCATCGGGCTGTTCGATGACACGACGCATGACTTCGCGAAAGCGGATGTCACCATCGTGTCGATGACCCCGTGACGCAAGGGTCCGCCTACAGGCGGGCGACCAAGAAAGGAATCACATGAGCACGTTCAATGAGAGCGACCATCCACGCGCGGGCGGCGGGCAGTTCACCAACAAGGAGGGCTCGCAGCCGGACATCTCGCTGCTCCCTGACATCCAGAGCCCGGACGCCAGTGTCCTGGCGGAGATGACTCCGCAGCAGCACCGCGCTATGGCTCGGCACAACTTCGACCTCAACCGCGAGTTCGCGGGCAGCCATGCCAAGGCTGCCGAGTTCGCGGCTGCTGCTGTCCCGCGCCCTGGCGCGAACGAGGGCATCGAACGGCTTCGGGCGTACCGCAGCTACCAGGACGAGGTCCGCAACGTCTTCGGCGACGAGATTCGCGAGGAGCATGTCGGCAGCTCTGTGTCTGACGAGGAGCACCAGCGTCTCTTCGCCAAGGCGTGGGACTACGGCCACGACTCGGGCTTCTACGCTGTGGAGCAGGAGTACATCAACCTCATCACCTCTGAGGACGAAACGGAAGGCGAAGACGTATGACCACGTTCAACGAGAACGACCACCCGCGCTCGGGCGGCGGGCAGTTCACCAACAAGGAGGGCTCTGCGCCTGAGGTTGGGCTGTCCAGCGCCAAGGTGAAGGACAGCACAGGCCTCGTCGGCATGACCAAGGAGCAGGTGCGTGAACTCGCCACGGAGAACTTCCACGAGTTCATGTCCCAGGGTCAGGACAGCGCAACGGCTGCTCAGTCGGCTGAGCGCGCTGTGAGCCGTGCAGTACCCAGCGACCGTCAGGAGAAGCTCGACAACTGGGCCGCGAAGACGAACTATGACGCGGCAGTCCGTTCGGCTTTCTCCGAAGTCCTGGCCGAGGACCACGCCCCTGAAGGTCTGTCGGAGAAGCAGCGCAAGGTGCTCTTCGACAAGGCCTGGGAGCAGGGCCACGCTTCGGGCTACCACTCGGTGGAGAACGAGTACATCGACCTCGCGGAGTTCGTCGGCGAGTTCCGGAGCTGAGCAAGCAGGGTGAAGGCCCGCACGCTACGTAGCGTGCGGGCCTTCACTGTTTCAGAAGAGCCGGGCCACCGCAGCCCGCAGCTCCTGTTGCTTCTGAGGGTGCCGCCGTCCCGCGCCTGACCAGAACTGGCCGTACAGCTTGTTCAGGATGTCATCGTTGAGGAGCGCGGCCTGGAGCGCGTGCGGCTTCAGAACTTCGCGGATGGACCGGATGTCCTCCCACTTCTCCCGCCGCACGTTCTGCCGGTGCAGGTAGACCAGTTCGGAGATGCTCTCCTCCAGGTTCCAGCCGCTATCGAGGAGGTCAACGCCGCTGACCAGCCAGGCATCATCAGCACGGCCCGGTACGTGGTAGAGTTCCCAGCAGCGCCCGTTGGTAAGTACGCCCCACTCGCAGCCGTCGAGGCCTTCGACGTAGTCTTTGAGCTGCTCGCGGTTCGCGTCGCTCAGCGAGCTTCGAATCGCTTTCGCTTCGACGCAGAACTTCACTTCCTCACCGATGAAGACAGCATAATCCGGCCGGTTCCGACCGTGACGGCCTTCGAGACGGAACTCATCCCGAATCTCCGAGTCAGGGTCGTATCCAAGTCCCTCCAGCATGAAGGTGACTACCTTCCGCGTCTGGGTCTCGTTGGCTCCCTCAGCGAGCAGGAAGAACAGCCGTTGCCGGGCTGCTTCGATGACAGCCCCCGTCTCGTCATGTGCGGCTGCCATCCACTTCGGCAGTGCGCTGCCGGTCTCGTGTTCGTCCTGCTCGTCGCTGTCGGCAGGAGCTTCTTCGGATACCGCGGCAGTCGGTTCAGCCGGGGCCTCTACGGTAGATGGAGCCGGTGGCGGTTCCTCTACGTCTTCCATGTACGCAGCGATGTACTCGTCTAGGAGAGAGTGTCCCGAAGGTTCGACCATGGGCTTATCCTACCAAGACGCAGCGCCCGGGCAGAGCGAGGCTTCTTGCGCCGGTACACGCGCGATGGTAGGGTGGATGCACGCAGCGCTCCGGCGCTCCTACCAGAGCAGGAAGAGCATGACCACTAAGCTGATTCACTTCGCCAAGATGAGCTGGATGTTCGCATGGCGCCTCGCACTCATCACGGGGCTCATCTCCGGCAGCCAGGTGAACCTCGGGCTGTCCCTTGCTCTGGCACTCATCACTGCCGGGGTCATCGTTTTCGCGTTCAACAAGGCCCTGCTCACCTGGCCCATCGCCCGACTCATCCTGCGGCGCCGCTTCATCATCCCGGCTGGCAGTTGGGGTAGCGACGCTGCGACGGCACCCAAGCGTCCTGTGCATCAGGGCCACGTCCACTACAGCAAGCGGCGTGACACGGCCCCTGTCACCCTGCCGCAGGTGCAGACTGCCACTCGCAACGGCCGCATGACGGGCTATGAGCCGCGCGCTCTTGAAGGCCGCTCCGTCCCGCGCTTCCCGACCATGGTCGGTGTACCCGGCTCCGGCCTCCACAGCGCGGCGGGTATGGCGCAGGAGAACATCAACCTCGGCGTTGCGGGCGAGGAGGCTTTCGCTCGGGCTCTGGCAGTCTCCGGTCAGCTCGGCCGGTTCAGCACCATCTGGTCGCTCCCCGTGCCGGACAAGGACCGTCTCGTTCCCGGGCCGTACAGCACCGACATCGACTGCGTGCTCTCCACCGGCAGCACGGTCTTCCTCGTGGACCTGAAGAACTACAAGTCGGGCGATGTGCGGTACTACGCGCGGGGCGACTACCTGTACTGCGAGGATGTTGCGACCGGTCAGCAGGTGGGTGACCCGAAGCTGATGTCCCGCAACATGGAGATGGCCGCTTCGGTCGTGCGCGGCCACTTCCCGAACGTGCACGTCGTCCCCATCGTCGTCTTCATGCCCACCGACAAGGGCGAGGGCGTGCTGGACGGCGTCGTGTGGCCCGGCAACATCCCAGCAGTGAACCTCACGGACTTCCTGGCGATGCTGAAGGAGCAGCCGGACTTCGCATGGGGCCTGCCGCACTCCGGCGCCGTCGGTCGCCTCGCGAACCTGCTCCCTGGCCGCTGACCCAGCGCGCACGTCACGGCCCAAGCCGCCTACTACGTGCTAGCGCAACCATCGCTGCTATGGTACGATTGGCTCATGACCCCGACACTCGTTGCAGAACTCAGAGGCTTGCACCAGGCCTCTGATGTCGCGCGGGCAGTTGTCCGGGCTGAGCGGGCAGGTGACCATGCGCTCGCCTACCGGCAGTATCTCCAGTTTGCATCCGACTTGCGGCACGCCAGCGTTCCAATCGCGTGTGAGCTTGTGCGGTTGGCGCCGTCTACAGGGACGCGGTGGGATGACGCATTCGCAGCTCTAGCGGAGCAGTTCCTCGGTGAGTCCGCGCCAACGTGGGCCTTGCAGGAGCCGACTTCTCAGACCCCTTGGGAGCCGCAGCGCGACAGCGCACCTCTCTGGTTCCCGGTTGACCTCGATGAGGTCTCACCCGCCTTCGCGCGACGTGGTGTCTACATCGAGCTGAACGAGCTGTGCTGAGCCCGGACCAGCCGCGTTCAGGCGATGGCCGCTTCAGCGAGAAATCCGGCTCTGCGCCGGATGTCCAGCTCACGACTCTGTCTCGGGACGAAATCTTGGACGGCCTCCGCGAGGTTGGAGCTAGGCTACACCAGCGTGGAGAATCTTCCACCATCCACCTGGTCGGCGGGGTCGCAGTCTCTCTGAATGTGGACAGCAACCGTCCACCGACTAGCGATGTGGATGTCATCGAGCCGAGTCAGGCCTTCCGTGAAGTGGCGCTGGAGGTTGGCGAAGAGCGCGGCTGGCCTCTGCGGTGGCTGGACGAGGACGCCCACATCTTCATGCCAGACGGGTTTGCGCAGCGTGGCGCCGAGTGGGAGACGGTCAGCGAAATGGACGGGCTCACCATCCAGGTCGGCTCATCCAGAATGCTACTCGCGATGAAGCTCCGCGCTATGGAGAACCGGCCCCGCAGGGACGCGCCGGATGTGCGGGCGCTCATCGCGGCTTGTAGTATCACAAGTGCTGACGAGGCCGAGCAGCTCCTGGGCGAATACTTCGCTGGTGAGGAGCTGTCGCCTCGCGCCTACAATGCTGTCGAACTGCTCTTCGAAGACCGCTGAACGCACTCAGAGCACGATAGCCAGGCGGGGCGAGTACGTCTTGACAGTGGCGACCTGGCGCTCGAACCAGTCGGCCGCGCCCTCGTCGCGCCGCCACACGGCGGGGAGCGCGCGGGCCAGCTCCTCAGCCCGGCGAGCATCCATCATCTCGTCGTAGTGGGAATCGCGAGCCTCGACCAGGGCAGCCGTCATGCGCTCAGCGTCATCCAGCTCGGTCTTCGTGGCGGTGGCGGTCGCGCGCAGCTTCGTGAGCGTCGCCTCCGTCTTCGCCGTCCGACGCTCGTGCTCGTCGCGGCCTGCCGCCTGCTCCTCGGGAGCCAGGGAAGCCCACGCCGTCTCATCACGAGCGGCGCGCGCCTCGGCGGAGTCCAGCTTCGACTGTGCGGTCGCGTAGGCCTGCGCCTTCAGCGCGGTGGCGTTGTGCTGAAGTGCCCAAGCGTCGCGGGCCTTCTGGTACGCGACGAGCTTCTCAGCCCATACCGCATCGACCAGCTTCTTGAACTCGGTCAGCGACTCGAAGTCCAGGTTCTCGCTCGGGTAGTCAGCCACGCCCAGCACAGCGAACGCGAGGGCAAGGCGGTAGTCGTCAGTCAGACGTGTGCGGTGGGTAGCCATGGGCCTATAGTACGTTGCTTCCGGCGGCTCGTCAAGTCAGAGGAGCCATCCACCTGTTGCTTGCGGTTTCTTCTTCCGCCGCCGGAAGGTGTACTCCTCCAGGATGGAGAGGAGCGTGTCTACATTGTCGCTGCGACACCTAAGGGTGAGTATGACTCCACGCTGCGGCCCAAGCTCATCCATCTTCAGTAGCTTTGCCCGCATAAAATCGACGCTACCTAAGGCTGGCGCCACATGCTTGTAACGTACTTTCACCTTGAGGGTCTTGTACTGCCACCTGTCTTTCCAGGGAATCTCCCATAGGGGCTTGCCGTACTCCAGTCGTAGAAGATTGCGCATAGCCCGGTATGCTTTGCGCGCCCCCTCCTTAGACGCCTTCAGGATAGTCTCGCATCCTCGGTACATGAAAGAGCCTACTGATTCTCGCCGATGGGTGCGGAGAACCTTTCGGTATAGCCATAAGGCGTCTTTGGCGACATAAGCGAAAGCTGAACGAAGCTCAGTTAACTCTTCCTCGCTCAGCGTCTCGACAAGAGGCTCCCCATACGCTCCGTCATGCCACCATCCCCCGGTCAGGAGCGTGTCATACCCAACGAGTCTGTAGCCATCGAACTTTTGCAACCTTCTTGCAAGGCTATCAACCCTTTTGATTGTCCTTCTTCCTATGCCTTCCAGTTCCATCTCTGGCTTCAACTCTTCTAACTGTCTTCCGATAAGAACCAGAATCTCTAATGCGGCCTCCGTATCGGATTGGAACTCTGAGTAGGCTATTTCCCATATGTCATCGTTGAGTTCTTGACCGTGGTATTGCTCTTCGCCACGGTTGAAGGCGGCAAGAAGCTCCATGTTCGTGAAAGTCTTCGAACCTAGGTAGTCCGACTCAGAGAAATAGTTGCCCAGGCCATATACACCAGCTCTATGGTCTCCGCCCGGAAGGAGCATCAGCCATACCTCATGGTATTCAGCAATGATGCCGCGCAGGTCTTTCCAGATAGGCAGGTACTTCTTGACTAAAAATCGGGCATGCGACGTCTTCCGCGCACTCGCATCTATCAAGAGTTTCGAAATAATCGCCGTAGCTATTGCTCCTAGAAGCGCACCTGCGAGTGTTGCTACTGACGTAAGGTCATTCAGCAAGTCTCACCCCTCGCCAACGAAAACAGCGAACTCCTCCGGCGTCATGACCTTGACGCCCAGTTCCTCTGCCTTGGCGAGCTTCGAGCCAGCGCCTTCGCCCGCAACGAGGAGCGAGGTCGTCTTCGAGACGGACCCGCTCGACTTGCCGCCGTAACGTTCGACCAGCTCGTTCATCTCGTTGCGGCTGTACTTCGACAGGACGCCCGACATGCCGCCGGAGACCACCACGCGCATACCCTCCAGAGGGCGCGCGCCAGAACCAGCGTCAGGGGCCGTAGCGACCGTGTTCAGCGGAACGCCAGCGGCCAGCAGCTTCTCGATGACCGGACGGCTGCGCTGGACGCCCTCGAAGAACAGAGCGGCACGCTCTTCGCCCACGCCCTCCACGCGGTAGAAGTCGTCACGGGACGCTGCGAGCACAGCGTCGATGGTCTCGAACTCAGACGCGATACGCCGACCGAACGTGCGGCCCGACTTACGGATGCCGAGCGCCGTGATGTAGCGCGAGAGCGGCTGCTCCTTCGCCTTCGCGATGTTCTCAACCAGCTTCGTCGCGACCTTCTCACCGAGGAGTCGGACCGAGCCGTTCGGCTGCGCGAGCTGGAGGTTCGCGAGGACCGGAGAAGTCAGCGAGAACAGGTCGCCGATGTCAGCCACGAGGTCGTTCTCGACCAGGGCCACGGCAATCTCAGTGCCGAGACCGTCGATGTCCAGCGCGTCACGAGAAGCGGCGTAGGCAATAGCGGAACCGAGGCTTGCCTCCGGCGCCAGCGACCGCCAAATCTTGCCCGAGGTGTCCAGCGGCTCTCCGGAGACCGGGCAAACCCGGGCCGGGGCGTACTCGACTGCGTCCGCCGGGCGCAGCTCCACGAACGCCTTCACGATTCGCGGGATGATGTCGTTGGCCTTGTACACCTCCACCGTGTCACCGATACGGAGGTCGTTGTCAGCGATGAAGTCGTAGTTGTGCAGGGTCGCGCGGGCGACCACGGAGCCGTCCACCTTCACCGGGTCCAGGATGGCGGTGAACGAGATGTTGCCGGTGCGGCCGACTGCCATCTCGATGTCACGGAGGACCGTCTTGCCCTTCTCCGCCTCGTACTTGTAGGCCAGCGCCCACTTCGGCGCGCGGCTGCCCTCGCCCATACGACGGCGCACATCCGGGTGGTTCACCTTGATGACCACACCATCGGTCGGGTACTCGAACACGTCACGGTGCTCGCCGAAGTCCTTGATGTTGAACTCGTAGTCGTCGCCCTGAAGGTCTTCGTCCAGATGCGCTGCATCCAGCAGGCCCGCGCCCCAGAGACCCGTCGGGACGTAGCAGATGAACGTCATCCGCACGTCATAGTCCAGCGTCTCCGCACGGACCGAACCAGCAGTCGCGTTCCGCGGGTTCGCGAACGCCGTCTTGCCCGCCGCGACACGGTTCGCGTTGGAAAACTCGAAGTCCTCGTGCGACATCAGCATCTCGCCCCGCAGCTCGAACTCAGCAGGCGCATTGTCGATGAACGACGGCAGGCCGCGAACCGCCACCTGAGGCCGCGAAAGCCGGACCGTGACATCCTCACCCGCATGACCATCGCCGCGCGTCACAACCTGAACCAGACGGCCGTTGCGGTACACCGCACGCATCGCCATCCCGTCCAGCTTCGGCTCCACGTTGAGCATGACGTGAGACTTCGGCACACCGATGGCCTCCGCAGCCTCCTCGGCGCGGGCAAGAAGCGCGTGGACCTCATCCATCGTCTTCGCCTTCTCCAGCGACAGCATCGGGCTCGGGTGAGCCACATCACCGACAGCCGCGGTGCCCGCAGCCACCTTCGTGTGCAGGCCATGGTCGATGGCGTCAGCCGGGTTCGCGGTCTCGTACGCCTCGATGGTCTCGATGAGAGCGTCGTACTCCGCGTCCGTCATCAGCTCGTCGGCGCCGTTGTAGTAGGCGTCGGCAGCTTCGAGAGCGCGGGAGACAGCGGACTGGTATGCAGCGGAATCGGTGAAGGCCATGACCCTATCCTACACCCGTTCACCGACACTCGTCAAGCATCCCATCGGGATGCCGTCAAGCGTTCCATGGGAACACCGTCAAGCAGTGCGCGGCCGGTATGGCTCCCCGACAACGGCCTGGTCGTAGACCGATTCAGGCACGGACAGCCAACCCGTGTGGAGTGTCTCGCTCGCTGTCCAACTGAGTCGTAACTGATACGGCGCGTTGGATACAGGCGCGTAGTTGAAGATGCGCCGGACAAGCCGGGCTACGCCTGCGACCACACGTCTTGGGTAGGAGCGACGACCAGGGCTTCGCTTCGCTAAGACATGGCTCTGCGGACCGGGCTGGTCGATAGTTCCATGGTCAAAGTGTCGCGTCAGGTCTCGGCTCATCGAGAGAACAGCCGCCGCTCCTGCCAATGCACCAGACATCTCAATCCTTTCTTGATGCTGTAAGCCTACCAGGCACGATGTGCGTCAGGCGGATGCGAGCGCGAGTTCCAGGTCTTCAACCGACTCGGCTAGAGCAACCTTCGTGAACTCCGGTGAGTTCTCTCGCCCGGCCCGCAGCAGCTTGGTCAGCGCCTCCGTTTTCATCCCGTCGAGGATGAGGCTGGAGACGCCCTGGAGAACAGCAGCGTGCTTCTCGAACTCTCGGTTCCCACCTCGCAACGCACGAACAGCCGCCGAGAACTTGAACAGCGTGGCCTCCGCAGCCTCCTCGGCGCGGGCAAGAAGCGCGTGGACCTCATCCATCGTCTTCGCCTTGTCCAGCGACAGCATCGGGCTCGGGTGAGCCACATCACCGACAGCCGCGGTGCCCGCAGCCACCTTC
>JAAIGE0100551290.1_pt1 | contig 10336 bp, 8 predicted proteins | sample 6487951 | NCBI WGS metagenome assembly JAAIGE01 (sample SAMN13974128, study PRJNA590717) | phyllosphere metagenome | biome: tomato field; feature: multiple bacterial spot infested tomato fields; material: tomato leaves; isolation source: leaves from tomato fields | host: Solanum lycopersicum ... | reverse complement strand
TTTGGTGGCAGGTTTTCCAAAAAACAGACCGGAGACGCCTGATGACCGATACGACGCCGATCCTAGCTTTACCGCTTCTACAGCCGTCGCAGGCGCAAAAGCACGTTACACATAACGAGGCATTGCGCGTGCTGGAGGCGCTGGTGCAGGCGGCCGTAGTGAGTCGCACAATGGCGTCCCCGCCTGCGGAGGTGGCCGAAGGAGATCGATACATCATCGCTTTGGGCGCGTCGGGACATTGGGCAGGAAAAGACGGACAAATTGCGCTGCGGCAAGAGGGAGCGTGGGCATTTCTGGCACCCAAGCCTGGCTGGCACGTCCATGTCATAGACGAGAGTGAATTCGTATTCTGGGACGGCACGGAATGGAAGGGAACGGCAGAAGACCTGCAGCAGCTTGCAGCTTTGGGCATCGGAACCACCCCTGATGCGCATAACCGCCTTGCCGTCGCGTCCGAGGCAAGCCTTTTTACCAATGTCGGTGCCGGGCACCGGGTCGTCATTAATAAAGCGACCAACGGCGATACGGCCAGCCTTATCCTTCAGACCGCATTCTCTGGTCGGGCAGAGATTGGTCTTGCTGGAAATGATGATATTTCGTTCAAGGTGAGCGCGGCTGGCGAGACGTGGACCGAAGCGATAAAATTTTCAGCCGTCACGGGGCACGCAAGCGGGGCGGCAATTCAAGCCGATGCGCTGGATTCGACCGCTGGGCGGTTGATGCGGACCGGCGCGTTCGGTTTGGGTTCATCCACTCTTGTCAAAGTGCAGAGTCTGGACACCCTTGGCGTTACAGGGATTTACAGCATCACGACCACATCCGGCGGCGGTACGCCCACTGCCGGAGAGTGGATTTGCTTTCATATTCAATGCGATGCGACATTTGCGACGCAGGAAGCACAGCAAAAAGGCGGGGCGGGGCGTTGGCACCGGCGTCGACACGGGGCGACGTGGTCGGGCTGGCAGCCCGTCCTCCAACGCGAAACCATCTTGGGTGCTGTGTCGCAAGACGCGGGGCAGCCGACAGGTGCCGTTATCGAGCGAGGCAGCAATGTGGGGGGAGACTATGTCCGTTTCGCCGACGGAACGCAGATATGTATTGGTCGCGTCACTGTAGATATTACCACCGCGGCCGGCGGGCTTTTTAGGTCTGCCCCCTTCGCCTGGGTTTTTCCCGCAACATTTGCCCCAAACTCGATTGTTGGCGGATGTTCGATACAGGGCCGTATCCTTCACGCCAACGGAATGTGCGTGAACGCTCCATACGGTGATCGAAGGACTGGTACCGAGGATAATCGTGCATTTGCAATCGCTCCGATCACCGGGGTTGGCGTGCAAATGGTGGCAATGGGGCGGTGGTTCTGAGATGCAATTCACCTTCATCCCAATACGTTGTAACGACTCTCTTACGATTGCACGGCAAGGGGATACCCTTATCGTCAATGGCCAGCTTGTCGACTTTTCCAAGCTTGCGGAAGGCGAGGAAAAGGAATTCGACTGTCAATGGATCGCGGGCCCGGTGCGGCGCAGTAAGGGGATGCTGAGCATCTCCCTGATCATTCCACACGAAGCCGACGTTTCGGACGAGGCATTGGCGCCCCGTCCAATCGCAGTCGCCCAAGACGGGCCTGTTGTTTTACCGCTCTGACATCTGAGCGCGCTAGCCTTTGAAACCCGGCTTGCGCGCCCATGTCCATGCGTCGCCGATCATGTGTCTCAGATTGGAGCGTGCGGGCTCCCAGCCCAGATCGCGAACTGCCGCTTCGGAACCGGAAACCAGCGTTACCGCATCGCCTGGCCTGCGTTCGCCCATAATAACCGGAACCTCACGGTTGGTAACGGCTCGCGACTGATCGATGACTTCGTGAACCGAAAAGCCGTTGCCCGTCCCAAGACAGAATACCCGGCTTTCCTTGCCGTCCAAAAGCCAGCAAAGTCCAAGAACATGTGCATCCACCAGATCCATAACGTGAACATAATCACGTACGCAAGTTCCATCGCGCGTTGGATAGTCGGTTCCAAACACGGTCAGCGCATCACGCTTGCCGACGACCGCGTCCAGCATCAGGGGAATCAAGTGTGTTTCGGGGGTATGCTGTTCGCCGATCTCACCTTCGGGGTCTGCACCGGCGACGTTAAAGTAACGAAAGATGACATGGCGCATATCATGCGCTGCGCCGAAATTGCGGACCATTTCCTCAATCGCCAGTTTTGAGCCGCCATAAGCGTTGATCGGCCGCTGCGGAGTATTTTCGTTCAGAACTACCCCATCCTGATCGCCATATGTGGCGCATGTCGACGAAAAGATGAAGTTTTTGATGCCTGCTGCTGCTGCTGATTCCAGAAGGTTGAGCGCACCGTTCACGTTTACCCGCCAATAAAGACCGGGATCTTTCATCGATTCGCCGACCAGAGACAGTGCAGCAAAATGCATCACGGCAACGGGGCGATACTTTTCGATTGCAGTGTCGATTTCGGAACGGTTCATCAGGTCGCCTTTGAAAAGCGGTCCGAATTTGACTGCCTCGCCCCAACCGGTCGATAGGTTGTCGAAGGCAACGGGTATGAAGCCCGCTGACGCGAGAACTTTGCATGCATGGGCGCCGATATAGCCTGCACCGCCGGTTACAAGAACATGATCTGCCATAAACTTTCCGCTTTCACTGAATGTTAGCGACGTTAGACATGATGGCATGGGCATGGGTCCAGCAGCGTTTTAATAAATATGGGTCAAAACGTCGCTTCATTGCCCAATTCGGGTCGTAAAGTTGCCCCCGAAGGGTCGGACCCTCCCTTTCGAAGGGGGCCAAGATGCTATCGTTCATCGACCGCGTTGCCTATTCGATCGGTCAGGCAGCCATATCCGTCGTGGATTTGGAACTTGTCCGAACTGTCAACGGTGCGATCTTATACGGCACGACCCGCTATGGCGGGACTATGGCCGCATGGCGGATTGACAAGAATGAAGTAAAACTGATCGGTTCGGTTCAACACCAGCGCCCGGACGGTGCGGGTGCGATTGCTGGGATCGCGGTGCTAGATCTTTCCGACGGCAAGGCGGTACTGACCGGGGGTGGTACAGGCGGTGCGCTTGCTCTACGCCCCCTGGGCAATGACGGTTCATTGGGGGCAAATATCAGCCTCGGCACGACCGGAATTGGCGGTGATCTGGAAAACACGATTTCTGTCAGCCTTGGGGCCAACGAAACGGTCGTTTTCGGAGCCATTTCTGGAATGTCGGGTATCGGGCGATTGCATATCAGCGGGGACGGTAAGGTTCTGTCGTCAAGCCGGGTCGATCATTCCGAGCCTATGGCTGTGATTGCTTCGGTGGCATTCCTCTCAGGCAATATTTTATACGGGGTCACGGAGAGCGGAAGTCTGACATCCTGGCGAATCGATGTGAACGGAGATTTGACGCGCGCATTTGTGATAGGTCCTGACGACGGATTGTGGATAGCCGATTCGTCCGTTCTTGTATCTGCTGTGGTTGATGGCGTTCGCTATCTTGTTGTGGCTGCGTCGGGATCGTCAAGCATCAGCACAGTGCGAATTTCCAGCGATGGCCAGATGAGGGTCGCAGACCACATCAGGGATGATCTCAATTCACGTTTCGACTCTGTTTCTGCGCTGGAGGTTGTCGAGTTCGGAGATGCAACCTTTGTAATCGCAGGTGGTGCAGACGATGGCATCAGCGTCTGGCGACTTCTTCCCGGTGGGCGGCTGCTTTCGATAGTGCATTTGGACGACGGCATGGTCGGCGGCCTTTCAAATATAAATGCCATTTCGTCAGTCGTGATTGGGGACGGCATCGATATTTTCGTCGCAGGTCAGGAGGGTGGACTTGTGCGTCTGCGGTTTGTCCCGCCAAGCGGGCAACTGTTATTCGATGGGGGGCGTCCAACCGGCGGAAGCGGTGCGGACATTCTGATGGATGGGGCTGGCGTTACGGTCATGACCGGCGGGATGGGCGCTGATGTCTTCGTGATGATTGCCGATGGGGTTGAAGATACGATCACCGATTTCCAGCTCGGCATAGACAGGATCGATCTTTCGGCATGGGGACTAATTTACAGCCTTGATGCGTTGAATATTTCCGCTACAGCGACGGGCATGGTAATCCGCTATGGACGCGAGGTTTTGCACGTTCATGCACGCGGTGGCAGTATTGACCCCGCAAAACTGAATTATCGCGATCTGATCGACGGAACCCGCTCGCCGATCATGATGCCAGACCTTCCTCCACCGATTGATCGACCCGGCGGTTTTGACGGAAGTGCTGCAAACGACACCCTGCGCGGAACGAATAGCGATGATGTTATTTACGGTCAGGGCGGTGCGGATCATCTTTACGGTGGCGGCGGCGCCGACAGGATATTTGGCGGCACCGGCCACGATTTTTTGGATGGCGGGGGGGGAAACGACACGATTTTCGGCGGGGACGGCGACGATGTTCTGATTGGCGGTTCGGGGCAGGACAGCATGGATGGGGGGGCAGGGAACGACTCCATCTACGGTGGCGTCGGCAACGACTGGATGCATGGTGGACCCGGAAACGACCTGCTTGAAGGAGGCGATGGCGCGGATGAACTGCGCGGGGGGCAAGGGTCCGATACTTTACACGGAAACCAGATGGATGATCGCCTTTGGGGAATGGATGGCGACGACTTTCTTTTTGGTGGGGTTGGAAATGACGAGCTGTTCGGAGGGAACGGCAACGATTACCTAGTGGGCGACCTCGGCAATGATACCCTGCACGGCGAATGGGGGAACGATCTGATCTTTGGTGGCAGCGGAAACGATCTTATCTATGCTGGCATGGGGGATGATACGGTCTGGATGGGTGCTGGAAATGATCATGTCATCGGGGGCGCGGGGCATGATCTGATCTATGGCGAGGATGGGAACGATTTTATGTCCGGTGGCGAGGGACATGACTGGCTTTACGGCGGCAACGGAAATGATTGGTTTCAGGGTGGGCCGGGCAACGACACCATTTACGGGGGTAACGGAAACGATACCATCATCGGCGGTGCATGGCGCGACGTGCTGTATGGCGGAGCCGGAGCCGACGTATTCATGTTCAGGGCATATTACGACAGCTACCCTGGTGCATCCCGGGATGTGATCATGGATTTTGTGGTAGGGTTGGATCGCATCCATCTTGCACATTTGAACAATGATCAATTCAAAGGGGGGGATGCACCTTTGAAATTCGTTGGCAACGCTATCTTTTCCGGAAACGCGGCCGAGGTTCGGACGGTGGCGGAACAAGGTGGTCAGCTTATTGCAATCGATCTTGACGGAGACGGGCGAGGCGATCTTCAAATTTTCCTGCAGGGTGCCAGCCCCTTGGGGGCTGACGACTTTATTTTGTAATCAAACGCGCACGATAGGGGGACGGAACTTTAGCCCCTTCAGAATGGAGCAATAGATTTCCAGACGCAGTTTGAACGGAACGCCGCCTTTCGTCATTTGCGTATGTGCCTGCCACGCGAATGCCGCAACGCCCGACATTCCCAATTCACGATATCGGAACGAGGTTTCGTTTCGTGCGCCATACCGGAATTTCCAGATGTTCTGCTCGGTCACAAAGCCGTAATTGACCCCCTTGTTCTCGGGGGTGTCATGAACGACCAAACTGTCAGGGACGAAAATTCCCGGATAAGACTTTGCAATCCTCTGCGTATATTCTGCATCATCGTACCAGATGAAATAGTCTTTTATAGGCAAGCCGTGCTCGGCAATTGCCCAGCGGGGAATCAGAACCGACACGAACGAGCAGGAGCGCACCAGCAACCACGGAGTGCTTGCTGAATAGAAGCGCGGCCAGTCCCACATTGTTGCGGGTGTGTTCATCTCGCAAAGCGAACCATCGACCCACTTTACGTTGGAGCATGCAAAGCTTGGCCTCCATTCGAAGTTCTCTTCAAATCCGCCAATCCCATCGATCAACTTTTGCAAGGCGTCGGGTTCGGGATAAGCATCATCGTCGCTGATCCACAAATACTGAGCGCCCTGTTCATATGCGATGCGCATCCCTTCGTGAAACCCGCCTGCACCGCCAATGTTTTCGGGCAGTCGCACATGTCGGACGGACGGGTCGGTCATTGCCTCCACGACCGCCGCCGTATCATCGGTAGAGGCGTTGTCGATCACATAGATCACATCCGGTCGCACCGTCTGCGCGAGAAGTGCTTCCACCACTTTCTTCAATTTGACCGAGCGGTTGTAGGTAACGATAACCGCCGCCGTTGAATTATTTATCGACATATCAGGCCTTATGCGCAAATTTCCGATAGATGTTTCCGATGACTTCTGCCGCCGTCGGGTCGGCAGCAATACTGCGGTATCGTTCGTGCAGCATGGCAGTTTGTGTGGTCAGAAAGTCCTTATTTGACCACAACCTACCAATGATCCGTGCTGTCTCCGGGCAGGCACGGCCGGGATCGCGCGGAACAAGAAGGTCTAGAGGGACAATTTCGTGCTGCGCGCCAACATCGGTACAAATCGGGATTGCACCATGCTGGATCGCTTCGTAGCAGACGAGCGCTAACCCTTCATTCGCCGAAGGGAGGAGCAGGATGTCAGAGTTTGACAGGATTTGGGGAACATCCGAACCTGCAGGATGCGTCGTGAGCCGATCAGCAACACCGCTTTCCCGGGCCAGTTTTGTGCAGGCCGCTGCGAACGGACCTTCGCCAACCATATTAAAATGCACGGTCACGCCCACCGATGCGGCCCATTGTGCGATTGCACGCATGGCCAAAATAACCGTTATAGGACGTTTTTGATAATAAAGGCGGCCAATAAATGTAACTTCGATCCGTTTCTTGCCGACGGTCATATTTATGGGCGCTAGATCTGAAGCCGTGGTGTCAAGCATCCGCCCCAACACGGCCTTTTGCCCAACCGCGAACTTACTGCGATAGAACTGGACCAATTGGTTGCTTATAACATGGTGAATATCAATGTAATTCGACCAAACTCCGGATATACGGGGATATCCTCCGTCGCCATATTCAACGATGTGAGTGGAATCCATGACGCCGACCCAAGGCGTCGTCATTCGCAAATGTGCCAATGAGGTGTAAAGAGGGACGCAGTGGTGTATATGGATCAGGCGGATGTTTTCTTCATGCACCAGCTGTTCCAGATAGGCAGGCCATTCCGCGTGCGGTAGAAAGCGGTCCAAGCGGATGAAGCGGACATCCTCCGAAACTTTGGCGGCAAACGGATGCAAGCCTGGAACCGCAGCAACGACGACCACACGCAATCCTGCGGCGCGCGCCCATTCTACACAGTCCAGCGCCAGCTTTTCGGCGCCCCCTACGTCCAGCCAATGCACTCCGATCAGAACGGCCGGCGTCTTATCGGTTGCAGGCATGGGCGGGGCGAACTCTGCCGCCCCTTTGCCGAATGGCAGCTGTCTCCATTCATGTTGTCCTGCGCGTGCTTCGGCCCGCCGCTCGGCAGCATGGCGCACCCGCTCGTAGATCATGGGTGAGAGGCGGTACAAAAGACGAAGGCCACGTCCCCGCGGGGACCAATCCGACTCTGGGGCGCTTTTCTCAAGCGGCGTAGGCTTGCGCGGAATGGCAAGGAAGACCGTAACCTGAGGAGCGTCTGGCGAAGTCGAACCCCCGTCCAGAAAGCCGACGAAATGAGCTGAGGTATCGGCAGGCTGTGCAGCAATGGGCCCGTGCACGATGGCGGCTTCCGCCCAAACCGGGTTCCCGCCCTCGCGCATGACAAGACGGACGCGGTGGCCAGGATAGCGAGCCACATAGATTGCCAGCGCGGCATCGGCTTCGGCCCGAATGCGGGTGACCGATGCGTCATACGGTATATAGCTGGCGGCGTTTGTCATATCGTTCTGCCTTCAACTTTTGCACTAAGCGTAATTTCGGAATGGCTGCGCGTCAGGTTGTGCATGACTGCGTCGCGGATGGCCATCCGGATCAGCCGACGGTACGTCCGACGCGCCCCTGCCTCCAGCCCGCGCCCTTTTATCAACCACTTTGGGATCATCAGGGCGATCAGCGGCCAAAACAGAAGGGGCCCTGCGGCGCGTCTATACACGAACCACAGGTTTCTATGGTGGTAGTATGTTTTCCAAAGTGGACGAAAGATGGCCTCCCGGGTAACCGTGCTGCAATCATGTTCAAAGCGGACCGCAGGAGCGAAAACCATTTTGACGCCTGCTTGCGTCAACCCGAGCGTATACATCACGTCATCGCCATAGATGAACAACCGCCCATCAGGAAAACCGCCTTTTGTGACAGCGGATCGGGTCAGGAACAATCCGACAAAGGATGCGCCATGGACAGGTATGGAGGTGGCCGCTGCATATTCCTTTTCGCCGACGTGAAAGGCGTCGCGGCCCCCGCCAAAAAGGGTGCGAAAAAAGGTGGGGATGTTCCAGAACGGGTTGATCCACGGGCGGTTCATGTCGCAAATCTCGCCCGTCGGCAGCCGCGCTGCTGCCGCGACGGCTTCCGCGCCCGTCTTGTCCATCATGCGAAAAGTGTCGACTGCGCCCGGCTCGGGGCGCGCATCGTCGTCCATCAACATCAGCCAATCCGGCCCATGCGACATTGCACGACGCATGCCCGTTTCGAAACCAAGCGCCCCACCGCCATTGATGTCCAGCAAGTGTACATCTAATCGCGGATCGGTTTGCAGCGTTAGCCAGCGGCGGGTGCCGTCCGAGGACAGGCTGTCTATCACCACGATCCGATCAATCGGCTCGTCCAGCAGACGGCTTATCGTCTTTTGCAGTTGGTCAAGCCTGTTATGCGTAACAACGACGGCAACCAGTTTCACAGAGGGCTCGCCATAAAGGCAGGCATCGACTCAGGTGCTGCAAGGAAGCGGCGTGCCGTATCCAACGCTTCGCGAATGGTAACATCCATGTCCAGATATCGATATGTTCCCAGACGGCCAAGGAACGTTACACCAATTTCCGCCTGTGCCAATTCGACATACCTTCCCAACAATTCTTTCTCGTCCACTTGGCGGACAGGATAGTATGGAATGTCGTCGGGACCACATTCACGACTATATTCGCGATAAAGCACTGATCCGGAATGTGCTTCCCAAGGTGCGAAATGCTTGTGCTCGGTGATGCGTGTATAAGGCACATCGACCTCGCCATAGTTCATGACCGCGCATCCCTGCCAGTCGCCAGTATAGCTGAACCGTTCGAAATCAAGCGTGCGATACCCAAGACGTCCCAGTTCGTAATCGAACCACCCGTCGATCGGGCCTGAATAGAATACGTGATCGTACTCGTCCGTTTGGATACGGTCAAAGCGGGTGCCCAGCGAAACCGTGATGTTTTCATGGTCCAGAATGCTTTGCACCATCGACGTATAACCGTGTTCAGGCATACCCTGAAACCGGTGGAAGAAATAATTGTCGTCATAGTTGAACCGGACGGGCAACCTTTTAAGGATGCTGGCCGGAAGTTCGCGGGGTGACCGACCCCACTGCTTTTGCGTATATCCTTTGAAGAACGCCTCATAAAGGTCGCGGCCCACAAACCGAAGCGCCTGATCCTCGAACGTAACGGGATCGACGATGGAGGTGTCGGCCTGCTGTTCAAGAAACGCTCGCGCCTCGTCCGGGCGCAGCGTCTTGCCATAGAACTGGTTTATCGTATGCAGGTTGACCGGAAGAGAGTAAACTCTTCCGCCCGATGTGGTTTTTACACGGTTCTTGTAGGGAACAAAGTTGGCGTGCCGGTTGACGTAGTCCCATACTTCAGCATCGTCAGTGTGAAAGATGTGGGGTCCGTAGATATGGACCATCACCCCGGTTTCGGCATCACGTTCTGTAAAGCAGTTTCCGGCAACATGGGGACGGGTATCGACGACACTGACCTTCCAACCCGCCTCGGCCAGAAGTCGCCCTGCAACGGCACCGGACAAGCCAGCACCCACCATCATCACATGTCCTGTTTTCATCGACCATTCCCGAAATGCGCGTTAGTTGTGCCTGCGGCCACAGTCATGCGCAACCCATTACGCGGGGATGCGGCGGATGGGTGCCTTCGGATCACAGGTGCGACCTTGATATGTCAGACTCGATCAGAAATGAGCGAAAGACTTCTCGTCAAAAGATCGGTGGCGGCAGCCGCTGTTTCCGCTTCGGCATATACACGCAATTCGGGCGCATTTCCCGACGGTCGGATATGCACGATACGCCCGTCCTGCATCGCGATACGCAGCCCGTCTGTCAGGTCCACGCCCGCCTCGGCACCGCCCAGATATGAAAGCAGTTCGGCCCGTGCCGCCGTATCCGCCGAAAGCAGCGACACCAGCGCTTGCGAGCGT
>JAAIGE0100416213.1_pt1 | contig 10339 bp, 3 predicted proteins | sample 6487951 | NCBI WGS metagenome assembly JAAIGE01 (sample SAMN13974128, study PRJNA590717) | phyllosphere metagenome | biome: tomato field; feature: multiple bacterial spot infested tomato fields; material: tomato leaves; isolation source: leaves from tomato fields | host: Solanum lycopersicum ... | reverse complement strand
CCCACCATGCGTTCATGAGCAGCGGAATGCCCAGATCCTCAAGCGTCATCGTCGAGGCGCCCCGGTTGGCCACCTCGATGTTCCAATCGAGGCGCTCGCCCTCCTCGCCTGCGAGGGCGAAGGTCTGGGTGAGATCGAGGCCGCGGATGCCCGCGGCGTGGGCCGCGTCACCCTCGTAGCGAACCTGCACCGAGGAGTCGTCGGGTCGGCTCACCGAGCGGATGTCGTCCGAGAGCCCCGTGACCATGTCGCGGCCGTCGGCGCGCAGCACGACGTCGCCCGTCCAGCGCGAGTCGTCGATGTCGAAGCGCGGGTGCTTGCTGCGATCCATGACGTAGTTCGTGCACTCGGGGCCGTCGCCGGTGTTGCGCAGCTCGGCGATGGTACCGGTCTCGCGGTCGATGCCGACCTGGAAGTGGCTCGACTCGAGCCACTCCGTCGTGTCCCGTGCCGGTGCGCTGTCGCCCGCTACGGAGAACTCGGTGGCTGCGACGGCCGCGAAGGAATTGCCGTCAGTACTGGCCGAGAAGAGGGCGCGGACGCGGTCGGTGCGGACGTCGGCATCGAAGTCGACGCTGTTCGCGGCCCCGGCCTGCACCGGATAAGCGCCGCCGCCGCGGAGTGCGATGTCGATCCACGCCGAACCGTCCCAGCGCTGCAGCACCCAGGAAGCTGGCGGCGCGACACCGTCACCCGACCCCGCAGCCGCGTCCGCCCAGAACGTCACGCTCGCCGAGCGCAGCGTGCGCGGTCCGTCCCAGCGGTACTCCACCCACTGCTGCGCGGGACGGGCCGTCTGATAGCTGCCCCACATCTGGTTCTGCGGTGTCTGCTGCGATGTCGGGGCCGAACCATCGTTGATCGCCGCGAGCGAGTTCCAGGCGGCTGTGAAGGAGGCGCTCGCATCTGCGTCGGCTGCGAGCTGGTCCCCCGGCGTCAGAGCGCCATCGGCCTTCGAGGGGCACGCGGTGGTCGCTGACCCCGCCGCAGCCGCGACGCTCGGGGTCTGGATCGTCAGACCGCCCAGGGTCAGCGTGCCGGCGAGTGCGATGGCGAGGGTCGTGCCGATGGCGGCGCCGGGCCTTCTTCGTTCATTCATGGTCATGTCTACCTCGTCGTAGTCGATGGGCCGGTCCTCCAGGAGAACACAGCGCGAAGGGAAAGTACAGAAATCGCTTTCGGTTAGTTTGGTGCCAACTTTACGGGTCGCAACATGGACGCTACGAAAGTACTTGGCATGACGAAAGGCGGCCGGCTCGACGAGCACGGCCGCCTCTCGACGGTGTCAGCGGGCCGAGCGCCAGCGGTGGGCGGTCATCCACGCTCCGGTGATGATGAGCATCATCGCCACGGCGAGCAGGCCGGCGAGCGCCGAGCCGTCGGCCCCGGTGTCGCTGAGCCCGGATCCCTCGTGGCCCGCCGGGGTCGACACCGGCGGCCGAACCGTCGGGTCGGCGGCCACGGTCACGGCCTGCTGCGCTGCGGTCACCCCGTCGACCAGGACGACGATGCGGTGCTCGCCCGCCGGCACGTCGGGCACGGTGGCTTCGAGCCGGAACGTCCCGTCCGCAGCCACCACGACCTCGCCGAGCAGGACCGGGTCGGAGTGCAGCTCGACACGGGCCGTCGCGCCGGGCGTGAAGCCCCGGCCCTCGACGACGATCGTGCCGCCCACGACGGGCGTCCCCTCCACCGTGATCTCGCCCGGTGCCGGCTGCGGATCGGTCGGGCCTCCCCCGCCATCCTGCGCGATCGTGAGCGCAGCCCGACCCGAGGCCGCCGACTCGCCGACCGCGTTGACGGCGCGGACCTCGACCGCGTACGCACCGTCCCGGAGGTCGCCGAACGTCGTCGATCGATCGCTCGTGCGGATGGTCACTGGCTCTCCGGCGCCGGACAGGGTCACGAGATAGGCGGTGATCGGCGAGCCGCCGTCGTCCGGAGCGCCCCACGACACCGTCGCAGCCCGGCCCTCGACACGCACCGTCGGCGTCGCCGGCGCCTCGGGCGCCGTCGCGGCCGGCTCCTCGCCAGTGACCACGAACTCCTCCGACGCAGCGGACGCGGGCGACGCACCGACGGCATTGACGGCCACGATGACGGCCGAGTACCGGCCGGATGCGAGATCCTCGACCGTCCGACTCGTCACAGGTCCCTGCACCTCGATCGGAGCGAGCTCCTCGCCATCCCGGGTCAGGAGCAGCCGATACCCGGTGATCGCCGAGCCACCGTCCGCGGGCGCGCTCCACGAGACCGTCGCGTCCCGACCGGAGACCGCTGCAGAGGGAGCCAGCGGGGCTGCCGGAGCGGCAGCTTCAACCGCAGCCTCGGTGACGGTGACGGTGACGGTCCGAACGGGCGAGGTGTTGCCCGCGCGGTCGCTCACGCGGTACTCGACCACGTGCTCGCCGACGTCGGCGATCTTGATCGCCCCGTCCGTATCCGTCCAGTCACCCTCCGCGAGCCGGTGCTGCAGGGAGGCCACGCCCGAGATCGGATCGGCAGCCGACAGCTCGATGCGGGCGGGACGCTGCTCCGAGGTGACGCCATTCGTCGAACGCACCGTCACGACCGGAGCCGTGCGATCCACCTTGACCGTGAGCGACTGCGGCTCGGAGGCCAGGCCGCTCGCCGTGAGGGTCCGCACGTTCGCGGCGACCTCGGTTCCCTCACCGTCGACGATCGTCGCCTCGGCGAACGGCACCCACGCGGCACCCCGCTGCACCTCGAGGGTGTCGCCGGCGTCGTGACCGAGCACGCTCCACTCGCTCACCGCGATGGCGGCGTTCGACGTGCCGTTGGTCGATGCCTCCATCACCATGCGCAGCGCGGTCGTCTGCACTGGCGCGAAGTCGGCCGTGCTGCCGCCTGAACGCTCGATGGGGAACCCGGACGGGGCTTCGACATCGATCCAAGCGCCGGCGGCGTCCCGGTACTGCAGCTTCCACGACCGCGGTGCGGCGACGCCGTCCCCTGTGTTCTCGGCATCGGTGTCGCTCCAGAAGTGCACCGTCGACGACGAGACCACCTTCGGCACCGCCCACTCATAGGAGAGCTGCTGGCTGGTCGGGCGCGTCGGCGACCAGGAACCCCACAGCGCGGACTGCTCGCCGCCACGGTTCGAGGCCGCGCCGTCGCTGATCGCTCCCAGCGAGTTCCACGGAGCCGTGTAGGACGCGCTCGGTGCGGCGACCTCCTCCAACTCCGCGGGCGCGATGCTGGATCGCAGCGTCGGCGCGGATCGGTACCAACCGTCCTCGCCGTCGGGAAGCGCCGGTTCCGCCGACACCGTCGGAGCGCCGGGCCGGCCGGTCACGCCGACCCCGATGGTCGCGGGGGCGGACTGCTGGCCGCCGGAGACGGCTCGCACCGACACGCGGTACTCGCCCACGGGCAGCTCGGCGAATCGGGCCTCCGTCTCCGTGCCGCTCACCGTGCGGCGCTGCTCCTCGCCACCGCGCAGCGGAGAGAGGGTCACCTCGTACGACTCGACGGGCGTGCCGGTGCGCGTCCAGCGGGCGGTGACGGCGCGGTCGTCGACACTGGTGCCGAGCTCGGCCGGAGTGGACGGGGCGTCCCCATCCGGGTCCGACTCGACCGTCACGGTCACCGAGGCGCGGACGCCGGTGCCCTCCATCGTGCCGAGCACCTCGAAGGAGCCAGGTTCCGCGTACGCCGATGCGTCCACGGCGTCCCAGACGACGGAGCGGCTCTCCCTCGCCCCGCTGCCGCCGGCGAACACCGCGACCGCGGTCCGCGGCAGGTCGGGAGCGACGTTGACGAAGGTACGAGCCTCCTGCGGCTCGATCGACGCGACGTCGTTCGAGCTGTCCCCGACGCTCACCTGCGCCTGAACAGGGATCTCCGAGCCCGCGAGCACCCCGCCGATCGTGAGCCGGCCGGGCACGTCGTACCGGGACCGGTCGACCTGCTCCCACTCGACCGGTACCGCCGCACGGACACCATCGGCGTACGCGATGGTCGCGGTGGACGGCAGCGTCACCGGCTGACCGACGCGCGTGCGCAGGGCGATCTCCTCGACCGATTCGGGTGCCTCCGTGTACACGTCCAGCTCCGACAGAGCGACCGCGGAGTGGTTGCCGCCACCTGGGCTGCCGGCGACCGTGACCCGAATGGCGGTGGCCTGCACCGGGTCGGTCAGCGTCGCCCGGCTCTCGACCCCTCGCGCCTCGACGGGTCGACGGCCGGTCTCGGCGGCTCGCCACGTGCCGGACGCGTCCCGCCACTCGATGGACCACTCCCGCGGCAGCGCCACACCGGCGCCCGTTCCCTGCGCGGCATCGTTCCAGAACCACGCGGAGACGGCGGCGACGCGCTGCGGCTGCGACCAGGTGTACGTCACCGTGTCCTGCGCAGGACGGACTCCGTTCCGGAACGTACCCCAGAGCTGAGCCTGGTCGGGCTCGGCGCGATCGATCGTCACACCGTCGCGGAGCGCCTCGACGCGGTTCCACGGGGCCGTGTAGCTCGCGGAGAGCTCCGCGGTCGCGGACAGGTCCGGTCCGGGCGGGAGGTCCCCGCTGACCGTGTGCACGACGGGCACCGTCGTCGTCTCCGCTCCGTCGGTCGCGGTGAACGCGAGCTCGTAGGCGCCCTGCTCCGAGAACGTGACGGCCGTGTTGATGCTGCCCGCCGCGGAGAAGCCCACTCGGGCCTCGTCGCTCGGCTTGGACACGACGGTCCACGACTGCTCGAGGGAGCCGCTGGGCAGGCCGTCGTCGGAGACAGAACCCGAGAAACGGATGCGCGGAGCACCATCGACGCCCTGCCGGTCGAGGGTGACCTGCGGCGCCGCGTTCGGCGCAGGCTCATAGGCCGTACCGGTGGCGCGCAACTGGATCTCCTTGATTCCGGTCTTCGCTCCCGAGGCGTGGTGGGCGACGACGCGGAACCGCTGAGCGGTCACCTCCTGGAAGCGCACCTCGTTGAGATTGCCGGTGGCGACGGCGGGCTGGCGGGCCTGCCGGTCGACCGGCACCCACCCCGAGCCGTCCCAGTACTCCACGGCGTACAGCGACGGGGCTGCGTACCCGGCGACGGTCGCCGAGGTCGAGGACCGGTAGAAGTACACCTTCGCCTCGTCGACGGGCTGCGGCGAGTCGAGCTCGACCTCGAGCCAGTCCGATGCGTTCGGCGAGCCGGCGGTGCCCCAGAACGGTTCGTTGACGGTGGAGCCGTCCACCGCGCCGGCGACCGCGAAGCTCGAACCGGCCCCGGAGGTGCCGGGCGCCTCGTAGGAGGCGCGCACGGTGGCACCGGCGGCAAGGTTCGGCGCCCCGGAGCTGGCGGGGTCGATGTCGACGCCGGCCTTGGCGAGCACGTCGGTCACGCGATCGTCGGCCGCGTAGCGCACGGCGTCGGCGGCGGCGAGCTGCGCGGTCGTGGAGAAGAGCACCTCGCCGTCGGTCTCGGCCTCGCCGGTAGCGGGGTCGAACGTGACCGGCTGCAGCGAGTCGAGCGTGAGCACTCGCTCGCCGTCGAGGTAGACGGAGTAGCCCTCGGGCGTGCTGCCGTAGTGGCGCTCGCCGCCCGGCTCATCCCACACGATGCTGAGATCGCGGTCGTGATAGCGCAGGTTGTTGACCGTGAAGTGGTCCCACCCGATGTCGATCGGCGAGAGCTCGAGCACGTCATCGGCGCGAGCCTGCAGCCCGGCCACGTCCTCTATCACCGTGAAGTTGGTCGTGCCGAGCTGGGTCTGGTGGATCCAGGACCGGTACTTGATGTCGCCGCCGTCGGCGGCGGAGCCGTGCGCCCAGAACTCGTTCTCGTTCTGGCGCGTCACGTCGCCCTTCTCGTAGGACGCCCAGGCGTTCCAGTACAGCAGCTTCTCGTAGTAGTCGGCCGTGAGGTAGTCGTTCGGGTAGTCACGCAGCGTCGAGGACAGCAGGCGGAACATCACGTTCGAGTTGATGGTGGAGAAGTTGTTGGAGTAGATGCGCCCCGGGTCGCGCTCCGCCCGGGCCTTCGCATCGGCCTGGTTCGCCGTGTAGAAGGGGAAGGGCGAGTACTGTTCGCTGTCCACGAAGAGGCGGAACGCCTCCAGGTACTTAGCGTCGAAATCGGCGTCCCCCGGCTGCGGCATGAGGCCGACGGTGTACGGGTAGAACATGTTGACCTCCTTCCACGGGATCTTGCTGCCCGCGACGGCGCCGTACTGGTTCGCGGCGTAGGAGGCCTTGATCATGTTGCCGAAGAAGCCCGCCTCGTCCGGCGCGCTGCGCCGGTCCTCCCAGAGCACGTCGAGCACCGCGTCCTTGATGCGCTCGGCCTGGGCATCCATCTCGGCGGCACGCGCGTCGTCGCCGGCGAGTCGGTACGCCTCGGCAGCGGCGACGGCGCCGGAGTACAGGTAGGCGCTCTCAGGGCGGTCCATCGCGGTGGAGTGCCACGGGTCCGGTCCGCGCCACGAGAACGAGACCGCGTCGACGTCGTTGCCGGTCCATGCCGGGTTCGTGTACTCGATGAGTCCGTTGCCGTTTCCGTCGAACACGTCGAGCTGGCCCTGGATGTCATCTGCCGCGTAGTCGGCGATCTTGCCCGCGATCGACGGGTCGCCGCCGTGCACGCGATAGCTCTCCCACGCGGACTCCGAGATGAAGTTCGCGTAGCTCGCGCTCCAGTTGCGCGGGTTGCCAGGGTTGTCGATGTACTGGCGCTGGCGTGCCACCTCGCCTGCGGAGATCCACGACCCGTAGGCCGAGGTCGGATCGCGGAAGTACTTCAGGTCGTCGATGAACATGCCGACTGTGAGCACGATGGCGTTGTTGTAGGCGTCTCCGTAGACGCCCTCGATCGTGGTCGGGAACTGGTAGTCGTTACCGGGGATGTCAGCGTCGAGGAAGTTGGTACGCAGCAGCCACCAGCGGTAGAAGACCGACTTGTCGATCTCCGGCGACGGCGTCTCCACGTAGGGGACGTTCTCGACCCACCACCGGTTGTAGCGTGCCGTCTGGTCGGCGAAGGCGGCGTCGGGGGCCAGCCCGCGGATCCGCTCGTACTCGCTGGTGGACTCAGGGATCTCGGTCGTGGCGAAGGCCATCTGCACCTTTGCGTCCGCGCCGGCGCCGGAGACCTGCAGCTGCCGGCTCATCGCCGCACCGTCGAGAGCGAAGCCATCGCCCGACAAGGCGGTCTCGACCCGGGTGAGCGCGTTCGGGGCTTCGAACGTCCCGATGAGCTGGTCGCCGTCCGCCTCGCCCGCGAAGGCCGACGTCGCGCGGATCTGCACGTCCTTGGTGCTGCCGTCAGTGGTGCGGATCCGCAGCCACTCGACGAGCACGTTCTGCTCGTTCACGAACTTCGTCTGCGCGACCCGAAGCCCTCCGCCGGCGAACTCGCCGTACCAGTAGCTGGGGGCGTTGTGCCGGCGGTCCGTGTCCTCAGTGAGCACCACGTCTCGGCCATCGACACGGAGCGAGAGCTCGTACGCGCTGCGGTTGCCGAGGCTGTCGATGTAGGCGACGTCGCCCCGGAAGCCGAGGCCGGCCGTCGAGTCCTCCATGTAGAGCGCACGACCGCGCGTGAACAGCACGGCGTTGTTGTCGTAGTTGATGAGCTCCGGCGAGCTGGTGTTGAACGAGAGCCCCCCGGGCTCGTCGGGCTGCACGCCCTTGCGCACCAGCATCCGATCGACCCAGTAGTCCTCCAACGGCGCGCGGCCCGCGCCACCGGCCTGATCCGCGGCGAAGACCTCGCCGAGGTACGACGCGGTGGGATCGATCGCAACGCCCGAGTCGGGTATGGCACGGTCGCCGTTCACGAAACGCGGGTAGCCGAGCTCGCTGTTGCTGTTCTGCAAGCCCTCGTCGTACGGGTCCCACGGTTCGGCGGCGTGCGCGGACTGGGTCACGATCAGTGGCGCGAGGAGCGTGAGGCCGGCGATAGCGGCGACGGCGGTCCGTGCGCGCAGGGGGAGGATTCTCATCGATTCATCACTTCTACGTTGAAGGGGGCGGCGCGATCGGGGGGAGCCGCAGGGGGAAGGTACCAAAGTCGAAACCTTAAAGAAACCCTTTTCTAGTTCCGATCCGCTCGTATCGTCGTCTACGGCCCGAAGCGCCCTGCCGGTGCTGGGTCATGAGGCCGGATGGAGAGCACCCATGCCGCACGATCGCGTCCGCCTCGGCGCCGTTCTGATCGCCCTGGTCGCCCTGGTCGCCCTGGTCGCCGCGATCGTGTTCGTGCCGGCCCGGCGCTCGCGGGCGCAGGCGTGCGCATCCTCCCGGCCTCGCCCATCGACGCCGCCGTGCACGAGGTGACGCTCGTGCTCGTCGAGCCGCACGGCGTCGCACCCGATTTCGAACTGGCGGATGCGGTCCGCTCGGTCGAGCAGGTCGATGCCTTCTACGACCGCGAGACGGACGGCTTCATCCGCTTCGACATCGTGCGGAGCCTCGACTGGTCGACGCCCGACACGCCGATGGCGTGCTCCGACTTCGCTGCCGTCAACGCCTACTCCGAGCGCACGAGTGGTTTCGAGCGAGGTGAGAACCGGCATCTGCTCACCCTCGTGCCCGGTCTGCCCGAGTGCGGCGGTAGCGCCTTCGGCGGGCAGGGCGCCGACGTCAACAGCGGCGAGCTCGTGTTCCAGCCGGGCTTCGATCCGACCACGATCGCCCACGAGCTCGGGCACAACATGTCCCTTGCGCGCGCGAACTCGGTGCACTGCGCGGACGGCTGGGACTTCGACAACACCGCGCCTCGGCCGTCGGGCTGCGTGCGCACGGAGCACGGCGACCTCTACGACAACATGGGCAACGGCTACTCGTTCTGGCCGTCCTCAGGCGGCACCTTGGATCGCCTCGGCCTCATCGAGAACGAGGTCGTGCCCATGTGCGGAGCTCCGCGCACCGTCACGTTGAGCACGATGAGCGCCGGCTTCGACGCCCAGCGGATCCCGTCGTGGTCCGATCTGACTGCGCCTCGCGTCCAGTACTGGGTGCAGTACCGGGACCGTGCCGACAACGATCTCTACCGACACCTCCACCGCCAGCCCGGCCTCGACCCTTCGATCCACGCCTCGGGCATCGTCGTCTCCAAGAGCGACGCCGAGCTGGCCCACCTCAGCGGCACCGTGCTCGAGCGGCCGGGCGACGCCTCAGATCGGCGCCAGTTGCTGCACGCCGGCGAGCGCCTCGAGCTCAGCGGGGGCGCGGTGCTCTCCATCGACCGGCTCGACGAGTCGTCGCGTACGGCGACGGTCACCGTGGAGGTGCCCTGCCAGGGTGCCGATCCCGACGGGGACCTGGCCGCAGGCGCGGTCGCGAGCGCCTCGACGACCTCCCCGTGGACGAGCGTCGACGCGGTGAACGACGGTGACGCGGACGCGTCCGGCTGGGGCAGCTGGCCGTCGGTCGGAGAGACGTGGGTGCAGCTCACCTGGCCGCAGCCCGTGGAGCTCGCACGGATCGACGTCTGGTTCGACAGCGACGCCGCGGACGAGGAGCGCCGCGGGCTCATCCCTCCGCGCGCATGGCGCGTGGAGGCGCAGGGCGAGGACGGCGTGTGGACCGCGGTGCAGACGGTGGCGGAGGGGACCCGCGAGCGTGGCGGGCCCAGCACGTCCCGGTTCGCGCCGACCACGGCACGCGCCTTCCGCGTGGTGATGCAGGCGTGGGGTGACGCCGAAGGGCAGGGGTCGAGCGCGATCCGCGAGCTTGTGGCCTTCGCCCAGGCGACGCCGGATGTGACGCCGCCGACCGGGACCCCGCCGACCGATCCCGACGTCCCCGCCCAGCCAGTCTCGCCGACGGTGCGCGATGCCCAGGGCGGAACGGACACCGTGCGCGAGGGCGATGCCGTCGCGACGGCCGACGGCGGGAGAGTCGTCGCGCACGGCTCCTTAGCGCGGACCGGCGCACCCACCGCATCCGGCGGCGCACTGGCAGCGACGCTCCTCCTGACGAGGGTCTGCGCGACGGCGCAGTCGGTTCAGCGGCGTCGCGCACAGCCGGCGCCGTGCGCTCGACGTGCCCCGCGAATGGACTGACCCGGTCTGGTCGGCTGATCGCGACCCGGCACGCGGTCACCCGGACGGTCGGCGGCTCAGCCGAACTCGGCCAGCCGCGATGCTTGCGGGCGCCGGGCGCGATGGCGAGCGCTTCGGCCTCACGATGCCGGCCGCGTGCGCTCCGCAGCTGCCGAGCTGCCGGGCCCGCGGCCCGCGGAGATGCCCGACACCGGTGATTCGCCCCCGTGGTCGCCGAACGGCCTCGGCGCTGCTGATCTCCGCAGGCCTGCTCATGATGGGGGCCTGCGCCGCGCACGCTGACGCTGACGCTGACGCTGACGCTGACGCTGACGCTGATGAGCACCT
>JAAIGE0100207338.1_pt1 | contig 10340 bp, 6 predicted proteins | sample 6487951 | NCBI WGS metagenome assembly JAAIGE01 (sample SAMN13974128, study PRJNA590717) | phyllosphere metagenome | biome: tomato field; feature: multiple bacterial spot infested tomato fields; material: tomato leaves; isolation source: leaves from tomato fields | host: Solanum lycopersicum ... | reverse complement strand
CTGGTAGCTCTGCTGGTAGTAATGATTCTGATGCTGGTTGCTTTATTCGGCATCCTGACGGTTCTGAATCGTTTAGCTACGGTTGATCCTTCTTCCCCTGAAGCTCAGAAGATCCCCTTCTTTGCTCGTTTGAAAGAAAGTACTGGTAAACTGGGTAACAGCCCGGCGTTCCGTACGGGTGCTTTATTACTGTTTGTGTTATTAGCAGGTAAAGCCACTATCGACGGTATGTACGGAATTGGTATCCACCAGGGTTTTGCCCCCAAGCAGCCGATTGCATTTTCGCACAAGCTGCACGCGGGTGAGTACAAAATCGACTGTAACTACTGCCATACGGGTGTTAACAAAGGAAAGCAAGCCAACATTCCTTCGCCTAACATCTGTATGAACTGCCACAATGCAGTAAAAGCATCTTCTCCCGAGATTCAGAAAATCTACAGAGCTATCGAGAAAGATCAGCCGATTGAGTGGGTTCGTGTTCACAACTTACCTGATCTGGCTTACTTCAATCACTCTCAGCACGTAAACGTAGGCGGTCTGCAATGTCAGCAGTGCCACGGTGAAGTAGAGAAAATGGAAGTAATCGAACAACGCTCTTCTTTAACGATGGGCTGGTGTATTGATTGCCACCGTAAAACCAGTGTGAATGCAAAAGACAACCAGTACTACGACAAACTGGTTGAGATTCACAAAAAAGAAGGTGTGAAAGACATGAAAGTGGCTGACATCGGAGGGCTTGAATGCTCGAAGTGCCACTATTAATATAACAGGGCGGCTTTCTTTGGAAGCCGCCTTTCCCAACACGAGTTTTTCTAAGAGAATGGAAAATACTACGAAGCGATACTGGCGAGGAATTGAGGAGTTACGAAACGATCCCGAGTTCGTAAAAAACGCTCATCGCGAATTTGCTGATTCATCAGACATTACCGACGGAGGTGGAACTTACCGTCGTGACTTCCTGAAAATGTTGGGCTTTGGTGTAGCAGCGGTTTCGCTGGCTGCCTGCGAAGCTCCGGTACGGAAAGTCATTCCTTACTTAAATAAACCTTCAGACGTTGAGCCAGGTATTGCGAACTGGTACGCTTCAACGTATGTAGATGGAGGTGATTATAGTGCCATCCTGGTGAAAACCCGCGAAGGACGACCCATCAAAATTGAAGGTAACCCGAATTCAAGTGTATCTCAAGGCGGAACTGGTACGCGTGTACAGGCTTCCGTATTGAGTTTATACGACAATGAGAAGCTGAAAGAGGCCCAAAAGGGTGGCAAGAAAATCGAATGGGAAGCTCTGGATAAAGAAGTAGTAGCGGCTTTGACCTCTGCTCGGAATATCCGGATTGTATCCAACACGATTTTAAGTCCGACCACGAAAGCCGTTATCGAAACGTTCAAGGCGAAATATCCTTCGACGGTACACGTGTCGTATGATCCCAACTCCGCATACGGACTCACGCAAGTACATGGTGGCCAGTTGCCCGCGTTTGATTTCAGCAAAGCGAAAGTAATCGTAAGCTTAGACGCGGACTTCCTGGGAAGCTGGATTTCTCCGGACGAATTCTCGAAGCAGTGGGCCGTAGGTCGTCGTCTTTCTTCGGCGAAAAATGGTAACAAGCAAATGTCACGTCACTACGACTTCAGTACGCTGATGACGCTGACGGCTTCCAATGCTGATTACCGTGGACGGGTGAAACCTTCACAATCCGGATTAGTAGCTTCTACGCTGCTGCGTCTGGTGGGCGGTTCTGCCAGCACGGCCGATGTGAAAATTGAATTCCTTGAAAAAGCAGCAAAAGATCTGAAAGCAGCTGCTCCGGGTACAACCTTAGTGGTATCGGGTTCAAATGATCCGAACGTACAAACAGTAGTAGCTGAAATCAATAAGGTTTTAGGTAACTACGGTACGACGATTGCCGGCACGAGCAATTACAAACAAGGTGATGATGCCGCTTTCAATACGTTCGTTAATGAATTGAAAGGTGGACAGGTTGACGCGGTAATCTTCTACGGTGCTAACCCTGTATACGATAGCCCACGCGGCAAGGAAATCGCCGATGCTCTTTCACGGGCGAAGGTAAGTGTATCGTTTGCGGATCGGGCCGATGAAACGGCTGCTCTGTGTCAGTATGTGGCTCCAGATTCTCATTTTCTGGAATCATGGGGTGATGCCGAACCGAAACCCGGTTTCTATTCCATCATCCAGCCGACGATTTCAACAATCTTCAGTACGCGTCAGGCTCAGTCCTCTTTATTAGCCTGGGCTGGTCAGAATGCTGATTATTACGAATTCCTGACGAAATACTGGGCTGCCAACATCCTGAAAACAGGAAGTAAAGAGGCCTGGAACAAAGCCTTGTACGAAGGGGTATTTGAACCTGGTAAAGGAACTACCCCTGCGGCTCCGGTTGCAACGACGGATCTGCTGACGGCCTTGGGCAAGATTAGTGGTACGTATAAAGCTTCTTCTACGGTTATTGAATTCATGCCGTATGAAAAAGTTTCCATGGGTACGGGCTCACAAGCCAACAACCCATGGTTACAGGAATGTCCCGATCCGATTTCGAAAGCCACATGGGATAACTATGCTGCGATTTCTCAGAAAACGGCGGATAAACTGGGTGTAGCTCAGAATGATATGGTAACGCTGGAAATCGCTGGTAAAGAAGCCATCGAACTTCCAGTATTAATCCAACCTGGCCAAACGGTTGATACGGTCGGTATCGCGATTGGATACGGTCGTCAGAAAGCGGGTAAAGCAGCGGATGGTGTTGGTAAGAACATTTATCCCTGGATCAACTCAGCGGGTGCTGAAATCAAAGTAACGCCAACGGGTAAAACCTATAAGTGGGGTATTGCTCAGACGCAGACGCACAATACCGTCATGGCTCGTGAGTCTGTTGTACAGGAAACTGTACTGGCTCAATACCAGGAGAATGTTAAAGCAGGACGGTTCCAACCGAAAATTGCTACCTCTGAAGGAAGCAAAAGTCCTGGCGACATTTCGCTCTGGAATGGTCACGAAAAACAAAATCACAGTTGGGGAATGGTCATTGACCTGAACCTGTGTACAGGTTGTGGTTCCTGCGTAGTAAGTTGCCAGGCGGAAAACAACGTGCCCGTAGTCGGTCGTAAAGAAGTAGTAATGCGTCGTGAAATGCACTGGATTCGCATTGACCGTTACTATTCATCCGTACAACCCACGGAAGACGAAGGCGTATTTCAGGAATTGAAGACGCTGGAATCAGCGGCTGAGAATCCGGAAGTCGTATTCCAGCCCATGTTGTGCCAGCACTGTTCGAATGCTCCCTGCGAAACGGTATGTCCGGTATTGGCTACCACGCACAGCAACGAGGGTCTGAACCAAATGACTTACAACCGTTGTATCGGTACGCGTTACTGTGCCAACAACTGTCCGTATAAAGTACGCCGGTTTAACTGGTTCAAATATTTTGACGAAGATCGTTTCCCTTACCACTTCAACAATGACCTGGGTAAAATGGTCATCAACCCTGAAGTTACGGTTCGTAGCCGTGGGGTAATGGAAAAATGTTCGTTCTGCGTACAACGTATCCAAGCTACCAAACTGGCAGCGAAGAAAGAGCGTCGCAGACCTTACGCGAATGAAGTACAGGTGGCTTGTTCGCAATCTTGCCCCACAGGAGCGATTGTTTTTGGTGACATGAACAACCCGGAAAGTAACATTTCTCAACTGCTGGCGGTAGAAAAAGAAGGACGTGCCTTTACCATGCTGGAAGAAATCAACGTACTGCCCCAGATCAGCTATCTGACGAAAGTACGTAACAAGGATTTCGCCGATTCCGTAGCTCCTAACAAAAAAGAGCTGGGTCACGGAGAAGGTCACGAGCATAAACAAGTAAAAGAACACGCGTAACCGATTTCTCATCCCTTCTGACGAGTTTCGGCCCATCAGAAGGGATCATATTATTCAATAGAAACTCTGAAAATTTAGAAATATGTCACACGTCAGTGCTGTTGTAAGGCCTCCTTTGGTGACAGGTGGAAAATCCTACCACGACATTACCGAGGACGTATGCCGGCAGGTAGAAGGAAAACCGACTACCTCGTGGAAGATCGTTTTCGCTATTTCCTCGCTGGTTCTAGCCGTGGGTACGGTTTCGGTATTCTGGACTTGGTGGGATGGTTTGGGTAACTGGGGTTTGAATAAAACCGTTGGTTGGGCCTGGGACATTACCAACTTCGTATGGTGGGTAGGTATTGGTCACGCAGGTACGCTGATTTCGGCGATTCTTTTGCTGTTCCGTCAAAAGTGGCGGACGTCCGTTAACCGGGCAGCAGAGGCCATGACGATCTTCGCCGTTATTTGTGCCGCTAGCTTTATCTTAATGCACGCCGGTCGGGCTTGGTTAGCTTACTGGTGTATCCCTATTCCTAATACGTACGGTTCGTTGTGGGTAAACTTTAACTCACCCCTGGTTTGGGACGTATTTGCCATTTCAACGTACTTCTCCGTATCCTGCTTGTTCTGGTATGCAGGTTTGATTCCGGATTTAGCTACTATCCGTGACCGTGCCAAAAGCAAAGTTTCCAAATACATTTACGGCTTGCTTTCGATGGGCTGGAATGGAAATACGAAAACCTGGGCTCGTTACGAATATGTATCGTTGATCCTGGCAGGTATCTCTACGCCGCTGGTACTTTCGGTACACACGATCGTATCCTTTGACTTTGCTACGTCTGTTATTCCAGGCTGGCACACGACGATTTTCCCTCCGTACTTCGTAGCAGGTGCTATCTTCTCAGGTTTTGCCATGGTAAACAACCTGTTGCTGATCGTACGCTGGACGTTTAAGCTGCAGGATTATATTACGATTGAGCACATCGAGACGATGAATAAAATCATCACCGTTACGGGTTCTATCGTAGGTATCGCTTACATCACGGAGTTCTTTATTGCGGCGTATTCAGGAGTTAGTTACGAACAGTATGCGTTCATTAACCGGGCTACCGGACCTTACTGGTGGGCTTACTGGGCGATGATGACCTGTAACGTAGTTACGCCCCAGCTGTTCTGGATTCGTAGCATCCGTCGGAGTATTACCTGGACATTTGCTTTAGCTGTAGTAGTAAACATCGGTATGTGGTTTGAGCGTTTCGTAATTATCGTAACGTCTCTGCACCGTGATTATATCCCTTCCAGCTGGGCTATGTTCTCACCGACGCTGATTGACATCGGGGATTACGTTTTCACCTTCGGTCTGTTCTTCGTCCTGTTCCTGTTGTTTGCCAAATACTTGCCCGTAATCAACATGGCGGAAGTAAAAGCAGTAATGAAGAGTTCTTCCGAGCGTTTCCCTTATAAAGTGAAACCCAGCTCGAAAAAACCTGGTCAACACGTAACCGAATAAGCTCAATTCAAGGAAAAAGCATTCAATCCTCATGGATACCAACAAGAGATTTTTAGTAGGAGTGTACGATGATGATGACGAGGTGATGGCCGCCGTGAAAACGGTACGGGCCAGCGGCATCAAGATTCATGACGTCTATACTCCGTTCCCTGTACACGGTCTGGACAAGGCGATCGGTCACCCACGGACCCGGATTCCGATGGTTGCATTCATGTTCGGTACGCTGGGTTTGATAACGATGTTTGTCTTTACGCTGTATACCATGCGTTTAGATTGGCCTATGAACATTGGGGGTAAAGATTACTATGCTTTACCAGATTTTATTCCACCCATGTTCGAGTTTACGGTATTGTTTACGGCCTTTGGTATGGTATTTACCTTTTTCATTACCAATGGATTGTGGTGGGGTAACAAGGCAGTGATTTTCGATCTGCGTAGTACTGACGATAAGTTCGTAATGGCGATTGATACTGCTTCCAACCAGAAATCAGAAGCTGAGATTGAGAAGGCTCTTCGGGAAACCGGTGCCATTGAAATCAACGTAAAAGAAATCGTTGAGGAAGAAGACTAAGTGAAAGGATAGGGCACCTGTTCGCAGGTGCCATTCTATCGAGCGTTAATATCAACTTGATTGGACAATGAAAAAATACCTACCGTTTGTGTGGATTGCAGCTTCCCTTGTGGTGGTTCTGCTGGCGTCCCTGAAACGTGATCCTCAACACCAGGCCTGGGAATTTGCTCCTAACATGTACTATCCCGTAGGCTATGAACCCCTGTCACAGATTGATGCTAACCCCATCAACAGTGCAACGGGAAAAGGTAACCTGAACATGCGGGTACCCGTAAAAGGCACTATTCCTCAACAAAGCTATACGACGACGCTGGGCGATACAACGGTGTCGGCTTTGGAGCGGATGGATCTGATTGCACGGAACGTTCCGGCTGACAGTATTGCCATGTCAGAAGCAGCTCTTTCGAACCCGATTCCAACTACTGACAAATCATTGAAGCAGGGTGAGTTACTGTATGGCCGTTATTGTCTGCACTGCCACGGTGGTACGGGTAAAGGCGATGGTATTGTAGGAAAAAAATACGGCGGGGTACCCGTGTACTCAAGCGACGCCCTGAAAGATCTGAACGACGGACATATCTATCACGTCATTACCTACGGAAAAGGCCGGATGTGGCCTCATGGTTCGCAGGTATCACCTGAAGATCGCTGGAAAATCGTTCAGTACGTGCACAAACTTCAGCAACAACCCTAATCTATTAAAGAGTTAACTGGGAATCGTTAATGGTTTATTGACGATTAGCGAACAACTGATAACGAATAACGAAAGTATAATGGCAGAGCACAATCACCATTTTGATCCAGCGGAGATGGAAGAATGGTATGACTTTACCTCCTCTTCAAAGCGTAAGCTGATTATCGGTATGCTGGCAGGTCTGGCTACTCTTTTGATTGGTGCGTTTTTAGTAGCAAAAGGTTGGGGAATTGGACTTAATCACGTACATGAGCATGCAGAACACGCCGCTCATGGACATGAAGCTCATCACGGCTTGCCCGCCTGGGGTAAACGTGTAGTGGGCAACCTCTGGATGAATGCAGAATTCTTTACTGGTATTTCAGTCATCGGTATGTTTTTTGTGGCTATCCAGTACCTGTCGTGGGCCGGCTGGTCTTCGATCATCAAACGTATTCCTGAAGCTTTTCCGGCTTTCATTCCTTTTTCGGGAGCGATCATGCTGGTTCTTTATGTTGCTTTTGGACACGAGATTTTCCACTGGCGTCATGAAGGAATCATGGACCCCGAAAGCGAACATTACGATGCAATCATTGCCGGTAAAAGCTGGTATTTGAATAATGCTTTCTTTCTAATCCGTACCGTTCTTTATTTAGGTTCATGGTATGGATTATGGGTATACCTGCGTAATCTTTCAAAACAGGAAGATGCTATTGGAGGTACGGAATGGTGGTACAAAATGAAGTATCTTTCCCGGATTTTCATCCTCGTATTTGCCGTAACGTCTTCTACCTGTGCCTGGGATTGGGCGATGTCCATTGATACGCACTGGTTCTCAACTATGTTCGGTTGGTATCACTTTGCTTCCTGGCACGTAACTGGTCTGGCTGTTACGACGTTAAGCGTAATCTTCCTGAAAGAAAAAGGTTACCTGCCCGCTGTAAACGAAAACCATTTACACGATTTAGGTAAATTCATGTTTGCCTTCTCAATTTTCTGGACCTACGTATGGTTTGCTCAATTCCTGTTGATCTACTATGCTAACCTTCCAGAAGAGACGATCTACTACAAAGAGCGTTTCGGTGGATACGGTGGTATCTACAAAGCTCCTTTCTTCATCAACCTGTTCATGGGCTTCCTGGTACCCTTCCTGTGGTTCATGACGCGTGATGCAAAACGGAACTTCACATTCCTGAAAGTAGGATCCTTTGCCATTATCATTGCTCACTATTTTGATTTCTATCAAATGATGATGCCAGGTCTGGTAGGAGCAAATGGAGGATTTGGACTGATTGAATGGGGTACGACGTTATTCTTTGCCTGTGCCTTTATCTACGTAATCTCGGCTCAGTTAACAAAAGCTTCGTTAGTGGCGAAAAACCACCCCATGTTGGAAGAAGCCGTTCATCACGATATTTAGTAATCGGATCGAACGTTGCATTTGCGATAGGTGTTCTGAAATAGAAAAGTATCAAAAACAAAGATTGTCATGGTTTATATCGTTGGTTTGCTAGCGGCCGTTCTGTTGGTGCTTACGGTGGTAGTACTCAACCGAATGTCCGTATTCACCAAAGGTTTCGCTTCGACTTCGTCAAGCAATGAGCCGGGATTAGCAAACAAAATCAATGCGGCTTTACTGCCGATTGTGTTCGTGTTGGGTAGCATTGCAGGGGTATGGTCTTTTATTGAAGCAACTCCTAACTTCCTGCCTGATCCGTCGTCGACTCATGGTAAAGAGATCGATACGATGTTCTGGTGGTTCATGGGAATCGTTACGGTTGCCTTCTTTCTTACGAGCGTTCTCTTGTTTGCGTTCGCTTTTAAGTACCAGTATGATCCCAAACGTCGGGCAACATTCTATCCGGTTAACCACCGGTTGGAGTTAGCCTGGACGGTAATCCCGGCTATTATCATGGCTATCATGGTATTCATGGGCTGGCGTGTATGGCGTGATATCACCACGGAAGCACCTGCGGATGCTTACGTGATTGAAGTAACCGGAAAGCAATTCAACTGGATTGCCCGCTACCCCGGCGTAGATGATAACAAGTTGGGTAGCTACAACTACAAACTGATTGATGCTACAAACGAAGTAGGTATCGATCTGTCGGATGAAGCTGCATTTGATGATGTAATCAGTAATACCTTGTATCTGCCTAAAGGAGTACCTGTATTATTGAAAATTCGTGCTCGTGATGTATTGCATAGCGTATTCCTTCCTCACTTACGGGTGAAAATGGATGCTGTGCCGGGTATGCCTACTAAATTCTGGTTTACGGCAACGAAAACTACGGATGAGATGAAAGCCGAGACGAACGATCCTAAGTTTGAATATCGTCTCAATTGTACGGAGATTTGTGGCCAGGGTCACTTCTCTATGAAAATGAACGTAGTGGTATTGGAAGAAGATGATTTCAAAGCTTGGTTGAAAACCCAGAAATCATTCTTGGCTACCAACACAAGTTATCTGGATCGCGTACCGGCTCGGTTGAAAGCAAAAGCTATGAAGTATACGGAGTCAGCTGAAGAAGCTCCTGCGGGTGAGTCTGCCCCTGAAGGTGAAGCTCCGGCTGATAGTACGGCTGCGGCTTCGGGTGCTACCGCTTCCCTACGTTAATTCTGCATCTTAAAAACTAAAAAAGAAGATATGGCACTGACTCACGACGATCATCACGACGTTCATGGCGTTCATGAGCACGAGCATGAGCATCACGAGCAAAATTTCATCCAGAAGTACGTCTTCTCGGAAGACCATAAAATGATTGCTAAGCAGTACTTGGTAACGGGTATTATCTGGGCTTTCATTGGTGGATTGCTTTCTATTTTGTTCCGTCTTCAATTAGGTTTTCCTGATTTGAAACTGGATGGACTGCGTTGGCTTTTAGGTAACTGGATAAATGCAGAAGGAAAGCTGGAAACGGAATTCTATCTGGCCCTGGTTACGATGCACGGTACCATCATGGTATTCTTCGTATTGACGGCAGGTTTGAGCGGTACGTTCTCAAACTTCCTGATTCCCTTGCAGATTGGAGCACGTGACATGGCTTCTGGATTCCTGAACATGCTTTCGTTCTGGTTCTTCCTGGTAGCCGGTTTGATTATGTTTGCTTCCCTGTTTATTTCAACGGGACCTGCCGCAGGGGGTTGGGTAATTTATCCGCCTTTATCGGCTATTCCAACGGCTTCTAATGGTTCGGGTATGGGGATGACCCTCTGGTTGATTTCAATGGCTTTGTTCATTGTTTCTCAGTTAATGGGAGGTCTGAATTATATTACGACCATTATCAACCTGCGGACTCGGGGAATGTCTTTTAGTAAGCTTCCTCTGACGATTTGGTCATTCTTCCTGACAGCGGTATTGGGTCTGCTTTCATTCCCAGTATTGTTAGCAGCAGCTCTGTTATTGATTTTTGACCGTAGCTTCGGTACGAGCTTCTATATTTCCGAAATCTATATCGGTGGTGAAGCTTTACCACAACAAGGTGGATCGGCGGTTTTATTCCAGCATTTATTCTGGTTCTTAGGCCACCCCGAGGTATATATCGTATTGTTACCAGCTCTTGGTATTACTTCTGAAGTTATTGCTACGAACTCTCGTAAGCCTATCTTCGGTTACCGTGCCATGATCGGTTCCATGTTAGGTATTACGTTGCTGGCCTTTATCGTATGGGCTCACCACATGTTTGTATCAGGTATGAACCCGTTCCTTGGT
>JAAIGE0100070551.1_pt1 | contig 10343 bp, 9 predicted proteins | sample 6487951 | NCBI WGS metagenome assembly JAAIGE01 (sample SAMN13974128, study PRJNA590717) | phyllosphere metagenome | biome: tomato field; feature: multiple bacterial spot infested tomato fields; material: tomato leaves; isolation source: leaves from tomato fields | host: Solanum lycopersicum ... | reverse complement strand
TGCTGCGGCCGTTGAGCAGCACCGCCAGCAGGCGGCGGAAGCGACCCACCAGCGCCCAGTTTTCCGAGAACAGCACGGCGAACCAGCCGCTCTGCTTGTCCGGCGCGCGGCCGACGAAGATCGACACCGGCACCAGGTGCACGTCCAGGTCATCGCGCACGCGATGTGCCTGCAGGACCTTGGCCAGCGAATCGGAGTGGGTCTTGGCGCCGCGCTGCTCGGGGATCAGCGAGTTGCTGGAACTGCGCCGCGACAGCGCCAGGTAGGCGCGCTTGCGCCCGGTCGGGTCACCGGCCAGCGGCACCAGTGGCGACGGCAGTCCGGCCTGGCGGCAGGCCTTGTCCAGGATCAGCGCATTGGACAGGCCGTAGTCTTCCAGCACGTACATCACCGGGCGGCCATCGTTGTACTGGCCCGGGTCTTCCGGCTCGATCTTCAGCGACAGCCATGGCTCGACCAGGCGGCCGAGCAGGCGCGCCCACAGCGGCCGACGGCCGGCCGGCCGCGCATGCGCCGACGGCGGTACCGGATTCGGGCCGGTACCGGTCGAGGGGGACGCCGGCGCCGTATCGGCGGGCGTCGACTGGGATTCTTCGCCGGGGAACGGCAGCGGGTTCTGTTTCGACATCGGCGCCATTATGGCTTAGGCGGCGGCGTTGCCGCTTCCCCACCCTCGATGGGGGCGTCGGCAGGCGTTGGAGCCGCCGCTGCCCGGGCAGCATCGGCCTGGCGCAGCAGGGCATCGGTATCGGCCAGGGTGCGGGTCAGGTACCAGTGGCCCTCGCGCCGGCTCAGCGGCAGCTGCAGGGTCATCTCGCGGCCGGCCAGGTCGTAGCGCAGGCGCACCAGCGCGTTGTCGCCCTCCACCGACAGCAGTTCGCCACGCACACTGCGCAGCGCTTCGTCCACACCCAGCCCGTAACTGCCAAGCACGGCCTTGAGCGTGTGGATGAACGGTGCCAGCTGCTGCAGGCTGCCTTCCATGCCCGCGGCCTGCAGGCCGGCCTCATCGTCGAAACCGACCTTGCCCGCCGCACCGACCAGCGCGGCGATGGTGTTGCGCGCACGGGCGCGGTCGCTGATGGGTGCTCCCTGCGCCCACTCGGCGAGGGTTTGCACCAGAGCGACGTAATGGGCCTGCTGGCCAGGCGTGTAGCCCTTCTGGTGGCGCAGGTACTGCACGCCGAAATTGCCCATCGACTGCGCCGCTTGGCGTACCGCGCTGGCCTGGCCTGCCAGCTGGCGGTCGAAGCTGCGCTGCAGTTCGGTACTGGCGTTGGGCTTGCGCAGTGCGGCCAGCATCGGCAGCAGCTGGTCGCCCAACGGCAGCTCGGTCAGCGGCCATTGGCTGTGGCCGTCGGCCCAGGCCTGCTGCAGGCGCTGGTACTGGCTGGGTGGAACCGACAGCTTCGCGTAGCCGATCAGATCGTCCTCGGCCAGGCGCAGGGCCATCGCCTGTACCGCCGCCACGGGTTCGGCCGCGGGCTTGGCCGGATCGTCGGCCGATTCGCGGCACGCGGCCACGGCCAGCAGCAGCATGGCTGCCAGCCCCCATCCACGCGCAGACCTTCCTCGCACCGCCACGCTCATGCAATCGGACTCCCCGGACCGGTCCGCATCTTGCGGCCTGCGACGTGACAGCGGCAAGCCGCCCGGTCACGGTTCCGTCAGCAGAGGGGTCAGATCCCGCTGCCAGCGGCAGGAGGCTCTGACCCCGCGCGAAAAAAAAGAGCCCGGATCACGAGGATCACAGGCTCTTCAAGCCGGCGCGAGGCCGGTGGACAGTGTTGTGGCACATGTCCGGTCCGAGGACCGGATGGCGGCGATCCTACGCTGCCCCGCAAGTTAAGGCAACACATGATGTAATGCCATTCAACTTGTTGATTTATTTAAAAATCTAGAGCCATAGGCGAGACCGGAGGACTTCTCCGGCGCGATTCCTGCCGATTCGGGCACAACACCTGCGTGGAGCAAGATCGGCGACAGCCTCAGCGCGCTGCCAGTGCCGACGCGATTTCCTGCTGGATCGCCCGCGCTGCGGCCTGCGGATCGGCGGCCAGACGGATCGGGCGGCCGACCACGATGGCGTCGGCGCCATCGGCGAAGGCCTGGGCCACGCCGACCGTGCGCTTCTGGTCATCGCCGACCGGGCCACCGGGGCGGATGCCCGGGCAGACGATCGAGAACCCGGCACCGGTGGCGGCGCGGATCGGGCCAGCCTCCTGACCCGAGGCGATTACGCCATCAATACCGGCGGTCTGGGCGGCCAGCGCGCGTTCGACAACGACGTCCACCGGCTCGCGGTCGATACCCATCTGCGCCAGGTCCGGGCGCCCCATCGAGGTCAGCACGGTCACCGCCAGCAGGCGCATGTCGCTGCTGTTGGCGGCCGCGCAGGCTTCCATCATCGCCGGGTGCCAGCCATGGATGGTGGCGTAGCTGACCGGCCACTGCGACAGGCGCTTGATCACCGCAGCGGCAGTGGCCGGGATGTCGAAGAACTTCAGGTCGACGAACACGCGCTTGTTACGGCGAGCCAGCTCGTCCAGCACCTGGAAGTACTCGCCGGAGGCCAGCAGTTCCATGCCGATCTTGTAGAACGCCACGCTGTCGCCGAGGCGCTCGACCCAGTCCAGCGCCTGCACGCGGTCAGGCACGTCCAGCGCGAAGATCAGGCGCTCTTCATCGCGCAGCGGCAGCGGCGCGCGGCTCACGGTGCATAGTCCAGGGCAGCGCGCTTGGCGTCGTGGCGGGCCTGGCGCGACTGGCTGTAGTCGTTGTTGAACTGCGCCGGTTCGAAGCCGCCGTAGGTCGGGTTCGGCAGCATCCACCAGCGCTCGCCGAACCAGTCGTGGTACTGCTGCAGCAGCGCGTCGCGGCCGTCGTTGGTGTTGGCGGTCACTTCGACGAAGTCACCCAGCTGGTCGCCGAACTGCATCAGCACGCGGTACTTCTGCCCGGCCAGGCGGCGGCGGCAGTTCTTCTCGCTGCCGGCCTGCTCGCAGCCTTCAACCACGGTGCCCAGGCCGAGGAACACGCTGTCGTCGGCCACCGGCAGGCCCTGCTCGCGCAGGTTGGCCAGGGTCGCGTCCTTCAGGTGCACGGCGCGGTTGGAGATGTACAGCAGGGTCACGCCCTTGGCGTTAGCGGCCTTGGCGAAATCGACCACGCCCGGGATCGCCTTGGCCTTCTTTTCGGCCACCCACTGGTCCCAGGTCATTTCATCGTATTCCTTGCCGTCGCGGACCAGGCGCGCCTGGTAGGGCGAGTTGTCCAGCACGGTCTCGTCCACGTCCAGCACCACCGCCGGCTTCAGGCCCTTGGCCTCGTTGCCGCGTTCTTCCGGCACCAGCGCGTCCCAATGGGCTTCCTTCAGCGCCACATCGAGGTGGTCGGCGGCAGCACGGTAGGTCTGCTCGGTGATCGCCTTGTACTCCTGCGCGCGCTGCATCCACAGCACCGCGTTGAGGTTGTCGTTGGCGGTCAGATCGGGCGTGCCTTCAGCCTTGGCAGCGGCGGCCGGAGCCTCCGGCGCAGCGGCGTCGGCGGCAGGCGCGTCCACGCGCTTGCAGGCGGACAAGCCCAGCGCCGCGGTGGCGAGCAGGGTCAGGGACAGGGAAACGGGACGACGCATGAAGATCACCGGCAATCAGATATACCGGCCCATTTTACCGGCAAAGGCGGCCCCGGGACGGCTATGCTTGATGGTTGACCCGTTGTCCCTGCGAAGGCCGCCATGACCGATTCCACCCCGACCCCCGACGTTCCCCTGCTCGACGCCGTGCAGGCCCGCCTGCTGGGCTGCCTGGTGGAGAAGGAAGCGACCACCCCGGACACCTATCCGCTGACGGTCAATGCCGCGCAGTCGGCCGCCAACCAGAAGACCGCCCGCGAGCCGGTGATGAACGTCGATGCCGGTAGCGTGCAGCATGCGCTGCGCCAGCTGGAGACGCTGGGCCTGGCCCGCCAGCACTTCTCCTCGCGCGCCGATCGCTACGAACACCGCCTGCAGGCCGCGCTGGACCTGACCCGGCAGCAGACCGTGCTGCTGGCGCAGCTGCTGCTGCGCGGGCCGCAGACCCTGGGCGAGCTGGTCACGCGCAGCGAACGCCTGCACCGCTTCGCCGACGCCGACGAAGCCCGCCACGCCATCGAGCGCCTGCAGCAGCGCGCCCTGCTGGTGGTGCTGCCGCGCGCCAGCGGCCAGCGTGAGGACCGCTACATGCACCTGCTGTGCGGTGAGGTGGATGGCGCTGCATTGGCGGCGAAGTACGCCAGCAGCGGCGGTGGCAGCGAAGCAGCCGATCCCGGCCTGGCCGAGCGCGTGACCCAGCTGGAAGCGGCAGTGGCCGAACTGCAGGCGCAGCTGGCCGAACTGCGCGGCTGAAACAGTCCATCGGGGTCGGATCCCGCGAGGCGGGCTCCGACCCCGTGCGCATCAGGTAGTGCCGGCCGCTGGCCGGCATCCATGATCCACCGGGTTGCCGGCCAGCGGCCGGCACTACCCGACCAGCGCCGCACCCGGCGTGGCATACAACCGACTGGGCGAGTCGACACCCGGCAACTGGACCACACCGCGCTCCTGCATGCCCAGCCCCAGCAGGATCTTCCCGGAAACCACGTTGTCCAGGTCGGTGATGCCGTACAGATCCTGCAGGTCCAACTCAGCGCGCGCATGCGTGAACACCGCCCGCGCCGCCTCACCGGCATAGCCCTGCCCGGCGAATTCGGACAGCACCGCATAACCAATATCCGGCCCCGGCAGGCCATCACGCCGCACCAGCCCGGCATTGCCCAGCCACGCGCCATCGGCCAAACGCTCGATCGCATACATGCCGAACCCATTCAACGCGTAGCTGTGCAGCACCCGCAGTGCGATGTACTCACGCGCCTGCTCCTCGCTGCGCACGTTGCGGTCACCGATGAAGCGCACGAAGCCCGGATCGTTGAGCAGCGCCAGCATCGGCGCCGCATCGCGGTCGGGTTCAATGGCCCGCAGGCGCAGGCGTTCGCTTTCAATGGGATGCACGCGCAGACCTCCAGCAGAAACCCCGATTCTGCCTCAACGCGCGGCTGTTGCTTTTGATTTTCTTTGCATTGCCGTGGCAGGACGCGCCCGGAATCTGTCAGAGGCCGGGCGGGGTGGGTTCGCGGGGGTATCCGCGCCATGGATGGCGCGGCTAAGCCCCCAGGGACGGGTTCACGGCGTCCCCCGCGAACCCACCCCGACCAGCCACACCGCGTAGCCAACGCGCGCTCCACCACGGAGGGGCGGCGCCGTTGGAGCGCCTTAGTCGAACAGCGCCTCGATCGCCGCCAACCCGGCACTCGCCCGCTCCTTCTTGCGCGCCGCATCCGCCACCGGGTCAGCGCCATCACGCTGGATCTCCTCGGCCGGAATTTCCTCGAAGAACCGGCTCGGCTTAAGCCGCACGTGCTCGCCGAACTTGCGGGTCAACTTGCTGTAGCTCATCCACAACTGGATCTTGGCGCGGGTGATGCCCACGTACAGCAAGCGACGTTCTTCCTGCAGGTTGCCCTCGTCCAGGCTCACCTGGTGCGGCAGCACGCCGTCCTCGCAACCGACGATGAACACATACGGGAACTCCAGGCCCTTGGAGGCGTGCATGGTCATCATCCGCACCTGGTTGCCGCCCTCGTCCTTGTCACTGCGCGACAGCAGTGCCAGCTGGCCGGCAAGGTCGGCGGCAGTGGCGCCGCGCGGGCCGCCCTCGAACCACTGCGCCAGTTCCTCGATGTTGTTGGCACGGCGCTGGTAGCTGGCCTCTTCCTTGGCCTGCTGGCGCAGCTCGCTGAGCAGGCCCGACTCCTTGGCCACCTTGCGGATCATGTCGCCGGAGCTGATCTGGCGGGTCTGCGCACGCAGGTCACGCAGGATGTCGGTGAAGCGCGCCAGGCTGTTGGCCGCGCGCGGCGGCAGCTGCTGCAGGGCACCGATCGCTTCTGCGGCCTGGGCCATCGGCATGTCCTTTTCCTGCGCCAATTCGGCCAGCTTGGCCAGCGTGCCAGCACCCACATCGCGCTTGGGCGACTGCACCGCACGCATGAACGCGGTGTCGTCGTCCGGGTTCACCAGCAACCGCAGCCAGGCCAGCGTGTCCTTCACTTCCTGGCGTTCCAGGAACATGGTGCCACCGGTCAGGTGGTACGGAATGCGCAGCAGCTGCATGGCCTTTTCCAGCGGACGCGACTGGAAGTTGCCGCGGAACAGGATGCAGAAATCGCTCCACGGCACCTTGCGCGACTGCGCCACGAAGGCGATCTCGGCGGCGACCTTTTCCGCTTCGTGTTCGCTGTTGCGGCATTCCCATACGCGGATGCGCTCGCCATCAGCCTGGTCGCTCCACAGCTTCTTCAGGTGCTCATGCGGGTTGTTGGCGATCAGCGCGTTGGCCGCGCGCAGCACGCGGTTGGAACAGCGGTAGTTCTGTTCCAGCTTGATGATTTCCAGCGCAGGGTAATCGCGCCCCATCTGCTGCAGGTTTTCCGGGTTGGCACCGCGCCAGGCGTAGATCGACTGGTCGTCATCACCCACGCAGGTGAAATTGCCCTTGTCGCCGGCCAGCTGCTTGAGGAGTCGGTACTGCGCATCGTTGGTGTCCTGGCATTCGTCCACCAGCAGGTAACCGATGCGCTCGCGCCAGGCCACGGCGATGTCCGGGTTCTCTTCCAGCACCTGTACCGGCAGACGGATCAGGTCGTCGAAGTCGACCGCATTGAATGCAGTCAGGCGCAGCTGGTAGCGCTCGTAGACGCTGGCCGCTTCCTTCTCGCGGTTGCTGCGAGCGGCCGCCATCGCCTGTTCGGGCGACAGGCCGGCATTCTTCGCGCGCGACACCAGGTTCTTCATGTCCTCGATGTCATCGGGCTTGGCCCCGTACATCAGGTCCTTGATCTGCGCGGCGGCATCGTCCGAATCGAAGATCGAAAAGCCGCGCTTCAAACCGGCGGCGGCGTGCTCGATCTGCAGAAACTTCAGGCCCAGTGCGTGGAAGGTGCAGATCGTCAGGCCGTCGGCACCGTCGCCGCGAATGCGTTTGGCCACACGCTCGCGCATTTCCTTGGCGGATTTGTTGGTGAAGGTGATCGCGGCGATCCGCTTGGCCGGATAGCGGCCGATGGCGATCAGATGCGCGATCTTTTCCACGATCACGCGCGTCTTGCCGCTGCCGGCGCCGGCCAGCACCAACAGGGGACCTTCGCAGTGCAGCACGGCGGCGCTTTGCGGGGGATTGAGACCGTACATAGAGGCTTCCGACAGAGCGCGCCATTGTACCGGGGCTGCCTACGGCTGGCCGACGCGATGGATTCATGTCTCCAGTGCGGCTAGCCCTGCCCACAACCGGAGGCTGCTCCCACACGCTCGACGGCAGGCGTCGACCCCGCCCGACCGCGCCAGCGCAGCACACACAGGCGCCGCATCCTGCTGCCTGGCCCGGTAAAATCGCCCGATGGCCAAGCTCTATTTCTACTATTTGGCGATGAATGCCGGCAAGACCACCACCTTGCTGCAATCGGCGCACAACTACCGCGAGCGCGGCATGCGCACGCTGATCCTCACGCCCAAGCTCGACCACCGCGCCGGCAGCGGCGTGGTCGCCTCGCGGATCGGCTTGCGCGCGGACGGGCGTATCTTCGAGCGCGACACCGAGTTGCAGCAGCTGGTCGAACGCGACATCCACAACGACGGCGCGTTGCATTGCGTGCTGGTGGACGAAGCGCAATTCCTCGGCCGCGCGCAGGTCTGGCAGTTGAGCGAGGTGGTCGACCGGCTGCGGATTCCGGTGCTGTGTTACGGCTTGCGTACCGATTTTCGTGGCGAGTTGTTCGAGGGCAGCCAGTTCCTGCTGGCCTGGGCCGACGAGCTGGAAGAAATCAAGACCATCTGCCACAGCGGCAGCAAGGCCACCATGACCGTCCGCGTGGATGCACACGGGCACGCGGTGCAGGACGGCCCGCAGGTGGAGATCGGCGGCAACGAGCGCTATGTGTCGGTCAGCCGGGCCGAGCGCGGCGAGATGCTGAAGATCGACGACGTCCTGGAGATCCTGTCGATCCCGCTGCTCGCGGTGATCCCGGAGAGCGAGGAGGTGCTGAAGGCCTCGAACCTCGGCAGCCCGGTGACGCTGAACGCGCCGCAGAGCGCGCCGGCGCGGGCCTACGCGGATGCGGTGCGTCGCCTCAAGGGCGAGACGGTGGCGATGACCGTTCCGTCCGAGAAGCGGTCTCTCCTGGGCAAGCTGTTCACCCGGAGGGCGGCATGAACCTGCTGAGCTTCCTGTCGCGGCGCGGGACGGCGCCGGTGGCGCGCGAGCGCCTTCAGATCCTGCTGGCGCACGAGCGCACCGCCTTCGGCCGCTCGGACCTGGTGGCGATCCTGCGCGAGGAGATCCTGGCGGTGATCGCCAAGCACGTCGCCATCGACCAGGAGAAGGTGAAGGTGACGATGGAGCGGGGCGACGCCGTCTCGACCCTCGGCGTCGACATCGAGCTTCCCGACAACAAGGTCGCGCGGCTCGCCAGCGCGTGAAGCACCGTGCCCGCGGTCGCCGCGAGCGCTTGAGCACGATATAGCCCGGGCAGGCAGCGGGAATCCCGCGCCTGCCCGGGAAGAGGTCGAGGTCATGCCGGACGCGCCCACCATCTACGCCAACACCCTGATGGCCTTGAGCCTGCGCCGGCCGGGCATCCTGCAGGTCACCCTCGGCACCGCCGGCTTCAGCGGCGACGACATCGAGGTCGCCTTGCGCCTCGCCGTGCCGGAGGACACCGCGGTCGAGCTGGTCGAGGCCCTGGTCGAGGGATTGCAGGCCGCCGCCGAGGAGGACGAGGAGGACGACGAGACCCCGGAGCCCTACGAGGCCTCGGTCGGCGACGTCGCGACCGCGGGGCTGCTCGCCACGACGCTCGCCACCGCCATGGGCGACGCCCTCGACCTCCTGGCCTCACGGCCCGACTTCCTCGAGCGCCTGAGCGAGATCGAGGCGCGCGCCGTGCTGACCACGCGCAATTCCGTGTCCGAGGGCGTCTCGGTCGACGACGAGGCCAAGGCGGTGCGCGACACCGTCGCGGTGCTCCAGAGCCTGTTTGCCCAGTGGCGCAAGGACCACGTGCCGCCCGCGCCTCCGGCCGGGGACGCGCCGCCCGAGTCCCAAGCGCCCGGGTCCCAAGCGCCCGATTCCCCTGCCCCCGATTCTCCCGCGCCGGATTCTCCCCCTGGGGACGACGTGCCGAAGGCCTGACCGGCGCGGGCATGGCCCGGACCGGCCTTTTTCATCATCGCCTGACACGTGTCCGCCGTGTCCGAGTGTTTCGAGCGATCGTGCCAATTCATCGGCACGCACGCCGACATCTCTCCCCGTCATCCCGGGTCTCGTCGAAGACGAGAGTCCGGGATCCATAACCGCCGACGCTGCCGGACGAGGCGGTCGGCTCTTCGCTTCATCCTGCATCGTTGGCGGTTAGGGATCCCGGGTTCCGCTTTCGTGGCCCCGGGATGACATCGAGGGTGTCGATTCGGTCGGCCGACGCGAAACAGGGTCTCAGGCTGCCCGCACGGTCGCGAGGAAGCGGTGCGCCTCCCCGGAGAGATGCTCCGACCGGCGCGACAGGTCCGAAGCCGAGGTGAGCACCCGGTTCGCCGCCACAGCCCGGTCGATTCGGAGGCCTGGCCACGCTCGCGATGGTGCCGGTCACCGCGCTCGTGCCGAACGGCGCCGGCACCGATCCGACGGCGCCGGGACCACCGGCTCGTCCGCACTCGCCCGAGCCATGTTTCCTGGACGCAATCTTTCTGAATTCCGGCGATGCTATCGGCACCGCCACGCTGATCGATCGCAGCCGGCCTCGCTCGGCTCCGCGCCCGATCAGGTCGTCGATCCGGACGCCGCCGCGACGGCCGTCGAATCGGCACCGAGCTGCTTCGTCACCGAGGCTGTCGGACGGGACAGGTCCGGACAAGACAATGGATGTCGTTTTCGATGACCGTCGAAATGATCGATCGTCTCGCAGATGGAGTTTCGTCCTGTCGGATTCCGGCCGACGACGCGACGATCGAGCCGGTCCGGACCGGGGCGGACGAACCGCCAGCGGACGGATCGCCAACGGACGGATCGCCATGAGCGAGCGCACGAAGCGGGCCGCCGCGACCGAGTGGCCGGTGCCGGAACGCCGGCCGGCGGCGATCTTCGCGGCCGACATCGCGGGCTATTCCAAGGCGATGCACGACGACGAGCGCGCCGCCATGCGGTCGCTCCAGGCCACGCGGCGGATCGTCGACCGCCTGATCTCGTCCCGCCGCGGGCGGATCGCCAATACCGCCG
>JAAIGE0100056763.1_pt1 | contig 10344 bp, 5 predicted proteins | sample 6487951 | NCBI WGS metagenome assembly JAAIGE01 (sample SAMN13974128, study PRJNA590717) | phyllosphere metagenome | biome: tomato field; feature: multiple bacterial spot infested tomato fields; material: tomato leaves; isolation source: leaves from tomato fields | host: Solanum lycopersicum ... | reverse complement strand
TTAATAACGGCCTGCTGCAAAACGGCTTCTTCCCGGAACCCGGCTTTTTCCAGAACCCGCATCGAAGGCTGGTTATAGGCAAAGACACCCGCCCAGAGGCGATGAGCCTGAGGTAGATCGATCCAGACCTGCTGGACCCAGCTTTGCAGAGCCCGCGTCATGATGCCCTGACCCCAGTAAGGCTGCCCGAGCCAATAGCCTATTTCTACGCTGATCCGGTGGATGTCATGGCCGGGAGCGGACCCTATGCAGCCTGCCAGCTTTCCATTGACCACAATGGCCTGATTGGTATGCGGTTTTTTCCGGCTGGTGGCAAATTCTATCCAGGCCTGAGCATCTTCAAGAGTATAAGGAAAAGGAAAAATATCTCTGACATTATTGAAGATGAGTTGATTGTTAGCCAGCCGGGCCAGCTCTACGTCATCTTCGGGCAAAAAGGAACGAATCCGTACGTCCATACATTCGTTAGCGAAAATCAGAAAATCTCAATGAAAGTTAACGGATGCGATTTAGAAAAGATCGGGCATTTCTCAGATAACTGGCTCAACTTTTTTCGGGAATGGACTTCTAGCACTACTTATCTATGCCCCAATCAATCCTTTTTTCTACGGCTCCGTTGGGGGCCATTGAACTCAATAACCGAATCGTGATGTCGCCCATGACGCGTAGCCGGGCTACGGTCAATCACGTCCCTACTGAAGCCGTAGCCGTCTATTACGCTCAGCGAGCTTCGGCAGGGTTAATCATCACGGAAGGAACCAGCCCTTCCATCAATGGCTGCGGGTATGCCCGTATTCCCGGCCTCTGGAACGAAGAGCAAATTCTGGCCTGGCGGAAGGTAACGGATGCCGTCCACGAGCGGGGAGGGAAGATCTTCGTGCAACTCATGCACACGGGCCGGGCTTCTCACGCCCTGAACATGCCCGAAGGCGGTTTAATTGTAGCTCCCTCCGCTATTCAGGCCAAGGGAACGATTCAGACCGATCAGGAAGGTCTGCAGGGGTATCCCGTTCCTGAGGAAATGACGGCGGGCGAAATTCAGGATGCCGTTAAGGAGTTTGTGCAGGCTGCCACCAATGCCATTACTGCCGGTTTCGACGGCGTGGAGTTACACGGTGCCAATGGGTATTTAATTGAAGAATTCCTTCGCCCCAGTAGCAATACACGTACGGATGCGTACGGAGGAAGTACCGAAAACCATGCCCGTTTCCTGCTGGAGGTAGCCCAAGAGGTCGCTGACGTCATTGGTAGGGATCGGTTGGGAGTGAAGCTGGCTCCTTACGGCGAAAACAACGACATGCCCTACGATCCGGCCTATGATGTAATTTATACGCACCTCGCCGATCATCTGTCCGACAAGGTTACGTATGTACATCTGATCAGTAAAGGAGAGGAAACGCAGGAACTGGAAACGTATTTCCGTCAGCATTTCAGCGGAACTCTGATCTTAAACGGCGGTTACACCAAAGAAAAAGCCGAAGCGGATGTAACGGAAGAAAAAGCGGATCTTATCTCATTTGGACAATTATTCATTGCTAATCCTGACTTGCCCGAGCGTTTTTTGCAAAATGCACCTTTGGCCAAGCCCGATCCTTCTACTTTTTATACACCCGGAGAGAAAGGATACATTGATTACCCCAGGCTGGATGAAGAATAAGCATGTATAGAAATGACAGGGGACGTCTTATGCGACATAAGACGTCCCCTGTATGATTACTCGAAAATCTCTAATGACCAGCAACGAACAACCAGTAACAATTACAAAGCCATTAAACTAGCCTGATACGCCATTTCCAGCGAACGCAGTCCGTTTTCTTCGGTGCTTCGGCGTTTCTCGATGCGTCCCCGGAGGTAATCAGATTGTTCAGTAAAGAAGTTTCTCAGCAGCTCTCCGTACAGGTGTTGTTTGTCGGTTTCGTGTCCAAAATGCAATTCCACTTTCTGGAAAGCTTCGAAGTCCTGATGACGGCCGCGTTGCCTGCGATCGGCCCCCGCATAGACGGCGGAGATGTCAAAACCAGCTCCCGGAAAAATGTCCACCAGCTGTTGCATCTGTTCTTCGTTCACAATACCACGCAGTTTCAGTCGGGTAGGTACCCATTCTTCCAGCGTAATATCTCCGTGTTCAAAAACGATTCGTAATTCCTGACGGTCCAGTCGCCCGGGTTGAGTGAAACCGTGGTAAAAGTTAACGAAGACGTCATTTTCATACCGAACCGTAGCCTGTACCTGTTCTTCCAGACCACTGCCGGGACGAAGCACCCGCTGAGCGGCTACGACATTACCCGAACCCAGCCAGTAGTCGAATAAATCGAAGAAATGAACGCCGTGCTCAATGAAAATACCACCACTGATCTCACGATTCCAGAACCAGTGTGAAGGACTCAGTCCTTCATCGCTGGCGTAATTTTCAAAATAGCCGTGAAGGGGTTTTCCGAGAATATTACGCTTGATGATCTGCTGCACCCGACCAATCATGGGATTGTATCGCTGCATCAGGTTCGTGATGACTAACAGACCTTTTTCTTTCGCCAGAGCAAGCATCTCCCGCCCCTGGTCAGGCGTCAGGGCCAGCGGTTTCTCGCAGATCACGTGCTTACCGTGCTGCAGGCATAACAGTGTCTGCTGGTAATGCAAAGCGGGTGGCGTAGCCAGATATACGACGTCAATATCATTCCGGCGAACCAGTTCTTCCGGCGTTTCGAGAATATCTGCCTTGAATCGGCGAGCGGCCTGCTGAGACTGTTCGCGGAAGGTTCCTGCAATAGCCATAAGCTGAGTATCCGGGACCTGAAGGAAATGTTGCGTGGCAAAAAGGCCGAAACCGCCCATGCCGATTACACCGAGTCGGAGCGTTTCATAGGGAAGGGAAAGCATGGATTAGAAAGTTGTTGGTAAGTAAGCCCGCAAAAAAGCCGTACCTATCACTCCTTTATTTCTTCCACGGTAACGATGGCGTCACGATTGAGGGGGCCGTACAGGTGCGGGAATAACTCGCCATTAGTAGACGGCTCAAATCTTAAAGGAGCGGTAAAACGGGTTTCATCCAGGTGCAGCAGCAGCAGAGGCCTGACGTTTTGATAGTAACGTTCAAGCACACCAGCCACCTGCGACTGGGTGCTCAGATGAATGAACCCTTCTTCAGAATAGGTCTCGGGAGTGTAGGCGGTCTGGATTTCGTGAGCTTCCCAGTAATCCACTTTAACCAGGTGATAGAGCATACATTGATTAGGTTAATAGGCCCGCAAATTAGAAGATAAAGGCCAGCCACCGACAAAGGAACGATAATTTACTTATACCTTACAGAAGACGAAAAGAATAGAATCGCCGCTATGATTCTGAATTCGGAGAAGTCAGGATCATAGCGGTAGAAAGTTTTTTAAACGGGAAGTTACGTTGGATTGGCTTTTGCATACCCACGCTTTGGGGCCATGAGCCGAAACCTGGAGAGCGTGAGCTCAGGAATAGGTTCGTTTCAGACGGAATGGTGAGAAGACAACGAAGGTATGTACTCTTAAACGCCCTATACTGCACTCGCCACTTAAGTACTTTTTAATGATTCGTTAAGGTGAAGCTAAGGCTTCAGACGTAAATTTGTCTTAGCACCAAACCAGTACACCATGATAGTCGAACCGATTCATGTATTAGCCTGGTCTAGGCTCCGCCGTCGGAAAATACGCCACCTCCGCCTGCTTCCCACTTCTGAAAGCTCACCTCTATTAGGCGTTATTACCTTGGTAGCAGGCCTTGTGTACCTGCTGATAATGGAAGGAGTAGCGTAACAATCTTTTCTTCTTCTTCTTAGTCTGGTAAGGACCCGGCTGACTATAGTATTCCATCTGAAACCACTAAAAGCAGTATTGCTGAGCGTGCCTGAATCTTGCGGAATAGGTTCAGGTAAGACTCAATGCTGAGCCTGTTTTAAAGGAATATTCAATAAAACTAACTCTTGAAAGAGCTATAGCTGACTTCGGAAACGACGGAAAGTTATTTCTCATTTTTTCCCAATGTGCCTGCGTAAGGGGCATGAGAAGAATAGCTAGCTCTAAAACTCCATCCGCATCTGAAAAATTATGAAACGACTTTTGATTGTATCGAATAGGTTACCCATTCAACTGTTGCAGCAGGAATCCGGTATTCAGTTACTGGAAAGTGCCGGAGGTCTTGCTACTGCTCTGAAAAGTTACATACAGGCTCAGGATCGTTCTTCCTTTAATCCTGAAGAAGTAATCTGGGTAGGGAATGCTGATTTTTCACCGGAACTCTGGGAGGAATTTAACCAGACCCGTCAATCCACGGGTACCTTCAAAATTGCTCCGCTCTGGCTGGACAACGAAGTAAATGATGGCTTCTATAATGGTCTTTCCAACTCAACCATCTGGCCTTTATTTCATTACTTTCCCACCTTTGCCACCTATAAAGATTCGGACTGGCAGGCCTACCAGCAGGCCAACGAAGTATTTGCCGACCGTTTAGCTGACCTCTATCAACCCGGTGACGTTCTATGGATTCACGATTACCACTTAATGTTAGTGCCTAAGCTAGTTCGGGATCGCCGCCCGGATGCTACCATTGGGTTCTTTTTACACATTCCCTTTCCTTCGTTCGAGATATACCGGATGCTGCCAGGACCCTGGCGGGAAGGGCTGTTGAACGGAATGCTCGGTTCGGATCTCATTGGGTTTCATACCAACGATTACGTTCAGCATTTTGAAAAATCAGTTCACCGGCTGATCGGTAATGAAAGCAAACTACGCTCCATTCAGGTAGGTAACCGTCCGGTCAAAGTGGATCTCTTTCCCATTAGTATTGACTACGAGCGGTTCAATTCGGCCTATGCTTTACCAAAGGTGGTCGAAGAGCGGAATAACATCCGGGAGCAGTTGCAGGGTAGTAAATTATTATTCTCCGTAGATCGTCTGGATTATACCAAAGGCGTATTGAATCGTTTACAGGGCTATGAAAAATTCCTGGAAAGACACCCGGAATGGCACGGACGAATTTCATTTGTGATGGTCGTGGTACCGTCCAGAAGTGAAATCTCTTCGTACGGCGAACGGAAGCAGATGATTGAGGAAAACACCGGACGTATCAATGGACGATTTGCTACCATGAGTTGGCAACCTGTTGTTTATCAATACCGTAGCCTTTCGTTTGAGCAACTATGTGCCTATTATACCGCGTGCGATGTGGCTCTTATTACCCCCATCCGCGATGGTATGAATCTGGTGGCAAAAGAATTCGTTGCCACGCGTCAGGACGGGCAGGGAGTATTGATTCTCAGTGAAGTAGCCGGAGCGGCCGCTGAACTGGGAGAAGCCTTGCTCATCAACCCGACGGATCGGGAAGGAATGGCTCAGGCGATTGAAAAGGCTTTATCCATGCCCGAAAAAGATCAGAACGAGCGGATGCAGTTAATGCAAACCCGCATCCGGGAATACGACGTGGTACAATGGGCTGATGACTTTTTAACTCAACTATTCAACGCGAAATCGCAGCAGCATCAATGGGAGGTAAGAATATTAAATGCTGGCCTGCGAAAACAAATTATGGAAAAGTACCAAAACGCTCAAAAGCGACTATTACTACTGGATTACGACGGGACCCTGGTTCCCTTTGCTAAATTCCCGGAGCTGGCTCGGCCCAGCGAACGCGTGGTTGAATTACTGAACGAACTGGCCGCTGTTTCTCAAAATCAGGTAGTGATTATCAGCGGTCGGGATAAGCAAACGCTGGAAAGCTGGTTTGGTTCGCTTGCCATTCAGCTGGTCGCTGAACACGGAGCCGCCGTTCGGCAGGAAGACGGCAGCTGGCACGAAAATCCGGAGGCTTTTCATCCCGAATGGAGAGCCAATATCAAACAGGCTATGAACCTGGCCGTACAGCGTTGTCCGGGCACATTCATCGAAGAAAAAACGCATTCGCTGGCCTGGCATTATCGTAATACTGCTGATGATCTGGGCTTTGCCCGTTCCCGCGATTTAATTGATACGCTTCAGGGCCTGACCGGGCACCAGTTGCAGGTCATTGATGGAAATAAAGTTGTGGAAGTGCGGGTTTCCGGGGTGGATAAGGGCAGTGTGGCAAGCCGCATTGCGTCCGAGGGCAGTTATGACTTTATTATAGCCATTGGGGATGACCGTACCGATGAAGATATGTTCCGTGCCCTTTCCGATCGGGCGTTGACGATCAAAGTAGGGCAGCAGAAAACGCTGGCTCGTTATAGTCTGCCCGATACGGGAGCTGTATTAACTTTCCTGCAACGCTTCACGGGAATCGGAAATAATGGCGATAACATTGATTTAACGCCCAATCCTGAACTGGCTTCCGCCTAGAGCAAACTAGCACATTTTTAAGAAGGGAAAAGCTACGGCTTCTCCCTTTTTTTTATGTCGTTTGGGCAAGAGGTGTCAAGCCGCAAATGCTATTCGGATATCTATCAGAAATTATATCCTTCGTCGCATTTTCCAGCGATAATCGGATTTAATCAGGTTTTTTTCTTGAAATTCTAATGAAAATTTAATTCCTTTGAACTGTTTTGTTACTGAAATTTCATTAGAGAAGATTAAGACAGCAGAACAGTAATGAGAATACCGCTGTGTCTAATATTGTTCATTCTATGTGTGCAGACAGCATTTTCGATTCCGGTATGGGTAGAAAATAATTGTACTTTAGATAGAAATATTTCGATTATTAAGGCAGACGAGACCTCTGGTAGTCTTAAAATTAAATCGTTCCGCAGTGATGATTCGGGCGATGAATTTTTCTTCGAAGCAGATCCGCAGGATGATCATCACAGCCATCATGAGTGGTATCCGCAACACCTGGATGCTACCTTACCCGCTTCTACCGATCGTAGGGTCTGGATCTGGTATCTGCTGAAGCGTTTTCATTTCCCCCCCCGCAATTTTTATCAATCCATTGAGGCCATTCTGAATACCCCGCCCCCTCAGGCCTGATTTCCTTTCTTACCTGAATTTCAGATTATTCGTCTGAAAACAAGATCTATTTACTTACTGTAAACTGTTGGTAAACAGGGGCTTTTGTCTTTGTTTTACCTGAAACCGCTATGATTGATAAGCTAATTGCATTTAGCGTCCGAAGTCCTTTTACCATTGGTCTTCTGGTGCTGGTAATGGCAATTTGGGGTGGGTATTCGTTGAAAACCCTTCCCATTGATGCTGTACCCGACGTTACCAATCAACAGGTAGACGTCATCACTAACTCCCCGAATTTATCCTCCCTTGAGATTGAACGTTACATCACCACGCCCCTGGAAATGGCCATGGCTAATATTCCCGGCCTGGTGGAAGCTCGTTCGTATTCCAAATTTGGCTCCTCTGTTGTTAAACTCATTTTCACCGACGATACGGACATCTACTGGGCTCGTCAGCAGGTATTTGAACGCTTGACTCAGGTGCAGGCCGAAATTCCGGAAGGAGCGGGAACACCCATTCTGGGCCCGGTTTCAACGGGTCTGGGGGAGATTTATCAGTACGTCATTCGTCCCAAAGACTTAAATAATAGTCCTTATACGCTTACGGAAATTCGGACCATTCAGGACTGGGTCGTACGGCGTAAATTACTGGGCTTACCCGGCGTGGCTGACGTCAGTGGGTACGGTGGGTATGCGAAAGAATACCAGGCTCAGATCAAGACCGATCGGATGAAAGCCCTGAGCGTGAGTGTGGATGAACTGTACGAAGCCCTGAACAAAGGAAACAGTAATACCGGTGGGGCCTACATCGAAAAAGATAACAAAGCCTTTACCATTCGTGGGATTGGTCTGGCCCAGTCGCTGGAGGACATTGAGAACGCCGTTATCAAGAAAAATGGCAGTGTTCCCATTCTGGTCAGAGACGTGGCCGACGTGGAATTTGGCCATGCCCTGCGTTTCGGAGCCTTATCCAATAACGGCGAAGGCGAAGTAGTGGGTGGATCCATTCTGATGATGAAAGGAGCCAATGGCAATGAGGTGATTACCCGCCTGAAAGAACGATTCGCCGAAATTCAGAAAGAGTTACCGCCGGGCCTAACCATCGAGCCCTTCCTGGATCGCTCCAAACTGGTCAATGCGGCCATTTCAACGGTAGCTAAAAACCTGGTGGAAGGAGCCATCATCGTGATGATCGTGATTCTGGTATTCCTGGGTAACTGGCGGGCCAGTTTGCTGGCGGCGTCGGTGATTCCGCTGGCCATGCTCTTCGCCTTTATCTGGATGAAAGAATTTGGGGTAGTCGGTAACGTCATGAGTCTCGGGGCCATCGACTTCGGTTTACTGGTCGATCCCGCCATTATCGTAGTGGAATCCGCCGTGCTGTTTCTGGCTCTTTCGCTCAGCAAATTTTCCGGTAAGAAGATGACCTATACGGATCGTCAGGAAGTGGTGATTTCGGCGGCAGCGGAAGTCAAGAAATCCGTGATTTTCGGGGGATTAATTATCCTCATTGTGTACGTTCCCATTCTGACGCTTCAGGGAATTGAAGGAAAAATGTTCTCCCCAATGGCGAAAACGGTAGCGTTTGCCATCATCGGGGCTCTGATTCTGGCCGTTACTTATGTGCCCATGATGTGTGCCGTATTATTACGTCCGCCGAAGTCCGTCCATCACGACGGTTTTTCCGAGAAGATTGTTCAGTTTTTCCTCAAAGGTTTACGCCCGGTGGTTCGCCTGGGGCTGCGGTTCAAATTTGCCGTCATCGCGTTTGCTCTGGTGGTATTGGCTGCGGGGATTATTGGCTTTGGAAGAATTGGCGGCGAGTTCATGCCTCAGATTCAGGAAGGAGACATGGTGGTGGATATGGACTTACCCGTCGGAACGACGCTGTCTGAATCGATCCGGCAAAGTCAGATTTTCCAGGAAGGAATCATGAAGGAATTTCCCGATGAAGTAGAAGGGATTGTCTCCAAGATTGGTACATCCGAGGTAAAAGTCGATCCATTACCCCTGGAATCACAGGAGGTTTACGTGGAGTTGAAGGATAAAAAATACTGGACGAAAGCCACTAATCAACAGGAATTAGCCATCAAGGTGAATGAATACATGGCTCAGTTCCCTGGACCCTTATATGCCATTTCCCAGCCCATTGAAAGCCGGGTGAATGACATGATCTCCGGTGCCCGGACGCAGGTAGTCGTGCAGTTGTACGGAACCGACCTGGATACGCTGGTAGCGAAAACCAAACAGATCATTCAGATTGTCCGGAATGTTGACGGAGCGGTGGATGTCAAGGGGAGTAAAGTGTTCGGTCTGCCGCAGCTGAATATCAACTACGACCGTCAGCGAATGGCCGTTCACGGCATTAAGGTAGAGCAGGTCAACCGGGCCGTTCAGATGGCTTTCGGTGGGGCAACGGCTGGCGTCGTTTACGAAGATGACCGTCGCTTTGACGTAACCCTTCGCTTAACGGGAGAAGACCGTACCCGTCCGGAAAACATTGAAAACCTGCTCATTAACGATCAGAATAATAACCCGATTCCCCTGCGTGAAATCGCAAAGATCACGGAAAGCGTCGGGCCTTCCGAGATCGTGCATGAAAATATGAAACGGGTAGTAAACCTGGGTTTTAACGTGCGTGGCCGGGATTTGCAATCCGTTGTAGATGATGTAATCAAGCAGGTGGATGCCAAAGTGAAACTGCCGAAAGGTTACGAGATTAACTATGGCGGGGATTTCGAGAACTTTGGCCGTGCCAAGGCCCGCCTGTCCATCGTGGTGCCCATTGCCCTGCTGGTTATTTTCGGGTTACTTTTCCTGACCTTCCGCAACTTCCGCGACAGTTTCCTGATTTACGCCGTCGTTCCTTTATCGGCGGTCGGTGGGGTCTTCTCGCTCCTGTTACGCGATATGAATTTCAGTATTTCGGCTGGGGTTGGGTTCATTGCCTTGTTCGGAGTAGCGGTACTGAACGGAATTCTGCTGATCAGTCACTTCAATGCTTTGGGTGACGAAGGCATCGAAGATCCAAATGAGCGGGTGATGAAAGGCATTGAAGAACGCTTCCGTCCGATTCTGATGACGTCCTTCGTGGCGGCTCTGGGCTTTATGCCCATGGCTCTTTCCACGAGCGTAGGGTCGGAGGTACAGAAACCGCTGGCGACGGTAGTCATCGGCGGTCTGCTGACGGCGACCGTACTGACGCTGATCGTATTACCCATTCTGTACGCCATTTTCGCAGGGAAGTCCAAAAAAGCATCAGCAAAGGCTATTCCCGCAACGGCGGTATGGGCTCTGTTGATCGGAGCTTCCTTCCTGGCTACGCCGGTTTCTGCTCAAACCAAACCGGAAGTGCCAGAAGTAGAAGACGTGCGGGAGTTAACCCTGGAAAAAGCTCTGGAGTTAAC